>Ga0190265_10004037_pt1 | contig 10121 bp, 5 predicted proteins | sample Popmic124T_FD_133135 | JGI IMG/M metagenome (GOLD analysis project Ga0190265, IMG submission 133135) | Populus adjacent soil microbial communities from riparian zone of Indian Creek, Utah, USA - 124 T | ecosystem: Environmental > Terrestrial > Soil > Riparian zone | place: USA: Utah | collected...
GTGGGTCCGCCGGGCACCGGCAAGACGCTGCTCGCGCGCGCGGTGGCGGGCGAAGCCAAGGTGCCGTTCTTCAGCCTGAGCGGATCCGAATTCGTCGAGATGTTCGTCGGCGTGGGCGCGGCGCGCGTCCGCGATCTGTTCTCCCAGGCGGAAGCCAAGGCGCCCTGCATCGTCTTCATCGACGAGCTCGATGCGTTGGGCAAGGCGCGCGTGCAGAGTCCGATTGGCAGCCACGAAGAACGCGAACAGACGCTCAACCAGCTGCTCGCGGAAATGGACGGCTTCGACGCGCGCAAGGCGATCATCATCATGGCGGCCACCAACCGTCCCGAGGTGCTCGACCCGGCGTTGATGCGGCCGGGCCGTTTCGATCGCCAGGTGCTGGTCGACAAGCCCGACGTGGAGGGCCGCGTCGAGGTCCTCAAGATCCACGTCCGCAACGTCAAGCTGGACCCCGCGATCGATCTGCGGAAGATTGCGGCGCGCACGGCGGGATTTGCCGGCGCCGATCTGGCCAACCTCGTGAACGAAGCCGCGTTACTGGCCGCGCGGCGCGACGGCACCGCGGTGGAGATGCGCGACTTCAACGAAGCCATCGATCGGCTGGTGGCCGGCCTGGAGAAGAAGCGCGTGATGAGCACGCGCGAGCGCGAGATCGTCGCGTATCATGAATCGGGTCACGCGATCGTGGCCAGCGTGCTGCCCAACATGGACCCGGTGCACAAGATCTCGATCGTCGCGCGCGGCTTCGGCGCGCTCGGCTACACGATGCAGCTGCCGCTCGAAGACCGCTACTTGATGCAAAAGGGCGACCTGCTCAACCAGCTGGCGATCCTGCTGGGCGGCCGCGCCGCGGAAGAGATCGCCGTCGGCGAGATCTCCACCGGCGCGCAGAACGATCTGCAGCGGGTCACCGACGTGGCGCGGGCGATGGTCACCGAATGGGGCATGAGCGAAAAGCTCGGCATGGTGAATTACGACAGCTCGCGGCGCGGCCGCTTCCTCGACGTGTCGATGCCCAGCGACCGCGGCAACTACAGCGAAGCGACCGCCCGCGTCATCGATGAAGAGGTGAAGGCCATCATCGCCGGCGCCCATGACGTGGCGCTCCGCGTGCTGCGCGACAACCGCGACATCCTCGAACGGGTCACCCGCTTCCTGCTCGAAAAAGAGGTCATGGAAGGCGACGAACTGCGGGCCATGTTTGCGGCGCCGCGCGCTGTTAATCTATAAGCCATGATGAAATGTCCGACGTGTGGCGTCACCTTCAGCGCGACGCAGCGCCTGTGTCCCACCGATGGCGCCGTGCTCGAGCCGCTCGAGACGCGTGAAGACAAACTGATCGGCACGATCCTCGACACCAAATATCGCCTGGACTCCTTTCTGAGCCGGGGCGGTATGGGCGCGGTCTTCCGCGGCACACATGTGATGTTGGGCCGGCCTGTCGCCGTGAAGTTGATCAACCCTGATCTGGTCACCTCGCCGGAGATCGTCCGGCGGTTCCAGCGCGAAGCGCGCGCGGCCACGCAACTGTCGCATCCAAACGTCGTCGACGTGTACGACCTTGGACAGACTCCGGACGGCACCCTCTACATCGTGATGGAGTTCGTCAGCGGGCGCAGCCTGAAGGAGGCGATTCGATCGAGCGGCTCGCTCGCGCCGGCGCGGATCGTGCGCATCCTGGGCGAGATGTGCGACGGCCTCGCGCAGGCGCACCGCCGCGGGATCATTCACCGCGATCTCAAGCCGCAGAACGTGATGCTCACCGTCGATGCGAACGGTGTCGAGACCGCGAAGATCGTCGACTTCGGCATCGCCAAGACCTTCGAGCCCGACGCGCACACACAGCTGACGGCAACCGGGTCCACGATTGGCACGCCGTACTACATGTCTCCGGAGCAGGCGTCTGGCGCGGTCATCGACGGCCGCAGCGACATCTATTCGCTGGGCATCATCCTCTACGAAATGTTGACGGGCGAAGTGCCGTTCGACGATCCGTCGCTGCCCTCCGTGCTGCTGAAGCACATGACCGAGACGCCGCAGCCGCCTTCGCTGAAGCGGCCGGATCTCAATGTGCCTCCGGCGCTCGAAGCGATCGCGTTACGCTGTCTTGCCAAGACTCCGGCGGAGCGCTTCGAAAACGCCGAGGCACTGGCGGTTGCGCTGCGCCGCGCGTTGCCGGCCGGAGCCGACGATGAGGCGACGTTCCGTATGGGGGCGGGCGCGCCGGTCGGTATGGACGACCCGACGTTTCGTATGTCCGGCGAGAATACGGTGCCATCACCGCCACCTGGATCCGGCGCATCGCCGGCGGCGCCAACGATGCGCGCAGCGGCCGCACCCACACCGATACAGCAACCGCCGCTTGCCGTGACGTCGGTGGTGCCGCCGCCGCTTCCGGCGCCAACGGTTCACACAGCAACCGCGCGAGGAACGCAACCGACCGTGGCAGCGCCGGTGCCACCGCCGCCTCCCGCCGCACCGCACCCACACCCAGTAAGGCGCGGAGGAAGCGCGTTGGCGCTCGCGGCCATCATGCTTCTCGCCGTGGTCGCGCTCGCCGGCGGCGCGTATTACATGTTGGTCATGCGCCAGTCCGATGCAGTGTCGTCGGCCGACCAAACACCGGCGTCTCCACCACCGCAGACCTCCCCTGCCGCGGGAGTCGATCCGCCAGCGCCAACCCCACCACCGGCGGCCGCCGGTGGCGGCGTACCGGTCAGCGCCCAAGACGCGACGGGCGCGCCCAGCCCCGAACGTTCGCCCGCGGCGGCTGCGTCCACGGCGGCCGTGCCGCCGGTGACAGAGCGCGCCGGGCAGCAATCAACCGGCGCGGCTGCACGTACCGCCCCTGAGACGCGCCGCGCCGATGACAGCTCGCGCGCACCTGGCGCCGCCCAACGACCGAACGCGCCTCCCACTGCCGCTCCCGCGCCTACCGCTGGCGCATCGCCGGCGGCACCGGCCGCGGCTTCGCAAGCGGCCGCGCTACCTGCGACGCCACGCGTCTCGTTCGCGTGCCTGGGCCCCACAGAGATCTGTTCGCTGCTGCGTTCCGCCGTGCAGGAAACAGCCGCGCGACAGGGACTGTCGATGGTCCGCAGCGGTGCCGACGTCGAGCTGGGGGCTCGGGTCGAGTTGCTGGAAGAGCGCGTCGATCGCCAGTTCGGCACCACGATGGCCGTGCGAACCTACTCCATCGATTTCGAGGCGGAGGCGCCGGCGCTCGATGACGACGTGCCGATGGCGCCCGCGCAGACGGTCAGCGCTGATGCGCGCCTTGGCGGCGAGCGCTTTGCCGAGGCGGCACGGCTGGCAGCGTCCGCGGCCGTTGAGCGCGTGCAGCAATACTGGGCGAAGAAACGTCAGTGACGCGCGGTGGTCCCGTCGCGGAGCAGATCGTGCACCGCGGCGGTTGAGACGCCCCAGTTGACGCCCGTGCCCGATGGCCGGACCGATTTATCCGGCGCGACCACGAAGTCGCCGCCGGCAACCAGTCCCACAACAATGCCGCTCGCAACGAAGATCGGGCTGCCGCTCATGCCCGGAGCAATGGCGAGGCCGGTCGCGAGATACCGGCCATCGCGGAGGTCGCCCATCACATCGAGTGTCAGCCGGCCACGCGGATGATTGACGTCAGTCGCGGCCGTTGGGAAACCGAACGTTGCCAGCGGCACGCCGCGACGCAGTGCGGCGACGGTGGCGCGATCCGCGAGCGTCAGCGGCGCGCCCGCGGCCGGCCGCTCGAGACGCAATAACGCTGCATCGTCCTCCAGGCTGCCGCGGCGCCAGCGCGGATGCACCAGCACCTCGACAATCTTGACGCGCTCGTCCGAATCGCTGCGCAACGCCACGCCACTCGCGTTCGCGTCGGCAGTCATGAACGCGCGAAGCGTGTCAGCCACGTGCGCATTGGTTGCCACCAGAGTGGGTTGCACGACGAACGCGGTGCCGATCGCCTGGCGACCCGCGCTGCCGTCGACGGCGATCAGATACGTCGACGCTGCCACTACCGCGGCGGGCTTCTCGAAGGGTGCGCGTGAAACGGTGCCGAGCGCGTAGGCGACGACCAGCGCGGCCGCCGCCACGGCAACGACGATCGCCGTGACCGGGATGGCGTCACTTCGCCCCACCGCGCACTCGACGTCGCCGAACGCGAGACGATCACCGGCGCGCAATGGCGCGCGCGTCACGCGCACGCCATTCACAAAGGTCCCGTTCATCGAGCCGAGATCGTGAATCCACCATTGCCCGCGTTCGTGGCGAGCCACGGCATGGTGGGCGCCGGCCTGCGCATCCTGCCGATCCGGCAGCGTGAGGTCGTTGTCGCGGCTGCGGCCGATCCGGCACTCCGAGCCGCGTCGCACCACGACGCGGCCGCGCTCGGGTCCGTTCAGGAAGCGTAAACGGAGAGCGGCCGATCGCCCGAAGCGCATCGACGCGTTACTTCTTGCGCGCGACGTCCCGCACCGACGCCTTGCCTGTGATGGTCACGATCGCGAACCGATCCTGAACCTCGGTGACAGTCGCCTCGCCGACTTGCTGTTCCATGGTGCCAAGTTTCTGGCCGGTGTCGGGATCGATGATGGCCTCACCAATGTTGAAGATCGCGAACGTGTCTCCCACCTTGATGCCAGACGAGGCGCCAAGCGTCAGGAACGCGCGGTTGCCGTCGACTTTGGCGATCTTGGCCTCGAGGCCGCCAACGGTGCCCGCCGGGATCGCCGCCGACTTGATCCGCGACAACGTCGCTGGTTCGATCAGTTTCGCGACGACGGCCTGCGAGGCCTTTTCGATCGTCTCGCTCGCGACGCCCCACTCGGCCTCGCGGCTGAGGCTGGTGCCCTTGAAGAATCCGCCGCCCTTCCGAACTTCGGCGTCGGCGGCAACAGAGACGATTCGCTCGGCGGTCGTGGTGTCGATGAACCGCACGTTAATGGTGGCGTTGGCGGTGACGACGTTGCCACCCACGCCGAACCGGCCGATCGCCGCTCCGGTCTTGTTGACGGCGAACTTATCAATGCCGCCGGTGACGATGTAGCGGATGCCGAGGATCTTGCCGACCCTCGCGGCGGTCTGCGGATCCAGCGCGCCGGCGGTGGCCAGCCCCTGCTCTTTCATGACGAGCTCGAGCTTGTCGCGTTCGACCACCGTAAACATGTCGCTCAGCGTCTTGTTCTCGGAGAACGCCGTGTCGATTTGGTTCCGGGCCGCCGGGCCGAGATCGTTGTAGAACCACCAGCTCCGCTCCGCGTTGTTGTCGAATTCCCACAGCGCGATGCGAACCTTACCCTGTGCCGCGGCCGCCACCGGCGTCAGCACGGCGATCATCAGCGCCCCAATTACGAAATGTGCCAGCTTGCGCATGCTTTTCCCCCCGCCAGGCGCGCGTCGCACCCGGCCTCATACAAGTGCCTCGCGCAATATACAAGGTTTCACCGTCGATGAGGTCACCCGAACTGAGCACCCGACATCTCTTGACTGCAATGCAGGCATTGGTTTAGCCTGCAATGCAGTCATGGCACCCATCTACCTCGGAGAGTTCGAATATGCGGTCCTGTTGGCCGTGCTGCACCTCGATGCAGAGGCCTATGCCGTCCCCATCCGTGAGCTCATCGAACAGCGCACCGGCCGGCCGGTGGCACGCGGCGCCCTCTACACCGGGCTGGATCGCCTCGAGGCGAAAGGCTGCCTGCGCTCGAGAATGGGCGACGCGACCGAGGAGCGCGGCGGCAAGGCCCGTCGATACTTCACGGTCACCTCCCCGGGTCTCCGGGCCATCCGCGCGACGCACGAGTCCCTCAGCAACATGGCCAGAGGGCTCGAGTCAATCCTGGGCCACGAATAAGCCAGGGCCACGAAATAAGCCAGCGCCACAGAAGGCACAGAACATATGAAGCTTGCTGAACGGCTCCTCTCCATCGTCATTCGTGATCGCGAGCACCGCGATGCGATCCTTGGCGACTTGCGCGAGGAGCGTGCGCGCCAGGTTCGGCGGCTCGGCGCCGCCGGGGCCACGCGGTGGCACCTCCGGCAGAGCGCCGGCATCGCCGCCCGCTACGGCATGGCGCGAATGCTCCGGCGCAAGCCGCCCGTGCGGTGGATCGCGATGGCCGCTGATGACGCGGCTGGCAGCCGGTGGATCGGGACGCGAGACATTCTCTATGCGTGGCGATCGATCGCGCAGCGCCCCGGCCTCTCCGCGGTGGTGGTGATCACCCTCGCCGTCGCGCTGGCCGCCAACAGCACGACCTACAGCATGGCGGACGCGCTTGTGCTGCGGCCGTACCGATTTCCCGGCATCGATCGGCTGCTGGTGGTGACGACCGGCTCGCCGGATGCGACGTTTCTCGATCGCGAAAATGTGTCGGCCGCCGACTTCCGGGAGTGGCGCGATCAATCGTCGACGATCAGGGACTGGGCACTCTATCAGTGGTGGGATGCCAACCTGTCGGGCGTCGACATTCCTGAGCAGGTCGCCGGCTTTCGCGTCTCACCCGGTTACTTCGCGCTGCTGGGCGTCACGCCGGTCCTCGGCCGCGAATTCGTGTCCGAGGAGGCCGAACCTGGGCAACACCGGCGGGTCGTCATTGGTCATGCGCTGTGGACACGCCGGTTCGCAGCCAACCCGCAGGTCGTCGGGACGACGGTACGGTTCGACGGCGAGCCGTACGAAGTCGTCGGCGTCGCGCCGGACAAGTTCAGCATTCCCGATGGCGCCGAAGTCTGGGCGCCGCTCGCGCTGACCGATACACAGTGGCAGAATCGCCGCGGCGCGGATTACGGGGCGTTCGCCCGCCTGGCAGACGGCGAGACGGTCGAGCGGGCCCGGGCGGAGCTGACGACGATCATGAATGCGCAGCGCCGCGATCACGTCGACACCAACACCAATCGCCTGGCGCGCGTGCTGCCGTTCATGGCCGGCATGGCCGATCCCGGCGCGGGGCCGTTCATGGCGGTCACCCAGGCCGCCGCCATTCTGCTGCTGCTGATTGCGTGCGCGAACATCGCGAACCTCTTGATGGCGCGCGGGTCGGAGCGATCGGCGGAATATTCCCTCCGTCTCGCGCTCGGCGCGAGCCGCGCGCGCCTGTTCTCGCAAACGCTGCTCGAGGGCGTGTTGCTGTCGGGCATGGCCTTGATCTTGGCGATGCCGCTGCTGGCGATCGGGCTCAGCCTGTCGCGCGCGGCGATCCCTGCGTCGCTGATTCGTTTCATTCCCGGCTGGTCGTTCATCGCGATCGATCTGCGCCTCTTCACGATCACTGCCCTGCTCGGCACCGCCGCGATGCTGGTGTTCTCGCTGCTGCCGGCGTTGCAGGCGGTGCGCACGCAGGTTGCCGAGAGCCTGCGCCAGAGCGGGCGCACGCTGACGTCCGGGCGCAACCGTCAGTGGCTGCGCAGCACGCTCGCCACCACCCAGATGGCGCTGGCCCTGGCGCTGCTGTTCGCGTCGACACTGGCGATCTCGGCGGCCAATCGAACGGTCGACGGCATACTCGGGTACGACAAACACAACGTCCTCGTCGGTCAACTGGTGCTGCCGGAGCGGACCTACGAAGATGCGGAGAAGCGGCGGCAGTTCATCGCGACGGTGATCGACGCGATGCGTCCCACACCCGCGGTCACGCACATCGGCATGACCAGTCACATCCCGGCGGGTCTCGGCGGCAACAGCCGTCGATTCTTTTCGGAGGGGGTCGAGACCACCGAGCCCAACGCGCGATTGGTCGACTTCCGCCGCGTCACGAGCGAGTACTTCGGGGCGCTGAAGATTCCGCTGCGGCGCGGCCGCTGGTTCGATGATAACGATCGCACCGGCACCACCGCCGTCGCCGTGGTCAGTGCCGCACTCGCCGAGCAGTATTGGGGCGATCAGAATCCGATCGGCAAGCGGTTCAAGGTCGCCGTCGATGGCCCATGGCTGACGGTCGTCGGCGTCTCCGGCAACACCGTGCACAACTGGTTCACCCGGCGTCTTGAAACGGTGTATCGCCCGATCAGCCAGGACGTTCCCAATTCGGTGGCGTTCGCCGTACGGACCGTCGGCGATCCCACGGCACTGGTCGGAGATCTTCGCCGGGCAGTCGCCGCCGCGGATTCCGACCAGCCGATCGCGTCGCTGATGCCGCTCGCGCAGCTGGTTGAAGAACGCGCCGCCGGGTTTACGTTCATCGCGAATGCGATTGGCGTGGTCGCCGTGATCGCGTTGATCCTGTCGATCCTTGGCATCTACAGCCTGATGGCCTATCTCACCGCGCAACGCACCCAGGAGATCGGCGTGCGCATGGCGCTCGGCGCGGGCCGGTGGCAGGTGATCCGCGCCACCACCAAGCGGGCCCTGGCGATCACCGCGGCCGGCACCATCGTTGGTGCGGTGCTGGCGTTCGCGGTCGGGCGCGTGATGCAGGCGGTGCTGCTCGGCCTTGTGACGACCAACGTGATGCAGCTGCTCGTGATCGTCGTGCTGCTGGCATCGGCCGCGCTCCTTGCGGCCTACTTTCCCGCTCGCCGTGCGGCCCGGATCGATCCGATGAACGCCCTGCGAGAAACGTAGGCCGCAGAAGGCGCAGATAACGCTATAGTGTCGGCCGAGGTTGCCCCTTTGGCCGAACTCTTTGTCCAGTCCTACAGTCCCGTCGCCGGCAGCATTCTCCTGTCCGCCATCGTCGCCTCGATCCCGCCGCTGCTCCTCGCGTTGATGCTGGCGTGGTGGCGCTTCGCGCCATGGAAGTCGGCAATCGCCGGCGCCGCGAGCGCGGCGCTGCTCGCGTGGCTGGTGTGGGGCATGCCGTTGGGCCTGACGGTGGCGGCGGCGTTGCACGGCATGGCCTTCGGCTTGTGGCCGATCAGCTGGATCGTGGTGATGTCGGTGCTGTTCTACAACCTGTCGGTCGAAAGTGGCGACTTCGATGTGATTCGTCGATCGCTGGCGCGGCTGACGACCGATCGCCGCATCCAGGTGTTGCTGGTCGCGTTCTGCTTTGGCGCCTTGATCGAAGGCATTGCCGGTTTCGGCGCGCCGGTCGCAATCACCGCGTCGATGCTCGCGGGCCTCGGCTTCGAACCGATCATGGCCGCGGTCCTCGCGCTCATCGCCAACACCGCGCCGGTGGCCTTCGGATCGCTCGGCATTCCGGTGACCACGCTGGGCGGCCTGCTGGCGCCAATGCTCGGCGAGGATGTCCAGACGACCACACGCGCGCTGTCCGCGATGGTCGGACGCCAACTGCCCTTCTTCTCGCTGATCATTCCGGCGTATCTCGTGGTGTTATACGCAGGTTGGAGCAGCATGCTGGCGGTCCTGCCCGCCGTGCTCACGGCCGGCGTCACATTCGCAATCGGTCAATTCGCGGTGTCGAATTTTGTCGGTCCTGAATTGACCGACACGCTGGCGGCGCTGTTTTCTCTCGCATCGGTGGCGCTGCTGTTGAAGTTCTGGCATCCCAAAGATGGTTATACCGACGGCGTTCAGATGCCGGTCGAAACCACTCGCGACACCTCGTCTCGCGTGTGGCGCGCCTACGCGATCTACGGCATCCTGATCGTCACCGTCCTGATCGGCCAGATTGGCAACTTCGCCGGCATGTCGCAGCTGCAGCCGCCCGCCAACGTCACGGCGTTCCTGCGCTGCGGCCAGATCGGCAACCGCCTGTGCCCGGAGCCGTGGCTGGGACAACCCGCGTCTGAGAATCCCCAGGGTGTGCGGTTCCCGGTGTGGGAATTCAACTGGCCCGGCGCGTATCAGATGGTCGATGGCAAGCCGATGGCCATCGTGCAGCGGACCACGCCGGTGGTCGCCACCACTTCGCCGTACCCCTTGACCTACCGCCTGGATTTCCTCGCCACCGCGGGCACGCTGGTGCTGTTCGCGACGTTCTTCGCGTTTCTCGCGACGCTCGCCGCCGGCGCCAGCCCCGCCATCCTCGGCGCCGCCGCTCGAAAAACATTCACGCAGTTGCGGCTGCCGGTCGTGACCATCGCGTTCATTCTCTCGATCGCCACGGTGATGAACTACTCGGGCATGACCTCGTCGATGGCGCTCGCCCTCGCCGCCACGGGATGGCTCTTCCCGTTCTTCTCCGCGTGGCTGGGGATGCTCGGCGTGTTCCTCACCGGCA
>Ga0190265_10004038_pt1 | contig 10121 bp, 6 predicted proteins | sample Popmic124T_FD_133135 | JGI IMG/M metagenome (GOLD analysis project Ga0190265, IMG submission 133135) | Populus adjacent soil microbial communities from riparian zone of Indian Creek, Utah, USA - 124 T | ecosystem: Environmental > Terrestrial > Soil > Riparian zone | place: USA: Utah | collected...
CCGGTCGTGGCTGATCGCCATGCAGCTGGTGATGGCAGCCGCGCTGCTGCCACTCGCGTGGCTCGATCCAGTTCAGCATTTCGATACTTGGAGAATGCTGCTCCTCGTCCACGCCTTCTCGGCGGCGACGCAGGACGTGGCGATCGACGCGCTGGCGATCGGCGCCGTACCGCCGGGCGAGCGCGGGCGACTGAACGGCGCCATGCAGGCGGGCATGCTGACCGGCCGGAGCGTATTCGGCGGCGGCGTCCTGCTGCTCGGCGCGTGGTTCGGCCGCGAGTGGATCATCGCCGCGCTGGTAATGTGGATTCTGGTTGCGATCGGCGCCGCCATCGCGCTGCGGGAGCCGGAGCCGCCGGCCCGCAGTGGCGGGGACACGTTCTTCGGCGCGCTGACGGCGGTGCTGTCGCTCCGCACCACCTGGATCGGCCTCGCGTTCGCGCTGATCTCCGCGGCGGCCTTCGAGGCCACCGGCCAGCTCGCCGGCCCGTACCTGATCGATCGTGGCCAGTCCAGCGAGACCGTCGGCGTCTTCTTCGGTCTCTTCGTGGTCGGCGCCATGCTCGTCGGCGGCCTGATCGGCGGCGCGATCTCCGATCGATGGAGCCGGCTGACGTCAGCCGCGGCGTCGCTCGCCGGATTCGTGGCGGCGATTGTCGCGCTGGGGTTCGCCGACCTCGCCGGAGCGTCCGGCGCGCTGGTCCTCATCTCTCTGCTCACGACGATGTACTTCTTCGTCGGGTTCTTTACCGCTGTGTCGTACGCACTCTTCATGGACCTGACCGAGCCGCGGCTGGGGGCCACGCAGTTCAGCGCCTTCATGGCCGCCACCAACGCCTGCGAGTCGTGGTCGGCATGGACCAGCGGACGCATCGTGGCCAGTCACGGCTATCCGGCCGCGTTCTTCGCCATGAGCGCGGTCTCGCTGCTGGCCCTGCCGTTGCTGCGCCTCATGCGGCGGCCGCGCGCCTGACGGCGCGCCGCGGGTTTTGCGGTACGATGCTCCGCGGGGGACGGCCGTCGCCATGTGGGAATCGAGTACCTTGCTGCAGTCACTCCGGAATTCGTGGAACGAAGTCGTGGCCGTGCTGCCAGACCTGCTCCTCGCGGTGCTGCTGCTGGTGGTGGGGTGGCTGATCGCCAAGCTGCTGCGGCGTCTGGCGATCCGCGCGCTGCGCGCCGCTCGCATCGACGAGATCGCCGAGCGGTCGGGCCTCGACGACTTCCTGGTCCAGGGCGGCGTCGAGCACACCACCGTTACCCTGATCGGCGGTACGGTCTACTGGCTGATCCTCGCCGTGGTGTTCATCGCGCTGCTCGACGCACTCGGGCTGCGCACCGCGGAGGTGCTGCTGGCACGCCTCGCCGGCTTCGTGCCGAACCTGGTGGTCGCCACCGGCATCCTGGTGTTCGGGACGCTGCTGGCGCGGGTGATCGGCGGGCTCGTGTTCAGTTACCTGAGCAACATCGGCAGCCACGCCGCGGCACCCATCGGGGTACTGGCGCGCTACGCGGTGCTGGTCTTCGTGCTCTTCATGGCCGCCGAGCAGCTGGCCATTCAGACGGCGGTGCTGGTCTCGGCCTTTCAGATTGCGTTTGCGGCGCTCTGTCTCGCGGCGGCCCTCGCGTTCGGATTGGGCGGTCGCGTCTGGGCAGAGCGGGTCATCGAACGCTACACTCGCAAGTAGCCGCGGCATGATCATCGACTGTCACACTCACCTCAACAACTACACCGACGAATCCGTGCACTCGCTTCCGGAGGACCTGTCGCGGCTGCAGGCCATCATGCGCCGGAACCGCATCGACGTGGCGCTGATCCTGACCTCGTACAAAGTGGTGCCCGGCCGGCCCTCGGCCAGGGCCGTGGTCGAGGCCACCAGAGGTCTGCCGAATCTCCACGTCATTGCCGGCATCTCGTGGAGCACGTTTGGGCCAGAAGCCGAGGCGGAGTTGCGGTCGCTGCTGGCGGCGCGCGCCATCAAGGGCTTGAAGTTGTACCCGGGCTACGAGCCGTTCTACCCGGGCGATCCCCGGCTCACGCCGGCGTATCTGCTCGCCGAAGAGTTCGACGTGCCGGTCATGATCCACACCGGAGACACCTACGCGCCCTCGGGCAAGGTCAAGTACGCCCACCCGTTGCACGTCGACGAGGTCGCGGTCGATTTTCCGAGGGTGAAGTTCCTGATCTGTCACCTCGGCAACCCGTGGTTCCGCGACTGCATGGAAGTGGTCTACAAGAACGACAACGTCTACACCGACATCTCCGGCCTCACGCTCGGTCACTTCGACGATCGTTTCGAGGCCTACATGCGGCAGCAGCTGAAAGAGATGATTCTGTGGGGCGTCAATCCGAACCGCGTGCTGTACGGCACCGATTGGCCGCTCGTCTCGATGGAGTCGTACCTGGAATTCATGGAGGAGCTGAAGCTGCCGTCGCGCGACAAGGACCTGATGTTCTTCGAGAATGCCGCGGCGCTGTTCAAGCTCGAGCTGAAACCGACGGTGGCGGGGTTTGGCTCCCTGCTGCGCGGATTCTAGCGATCAGGTCTCCCGGCGGCCGTCGCCCGACCGGTAGCTGATCGTGTAGAGATCCTTCCGGCGGTCCTCCCAGTGCTGAACCGTGCCCTTGCGCTGGTGGCGGCGCAGCAGCGCCAGATCCAGCTCCGCAAAGATCACCGTCTCGATGTTCGCCTGGCATTCAGCGGCGACGCCGTCGCGGCTGAAATAGAAATCCGACGGCGTGAGGATCGCGGACTGCGCATAGTGAATGTCGGCATGCTCCACGTCCGGCAGGTTGCCGACACATCCGGCCAACACCGCGTAGAACGGATTTTCGATACAGCGCGCCTGCGCGCAATAACGCAGCCGGAGATAGGCCTGCCGCTCGTCGGCGTTGATCGGGACAAACACGATCTGCGCCCCCTGGTCGAACGCCATCCGTCCCAGCTCCGGGAATTCGACGTCGTAGCCGGTCAGGATGGCAATTCTGCCGCGATCGGTGTCGAAGGTCCGCAGCGTCTCGCCCGCCTGGACTCCCCACCACCGCCGCTCCAGGGACGTGATGTGCAGCTTGCGCTGCTGGTCGATGGTGCCGTCGCGGCGGAACAGGAACGCGCTGTTATACAGCGCTTCGCCGGCGAGCTCGAACTGGCTGCCGCCGATGATGTTGACGTTGTAGCGGATGGCGAGGCTGCGGAACAGGTCGATGTACGCCGGGGTGAAATCGGCCAGCATCCGCGCCGACAGCCCCGGCCGTTCGGCCTTGATGGCCGACAGCAGCTGGGTCGTGAACAGCTCGGGGAAGAGCAGGAAATCCGACTTGTAGTCCGAGGAGACGTCGACGAAGAATTCGCACTGGCGGGCGAAGTCGTCGAAACTGGCGGTGCGGCGCATCTGGTACTGCACCGCCGACAGCCGCACCAGCCGCGACGGGCGCATCGTTTCATGGCGATCCTGCGGCGCGTAATCCAGGTTCGTCCACTCGAGAAAAGTGGCATAGCCGCGCGATTCGGAATCGCTGGGGAAGTAGTTCGGGATCAGGCCCTTGAGCGTGAACCCGTTTGACAGCTGCGGCGTCAGCACCGGATCGACGAGCGTCTTGCTGGTGACGCGTTCGACGTATTCGCGTGCCGTCATCGTGTCGGCGTGTTTCCCGTAGCCGGCGATGCGCCCGCCGATGATGATCCCGGTGAGGTTCCTGGCGCGGGCAAGCTCCTTGCGCGCGTCGTAGAGCCGGCGCGACAGCTTCATGCCGCGAAACTGCGGCTCGACCATGATTTCGATCCCGTAAAGCTTGTCCCCCTTGGGATCGTGATTACGGATGAAGCCGTCGTCAGTGCTGTGCTTCCAGTCGTGCCAGTCGGTGTGCGTGGTGGAATCGACGATCAGGCTGTTGGCCGATGCCACGATGCGATTCTCGAGCTCGATCACGAACTGCCCTTCGGGGAAGATCGCGAGCTGGCTGGCGATCTGCTCCCGCCGCCAGGGTTTCATCCCGGGGAAGGAGCCGAGCTGCAGCGCCACCACCGCGTCGAAGTCCTCGATGCGCATCGGGCGAAGGCGCAGCTGCTCGAACTGGCTCAGGTCCGTTTCAGTCATGCTGTGGCCGCAACGATAGCAAAGGGGTCACATGACCCCTTGACGTATTCGTTATCTTGAATTTTCTATTTCCTACTTCGTCTCGTCGAAGATCACCTGCGCGTAGGCGGTGGCCCGCGCGGCGATGGGTGTGGCGTAGCCGGTGTACTTCTCGGGGTTCTTCCACTCGGCCACGGCCTGTTCCGGCGTCTTGCCGGCCTTCTTCGCCGCCTGCACGTGCGCCACGAAGTCAGCCACAAAGTCCGCAAATTGCGCCATGTCCGCCGGCGTCGTGTTTGCCGCTGTGTGGCCGTTGATGATCGTGTCGATGTTCGGCACGCCCTTCACCGCCTTGCGGATGGTGCTGGCGTATTCGACGCCCGAGCCGCCGTTGTTCTTGTCCATGATCGGCACGCTCTTGCTCGGGAACGTATCGCCGGCGTGCATGACGCGATGCGCCGGGAACGCGACGAACGCGTCGCCGCCGGTGTGCGCCGGGCCGAAGTAGTACAGATCGATCCGATCGGCGCCCGAGCCGAGGGTCAGCTTGTCCTTGAACGTCCGCTTCGGCATGCCCTTGCCGGGGTTGTCCTTGAACACGTTGGGCGTGGCGCCGAGGCCGGCGACGGGATTCATCTGCGTCATCAGCTTCGCGGTCATCTCGGTCGCGACGATTTCAACCGCGGCCGGCATCTCCACGTTGCCGCTGTTGTGGTCGTAATGGGTATGGGTGTTGATCACCGTGGTCACGGGCTTGTCGGTGAGCGTCTTGACCTTGGCGAGCAGCGGCGTGCCCCAGCCGGGGTTCTTGGTGTCGACCAGCGTCACGCCGTTCGCGGTGACGAACACGGCGGTGTTGCCGCCGCCGCCGCGCAGCACGAACAGGTTGTCCTTCACTGTTTCGACGGTGATGTTGTCCACCGACGGTTGCGGCGGGGCCGGCTGCTGCGCCGCCTTCACCGCGATCGACAGGCCGCCGATCGCGGCCAGCATGCCAAGGATAGCTACGCGTTTCATGCCCGGGATTCTAGCAGGGATCCCGGCTCCAATAGCCCGCATCCCCGATGCGAACCATTTCCCGGTTGACCCCGTCTAACCCGATCGTAGATAACGTCACATTATGTCCAAGCCGTCGCTGCCGGTGCTGACCCATCTCCAGTTCCTCGTGCTGGGAGTGTTGCGAACAGATCCGTCGCCGGGCCGAACGCTCCGCAAGGCGCTGTCCGCATACGGCATCCGGCGCACCGGCCCGGCTTTTTACCAGCTGATGGCGCGATTGGAAAAAGAACGGCTCGTTGACGGCTGGTACGAACAGGTCACCGTTGGCGACCAGGCGGTGACCGAACGGCATTACCGCATCGCGCCCGAAGGCACACGGCGATGGAACGAAGCGCGCGCGTTCTACGAACACGTGGCGCGCGCCTCCACGAAATTGCGGTGGTCCGATGCCTGAATTCCGCCGCGGCTGGGCGCGTTTTCTGCCACGCGAGGCGGAGCGCGATCTGTTCCATCCGTCGCACGAGGATCTGCGGGCCGACCATGTGAACGGGTTCCGGCTGCAGCTGGCGACCGCCGTGTTGTGGCTGGACTGTTGGCGCGTCTGGCTTCTGGGTGTCTATCCGGCCAAGGCCGGACACCACCCGCGACCCAAGTCTGTCATTGCACCTCCATTGGAGAGGGAATACCGAGCCATGTTCATCCAGGATGTTCGCCGCGCCTTTCGGCTGTTTCGCATGGAGCCGGGCTTTGCCGCCGCGGCGGTGTTGACGCTCGCGCTCGGCATCGGCGCCAACACGGCGCTGTTCGCGGTTGTCGAAGCGGCGTTGTTGCGTCCGCTGCCCGTAACCGACGCCGGCGGTCTCGTCGTGGTCCGGCACCGCGCGCTGGCCACCGGGCTCACCAAGGAGTTCCTGGCGACGGGTGACTTCTTCGATCTGCGCGAACGGCAGCGCACGCTCGAACAGGTTGCCGCCTACGGCGGCTTTCAGGGGACGTTGTTTGGAGACGATGAGCCGACGCGGGTCGAGGGGCTCGCCGGGTCACCGGAGTTGTTGTCGATCCTGCGCGCGCAGCCGGCGATGGGCCGTCTTCTCGAGGCGGGCGACATGCGGCAGGGCGCGCCACCGGTGGCGATCATCAGCCACGACCTGTGGCAGACGCGGTTCGGATCGGATCCGAACATCCTGACGCGCAGCATTCAGCTGGGCAACGCGCGCCGTCTCGTGGTCGGCGTGATGCCGCCCGGCTTTCACTATCCGCCGAGCTCGCCGACGCAGGTGATCGTCCCGCTCCTGCTGCCCGCGACGCCGCCGGCACAACGACAGAGCGGCTGGATTCCGATGATGGGCCGCTTGAAGCCCGGGCAGACCGTGGCCTCGGCCAGTGCTGAGTTCACCGCGCTGTCCGCCGAGTTCGAGCAGCGCTATCCCGATCAGAATCGCGGCACGCAGTACTACGTCGAGTCGCTGCGCGACACGCTGGTCGGCGACACCAGGCGTCCGCTGCTGTTGCTGCTTGCCGCGGTCGGCTTTGTGTTGTTGATTGCGTGCGTCAACGTTGGCAACCTGCTGCTGGCGCGATCGCTCGGACGGCGGCAGGAGATGGCGGTGCGCACGGCTCTCGGTGCCGGATGGCCGCGCCTCGCGTCTCAGGTCTTGAGCGAAGCGCTCGTGCTCGCCCTGGTCGGCGGCGCCGTCGGCGTACTGCTCGCCGCCTACCTCGCGCCGGCACTGGCGGCGATGGTGCCCGAGACGACGACCGTGCCGGCGTTGCGCACCGTCGGCCTCAATGCGCCGGTCGTGATCTTCTCGGTGGCGGTCTCGGTGGTCGCGGCGCTGCTCTTCGGCGGCGTGTCGTGTCTCGGCCTGGCCAGCGGCGAGCAGCGCTCCGCGCTGGCCGTGACGCGCGGCACCACGATGAGCGGCGGCGCCCGCCGCGCGGCCGCCATGCTGGTGGTGGCCGAGATCGCCCTCGCCGGAGTGCTGCTGGTTGGCGCGGGATTGACGCTCAGGAGCTTTGCCAACCTGATCGCGGTCAATCCCGGCTTCCGCACGAGCAACGTGCTGACGGTACAGGTCTCGCTGCCGGCGGCGCGGTATCCCAATCCACCGGCGCGTGCCGAGCTGTATGCGCGCGCGTTCAGCACGCTGGCGGCGCTGCCGGAGATCGATCACGCCGGCATTGCGGCGGTGACGCCGCTGACCGGCAACAACTGGACGGTGCCGTTCGAGCGGGTCGATCGGCCGTCTCCCGCCGGCGTGAAGCCGCCAGACGTCGGCTGGCAGAGCGCGACGGCCGGATACTTCCAGGCGCTCGAGATTCCGCTTCGCGCCGGACGCCTGTTCGAGGATCGCGATGCCGCGGCGCCGGTGCCGCCGGTGATCATCAGCGAGTCGATCGCGCGCGAGTACTTTCCGGACGAATCGCCGATCGGCCATCGCTTGAAGAGCGGCAACGACCAGCTCGAGATCGTCGGCGTGGTCGGCGACATCCGCCGCGGCGCGCTCACCGATCGGCCGCGCGCCGACATGTATTTCGCGTTTGCCCGCTTCGCCGACACCAGTGCAACCATGTTCATCAGCACGACCGGCGAGCCGCTGCTGGCACTGCCGGCGGTGCGCACCGCGTTACGCACGCTCGAGCCCAACATCATGGTGCACCGCGCGCGCAGCATGGCGGACGTGGCCTCGGCATCGACCGCGGTGGCGCAGCTGGCGATGCGGCTCCTGACCGGCTTTGCAGCCGTCGCGCTGACGCTGGCGGCGATCGGCATCTACGGCGTGATGGCCTACAGCGTCCGCCGCCGCACCCGCGAGCTGGGCACGCGCGTGGCGCTCGGCGCGAGCCGCGGCGACATCATCCGGCTGGTCATGCGCGAAGGCGGCGTCATCACGATCAGCGGCATCGCCGTGGGATTGGCGGCCGGCCTCCTGGCGGCGCGCTCGTTGTCCGCAGTGCTGTTTGGCGTGCCGCCGTCGGATCCGTGGTCGATGGTGGCGGCCGCGTTGCTGCTGGGCCTGACGGCCATGGCCGCGTGTTACGTGCCGGCGCGCCGGGCCTCGAAGGTCGATCCGGCGAAGACGCTCGTTGAGGCCTGACTGTCGATTGCTGACTGCGTCGAGTGATCCTCCTGTGATACGCTCGCGCGACTTTGTTGTTCCCGCGCGAGCAGCGGTAAACCGCTTTCGCACTCCCCTCGTCCAATCCACCGATGCTGCCATCCGGCACACGACTCGGTCCCTATGAAGTCCTCGGGTTGATCGGCGAGGGCGGGATGGGGCAGGTCTATCGCGCCGCCGACACCCGCCTCGATCGCGCCGTGGCGATCAAGGTGATGCCGGCGGCGCTGGCTGAAGACCCGATCCGCCGCGAGCGATTCGAGCGCGAGGCGCGCAGCATTTCGCGGCTCGAACATCCCAACATCTGTCCGCTCTACGACGTCGGCGAGCTGCCCGCCACCGTGGGCGGCGGGCTGTTCCTCGTGATGCAGTTCCTCGAAGGCGAAACGCTCGCGCAGCGGTTGTCGCGCGGCGCGCTGTCGATCAAGGAGACGCTCGACGTCGGCATCCAGGTCGCGGAAGCGCTGGCCGCGGCGCATCGCGCCGGCATCGTGCATCGCGATTTGAAGCCGGGCAACGTCATGCTGACGCGCGCCGGCGCGCGATTGCTCGACTTCGGCCTCGCGCGAACGGTCAGCACCGCATCGCCCAATGGCGAGACGTCGGCCGGCGCGGATCGCACCAGCCTGACGACGCAGGGGACGTTGCTTGGCACGCTGCACTACATGGCGCCGGAACAACTCGATGGCCGCGACGTGGACACGCGCGCCGACATCTTCGCGTTCGGCGCCGTGTTGTACGAGACGGTGACCGGCCTCAAGGCATTTGAAGCCGAGAGCCCCGCGCGCGTGCTGAGCGCGATTCTGCGCGACGAGCCGGCGCGGGTGTCGACACTGGTGCCGGTGACGCCCACGGGCCTCGACGAGTTGATCCACACCTGCCTCGCCAAGGACCCGAACGAGCGCTGGCAGGGCATGGGTGATGTCGCCCGCCAGTTGCGATGGTTGTTGAGCGGGTTGAGCAGCGCGAAATCCGGTTCGATGGCCAGGCCCGCTCCGGTGGCGCGTGCGCGCTCGTACCGATGGTGGCCGATTGCCGCGGCGGTGATTGCCGGCGTTGCCTCAGGCGCGATGCTGATGCGCGCCATGGCCCGGCCGGCCGCGAGCGACCCGTTGCGGCTGCATGCGTTCGTGCTTCCGCCTGAGGGCAGCTACCTGACGGGCGGCCTGGCCCTGTCGCCAGACGGACGCAGTCTCGCGTTCGTCGCCACCGACGCCAACGGCGACCGGCAGCTCTGGGTCCGTCAGCTCGACGCCTCGCGCGCGCAGCCGCTCGACGGAACCGAGGGCGCCAGCGATCCGTTCTGGGCGCCATCGGGCGCGGAGGTGGCGTTCTTCGCGAACGATGAGTTGAAGCGCATTCCGGTTGGCGGCGGCGGCGCCACGGTAATCGGCGAAGCCGGTATTGGCGCGGGCGGGACGTGGAACGCGGGCGGCGTGATCGTGTTCCAGCCGCATCAGCAGGGCCGCCTGATGCACGTGCCGGCGGCCGGCGGCCGGCCCGAGCCTCTGACCACGCTCGACGCGGCAAACGCCGAGACGCACCACCTGTATCCGTCGTTCCTGCCCGATGGCCGGCACTTCGTCTTCTATGTGGCCGGCACCAAGCGCGGGCTCTACGTCGGCGAGGTGGGGTCGAGTGAGCGATCGTTCCTGTTCGATCCCGATCCGTCGCTTCCGGCCGGCGCCGCGGCCACGCCCGGTGTCTACGCCGACAGCGGGCACCTCCTGTATGTCCGCGACCGCGTGCTGATGGCGCGGCGCTTCGACGCCGGCTCGCGGGCCGTCACCGGCGAACCGATCAAGATCGCCGACACGGTGGACTACAACCCGCCAGGTCAGTCCGCCTTTGCGGTGGCGCGCTCCGTGCTGGTCTACCGGCCGCGGCAACACCTGGCGCTGGGATCGCTGATGTGGATCGATCGCG
>Ga0190265_10004039_pt1 | contig 10120 bp, 13 predicted proteins | sample Popmic124T_FD_133135 | JGI IMG/M metagenome (GOLD analysis project Ga0190265, IMG submission 133135) | Populus adjacent soil microbial communities from riparian zone of Indian Creek, Utah, USA - 124 T | ecosystem: Environmental > Terrestrial > Soil > Riparian zone | place: USA: Utah | collected...
GACGCGTCTGGCGATCATCGGTGCCGGCGCGGCGGCGGCCGCGGCTTTGCGAGCCGACGAGCTTCTCATCCTCCTGGTGGCGGGCGTGAGCGCCATGTCGCTGGCGCGACCCGGAAGGGGCGGAGCTCCTGCGCAGCAAAGTGCGAAGATCGATCGCTCGAGCATGTTCGTCGCGACCGGTGGTACGGCCTTCTCATTCGCGGCCGGCTCGCTCGCGGTACCGGCGTCGATCGGATCGATCTTCCTGGTGTTTGCGAAGATCGGTTCGGTGCTCTTCGGCAGCGGTTATGTGCTGCTCGCGTTTTTGCGCTCCGACCTGGTCGAGCACCGGCATTGGCTCACCGAAGCGCAGCTCATCGACGCCATTGCGGCAGGACAGCTCACGCCCGGGCCGGTCTTCACGACCGCGACCTTCGTTGGCTATGTGATCGCCGGGACGGCCGGCTCTGCCGCGGCCACGGCCGGAATTTTCGTGCCCGCGTTCATCTTCGTCGCCTTGAGCGCGCCGCTCATTCCGAAGATACGAGCGTCGCGGTCCGCGGGCTCTTTCCTCGACGGCGTCAACGTCGCGTCGCTCGCGCTGATGGCCGTGGTCGCTTTCGAGCTCGGCCGAGCGGCGATCATCGACGTGCCAACCGCCGTGCTGGCCGCGGCGAGCGCCATTCTTCTCCTGGGATTGCGCATCAATTCGGCGTGGCTCGTCGTCGGTGGAGGCGTTGCCGGGGCGGGCATCCGAGCGGCCCTCGGGTGACGTGCTTCAGACGAGGGTCACGCGCGTCACCTCGCCCTCTTTCACTGCGCCTGCGGCGGTGATGTAAAGCTTGCCGTCGTTGCGCACGATTTCGATGACCGCGCGAAGGCCGACGAACCCCTCGAGACCGTCGAGAAAAGCGGGCTCGAAGCGCCACACGTCGATTTCCTCGACGCGATGGATGGGCCGCGTGGCCGCCTCTTGCTGAAGAAGCCTCGGTTCCACGTGAGTGAAGAGCGCGACCCGGCGCGCCGCCTTGGCGGCCTTGTGCAACCTCTCGGCCGAGGGCGCGCCGACGTCGATCCAAGCCACGAGGATGCCGGTGGGGTCCCGCACCGAGATGGGGGGCTCGTCGGTGGACGACAGCCCCCCTTTGCTGAAAGCGATCCCCTCCTCCTACGAGAGGCAATACGCGAGAAGGCGCGTGAGCAGGTAGCGCACGCTCTCCGAGGGGTGGCGCGCCAGTCGCAGATCGAGCTTCTCGTAGACCTCGCGATCGACGTCGGAGAGGGTCACTTGGACGTGATGAACGGTCGCGGTAAGCGCCATGGCCGGGCCAGCTGGTTTTCTCACGGACGAGCGGCCTTGGCGCGATTAAAGTGACCGCGTGCTCTACTGGGACCTCATCACCTTCGCCAAGCTGACCGCGCAAGAGCTCTATGACCTGCTCACCTTGCGGCAGCTCGTCTTCTGCGTCGAGCAGAAATGCCCCTATCTGGATTGCGACGGCAAAGATCAGGAGTCGCTTCATCTACTCGGTCGCGACACATCGGGTCGCCTCGTGGCCTATGCGCGACTCGTGCCGGCGGGTGTGACCTTCGACGAGCCCTCCATCGGTCGCGTCGTGAACCATCCCGACGTGCGCCGCTCGGGCGTCGGCAAGGAGCTCATGCGGGAGGCGATCGCTCGCACAGAAGCCACGTTCGGCGCGCGGCCCATCCGCATCGGCGCACAGCTCTACTTGAAACGCTTTTACGAGCAGCTCGGCTTTGCCGTCGCCAGCGAGGTCTACGACGAAGACGGGATCCCGCACGTGCAGATGCTGCTCGCCCCCCCGACGAAAGATCGGTGAGCGCGGTGGTCCGGCGGATCGCGCTCGGCGATCAATGGCTCGGCGTGCACGAGAGCGGCCGTGGCGAACCGGTGGTGCTCGTCCACAGCGGCGGGTTTTCGGCGCGGCAATGGCGCAAGCTCGGCGACGCGCTGTCGGCGACGCATCACGTGCTGGCGCCCGATCTCCTGGGCTACGGCGCGTCGAGCAAGTGGCCGGTGGGCGCGCCCTTCCACTCGCGCCAAGATCTTGCCGCTCTCGAAGCGTTGCTCGACACACTTCCCGCACCCGCCCACTGCGTCGGACATTCCTACGGAGGTCTTCTGGCGCTCAAGCTCGCGCTTTCCCATCCGGCGCGCGTTCAGTCCCTCGCACTTTTCGAGCCGGTGGCGTTCGGAGTACTCGACGAACCGTCCGACGCCGATGCGCGCGCTTCGCTCCTGCTCGTGCAAGAGCCCTACCGCGCTGACGCGCCGGGATCCGACGACGCGTGGCTCGGCGCGTTCGTCGACTGGTGGAATGGTCCGGGGGCGTGGAATGGTCTGGCCGAAGAAGCGAAAGCGTCGTTTCGTGCCGTCGGATGGAAGGTTTACCAAGAGGTGCGGTCGATCGGCGCCGATCGAACGACGCGCGCCGATTTCGGCGCCATTGTCGCGCCGACGTTGCTCTTGGGCGGCGAGCGTTCGCCGTCCACCGAGCGCCGCGTCGTCGCCAAGCTTGCCGCCGCGCTGCCACGCGCGAAGATCGAGGTGTTCGCAGAAATGGGGCACATGGGCCCCATCACCCACGCCGCGACCGTCAATGCCGCGATCATCGCGCACATCCGCGAAAACGCGGCGTCTTAAGTCTTGCGCGGTATTTGCAAGAGCGAGTGTTCGACGCCGATGCAAGCGTCCATCACTGCAAGGAGCCCGCCCGCCTGCGCGCGGCGCGCGGTTTCTTCGTTCGAGATTCCCGATTGAAGCCAAATGGCCTTGGCGCCGATGGCGACCGCTTCGTCCGCAATGGGCGGCGTGTCCTCCGCGCGCCGGAAGACGTCGACGATGTCCACCTTTTCCGGGATATCGCGCAGCGACGGATAGGCCTTCTGCTCGAGCACCTCGGTCTCGCGCGGGTTCACGGGAATCACGCGATAGCCCGCGGTAAGCAGCTTGCGCATGATGCCGTGCGAAGGCTTGTCGGGACTCGACGAGGCGCCCACCATGGCAATGGTACGCGCTTCGGTGAGGAGCTTTCGGAGCTCGTCAGGGGATGGGTTCTGGTGCGGCATCCCCCTTCCTTACTCCAGCTCGGCTCCCGACGCGACATCGCGCACGGCCGAGCCCAGCGGTGCGGCCGGCGCGCGCTCCGATTCGATGGCGGAGCGAAGGCGACTCAAGAGATCCTCCCTCATTTCCGGCGTCACGTTGTGCCCGACGCCGGCAAACTCGCGGAGCTCGGCGGTGGCACCCTCGTCCTTGAAGGCCGCCACGGTGGAACGCGCGAACGCTACTTCGATGAGCTCGTCGCTCGCGCCGTGCAGAGCATAGATGGGCGCCGACGCGGCGCGGGCGCGAGGAAGCAGCGCGCGCGGAGCTCCTCCCGAGATGGGAAACGCGTACGCAATCTCGCGCGGGTGACGGGCGGCGAGAACGTAGGAAAGCATTCCTCCTTGCGAGAACCCGGTCACGAACACGCGGCGACCGCGCGCGACCTCGCTGATCGCCGCCCAGAGCTTTTGCTCGGCGGTATCGAGCGCCGCCGCGAACTCGGCGTCCGATTGGCTGCGCGTCAACTGGAACCACGAAAAGCCGTCGCCATAGCGCATGAACGCCTGGGGCATGGCGATCTGCACGCGCTGCGAGACATCTTGAAAGATGCGGGAGAAGTTCTCAGGGGTCGAGCCGCGGCCGTGAATGCCGATGACGAGCGGCGCAGTTTCGTCGGCGCCGCCCCGAAAATTCACGAGGAAGCGAACGTCTTGATGCACCTCGTCGCGTGCCCGCGACAGAAGAGAGGACGCCGCGAGTGCCGGCGGTGTCGGCGCGAGCGCCGAGGGCCCGCTCGGGTTCTGCGAAAGACGAGCGTTTTCGCTTTTGCAAGCGCTCGTTGCCGCGACCAGCCAGAGCGCGCACGAACCGATGCGCGCCAGGCGCCACGAGGTCACGGCGTGTACTCGATGACGTCGCTCACGGCTTTACCCGGCACCCGCAGATCGAGCGTGCTGAAACTGGGGGTACCAAGGTCGTTGATCTGCTGGGCAACCGGCGCGGCGGCGAGCCTCTGATCGGAGAAGATGACGAAGATGCGTGCCTTGCCTTCCACCTTGGGAATGCGAAACGACGTGTTGCCGATGGGCGCGCCCGCCGGACAGTCGAACGAGTCGTTCGTCTCGTTCATGGTGAGCTGGCGAATGGTGCCTCCCTCCGCGATGCTGTAAACGAGGCAAAAAGGCAACGCTCCCTCTTTGGGCACGAGCTCGACGAGATCGTTCGACGTCTTGCGCACCTCGACGCGGTGCACGCCGGCGGCGGGCCGGCTTTCGCATCCGATCAACCAAAGCCCCAGCAAGACGGCGAGTCGACGCGCGGCGATCATCGGCCTAGAGGCAATGCCCTAGCGCGCCGCCACCGTCAAGTTGTGGCGGCACGCTGCGGGGTCTCGCGCCACCAAGATCGCGCCGAGCACGGCCGTCCTCGGAATTGCAAACAGGAGCGCGTTGGGAGCCGCCAGCGGCCTCACGAGGTGGCCCGGGCGCGGCGTGGGCGGTCACGACGCCATCGAGCTCGTCGCCATGCGTCGACAGTTCGAGCACCGCTCATCGAGCGACGGTTCGGAGACATACTTTGGTCGGGGCGTGAGCGCGCGCGCCTCGACCCATTCCAACCGCCGAGAAATTCGTGAAAAGGCGCTCGGCAGGCGGCGGAAGCTCGGCGCGTTTTAGGAAATGGCATGAAAACGGCGAGAAAGGCGACAACTCACCGACATTGTCGAGAACTGCTTGGCCAAACGCGCCACGCGCTGGCGCGAAAAAGCCTAGCAGCGCCACAGCCGGACTCGGCAGAGGGGGAATCTGATTCGACATTAACCAGCCCCCACGTTCGTACCGCACTCCCCACAACTCAAGAATGCCGCGGGGCGGCCGTACATTCGTACATGAGGTTTTTCGCTCTATTGCTCAGCGTGTCGGTCGGTCTCGGCTGCGCGTCAACCCGCACCGCCCGAGACGCCAATTCCCCGGAGGACGGCAACGAAGAGGAAGCCGAGCCCCAGAGCGACGAATCCGAGCAGCCTGCAGAAGCCGAAGAAGGCGACGGTGAAGATAGGGCGCAAGAAGAGTCGCGGCCGGCGAAAAAGCGTCGCCCGAAGCGGAGGCGGCACGTGCAAGCTGCGCCCGAGCCCGAGCCGGCACCGATCGCTCGCGCGGCCAAACCGCCGCCTCCGCCGCCTGTGGCGCCACCGCCGGAAGAAGCGGCGCCCGCTTACAGCGATGGTGCAGACCAAGGCGAAGCCTCGCTCGAAGCCGAAGCACGTCAGCGCTGCCACTGGAAAAAAGTTCCTCCGTATCGTCCGGAATGGGCGAACAGCATTTCACCGCCCCTGTCCCGGAAGATCACGTCGAAACCGATCTGCTCCTATGGGACGCCGCCGGCAGTGCTTCGCGTGGCGCGTCAGATCGCCGTGCAGCAGGCGAAGCCTAGCAAGCGATAAGGCTTCTACCGACCGGCCCAGAATTCTCGCACCATCCCGAAGACCGTGCGCGGCTCCTCGATATGGGCAAACGAGCCACTTCGCTCCAGCATTCGAAAGGTGGCCCCGGGCGCGAACGCCGCGGATTGTCTTTGCAGCTCCGGGTAGAGTGCTCGATCGTAGCGCCCTGCCAAGATGAGGGCGGGCACGGTCAAGAATTGCGCGAGCCTGGCTCGCTCAATAGCCGCGCCGCGTTGTCCGGGTCGTAGAAGCGAACCAACTTCGCTGCAACGGAGAACGCCTGCAGCATCCTGGGATCGGTCGAGACGACGCCTTCGGCGCGCAACGCCATGATGCGCGACTACACCTCCGGGTATTGATTCTCGATCTCGCGATTGATGTTCACATGATTCAGCTGCCACATTTCTGAGCTGTACAACGTATTGGCGAGCACCACGGTGCGAACGTCGAGTCCGAGCGTTTCAATCAACGCCACCCGCACTCCGCTTCTTGCTCTCGAATTGAGACGGTGTAGGCTGTCGGCGATGTCGGGTCAGCGCTGGCGACGCTGGGGGATCAGCAGCCAATGCGTCGCCATCGCTGCGTCGCTCACGACCTTTTGTTGCGACGGAGGGAGACAGGTCGTCGGGTGGGAGACGCCTGACGCGGAGGGCGATGTCTATTTGCCTTGGTATGGCGGCTCGCCCTATTACCGGCGGTGGCCCATTGCGCCGGTGAGCGGCCCCGACTCGTGGATCGTATCCGTGTGGATGCAGAATCCGATCAATGCCGCTCGCTTTCGGGATGCTGGCATCAATCTCTTTGTCGGGCTCTGGAATGGACCAACCGACGAACAGCTCGCGGCCCTTGCGCGTGCGGCCATTCCGGCCATCGCCCATCAAGCCGGTGTCTGGAAGACGCACACGGGTAATCCGACGATGCGGGGATGGCTCCTGCCCGATCAGCCCGACAATGCGCAACCAACCAATACCGGCTTTGGACCTTGCATACCGCCGAGCGAAGCGCTCGCCACCTACCAAGCGGTGGTGCAAAGTGATTCTTCGCGTCCCGCGTTCCTGAAACTCGGTCGCGGCATCGTGGACCCCACCTGGGAAGGTCGAGGTTCGACCTGCACCGGTCACCCCGAGCACTACGCCGATTACGTGCGAGCGGCGGACATGCTCGGGGTCGTGCTCTTTCCCATCGACGCCGGCCTTCCGTTGGAGATGGTGGCGACTGCAATCGAACAAGCGAGAATGTGGTCGCGCGACGAGAAGCCGGTCATCGCGATCGTGCAGGCTTCGCTCATCGGCGAGCGCAGACGGCCGACGCCGGCGCAAATCCGCGCGCAAGTTTGGATGAGCATCGTCCACCGCGCCGCTGGCGTCGAATACTTCTGTCACCAAGAGCGGCCGACCGTGGTGGAGACCGACTGTCTCGACGATGCTCCGACGCTCGCCGCGCTCCGTCAAATCAACGCTCAGCTCCGCGATCTCGCGCCCGTGCTCGATACGCTACCCGTTGCCAACGGCGTGACCGTGTCCTCCGACCCTTCCCTCCCGGTCGACACGCTGCTCAAGCGCTACGCAGGTGCGACCTACCTTTTCGCAGCGGCTATGCGCGACGGGAGCACGCGGGCGACGTTCCAGCTTCAGAGATTTCCCGCCGCCGCGCAGGCCGAGGTGCTCGGTGAGAATCGCTCGATCGCGGTCACGAACGGGACGTTCCAGGACGATTTCACGTCGTACGGCGTGCATCTCTACCGTTTGACGCACTGAACGGCCAGGCTGCCGAAAAGTGCACGAAGGATCCGTTTTCCGTGGTCCGAAATGCGCGCTCGTTGCCACAAGAGGGCCCCGCAGCTTTTTGTAAACTCGCTGGTCCCGGATGGGCTGGCGCATGGGAGGCCCCGATGCAGCCAACGCTGAAGTCCCCTCTTGCCGTACTCTGGCTGGCCACCGCGGCCAGCCTGCCACTCGGGTGCGCAGACCCTGCCAGCGAGCCGCGCGCCGACGCCGGCGCGTCGCGAGACGGCTCGGGAGGATCGGTGGGTTCAGGAGGATCCGTGGGTTCGGGCGGAGCCAGTGGTTCCGGCGGAGCGGTGGGTTCCGGGGGAGCCGCGGGCTCGGGCGGGACGGCGGCATCGGGTGGCGCAAGCGGGACCTCGGGCAGCGGTGGTTCGGGTGGTTCGGGCGGCGCGCCGCGCGACGGTTCGGCGGGCACGGCCGGAACCACCGGCGGTGGTGCAGGATCGGCGGGAATCGGAGGATCGGGCGGTGCGGCTGGAGCCTCTCGCGACGGTTCGGCCGGAAGCTCACCTCGCGATGTTGCGTCGGATGGCATCGCTCGCGACGTTGCCGCGGACGGCGTGGGTGGGGCGGGCGGCGGCGGCGGCTCCGGATCCACGGCCGACGCCGGAGATGGAGGCGCTTGCGCGCCTGGCCAGGTTGGAACACCGCCCAATTGCTTTCCACCGCCGCCGGTCCCCCCAGGCACGGGCCGGAAGTGGATGCTGACGTTCAGCGAAGAGTTCAATGGCACGGACTACGATCACAACAAACTCTCCCCTTGCTTCGATTGGAATACGGGCGGATGCACCAATAGCTTCAACAAAGGCCGCGAGCACTACGACCCGGCGCAGATCACGGTGAGCAACGGCACCGCCAAGCTGACCGCCGCACCTCTCGTCCCGCCCTTGAGCAGCACGGGATGTTTCGAGAACCAGTGCACGTACAAATCCGGGCTGCTCTCCACCTGCCGGCCGAACGCGAACGCCGGCACTGCCTATCTCTACACATTCACGTACGGCTATGTGGAGTCACGGATGAAGTTTCCCGCCACCCAGGGATTCTTCACTGCGTTTTGGATGCTGCCGGCCGACCCGAGCTACGCGTACCGGTCCGAGGTCGACATCGTGGAGATCCTGGGCGATGACCCCCGGACGATCTTCATGCACTACCATTACAACAATCGATCGCAGTCGCACGCCGTGAATCAAGGCAAAGGAAACAACGGCGCGTGCCCCGTCAAAGATTACGGCACGGATTTTCACACCTTCGGTTTCGATTGGCAGCCGGACCGCGTTGCCTGGTACATCGACGGCGTAAAATGCAGCGAATTCACGGGCACCACGGCGCAAATCGAAAATGGGCCCCAGCAGATCATCATCGATCTCATGGTCGATCATAAGTGGCAGCAAGATTGGATGGTCACGCTGCAGGACACCACGCTGGTTCGTGCATTGGAGCTCGATTATCTACGTGTGTATCAACAGGTGCCCTGATCCCCTTGCACGCCGTGGCGATCACGGAAATCCGGCGCCGAGGGCGAACGCGGGGCGCAAAATCCAAGGGCTCAGCACCAGCCTTTCTCCCTCGCGCCCTTCGAATACGTAGCGCGTCCCGGTTGCATCGACGTCCACGGCAACGCGCGACCAAACCGAAAGGATCGGCGAAACTCGAAATTCGAGACCCAAGCCAGCGCGCACAGTCACAAAGGCGAGCAGCCGCGCGTCGGCCAGCGCAACGCCGCTACCTCCGAGCGACTCGGGATTGAGCTGCAGGATGTCCGCGCCACCGCCCAGCGCGCCACGGAGCGTGACACGCGACTCTCGCGGCCAGTCGAACGTGAGCATCGCGCGGAAGGCCACGCCCTCGATGCGCGCCCCGATGGGGCCCGTCTCGACATGAACCGGGAAACGATATTGTCCGGTCAGCCAGATCCCGAAAGGACCGCGCCGCGCAGGGATGGCGAGATAGACGGACGCTTCGGGGCCATGGGTCAGCGGCGCTTGGCTCGAGAGCCCTTGCACTTCGTAGAGGAGAGCCCATCGCAGAAGGGGCCTGGGCATTGACCGAAAAAGCGCGTCTTCGGCTGGCGCGCTGTCCGTCGCTTTGACCAGCGGAAGGACGCTCGCGCGGGGCAGGCCGATTTCGGCGCCTGAAAGCAGCCCTTCCGTCGATGTTTCCAGGATGTGCCCCAACTCCTCGCGCAACAATTCCGCGCCCGAAGGAACGCGGTCCAACTGGCGCATCAAGATGCGATCGTGGGCCGGATCCACGAACCAGAGGGTGGCGCGGTTCGGCTCACGCAGATCGATGTAGACGCGCGCGAGATACCCTGCATGGGGCGGAAGGGAGCGTGCCAGGTCCTCGACGTCGATGCGATCGACGCGTTCGGCTCGGATCGATACCGATAGACGGGCGAGCAGCTCGGCCGCCACCTGGCGGAGCTGCTCCGCCTCTTGCGGCTCGGCGGCGACCACGAGCAGCATGCGACGCTCGTCCGGCGCCTTCCGAATTTCCGAGGGCTGCACGGGATCGCCTGCCCATGTGCGCGCGCTCAAGGATAAGATGAGCACGAAAAGGTGACGGGCCTTCACGATCGGCGCTCGAGAATGTGGCGAGAGCTTCAGCCTCGCGGAGGGAGGTTCACGGCGCGCCCAGCGCCGCGATGCGCGCGCGCGCCCGAGCGGCGGAGGTCGACCGCGGAAAAGCATCGAGGAGCGCGTTCCATGCAGTCCGCTCTTCGTTGGCGCGACCCAGGCGCCCGAGCGCAACGGCGCGTCCGACCAGGGCTTCCTCGCGCAGAGAGCCTTGCGTAGCGCCCGCCAGATAGCTATCGAATTGTGCGAGCGGCGCCGTCGGATC
>Ga0190265_10004040_pt1 | contig 10119 bp, 8 predicted proteins | sample Popmic124T_FD_133135 | JGI IMG/M metagenome (GOLD analysis project Ga0190265, IMG submission 133135) | Populus adjacent soil microbial communities from riparian zone of Indian Creek, Utah, USA - 124 T | ecosystem: Environmental > Terrestrial > Soil > Riparian zone | place: USA: Utah | collected...
GCGTTCATGGTGATGAGGAAGGCGAGCAGCACGAGGATCGCCGCCGAGGTGCGCGCGACGAAGGCGCGCTCGGCGGAGTCGGCCCAGAGGTAGACCTGGACGGGCAGGACGGTCGCGGGATCGACCGGGCCTCCGGGGACGTCGACGATGAAGGCGACCATGCCGATCATCAGGAGAGGCGCGGTCTCGCCGAGGGCCTGGGCCATGCCGATGATGGTGCCGGTCAGGATGCCCGGGATGGCGAGCGGCAGGACGTGGTGCGCGATCGCCTGGAGCGGCGTCGCGCCGAGGCCGTAGGCCGCCTCGCGGATCGAAGGCGGCACGGCGGTGAGCGCCGCCCGCGCCGGGATGATGATGCGCGGCAGGGTCATCAGCGCGAGCACGATGCCGCCCACGAGAGGCGTCGAGCGCGGCATGTTGAAAGCGTTGAGCAGCACGGCCAGACCGAGCAGGCCGAAGACGATCGAGGGGACGGCGGCGAGGTTGTTGATGTTGACCTCGATCAGATCGGTCCAGCGGTTCTTCGGCGCGAACTCCTCGAGGTAGACCGCCGTGGCGACGCCGAGCGGCAGCGAGAGGATGAGCGTGATCACCATGGTGTAGAACGAGCCCAGGGCCGCCCCGCGGATGCCGGCGAGCTCGGGGTCGCGCGAGTCGCCGCTGATGAAAAAAGTGGCGTTGAACGTCTTGTCGAGCTCGCCGTGGTCCCGCAGGTCGTCGAGCCAGGCGATCTGGCGGTCGCTGATCCGCCGGTCGCCCTCGGCCACGTCGCGCGACATCTGCCCCTTCATGAACACGTCGACGAAGTCCGAGGCAGGAAGCCAAGTACGCCAGGTCTTGCCGATCACCGACGGATCGTCGAGCACCCGGTCGCGCAGCTCGAAGGCGGCGCCGTCGCTCACCAGTTGCTGCAGCTCGCGGCGCTCCTTGCGGCCCTCGACCGCAGGGAAGCGGGCGCGGATCGCCTCCTTGACCAGGGCGCCGTAGTCGGCGGCCGAGAGCGTCTCCTCGTCGCGGCTGCCGTCCGGCGAGATGACCGCCGGATCGAAGTGGACGTCGAGCCGGACATGGGTCTGCAGGAACGCGCTGTGCCCCTTGACGATGATGTCCGTGAACAGCACCACCAGGGCGGTGAGGCCGAAGCCCACCGCCGCCATGCAGAAGAGGCGGAAACGCTTCTCGGCGGCGTAGCGCTTGCCCAGCCGGGCCTTGGCGCGGGCCGTCGAGGCGGCCGCCCGGGACGATTGCTCGACCTGGCTCATGGGTTGCTCCTTACTCATACTGCTCGCGGTACTTGCGGACCACCCGCAGCGCGATGACGTTGAAACCCAGCGTCACCACGAACAGCACCAGCCCCAGGGCGAAGGCGGAGAGCGTCTTGGCGCTGTCGAACTCCTGGTCGCCCACCAGCAGGGTGACGATCTGCACGGTGACCGTGGTGACCGCTTCGAGCGGATTGGCGGTCAGGTTGGCGGAGAGGCCCGCCGCCATCACCACGATCATCGTCTCGCCGATGGCGCGCGAGATGGCGAGCAGGATGCCGCCGACGATGCCCGGGAGGGCGGCCGGGAAGACCACCCTCTTGATCGTCTCCGACTTGGTGGCGCCGATGCCGTAGGAGGCCTCGCGCAGCGATTGCGGCACGGCGTTGATGACGTCGTTCGAGATCGAGGAGACGAACGGGATGATCATGACGCCCATCACCAGGCCGGCGGCGACGGCGCTCTCGGACGAAACGGCGAGGCCGATCGCCTCTCCCCACTCGCGGATCAGAGGCGCCACCGTCAGGGCGGCGAAGAAGCCGTAGACCACGGTGGGGATGCCGGCCAGGATCTCCAGCAGCGGCTTGACCACGGTGCGGAAGCGCAGCGAGGCATACTCCGAGAGGTAGATCGCGGACAGCAGGCCGACCGGCACGGCGACGGTCATCGCGATGGCGCTGATCAGCAGGGTGCCGGCGAAGAGCGGCACGGCGCCGAAGGCCCCGGAGCTGCCCACCTGGTCGGCGCGGAGCGCGGTCTGCGGGCTCCAGTGCAGGCCGAAGAGGAACTCGGTGACCGGCACGCGCTGGAAGAAGCGCAACGCCTCGAAGAGCAGCGAGAGGACGATGCCGAGGGTGGTCAGGATGGCGACCGTCGAAGCGGCGAGGAGCAGCCCCTTGACCACCGTCTCCACCTTGTTGATCGCCCGCAGCTTGGGGGTCACGAACTGGCGACCGGCGGTCAAGCCGGCCACGGCGACCCCCAGCACGACGACCCAGAGGGCAGCCTGGCTCGTGCGCCGCAGGCTGCGGTAGCGCTCCGCCGCCTCGCGCACCGCCGGGTCCGGCTCCTGCGAGGTGGCGTCCCCGGCCGCCAGGTTCTTGATGTCGGTGAGCATCAGGTTCAAGCGCTCGGGGGTGAGATCGCGGGAGCTCCGCTCCAGGCTGGAGACCACCACGTAGCGCTGCACCTGCGGTTGCGCAATCAGCCAGAGGACCAGCACCAGCGCGCTCGGCAGCAGGCACCAGAGGGCCACGTAGTAGCCGTAGTAGCCAGGCAGCGAGTGCAGCTTCCGCGTGTCGCCGGCGAGCGAAAGGGCGCGGGTGCGGCCCAGTTGGAAGGCGACGGCGGACAGGGCCAGCAGGACCAGGGTCAGAACCAGGATCGGCATGCGGAACCCTCGAATCAGACGAGCAAGGAAGAGGAGGGGCCGGCGGCGGGCAACGACCCCGCACTGCCGCCGGTCCCCCCAAGGGGCTTACTTCTTGGCCGCGACCCTGCCGGTCAACTTGGCGGCCGCGACGCGGACCCGGTCGAGCTCGGCCTTCGGCAGCGGGATCAGGCCGATGTCGGCGAGGTAGCCGTCCTGGCCCATGGACTTGTCGGAGGTGAGCTCCTGGACGTACTCGGCGATGCCGGGGATGACTCCCACATGGGCGTTCTTGACGTAGATGAACAACGGGCGGGAGACCGGGTACTTGCCGGCCGCGATGGCTTCGAAGGTCGGGGCCACGCCTTCGATCCAGCTGCCCTGCACCTTGTCCTCGTTCTCCTCGAGGAAGCTGTAGCCGAAGATGCCGAAGGCGTTCGGGTTGGCCGCAAGCTTCTGCACGATCAGGTTGTCGTTCTCGCCTGCCGCGATGTAGGCGCCGTCCTCGCGGATGGTGTCGCAGGCGGTCTTGAACCACTCCTCGTCGTCCTTTTTGGCCGTCTTCATGGCGGGGAAGGTCGCGCAACCGGCCTCCATCACCAGCTCGACGAAGGCGTCGCGGGTGCCGGAGGTGGGCGGCGGCCCCAGGACCTCGATCTTGGTGGCTGGCAGCGACTTGTCGACCTGCTTCCAGGTCTTGTTGGGATTGGGGATCATCTTGCCGTCGCCGCCCGGCACGTTCTTGGCGAGCGCCAGGTAGAGCTGGCGGCGGGTGAGCTTGAGCGGGGCCGAGCCCTTCTTGTTGGCGACCACAATGCCGTCGAAGCCGACCTTGACCTCGGTGATCTCCTTGACGCCGTTGGTGGTGCACTGGTCCTTCTCGCTCTGCTTGATGGCACGCGAGGCGTTGGTGATGTCGGGGTGCTGCGGGCCGACGCCGGTGCAGAACAGCTTGAAGCCGCCGCCCGTGCCCGTGCTCTCGACGACCGGAGTCTTGAACTTGCTCGTCTTGCCGAACTGCTCGGCCGCCTTGGTGGTGAACGGGTAAACGGTCGAAGAGCCGACGACGCGGATCTGATCGCGCTGGGCGTGAGCCGCCGCGGAGAGAGCCAGCGTCGCGACGGCGGCAATGGCGAAAGTCGTCTTCATGAGGAGCCTCCCACTAAGGGTTGAAAGAGTCGGTCGCGGCGGACACCTCCGCCAGCCACCTTGAACTCTAGGCTCCGGCTGCTACACCCTCGCGGCACGGCTGTGAAGTCCGTGTGACAATGCGGCGAGCCCGAAGGTCCAGGAGCGAGCCAAACCTTTGGGAGTGCATCACTTAGCCCCTGTAGCACGTCCTGGAGGCTCGCTCGCCTGTCCCCCATCGGTCCCTCCGGGGCACCAGGGATAAGGAAGGGGTCGGTTGATGATGTACATCAGCCGCGCCTTCCGGCCTTTGACCTGTTGAAAGGAGACAACCATGAAGAGAACTATTCGAGCCTTCGCTTTCCTGGGCGCCCTGGGCCTGACCACCCTGGCCGCCGCGGCTCCGCCGGGCTGGCACAAGGTAGGCTGCTGGTCCCCCTATCCCAACTGCGTCGGCGCCAAGGACACCTACAAGGATGCGTCGGGAAACTTCTGGCAGTGCGGCGCCTGCGGCACGACTGCGAATCCAGGCCCCACCACCTGCTACCAGTCCGGCGATCTCAACCGGATCGGCTACTGGTGTCCGCGCGAGTCGAGCGCCAGCTAAGAGATTGCAGGGAGGACATCGTCCAGAGACAGACGTGGACGTGTCCTCCCTGCCCCGCCGCTACCCGAACCGCCCCGTGATGTAGGCCTCGGTCTCCTCGCGCTGCGGGGTGATGAAGAGCCTTTCCGTGCGGTCGTACTCGATCAACTCGCCCAGGTAGAGGAAGGCCGTGTAGTCCGAGATGCGGGAGGCCTGCTGCATGTTGTGGGTGACGATGACCTGGCTGTACTCCTTCTTCAGGTCGACCATCAACTCCTCGATCTTGGCGGTGGCGATGGGGTCGAGCGCCGAGCAGGGCTCGTCGAAGAGGATGACCTCGGGCTCGACGGCGATCGCCCGGGCTATGCAGAGGCGCTGCTGCTGGCCGCCCGAGAGGCCGAGGCCGCTCTCCTGGAGGCGGTCCTTGACCTCCTCCCAGAGCGCCGCGCCGCGCAGGCTCCGCTCGACGATCTCGTCGAGCTCGGCTTTTTTCGTGACGCCGTGGATCTTGCAGCCGTAGGCCACGTTCTCGTAGATCGACTTGGGGAACGGGTTCGACTTCTGGAACACCATGCCGATGCGCTTGCGCAGCAGGTTGACGTCGATCGACGGGTCGTAGATGTCCTCGCCGCCAAACATCACGTCGCCGTCGATCTTGACCCCGGGGATCAGGTCGTTCAACCGGTTCAGGCAGCGCAGCAGGGTCGACTTGCCGCAGCCCGAGGGGCCGATGAAGGCGGTGATCTGCTTTTCCGGGATGCGCAGCGAGATGTCCTTCAGGGCCTGCTTCTCGCCGTACCAGAGCGACAGGTGCTCTATGTCGAGGATCGGCTGCTCGATGGCCGACTGGGTGGCCTGGCGTTTCACCGCCTCGGAGGCGGCGGCGTTCAAATTGGCTGGGGGCGGAGCGCTCACGGCATGCACCTCGGGACGGACGGCCTGGGCTTGCTCCACCCGGACGCCCGTGCGCAGAAGATCCCGGCGGACGTGGTTGATATCGAGATCCAGCAGTCGTGCCATCGGATTCTATCCTCTACAGGCCAAAAAAGTGTGGGGAGACCGCCCCGTGCCCGCGGGCGGCCTCCCCGACTCGAGGTGCCTAGAACGCGAGCTGGAGCTGGATGCGCAGCTCCTTGTCCTGCCGATCGTTGACCTCGGTCTCGATCTGACCGTAGTCGCCCTGGATCTTGTAGTCGTGCTTGCCGAGGTAGTAGCTGACGGCGAACCGGGTCTCGATCGTATCGGTAGAGGCCGCCGTGTCCGGACTGATCACCGCGTAGCGGCCGGCGAGCTCGAATTTTTGGTTGGGGAAGAGGTAGCCGATCTGGTAGTAGAAAGCGTCGCGGTCGACGGGGTTGACCCCGGTGACCGCGTCCGTCTCCTCGGTGTAGTACTCGCCCGTCATGTTCAAGCCCTTCACCTTGAAGGCGAACTCGCCGTTCAGGCGGGTGATCTCGCGCTCGCCGGTGCCGGTCCCCGTGGTGTTCTGGAAGCCGGAAACGCCGAGGGCGAGCCGAGGCGTGGCGGGGTAGTCGAGCGCGCTCTCCTCCAGCTTGTACTCGCCGAAGGGGGTCCACACCAGGCGGCCGACGTAGAGGAAGCTGTCGTTGTCGTTGACCTCCTGGTTGATGCCGTTGCCGTTGTAGACGCCCAGGTTGTACTCGAAGGTCTTGGCCTCGGGCGAGCCGGTCAGACCGACGCCCTGGTGGCGGTTGGCGGCGAAGGCGTCGTCGACGATCGAGCGGTCGACGAACTGCTGGCGGCCCGAGGAGATGAGCTGCTGGCGGCCGAAGAACGCCTTGCCCTGGCCGATCCATGGAACCGCCAGGGGATTGCGGATGTACTCGACCTGGGCGTCCTCGAGGACCGGACCGCGGGACCGGGTCGACGTGACCGTGCCGTTGGGCGCTTGAGTGACGCTGGTCACCTCGTTGCCGCCCACCCAGTTCGCCTGGACCTTGTACTTCCAGTCGCCGAACGCGAGCCCCTCGAAGGAGGTCTTCATGCGGCGGATGCGGAAGGAGCCCACCTCGTCGCCCACCTCCGGGTCCGTCATGGTGAAGCGTCCCTGGATGCGGTTGCCGATCTTCAGCGTGAACTGCTTGTCCGCCGAGGCGAAGGAGAACCCCTTGCTGTAGCCGGCCTTGCCCCAGCCGTCGTCCTTCTTCTCGGGCGCGGCGGCGGGGGCCGACGACACGGAAGGCTCGGACATGGTTGGGTTCTGCGGCTCCTGCGCCTGCTGTGCCGGAAGTACGGCGGGAGCCAAGCCGAGACAGGCGGCGAGCCCCGCGTACAGATGGATTCTCTTGAGCATCCCCTTTTTTCTCCTCTAAGGATCGTCAGTTGTGGAACCGCGCCGTCTGGGCCCCTCTGGGCTGGGCAGAGAACCGGCCGATTCATGAGATCGAGGAGAGAATAGGAGCCGCCGAAAGCAGCCCGATGTCACCGGTGTGACAGAGATGCGACGAGGGGCGGAACGGGGAAGCCCCCGCTTCGGCCGGCACGGGCCGGAGGGAAAAAGCAGGCGGGAGTGGACTACTTTTCTCCAGAGAGAGAAAAATAGGGCGCCGCCGGGTTAGGATACACGCTCATCAGGACACATCCTTGGACAAGCAGCAAATCTCGGACTCGGCCATTACTGCACTCCTGGCGAAAATGCGCCCGCAGATGGACCGGCTGTTCAAGGTCTTCGAGATTCCCCCCTCGGATGCCGAGGACCTGCTGCAGGAGATCCTCACCTCGCTCCTGATTCACTGGCAGAAGATCGAGCGCCTGGAGGGCTGGATGCTCAGCGCCCTGAGGAATCAGTGCTTTCAACACTTGCAGCGGCGCTACCGCAGCCGCCTGCAAATCGAGCCTGAGGAGCTGGACAGGCTTCCGTCACACTGGGACGTGTCGCGCCTGCGCGCCGACCTCCTCCTCGACGTCTGGCACCTGGCGGCGACTCTTCCCCGGCGCCAGCAGAAGCTCCTGTACCTGCGCTACGCCGCCGGCCTGACCCCGAGGGAGGTCGCCGAGAAGCTCGGCTACAGCCCGGCCTCCATCTCCAAGTGCACCATCCTGGCGATCAAGCGGCTCAAGGAGAACGGCGGCCTACCCTAGTGGAGTGGCTCGTTGCTCCCTCACCGGCGCCACAAGGCGGAAACGCGGAAAACCAAGCCCCAACGGGGCGCAGGCATACAGCCTGGGGTTTTCAACCCCAGGTGGTCAGGCCACAAAACCCCCAAGCCCTGAAAGGGCGCAGGAATGGGCCGCGGGGTGGCAACCCCGCGAGGGCGGGCGGCGCTATGCCTGCGTCCCTTCGGGACTCTTACAGCCGCGGCCTGCCGGTCAGGCGAGAGACTAAGACACCGAATTTCGGGTAGGCGGCGGCACCCGCCACCACCGCCCTACCTGCGCGCGCCTACAAAGGCCAGCCAGAGAGCACCTGCCCCAATCGCGAGACAGAGCGGCGAATAGAACCAGGTGTCCATCGCCGCGAACTCCGTGCCCTTGACCGACTTGAAGAACCCGACCAGCCGGAACTCCCCCATCGCACGCAGAAGGAAGGCCGCGCCGACAGCCCCGCAGGCCCAGGCCACGGGAGCCGCGGGGATCGGCAGCGAGAGGAGACCGCCCCGCGCCAACACCACGACGGCCGCGCAGGCCAAGGCGAGAGCCACCGCTAAGGTGGTCACGCGCGTCGGCTCGAATACCCTGCGGCCTGAAACCTCTGGGATGACCGAGGCGCCGGGCGACTTTCCGCCGGCTGCCCAGTACACGTGAAGCGCGCTCAGAATCAGGAGCGTGGCTCCGATCAGCACTGCTACCAGCGTTTTCATCATTTGCTCCCATGAGGTTTCTGAACGCCAACGTCCAAACTACAGATCCCTTTCACAAGCCTCTCCTTTCGGACAACAGGCTTCCACAGTGTCTGTGCGTGCTACGCCGGGGCCTTGGGCATTCTTAGCACAGACGAGACGGGGACTGGGAAACAGTATACCTGGGATCAGCCGGGCTCTCGGCAGGCTGCAACAGTTGAGCGAGTTGAACTATAGCTGCGCCTTACACAAAGATCTATTTCTCATTTACAGCCTCCACGGGCATTCTAATAGGGATGACAATGTAACCATCCTCTTGCACAGAACCATCGAATTTCACCCCTCGGATGTAGAGCTCGATGTGCGGATCAATGTAGTCCACAGGCTCCCCCCCAAGATACAATGGAAAAATAAACCTAAGAGATTTTCCGTTTAGATTTTCTATATAGGGATACTTCTCAAGGCCCGCAATCGTGAAGGTCGGAGCGAAATATCTCAACAACGTTATACCGCGCCCTCGTAATGCGACCTTCTCAGGAGGAGTAAGCGGCAATAGCTGAAACATCACCGTAGCATCGCCAATAGTTCCATGGGCATACATTGGCTTAGGCTCGTACTTTCCCGGAAGCGCTCCCGGGCTCTCGGTCTTTACCCAAGCTCTCAACTGGAAATCGTCTGGACTAAGGCGAAGCGCCTCGCGCTCAATAGTTTTTAGAATAGAGGCTACATCCTTCGAGGCTGTCTTAGAATTTTGATATGATTGGTACACTTGCCAGAAACCACCACCAAGAGCTATAGTTGCCGCAATTATGAATATATATCCCCGGCCATTGAGCCTTGAACCCGCACGCAGATCCGACACGACAGGAAGGGTAAGAGTGACAAAAGACGCAACAACAATTATTATACCGATAAGCATGATTTGTCTCCGCCAATCCAAACAATTATACGTAAAAGTCTTCCCGCAAACAGAGGCTTCGAAGCCGCTCACTGTGACGCAGGCAGGCTTACCTGCTAGGCCAAGGCTAGCCAATTGAACGAATCCGCGGGCATCCTAGCTGCACGCACCTCTTCTCCCTCAAAACAAACTCAACTGAGACTTTTCTTGGACAACCTCTTCCTCCTTCTTCCTTGGTGACCAAAGTCCCACAATAGTGAAAATCTGCTGATGAGACGAAATATTGCCAAGGAAAAAATAGAGATCTCTGCCTTCGCCGCAGGTTTCGCGAAGTCTGTCTACAACGTCACGAGAAGCCCGCTGAGGGGAGCGCGATTGTAGTTGCCGAAAGTAAAGAGCATCCAGTTCCCAGTCAAGCACCGAGAACACATGAGGCTTTAAGCAGCGCGGGTCATCACAACGAAACTCAATACGGAAGTGATAGTCAGGCGGACTGAGGGGCTTTATTTCCCGGCCGGTTTCAGGATCGAGAGGAAGCTCCATCTGAGAGACGGCAGCCTTGTAGCGGGCCCAAAAGCTCTCCCGCTCTGCGCGAGAGAGTGGACTCGCCACTATATCGACTATCTCCAGCGGTGGCATAAGGCCAAGAGAACGACCATCGGACCGCTGTTGAGCCTGCAACTCTTCTACCGATCGGACAACATTTTGCGAATTAATAATCCATTCGGCCCGCTTGTCCCAGTTACCACCTCGCTCGGTCTTAATCCTGTCTAGAACCTCTATGTCACCGTACCGAATTTTATAGCTCTCCGGCCGTGGATCACTAGAGGACTTCGCTACGTAGGCTCGGATCCACTGATATTTCCGAAACTCCTTCTCATTATCGAGGTATCGTAGCGGGACAGGGTAGATTCTCACCAGGCGACGATTCTCTCGAAAAACTCCCCCGGTGCAAACAATCTCTCGGTAAGACTTGCTGATCTCGGGCCGAGTCTTACCCCAGACAAGAATCTCTTTCTGCTCCCAAACCTCCTTTTGGCTCATGAGGCTTCACTCCTACGCAAATTTACCAGCGA
>Ga0190265_10004041_pt1 | contig 10119 bp, 7 predicted proteins | sample Popmic124T_FD_133135 | JGI IMG/M metagenome (GOLD analysis project Ga0190265, IMG submission 133135) | Populus adjacent soil microbial communities from riparian zone of Indian Creek, Utah, USA - 124 T | ecosystem: Environmental > Terrestrial > Soil > Riparian zone | place: USA: Utah | collected...
GTCGAGCAGGCCCTTGGCCCGCGCGCAGTAGCCGCAGAACGGCGTGGTGTAGATCTCGATCCTGGCCATGACCAACCTCTTTGACCAACTATACTGCCGGCCGGACGACCCGCGCCAGCGTCAGCACATCAACGTGCCGGGCGCCGCCGCGCTGCAAAACGCGCACGCAGGCCTCGACCGTGGCCCCCGTTGTCAGGACATCGTCGATCAAGAGAATGGATTTTCCCGCAACCGTCGCGGCCCAGCGCGGATTGAGGTCGAAAGCCTGCCGGACATTGTCGTGGCGTTGCTTGGCGGCCAGTCCGGTCTGCGACCCGGTCCAGCGCCGGCGCCGCATCAGGTCGGGGACCAGCCGCCCTTGCGTCGATGGCGCCGCCGCGACGACGATGCGGGCCAGGAGCTGGGCCTGGTTGTAGCGCCGCGTGAACAGCCGGCGCCAGTGCAGCGGGACCGGCGCCACCAGGTCGGCCTCGGCCAGCAAGTCGGCGCCGGCGCGCGCCATCCAGGCACCGCAGGCGCGGGCGATGTCGGTACGGTCGCCATGCTTGAACGGCAGCACCAGCTTGCGGCTCTTGTCGTCGTAAATCAGGGCGGCACGCGCCTGCCGATAGCGCGGCGGCCGAGCCGCGCAGGCGCCGCACAACGCATCCCCGCCAACCGGTTGGACGAAGGGATAGGCACAGCGCGCGCAGTAGGGCGGCGCGATGAAGGCGAAGCCCGGCCAGCAGGCCGCACAGAGACCTCCCGCCGTCTCAACGATTTCGCTGCAGCTCAGGCAGAGCGGCGGCAGCACGGCGTCGAGCATGGTGCGGCCGGCATGCGCGCAAATACGACCTAGATCAGCAGCAAGACCGGTGGACGGCATCGAACCCATTGGGCGGGCCAAATGCGCCCACAGGATGGCGGGGCCTACCGGCCGCGCCGCTTTGTCCCTACATACGCGGTGTGACAGGCCTCGACCCTCTGCTGGTTTTCGATCGCACCGTACTGCGCCGGCGGCGCGAGCGCGCGGCACGTGACTGGCAGCCGCGCGCCTTCCTCAAGCGCGAGATCGCGAGCCGCCTGGTCGAACGCCTCGACGACGTGCGCCGGACCTTTGCGCATGCGCTCGATCTCGGCTCGCACGGCGACGAGTTCGCCGCGGCATTGGCCGACCGCAAGACCGTCGGCTGGCTGGTGCGCGCCGACCTCGGCCACGGCTTCGCCCGGCTGGCGCGCGGCCCGGCGGTCGTGGCGGACGAGGAGTTCCTGCCCTTCGCGCCCAAGAGCTTCGACCTGGTCGTGAGCGCCATGGACCTCCATTGGGTCAACGACCTGCCCGGCACCCTGGTGCAGATCCAGCGCATCCTGCGCCCCGACGGCCTGCTGCTGGGCGCCATGCTGGGCGGCGCCACGCTGTGGCAGCTGCGCCAGGCCCTGACCGCGGCCGAAAGCGAGGTCGAGGGCGGCTTGAGCCCACGCGTCTCGCCTTTCGCCGATCTGCGCGACGCGGCGGGCCTGCTGCAGCGCGCGGGCTTCGCCCTGCCGGTGGCCGACAGCGAGACCATCGAGGTCGAGTACGACAATGCGCTCTCCCTGATGCGCGACCTCGGCGCCATGGGCGAGAGCAACCTGGTGCTCGAGCGCCGGCGCGGCCTGGCACGGCGGGCCACGCTCCTGCGCGCGGCGGAGATCTACGGCGAGCGCTTCGCCCTGCCGAGCGGCCGCGTCGCGGCGAGCTTCGAGGTGCTTTTCCTGCATGGCTGGGCGCCGCACGAGTCCCAGCCCAAGCCGCTCCGCCCGGGCAGCGCGGCGCAGCGGCTGGCCGACGCGCTCGGCACCGCCGAGCAAAGCGCCGGCGAAAAAGCGGGGCGAGGCTAGATCGTGCGACTGTCGCTGAGCCAAGTACTGTCGGAGAGCTTCGGCTTCTTCTTCGCCAACACCCGGCTGTTCTTCCACCTCGTCACGATTCCCTGGATCATGTCGATCGTCATCCGCATCGTCGGCGGCCTGGTCTCCGAATCGCCGATCGGCGCCATGGTCGAGAAGGCCGTCGACGTCGTGCCGACGACGATGTTCATGGTCGCCTGGCAGCGGCTCGTGCTGCTGGGACCGCACCGCATCGACGGGCTGCCGGGCCTCAGCTGGTCGTCGCGCGAGACGGCCTGGCTCGGGCACCTGCTCAAGGTGGCCGGCATGACCTTCGTGCTGATGGCCATCTTCATGATCACGGTCGGCCCGATGGATCCGCGCGCCCTTCAGGCCGGCGCCGCCATGGATCCGGACGCCGCCCGGCGATACGCCCTGGCCGGTCCGCTCGCCCTGGGCTTCATCGTGTCGCTGCTGCTGGCCCTGCGCGTGAGCTATGGCCTCGCGGCCACCGCCGTCGACGTACCCTTCTCGCCGCGCTTTTCCTGGGTGCACAGCCGCGGCAATGCCTGGCCGATCATCGGCGCCCTGTTCGTCGTCTATTTCGGCGGCGCCTTCGTCACCGCCGTGGCCGCGCTGCTGACCCACGGCATCATGCGCGGCGTGCTGCAGGCCGACGAGGCCGCTGCGGTGGTGAGCTGGACGGTGGCCATCCTGGTGGCTTACGGCGTGACCGCGATCACCGCGACGGTGCAGGCGGTCATCTTCCGCCGTCTGTTCGCTTGGCGCGAAGGCGTCGGGCTGCCGGCAGTCGCCGACTCATAGAAGGTCGCGCAGCAGTCCGATCAGCGGCAGGTCGGCGGGCGGCATCGGATAGCGGGCAAGCTCCAGCGGCGCGACCCACTTCAGCGCCTGGCCTTCATGCGGCTGCGGCGTGCCGTTCCATTTGCGGCAGGCGAAGACCGGCATCAGCAGGTGAAACTTCTCGTAGCCGTGGCTCGCAAAGGCGATCGGCGCCAGGCAGCTCGTCGCCGTCTCGATGCCGAGCTCCTCGCTGAGCTCGCGGACCAGCGCCTCCTCGGGCGTCTCGCCGGGATCGACCTTGCCGCCGGGGAACTCCCATAGCCCGGCCATCGGCTTGCCCTCGGGCCGCTGGGCGATCAGCACGCGGCCATCGACGTCGACCAGCGCCACCGCAGCAACCAGGACCAGCGGCCGCTCGCCGAGTGGCGGCGGACCGCCCGGGCACTCCTCGTCGAACGATCTGCTCAAAAGTGGGGGCTCAAGAACGATAGCTGCCGTTGATGTCGATGTAGCCGTGCGTCAGATCGCAGGTCCAGACCGTGGCGCGGCCGCGGCCGATGCCGAGATCGATGTCGATCACGATGTCGGTGCCCTTGATGTGCTTGGCGACTGGCGTCTCGTCGTAGTTGGGCACGACCTGGCCGCCGTCGGTGATCTTCACCCCGCCGATCGAGATCCTGAGCTTATCGCGGTCCGCCCGCTCGCCCGACTTGCCGACGGCCATGACGATGCGGCCCCAGTTGGCGTCCTCGCCGGCGATCGCCGTCTTGACCAGCGGCGAGTTGGCGACCGAGAGGCCGATCTTGCGCGCAGCCCCATTGGACGAGGCGCCGCCGACGTTGATGGTCACGAACTTGGTGGCGCCCTCGCCGTCGCGCGCGAGCAGCTGGGCGAGGTCGATCAACACCTCGTCGAGCGCGCGCTTGAAGTCGACCAGGACGGGATCGTCGGCTTCCTCGATCGGCGCGTGGCGGGCAGCGCCCGTGGCGACCATCAGCAGCGTGTCGCTGGTCGAGGTGTCGCCGTCGACGGTGACGCAGTTCAGCGACTTGTCGGCGGCATCGGCCAGCAGCTTCTGCAGCACGGCGCCCGGCACCTTGGCGTCGGTGAAGACGAAGGCCAGCATCGTCGCCATGTCCGGGGCGATCATGCCCGAGCCCTTGAGGAAGCCGTTGATGGTGACGGTCCGCTCGCCGACCTTGGCCTGGCGCGTGGCGAGCTTGGGGAAGGTGTCCGTCGTCATGATGGCGGCGGCGGCGGCAGACCAGGCGTCCTCGCGCGCCGACTTGAGGAGGCCGGGAACGACGGCCGCGATCTTCTCCCAGTCGAGCGGCTGGCCGATCACGCCGGTGGAAGCCATGAACACTTCGTTGCGCGGGCAGCCCATCGCCTGGGCGATCGCCCGAGTGCTTTCCTCGACCGCCTTGTCGCCGAGCTTGCCGGTGAAGGCGTTGGCGTTGCCGGCATTGACGACGATGGCGCGGACCTTGCCGCGGGCGAGATTCTTGCGGCACCAGTCGACCGGCGCCGACGAGCACTTCGAGCGCGTCAGCACGCCCGCAATGGTGGCGCCGGCGGGCACCACGGCCAGCATGACATCGTCGCGGTCCTTGTAGCGCACACCCGACTGCGCGGCGGCGAGCTTCACGCCCGCGATGCGCGGCAACGTCGGCGTCGTTTTAGGTGCCAGCGGCGACTGGGCATGCTTGACGGCCATCGGACTCCCCATGCGGATGGCCGGGCAGGGCCCGGTCACTCCGAAGGGCGGAGCCTACACCAGAAACGCACAAAAACGTGAGTGTTTGCTTGGCGACCTTTACTTTTGCGGAGCCGGAGCAGCGGCCGGCGGCGTCGCCGGACGGTTGGGCGTCGCCGCCGGCGCAGCAGGCTTTGCCGCCGGGGCGTCGGGCTTGGCGCCGTCCATCGCGAATTTCTCGATCTTGGCGCCGGACCGGAGCTGGTCGAGCTGCGCGGTCACCGCCTCGCGCGCCATCTCTTCCTTTAGCTGGTCGGCCATCTCCTCAAAGGCCGGCGGCGGCGCCTTGCGGCGGTCCTCGACCTTGATGACGTGGTAGCCGAACTGCGTCTTGACCGGCGCCTCGGTCAGTTCGCCCTTCTTCAGGTTGAAGGCGGCGTCGGCGAACTCCTTCACCATGTCCGACTTCTTGAACCAGCCGAGATCGCCGCCCTCGGCGCCGGACGCCTTGTCGGTCGATTTTTCCTTGGCGAGCTTGTCGAAGGCCGTACCCTTCTTGATCTCGGCGATCAACGCCTTGGCCTCGTCCTCGGTCGATACCAGGATGTGCCGGGCGTGCACCTCCTCCTCGGTCGGCATCTGCTTCAGCCGCTCCTCGTAGCGCTTCTGCAGCTTGTCGGCCGTGACCTGGCGGGCGATCTCGCGCTGGATCCAGAAATCCTGCAGCACCTGGTCCTCGACGAAGGCCATGCGCTTCTTGAAGGCCGGATCCTCGGTGACCTTGCTCTTCTTGCCCTCTTGGACGACGAGCTTGCTGTCGATGATGCGGTCGAGCAGCGCGGGGAACACCGCCTGCAGGGGCATGTTGCGATATTGCTGCGGCAGCGATTGCTGGGCGACCTCGAGCTCCGACAGCCGGATCGGCTGGCCGTTGACCGTGGCGACCACGGGATCCTTGAGCGCCGGCTGGGCAGCCTGGGCCGGCGGCTTGGCGGGTGCGACCGGCGGCTTGGGTTGACCTTGGGGTTGGCCCTGGGGCTGGGCTTGGCCCTGCGGATTGGCGGGCTGCTGGGCCGACACGGGAGCCGCCATGGCAGCCGCTGCGCAACACAGGACGAACAGGCGCAGGGGGCGCAAGCAATGGCTCATGATTTGCTCCGAAACTTGATGTGCATCCGTTTACACAGGCCCGCTTCGGACCTGCAAGCTCTCCACCCCCGGCAGGTGCCTTGATCGCGGTGGATTGCGGCACTTTTTCGTGAGGAGGGTGTCGGCGATGCGGCGTCGCCGTCATCCGCATCGTCTTTTCATCCACCTCCCCCGTCATACGGGGGAGGCCGGGAGGGGGAAAGCCTCATACGAGATTCCGAAATGACAAAGATCATGATCTCAGCCAGATCGGACGCCGAGACTGGTGCCTTCCCCCTCCCGGCCTCCCCCGTAAGACGGGGGAGGTGATTGTGGACCGGTCACTGCGTTGACACTCCGGTGCCTGCTCTCTATCTCTGGCTGGGACGGCGGGCCGTAGTGCCCGCCTAAGTCATTACAATATCGAGGTTTTCATGCTGGGTGCGCTGGCCCGCAGCCTGTTCGGCACCGCCAATGATCGCATCGTCAAAGGCTTCGACAAGCCGGTGGCGAAGATCAATGCACTCGAGCCCGAGCTCGCCAAGCTCACCGACGAGCAGCTGCGCGCCAAGACCACCGAGTTCCGCGAGCGCCTGGCCAAGGGCGAGACCCTGGACGACCTCCTGGTCGAGGCCTTCGCCGTGGTGCGCGAGGCGGCCAAGCGCACGCTCGGCCAGCGCCACTTCGACGTGCAGCTGAAGGGCGGCATGGTCCTGCACGAGGGCAAGATCGCCGAGATGAAGACCGGCGAAGGCAAGACCCTGGTCGCCACCCTGCCGGTCTATCTCAACGCCCTCGAAGGCAAGGGCGTGCACGTCGTGACCGTGAACGACTACCTGGCCAAGCGCGACTCCGAATGGATGGGCCAGATCTACCAGTTCCTCGGCCTCACCGTCGGCGTGATCGTGCACGAGCTCGACGACGAGCAGCGCAAGGCGGCCTACGCCTGCGACGTCACCTACGGCACCAACAACGAGCTGGGCTTCGACTACCTGCGCGACAACATGAAGTTCCGCCTGGACGCCATGGCCCAGCGGCCCTTCAACTACGCCATCGTCGACGAGGTCGATTCGATCCTGATCGACGAGGCGCGCACACCCCTCATCATTTCCGGCCCGGCCGAGGATTCCTCGGAGCTTTATCGCCGCGCCGACACGGTGATCCCGCGGCTCAAGGCCGACGCCTTCGAGAAGGACGAGAAGAACCGCACCGTCGTCCTCACCGATGCCGGCGTCGAAGCGGTCGAGGACATCCTGCGCGGCGACGGGCTGCTGCCGGAGGGCATCAGCCTCTACGCGCCGAACCAGGTCACCGTGCTGCATCACGTCACCCAGGCGCTGCGCGCCCACAAGCTGTTCGCGCGCGACACCGACTACATCGTCAAGGACGGCCAGGTCGTCATCATCGACGAGTTCACCGGTCGCATGATGGCGGGCCGGCGCTACTCCGAGGGCCTGCATCAGGCGCTCGAGGCCAAGGAGAAGGTCGAGATCCAGCGCGAGAACCAGACGCTGGCCTCGATCACCTTCCAGAACCTGTTCCGCATGTATCCCAAGCTGTCCGGCATGACCGGCACGGCGCTGACCGAAGCCGCCGAGTTCGGCGAGATCTACAGGCTCGAGGTCGTCGAGATCCCGACCAACGTCGCGGTCGGCCGCAAGGACGCCGACGACGAGATCTACCGCACGCTGGCCGACAAGACGCGCGCCATCGTCAAGCTCGTCCAGGAATGCCGCGAGCGCCAGCAGCCGATGCTGGTCGGCACGGTGTCGATCGAGAAGTCGGAGGCGCTGTCGGAGGAGCTGAAGAAGGCCAAGATCCCGCACAACGTGCTGAACGCGCGCTATCACGAGCAGGAAGCCGAGATCGTGGCCCAGGCCGGCCGCCCGGGCGCCATCACCATCGCCACCAACATGGCCGGCCGCGGCACCGACATCCAGTTGGGCGGCAACGCCGACATGCTGGTGCGCCAGTCCGAACCCGAGATCACGGCCAAGTTCGCCGACGAAGCCGCCCGCAAGGCCGAGATCGAGCGCGTTGCGGCCGAGATCAGGGCCGAGGTGTTGCGCAACCGCGAGATCGTGCTCAAGGCCGGCGGCCTCTACGTCGTCGGCACCGAGCGCCACGAGAGCCGGCGCATCGACAACCAGCTGCGCGGCCGCTCGGGCCGCCAGGGCGACCCCGGCGCCTCGAAGTTCTTCCTGTCGCTGGAAGACGACCTGATGCGCATCTTCGGCAACAACAAGGTGCTCGACTGGGTGCAGAAGAAGGGCATGGCCGACGACGAGGCGCTGACCCATCGCTGGCTCAACAAGGCGCTGGAGACGGCGCAGGGCAAGGTCGAGGCGCGCAACTTCGAGATCCGCAAGAATCTGCTGCGCTTCGACGACGTCATGAACAGCCAGCGCAAGGAGATCTACAAGGAGCGCATCGAGCTGATGGGCACCGAGGACGTCTCGGACACCATCGCCGGCATGTGGCGCGACGTGGTCGATACGCTGGTCGCCCGGACCATCCCCGAAGGCGTCTACGCCGAGCAGTGGAAGGTCGGCGAGCTCAAGGAAGAGGTGCAGCGCATCTTCGGGCTCGACCTGCCGGTCGAGGACTGGGCCAAGGAAGAGGGCATCGCCGACGAGGAGATCAAGACCCGGCTGAACGACCAGGTCGAGCGGCTGTTTGCCCAGCGCGCGGCCCAGTACGGGCCTGACGTGTGGCGTCAGGTCGAGAAGAGCGTGCTGATGCAGCTCTTCGACCAGAGCTGGAAGGAGCATCTGCTCCATCTCGACCATCTGCGCCAGGGCATCGGCTTGCGCGCCTACGGCCAGAAGGATCCGCTGAACGAGTACAAGCGCGAGGCGTTCAATCTCTTCAACGACCTCCTGACCGGCCTGCGCGAGCAGGTGGTGGGCCTGTTGGCGACGCTGCAGCTGCGCATGGAGCAGCCGACGATGCCGGAGATGCCGACCAACATGCAGGAGATCCACGAGGATCCTGCGCTGGCGAGCCGGATGAGCGACGATCCGGCGTTCGACCCGGCCGATCCCGACGGCGGCGGCGAGCCCACGCTGCATCGGCCGCGGCAGACGGCGCGGGCCGCCAAGGACCCCAATGATCCCGCGAGCTGGGGCAAGGTTGCGCGCAACGCGCCCTGCCCCTGCGGCTCAGGCAAGAAGTTCAAGCACTGCCACGGTCGGGTCTGAAACCCGCCTAGCCACGCGATTCGTCGCGTTCCATCGCGATCAGTTGACCTCGTCTAACGTTACACTATAACATTTCCGCTCTGGCCAACCGACAGTGGGGAGAGCGGCCGATGCGGCGCGTGTATGGTTTGATATCGGTCAGCGGCCTGTTCGCGGGCATGGCCTCGGCGTCGGCGCAGACGGAGCCCGCGGCCCAGCCTCCACCGCCGACGCTGCCGGGCATCACCGTTACGTCGACCAAGATGGACGAGGAGCGCAATTCGATCCTGCCGAGCCTCGGCGCCACCAAGTACGACTTCAGCCGTACAGCCATCCAGAACACACCGCAGGGCCAGAACGCGCCGCTGAACCAGGTGCTGCTGCGCGCGCCCGGCGTGGTGCAGGACGGCTTCGGCCAGATCCATGTGCGCGGCGACCACGGCAGCCTGCAATACCGGCTCGACGGCGTTCAGCTGCCGGAAGGGCTGGCCCTGTTCAGCCAGATCCTGTCGCCCCGGTTCGCCAACTCGCTTTCGCTGCTGACCGGCGCGCTGCCGGCGCAGTACGGCCTGCGCACGGCGGGCGTCGTCGACATCGGCGTCAAGTCGGGTACGACCAACCCCGGCGCCGAACTCTCGTTCATGGGCGGCTCCTACAACTGGGTGCAGCCGTCGGGGGAGTATGGCGGGCGCAGCGGCAACATCGACTACTACGCCGCCGGCCAGTACCTCAGCAACAGCATCGGCATCGAAAACCCGTTCTCGGCGTGGACGCCCATCCACGACCAGACTTCCCAGTGGTACGGCCTCGCCAAGGTCACGGGCATCGTCGACGAGAATACGCGGATCAGCTTCATCGGCGGCGGCGTCAACGCGAGCTACCAGATTCCCAACAACATCAACCAGGTTCCCAACTTCACGGTATTCGGCAACTCGACCTGGGACAGCTCGATCCTCGACCAGCGCCAGTGGGAGAGCACCTACTTCGGCCTCGCCTCGCTGCAGAAGACCTACCAGGACTTCAACATGCAGCTCTCGGGCTTTGCGCGCTATTCCCAGCTCAACTACCAGCCCGACGCGATCGGCGACCTCCTGTACAACGGCGTCGCGCCCTGGGCGCAGCGCACCAGCTTCGCGACCGGCGTGCAGGGCGATGCGAGCTGGAAGGCGGCACCCAGGCATACGGTGCGCGGCGGCTTCCTCGTCCAGCGCGAGCGCGTCACGAGCTTTGCGCAAGTCAATACCCTGCCGTTTGTGCCCGGTGCCGTCGATCCCGACAATCCCGACGCCGTGCCCGAGGCCGTGCTCGGCGACCAGCCCGTCGGCCTCACCGACTTTGCCGATCTCACCGGCTGGACCTACAGCGTCTACCTGCAGGACGAATGGCGGGTCGTGCCGACAGTCACGGTGAATTTCGGCGTCCGCTTCGACGCCATCAGCGCACCGACGCAGGAGTACCAGTTCA
>Ga0190265_10004042_pt1 | contig 10118 bp, 8 predicted proteins | sample Popmic124T_FD_133135 | JGI IMG/M metagenome (GOLD analysis project Ga0190265, IMG submission 133135) | Populus adjacent soil microbial communities from riparian zone of Indian Creek, Utah, USA - 124 T | ecosystem: Environmental > Terrestrial > Soil > Riparian zone | place: USA: Utah | collected...
AGAGCTGGCCCTCCGCCGTGGACTCGTCCGTGATCTTCGCGCCGCCGCGCTCCAGGCTGATGGCCGTACCACCGAAGATCGAGAACCAGATCAGGCTGACGACGCTCGGCACGAGGATCACGCCGCCGACGAACTGCCGGATCGTACGGCCCCGGCTGATGCGGGCGATGAACATGCCGACGAAGGGCGTCCAGGAGATCCACCACGCCCAGTAGAAGACCGTCCATCCGGCCAGCCACTCCGCGACGCCCTTGCCCGCTGTGGAGTCCGTACGCGCAGCCATCTGCGGCAGCTCACCGATGAACGAACCGACCGACGTCGGCAGCAGGTTGAGCATCAGAATCGTCGGACCGACGATGAAGACGAAGAGGACCAGCAGCCCCGCCAGCACCATGTTGATGTTGGACAGCCACTGGATGCCCTTCTCGACACCGGAGACCGCGGAGGCCACGAACGCCGCGGTCAGGACCGCGATGATGGTCACCAGGATCGGAGTGCCGACGGTCGAGGCCCAGCCGACCTCCTTCACACCGCTGCCGATCTGCAGGGCTCCTAGACCCAGCGAGGCCGCGGAACCGAAGAGGGTGGCGAAGATGGCCAGGATGTCGATGACGCGTCCGAACGCGCCGTTCGCGTTCCGCTCACCGATCAGCGGCGTGAAGACCGCGCTGATGGTCTGCCGGCGCCCACGCCGGAAGCAGCTGTAGGCGATGGCGAGACCGACGACCGCGTAGATGGCCCACGGGTACAGGGTCCAGTGGAAGAGCGTCGTCGCCAACGCCGTTTCCATACGCTCGGCCGCGGGCGCCCCGGCGCCGCCCGTCCCGGGCGGCGGAGTGGCGAAGTGCGTGAGGGGCTCGTTCACGCCGTAGAACATCAAGCCGATGCCCATGCCCGCGCTGAACATCATCGCGACCCACGACACCGTCCGGAACTCCGGCTGCTCACCCTCCCTGCCGAGGGTGATCTTCCCGTACCGGCTGAACGCCAGCCAGAGTGCGAAGACCACGAAGCCCGAAGCGGCAAGCACGAAGGCCCAACCACCGTTGTGCATCGTGCTGTTGAGCATCGTCGTCGAGACGCTCTCAAGGGAGTCCGTCCCGAGAGCCCCCCAGACGATGAATGCGAGCGTCAGCAAGGCCGTGACGCCGAACACCACTCTGTCAGTCTGCGGGGGCCTTGCCCGCAGACTGCCAGAGGTGCCCGGCGGCGGCTCCTCTGTCGCGTTCCGTTCCGCCCGTTTATCCGGCACGCTGTGGACCTTTCAGTTCTGGGATTTGCTCAGATCTGGGAGCAGCTACCCGACTATCTGATCAGCATGCCGCCAGGGCACTGGTTTGTCGTCAGTGGCGCACAACCAGTGACGCCAGCAGTTCCTCGGTCGCGGCGGCCACCCGGTCGACGGCGAGGTCGAAGGCCTCGGCGTTGTGTGCTGCGGGCTGCCGGAAGCCGGAGACTTTCCGTACGTACTGGAGTGCCGCCGCCCTCGTGTCCTCCTGGGTCACGGACTCCGCGTACGGCGGGCGCAAGGTCTTGATGTTTCTGCACATGTGTCCGACGCTACGCCCGCCCGGTACGGCCCGGCACCTCACCGGAATCAGTGGACATCCGCGCCCAGCGGCACGACCTGCCCCTCCACCATCGCCGCGAGGCCGTTGACCGCGCTGAGCGAGGGATGCTCCGCGATGTGCACGGGCATGCCCGTACCCGAGCGCAGCCGTTCGTCGAGTCCGGGCAGCAGCGCGCTACCGCCCGCCAGCACCATGCCGCGGTCCGCGAGGTCCGCGACAAGATCCGGCGGGCAGTTGTGCAGTACGCCGCGGATCGCATCGGAGAGGCCCGTCAGTGGAGCCTGTATGGCCGCGCGCACATCGTCGGGGTTGATGTACACGGTGCGGGCCATGCCGGTCGCCACGTCGCGGCCCCATACCTCGGTCGCCGCCGCGGGGTCGTCACCGCCGGTCAGGGCCAGGTGGAGCGGACGTACGGCCTGGCTCGGCAGGATCAGTTCGTGATGGTTGCGCAGATGCTGGATGACGGCGTGATGGATGGTGTCGCCGCCCATGGGCACCGTCGTGGCCGAGACGATCGAGCCCAGCGACAGCACCGCGATCTGTGTGGTGGTGGCGCCGCAGACCAGGATCATCGTGGCTTCCGGCTGCTCGACCGGCAGGCCGCAGCCGACCCCGGCAGCCGTTGGGGTGTCGACGAGCTCGACCTGCTTCGCGCCCACCCCTGTGAGGGTCTCGACCGCGGCGCTGCGCGCGAGCGGGTCGGCGTTGTGGGGGATGGTGACGGCCGCGCGCTGCATGGCGCCCCGGCGCCGCCACGCACGGCGGACCGTCGTGCCCACCAGCGCCCGCAGCATCCGCTGGGCCATCTCGATGTCGATGACGGTGCCGTTGCAGATCGGGCGTACGACCCGGATGTGGCCCGGTGTCCTGCCGTCCATCCGCTCCGCGGCGGTGCCCACGGCGATCAGGGCTCCGGAGAAGGTGTTCACGGCGACGACCGATGGTTCGTCGACGACCAGGCCCGACTGCTTGATATGGACGCGGGTGCGGGCGGAGCCGAGGTCGACGGCGACCGAGCAGCGGCGCAGTTGATCAAGGGGGTTGGTCACTGTGAGTCCCATCTCTGCCGGTGCGTGGGAGAGGCCGGCCCGCGCGCGCGTCGACCCGGTCCTCAGCGTGCACTCAGCCCCGCGCCGCCGCCCGCTGGGCTGGTCCGGCCGAGTGACTGCGCCGGTGAAGTGCCCGGCGAGGTCTGGGCGGTGGATACGGCCGGGTCCGGCACGGGCGGGCGGTCGCTGAACTGCGTCCGGTACAGCTGCTCGTAGCGCCCGTCGAGAGCCAGCAGCTCCTCGTGGGTCCCGCGTTCCACGATGCGGCCGCTCTCCAGTACGAGGATGAGATCAGCGGCCCGTACGGTCGACAGCCGGTGCGCGATCACCAGAGATGTGCGCCCCGCCAGCGCTTCGCCCAGCGCCTCCTGCACTGCGGCCTCCGAGGTGGAGTCCAGGTGTGCGGTGGCCTCGTCGAGGATCACGACCTGGGGCTGTGCGAGCAGCAGCCGGGCGATGGTCAGCCGCTGGCGCTCTCCACCGGAGAGGCGGTAGCCGCGTTCGCCGACGACCGTGTCCAGCCCGTCGGGCAGCGCGGCGATCAGGCCGTCCAGACGGGCACGGCGCAGCGCCTCCCACACCTCGTCGTCGGTGGCTTCCGGGCGTGGCAGCAGCAGGTTGGCGCGGATGGTGTCGTGGAAGAGGTGGCCGTCCTGGGTGACCATGCCGAGGGTGTGGCGCAGAGAGGCGGCGGTCAGGTCGCGGACGTCGGTGCCCCCGACGCGTACGGATCCGCTGTCCGCGTCGTAGAGCCGTGGCGCCAGCGAGGCGATGGTCGACTTACCCGCCCCCGAGGAGCCCACCAGGGCCACCATCTGTCCGGGCTCGGCGCGGAAGGAGACGTCGTGCAAGACCTCTTCGCCGCCGCGGGTGTCGAGCGTCGAGACGTCCTCCAGCGAAGCCAGGGAGACCTTCTCGGCCGACGGATAGGCGAAGCGGACCCGGTCGAACTCGATGGAGACCGGGCCGTCCGGCGCAGCGGCCGCGTCCGGCTTCTCGGCGATCAGCGGCTTCAGGTCGAGGACTTCGAAGACCCGCTGGAAGCTGACCAGCGCGCTCATCACCTCCACCCGGGCTCCGGCAAGGGCGGTGAGCGGGGCGTAGAGACGGGTCAGCAGCATGGCGAGGGAGACGACGGCTCCCGAGTCGAGGCTGCCGCGCAGTGCGTAGAAGCCGCCGAGCCCGTACACCAGCGCGAGTGCCAGCGCCGAGACGAGCGTGAGCGAGCTGATGAACAGGTGCTGCAACATCGCCGTACGGACACCGATGTCCCGCACCCGGCCTGCCCGGCCGGCGAACTCGGCCGACTCCTCGTCCGGACGTCCGAAGAGCTTGACGAGCGTGGCACCGGGCGCCGAGAAGCGCTCGGTCATCTGGTCGCCCATGGCGGCGTTGTGATCGGCGCGTTCACGCTCCAGCCGGGCCAGCCGGGCGCCCATCCGCCGGGCGGGCAGCACGAAGAGCGGCAGCAGTACGAGCGCGAGCAGCGTGATCTGCCACGAGAGCCGGAGCATGACCGCCAGCGTCGCGAGCAGTGTGACGAACTGGCTGACCACCTGGGAGAGGGTGTTGCTGAACGCGCGCTGGGCGCCGATCACATCGTTGTTGAGACGGCTGACGAGCGCGCCGGTGCGGGTGCGCGTGAAGAACGCGACGGGCTGTCGCTGCACATGGTCGTAGACGGCTGTGCGCAGGTCGAGGATGAGGCCCTCGCCGATACGGGCCGACAGCCACCGGGTGAGCAGCCCCGTGGCGGATTCGGCCACGGCGATGATCGCGATGACGACGGCCAGCACGACGACGGTGCGTACCGGAGAGCCGTTGATGATCGCGTTGACGACCCGGCCTGCCAGCAGGGGAGTGGCGACGGTGAGCAGGGCCAGCACGCTGCTGAAGACGAGGAAGGCGATGAGCGCCCGGCGATGGCCGCGTGCGAAGCGGAGGATGCGGGTGAGGACGGCCCGCGAGAAGGGGCGTCTGTCCTGTTGGGCGAAGCGTGAGGAATAGAGGGCGTTCCACGCTGTCGACTCCATGCTCATGGGCTCTCCTGCGGTGCCGGCGGCCGGTGTGCGGTGTACCGGACGACCGTAGAAGTTGAAGTTCGATTCAAGTCAAGTACGGGGTCGCGGCCGTCGCCCCCGGCGGGCCTGCCGCCCCGGTCCCGCGCACGGCACGGTTCGTACGAAAGCGGAAGCAAGGGACTCCGCGTGATGGGCTATCACCCGTCCGCAACCCGCTTTGACCGGCTGTGATGACACAGCGACAGGGCGTCGTGCACGTGCATCGGCACATGCATAGGCACATGAACGGGGCTATGATCCCTGGAAGTTGATGGACAACGGTGTCCGTACCGCGCACTGTGCGATCACCCCCCACCGCACCAGCCCGGGAGAACCAAGTGCCTCACCCGTACAACGGCATGGCCGCCAGGGACCTGCACGGGGCCGTGTGGCAGAAGAGCCGGCACAGCAACTCGCAAGGCACCTGCGTGGAGTTCGCCAGGCTGCCGGGCGGTGACATAGCCGTACGCAACTCGCGCTTTCCTGACGGTCCCGCGCTGGTCTACACGCCTGCGGAGATGGAAGCCATGCTGCTAGGCGTCAAGGACGGCGAGTTCGACCATCTCGTGCAGGACTGACCCCGCCGCGGGCAGCGCCGGGGACGGTGTGTAGGACGCCGGGGGCGCGGGGGAGGTTGAGCCCGCACGTACAACGGGCCTTGAAACGGTGGCAGTCGGCCTGTGGATGGCCCGCTTTCCGCCCTGCGCGGCCCTTATGCGGGCGTGAGCCGGAAGAGCGCCCAGACCACCTTGCCGCGCATCATTCCCGTCAGCGGGTGCCAGCCCCAGCCGTCGCTGAACGACTCCACCAGGCACAGGCCTCGGCCGGACTCGGCGGTGAAGTCCACATACTCGGTGCAGTTGTTGGTGGTCGTCTCCGGAGGCGCGCCGCTCGGATCGCGTACGGCGCAGACCAGCCGCGCCGCCCAGCGCATCAGGTCGAGCCTCACCGGAGAGGTCAGCTCCGGCGAGGACGCTTCCGGCGAGGTGGACAGTGAAGTGAGCCCGTGGCGCAGGGCGTTGGTCACCAGTTCCGAGACGACCAGCGCGACGGTGTCGAACTCGTCTTCCAGCCGCCAGCGTTGCAAAGTCTCGCGGGTGAAGTCCCTTGCGCTCTTCACCGCGTCGAAGCGCGGCGGCAGCGCACAGGTGGCGGACCCGGAGACAGTCGAATGGTCGAGCTGCGGGAGCCCGCGCCACAAGGGCTCCAGCACGGTCGATCCTTCGGTCCCCATGACGAGCCACTCCTGGCGTTCGCGGCAGTGTTGATCCTGTGTGGATCCGGTCGTCTTGCTGTCTCGATGGGTCTCGCTGTTCCTCGTTAGCCGTACCCCGTATGCCACAACTGTGCTGACAGGCAGCGCAGTTGTGCGAACCCCATGGTTGCCAATGCCCACAGCAGATGCAAGGGCAGATGCACGTGCACGAGAGACTTTCGATCGTGTGTAATCACCCGGGCACGCAACGAAGCGCATTGATGGCACACTTCCCTCAGAGCAGGGGCGAAGGGTTTCTCAAAATGGAGACACAACCGGCAATGGGTGTGAGCGGCGGCGCAATCGGGGCGAGTGGCTCAAGCGGGTCGATGGTGCGACGTATCCTGCTCGGTTCCCAATTGCGTCGTCTTCGTGAGGCCCGCGGCGTGACCCGCGAAGCCGCCGGCTATTCGATCCGCGCGTCCGAATCCAAGATCAGCAGAATGGAATTGGGCCGGGTCAGCTTCAAGGCGCGCGATGTGGCCGACCTGCTCACGCTGTACGGAGTGGTCGACGAGTCCGAGCGCGAACCGCTGCTCGGCCTGGCGAGGGAGTCGAGCATAGCCGGGTGGTGGCACAGCTACAGCGACGTACTGCCCGGGTGGTTCCAGACGTACGTCGGACTCGAGGGGTCGGCCTCGCACATCAACACCTACGAGGTGCAGTTCGTGCACGGCCTGCTGCAGACCGAGGACTACGCACACGCGGTCGTCACCGCGGGGCACCGGGAGCACATCGCCGAGGCAGAGGTCCAACGCCGCGTGGCCCTCCGCGTGGAGCGCCAGAAGCTGCTCCTGGGTGAGAACGCGCCGCACTTCCTCTGCGTCCTGGACGAGGCCGCACTGCGCCGCCCGTTCGGAAGTCACGCCATCATGGACGCTCAGCTCCGGCACCTCGCAGAGGTCTCCGAGGCGCCCAACGTGACAGTCCAGGTCGTCCCGTTCGAACTGGGCGGGCATCCCGCCGAGAGCGGCGCCTTCACGCTGCTGCGTTTCCCGGAGTCCGACCTCAACGACGTCGTATATCTGGAGCAGTTGACCAGCGCTCTCTACCTGGACAAGAAAGATGAAGTCGCCCACTACGACCAGGTGTTGGGCAGATTGGTGAAAGACAGTCTCTCGCCTGCGCGGACGCGGGATCATCTGAAACGAATCCGCCAAGTCAGCTGACTTGCAAGTACGATGACTGGCTATCAGTACGAAGTTGTGCTGTGCTGCGGCCCACTGCGGTGGCACTGCCCGGCTTGTTCCTGCCCCACGAAGGAATGACATGTCCTACTTCACGGACCTGGCGCTGCAGTACATAGACGGCGAATGGCGCTCGGGCAGCGGCTCCTGGGACATCATCGACTTCGATCCCTTCAACGACGAGAAACTCGCCTCGATCACGGTCGCCACCGCCGAGGAGATCGACCTCGCCTACCGCGCCGCCGAGCGCCACCAGCGCGCATGGGCCGACACCAACCCCTACACCCGGCGGCAGGTCTTCGAGCGCGCGATACGCCTCATCGACGACAACGAGCAGGAGATCGCCGAGGCGCTCATCGCCGAAGTCGGCGGTACGCGCCTCAAGGCGGCCCTCGAACTTCACCAGACCAAGGAATTCCTGCGCGAGTCGATCCACCTCGCCCTGCGCGCCGAGGGACGGATCCTTCCCTCGCCCATCGACGGCAAGGAGAACCGCGTCTACCGCGTCCCGGTGGGCGTCGTCGGCGTCGTCTCGCCCTTCCACTTCCCCCTGCTGCTGGCGATGAAGACGATTACGCCGGCGCTGGCCCTCGGTAACGGTGTCGTCCTCAAGCCGCACCAGAACTCGCCCGTCTGCGGCGGTTCGCTGGTCGCCAAGCTGCTGGAGGAGTCAGGCCTGCCGCCCGGCGTGCTGAACGTCGTGATCACCGACACCGCGGAGATCGGCGACGTCTTCATCTCGCACCCGGTGCCGAAGGTCATCGCCTTCACCGGCTCGGAACCGGTGGGACGCCAGGTCGCGACCGTCGCCGCCTCGCACTTCAAGCGCACCGTTCTGGAACTGGGCGGAAACAGCGCCCTCATCGTTCTCGACGACGCGGACCTGGACTACGCCGTCGACGCGGCCGTCTTCAGCCGCTTCGTGCACCAGGGCCAGTCCTGCATGGCGGCGAACCGCATCATCGTCGACCGGAGCGTCCTCGACACCTTCACCAAGAAGTTCGTGGCCAAGGTCGGCACTCTGAAGGTGGGCGACCCCGCGGACCCGGACACCCACATCGGCCCCCTCATCAACGCCGTACAGGCCGAGAAGGTCAACTCCCTGATCGAGCGCACCGTTTCGGAAGGCGCGACGGCGCTCGTCCGGGGCACGAAGCACGGCAACATCATCTCGCCGACCATCCTCACCGACCTGCCCGAGGGCTCGCCGGCCCTCCGTGAGGAGATCCTCGGGCCCGTCGCCCTGGTCCTCCCGGTGGACGGCGAGGACGAAGCCGTCAGGGTCGCAAACGACACCCCGTACGGGCTGGGCGGCGCCGTGCACACCGGCAACATCGAGCGCGGCCTGCGTATCGCCCACCGGATCGACGCCGGCATGGTCCACATCAACGACACCACGGTGGCCGACGAGCCGATCGTGCCCTTCGGCGGCGAGAAGAACTCGGGCCTCGGGCGGCTGAACGGCGAGCAGATGGTGGACGCCTTCACCACCACCAAGTGGGTCTCCATCCAGCACGACCGCAGCGGCTTCCCCTTCTGACCCTTCCAGCACGTCCAGCCACTTCCGGTCCCGGCCATGGGTCCACCTCCGACACACCGGCCCTCCTTGAGGACACTCCCTGACCGCAAGGCTTCATAGCTTGGTGGTCATCGAGAGACGCCGAACGGGGCGGCTCATGGCGGAAGGTGACGACCATGCCCGTAGTGGTGAAGCCCGAATCACCCGGCGACGAGCGCGGCGCACTCCTGGCGTACCTGGAAGCACAGCGAGGCGGTATCCGGCGTGCACTGCACGGACTGACCGAGGAGCAGGCCCGCAGCGTGCCGTCGGCCAGCGCGCTCTCACTCGCCGGTGTGCTCAAGCACGTGGCGAACGGGGAGCGCGGCTGGCTCCGTACGCTCCAGTCGGACGGCGCCGAGACCGACTTCTCGGAGTCCATGAAGGAGTGGGAGGACAGCTTCCGGGCCGGCGAAGGCGAGACCGTCGAGGCGCTGCTCGACCTGTACACGCAGGTCGCCCGGGAGACCGATGAGGCCGTACGCGCGCTCGGTTCGGTGGACGAGACCTTCGAGGCGCCCAAAGTCCCCTGGGACGAGGGCGGCAAGCGGTCCTGGCGCTGGGCGCTTCTGCACCTCATCGAGGAGACGGCACGCCACGCGGGCCACGCGGACGTCATCAGGGAGAGCATCGACGGCAAGGGGGCCTTCGACCTGGTCTTCGAGACGGGCGCGATGCCGGAGCCGGACTGGGCGGCCTTCGGGCAGGAGCCGAATTCGCAGTAGGCGCAGCGCTCGTGGCAGCCGCGGCGGCCCTCCCGCACCTGGCCCGCGTTCCCGCCCGTCTAGGCTGGCGGCGACGCGGGCACGGTTGCGGCGGAAGCGAGGGACGATGTCGGCGATCCGGCTGCTGGTGCTGGGCGCGGTGCGCCAACACGGGCGTGCGCACGGCTACATGGTGCGCAACGACCTGGAGTTCTGGGGCGCCCATGAGTGGTCCAACGCGAAGCCGGGATCGATCTACCACGCGCTGAAGCAGCTGGCGAAGCAGGGCCTGCTGCGTCCGTACGAGACCGCGCCGAGCACCGCAGGAGGGCCGCCGCGTACGGAGTACGAGGTGACCGATGCCGGCGAGGCGGAGTTCATGAAGCTGCTGCGCCACGCGCTCACAGCCATCGACGAGAAGCAGGACATGCTCACCTCGGGCGTCGGGTTCCTCGTGGACCTGCCGCGCGAGGAGGCCGTCGCACTGCTCAAGCGGCGGATCAAGGCGCTGGAGGAGTGGCGTCAGGAGGTCACGCAGCACTGGTCACCGGATGAGAGCACCCCCGAGGAGTGGGGGCACATCGGCGAGATCATGAAGCTCTGGGTGCACAACTCCGAGAGCGGCGCTCAGTGGGCGCGCGGTCTGGTGGACCGGCTGGAGAACGGTGCGTACGTGATGGCGGGCGAGGGCGACCGGGATGTGAACGTGCTCCCGTCCGGCACGGAGAACC
>Ga0190265_10004043_pt1 | contig 10117 bp, 9 predicted proteins | sample Popmic124T_FD_133135 | JGI IMG/M metagenome (GOLD analysis project Ga0190265, IMG submission 133135) | Populus adjacent soil microbial communities from riparian zone of Indian Creek, Utah, USA - 124 T | ecosystem: Environmental > Terrestrial > Soil > Riparian zone | place: USA: Utah | collected...
CCGCCGACCAGGCTTTGGGCGCCGGAGATCTGCGCGTCCACCGCGCGCAGAGAGCCTTCGAACAGCATGAGGATGCCGCCCGGATGGAGGACGTCGAGCGCGCTCGGCTGCAGCTGGGAGCGAAGAAGCTCGAAGACCGCGCCGGCCGTGTCGTCGGTCTCGACCGCGAGCGTCCGCTCGGCTTTCGGCAGTGGATGCAGCCGAAGGCTGACGCGGGCGATCAGGGCGAACCGCCCCTCCGAGCCGCAGACGAGGCGGGCCAGGTCGTAGCCGGCGACGTTCTTCACCACCTTTCCGCCGGCGCTCGCGATCGTCCCGTCCGCAAGCACGAGAGTGACGCCGAGGACGAGGTCGCGTGGCGCGCCGAAGCGATGGCGAAGCGGGCCGGATAGGTTCCGGGCGAGGAGCGCGCCTACGGTCGGGTTCCCCGGAGGATCGAGCGACAGCCGCTGGCCGTGCTCGCCCAGGGTGCGCTGGAGCGCCGACAAGCGGAGACCAGCCTCGACCGTGCACGTGAGGTCGCCGGCCTCGTGCTCGAGAATCCGGTCGAGCCCATCGGTGGTCAGGTCGTCGCCGATCGTGAGCTTTCGACCTTCGCCGTGAGCCGCCGAGAGCGCGCCCGCCGCCTGCTCCAGGCTAGAGACGCTCGGCAACGCGGATCCTCTCGAGCGGATGCACGCGGTACGGGCCCGGCACCTCGCCGCATAGGCGCGGCGTCGGGATCACCTTCCCGGGATTGCAGAGCCCGTGCGGATCGAACGCGCGCCTCAGCCGGCCGAAGGCCTCCAGGTCGCGCTCCGAGAACATCCTCGGCATCGAGCACGCCTTGTCCATCCCGACCCCGTGCTCGCCCGTGAGCGAGCCACCCGCGTCGAGGCACGCGTCGAGGATCGCCTCCGCGAGCACGCGCGCCTGCTCCGTCTCGCCCTGCCCGGCGTCGTAGAGGACCAGCGGGTGCAAGTTGCCGTCCCCCGCATGAAAGACGTTCCCCACCCGCAAGCCGTGGATCTCGGACAGCTCCTCGATACGGCGGAGGACTGCGGGGAGGCGCGTCCGCGGGACGACGCCGTCCTGCACGTAGTAGTCGGTCGCGACTCGCCCCATGGCTGCGAACGCCGACTTGCGCCCTTTCCAGAGGAGCGCCCGGGCGAGATCGTTGGTTGCGGCCCGGATCTCGAACGCGCCACATTCGGCGCAGATCCTCTCGACCTCGGCGGCATCCTCCTCGACCTGGGCAGACACGCCGTCGAGCTCGACGAGCAGGACCGCTCCCGCTCCCAGCGGATAGCCCGGGGCGACGGCGAGCTCGGCAGCCTCGATCGTGAGCCGATCCATCATCTCGATCGCGGAGGGCAGAACGCCGGCGGCGACGATGCCGGACACGGCCGCTCCGGCCGCATCGGTCGTCTTGAATCCGGCCAGGAGCGTCCGAACCGCTTCTGGCGCCCGCACGAGGCGCAGCGTGATCCGCGTGACGATGCCGAGCGTGCCCTCCGAACCGACGACGACACCGAGTAGATCTGGGCCGTCCGGGTCGAGTGCCTTGCCGCCGAGCTCGACAATCTCGCCGTCGGGTAGCACGAGCGTCACGCCCGTGACGTGATGCACGGTGAAGCCGTTCTTCAGGCAGTGCGCTCCGCCGGAGTTCTCTGCGACGTTGCCGCCGATCGTGCAGACCTGCTGGCTCGAAGGATCGGGTGCGTAGAAGAAGCCCTCTCCCGCGACGGCATGCGTGACGTCGAGATTCGCAACCCCCGGCTCGACGACGACGCGCTGGCTGTCCAGGTCGATCTCGAGGATGCGATTCATCCGTGCGAGGGACACGACGACTCCGCCGGCGAGCGGCGTCGCACCGCCGGAAAGCCCTGTCCCGGCGCCGCGCGCGACGAAGGGCACGCGCTCGCGGTTGCACGCCTGCACGACGTCCTGCACGTCCTCCGTGGAACCCGGAAGAACCACGAGCTCCGGTATCGCCCTGTGCCCGGTGAGGCCATCGCACTCGTAGACCAGGAGCTGCTCCGGCTCGGCGATTACATGCCCGTCGCCCAATGCGAGCTGAAGCTCGCGTACGAAAGCAGCCGGAAGCGCCATCGCCGCGAGTCTACGGCCCGCTCATTCCGCCGCCCAGAACTCCTCGAACACCTCTGGGTCACTCGGGAGAGCGAGCACCTCGCGCACGAGCCCGTCCTCGATGCCGAAGAGCAGCACCTGCTCGAGCTCGAGGCTTCGCCCGAGCCGCGTGCCTCGTGCGACGTACATCGCGGCTGCTCGCTCGTCGCTCGCGAGCACGTCGTGGAGCTCGGATGCGTACGTCCCGTTCGTCTCCTTCGGCAGGCGGCCGAGAAATCCGAAGATCTGCTCGCGGCCGCGGTAGACGCCCGCCATCACGCCGCGGCCCGGGACGGTCCAGATTGCGTCCTCGGCGAAGAGCCGCCGCAGCCCGAAGCCGCCCTGCCCGCGCGCGAACGCGGCGAACACCGCGCGGACGAGCGCTTCGTTCTCAGCCCTGGAAGCCACGGACTTCCTTCTCCCAGCGGGCGATCAGGCCCTCGACATGGCGGCGCTGGGCATCGGTGAACGGGACGCGCGACACCAGTCGACGTGCCTCTGCAGGATCGTTGTTCTCGACCGCTGCCTCGAGATGCTCGCGGAGGGGGCTCGGCTGCCGAAGCTGGCGGCGCAGCCAGCGGAGCAGGCTCACCGTGGCCTGATCGGTCACGGCGCCAGGCTAGACGACATGACCTAGACGCTAGACGACCTCTTCGTCCTCCGTGTCGTCAGGCTTTGCAGGCTCGTCCTGAGAGGTCGGCGCAGGTCCGTCGTCCGCGAGGCTGTAGGCGCTGAGCCTCGAGGACAGGCCGTCCATCCAGTTCACGGCCTCCGCCTCGTCGCCGGGGTCCTCCGCCGACCGCTCTCGGCGACCCTTGCGGCTCGACACAGGTGCCGGGCGCGGGCGGGGTTCCTTCGAGGAGCGCTCGGAGCCCGGTTCGGCGCGGTCCTGCCCGCTCTCCTTCACGAGGGATTGGATGTCGGGGAGCGGCGCGATGCCGAGGCCCGCGATGAGCGGCTGCGACGGATCTGGCTCAGCGACCTTCTCGCGCTCGATCCCGAGAATGGGAGCCGGGCGCGGAGCCGGCTTCGGCTCGACCCGCTCGCGAGGTGGGGCTTCCGGATCGACCACGTAGTCGGGCAACGGGCCCGGATCGGGCTCGGGCTCGAGCGCCGACACCGGCTGCGGAGGAGCAGGTGCGACAGGCTCGGGAGCTCCGAGCACGAAGTCCGGAAGAGGCTCGGGCTCGGCGACGGGCTCCGGAACGTCGTGCGGCGCGCCCGCCAACACCAGGCCCGGATCCTGCGCTCGTTCCTCCTCGGGCTCGGTACCGAACTCGGGAACGTGATTCGGCTGGAGCGCCACGATCGGATCGGGCTCGGGATCTGGCTCCGGCTCGGGCTCCGGTTCTGGCTCCGGTTCGGGCTCGGGAGCCGGCTCGACTACGGGTTCTAGCTCGACCATTTGCGCGGCGAGGGGTTCCGGCTCGGGGGCGACCTCGACAACAGGCTCCGGTTCGGGGGTCACGACGAGCTCCGGCTCCGGCTCGAGCTCTGGCGCGGCCCCGGCAACGGGCTCCGGTTCGGGGCTCACGACCAGCTCCGGCTCCGGCGCGGGCTCCGGCGCGGGCTCGGGCTCGGGCTCGCGCTCGGGCCCGGGCTCGGGCTCGGGCTCGGGCACGGCCTCGTCAACCGGCTCTGACTCCGGGACGAGCTGCGGCGTGGCCTCGGCTACGGGCTCCGGCTCAGGCGAGGAAACGGCGACCGGGTCGGCCTCGGCTGGCTCGACGAGGGCGACCGGCTCGGGCTCGGGTTCGCGCTCGGGCTCGGGCTCGGGTTCGCGCTCGCGCTCGCGCTCGGGCTCGGGCTCGGGCACCACGATGTAATCGGGGAGCTGGCCCGCTTCCGGTTCGGGCTCGGCCTGTGTGCCGGGCAGCGTCCAGGCTCCGACGGCCTCGTTCCAGGCGGGTTGCGGCTCTGCCGGCTCCATGAACCCGGGCTCGAGCTCGCTCGTGGGTGGCATCTCCCAGAGGGGTCGGCCGACGACGAGCCGCTCGCGGAGCTCGAGCCGTCGAACCTTGCCTCCCGGTGCCGTCGGAAGCTCGTCCACGAACTCGACCTCTCGCGGCACCTCATGCTCGGCGAGCGACTGTCCGACGTCCTGCCGAAGCTCAGCCTCGAGCCCCACCGATCCCTCGACGCCCGGTGCGAGGACGACGAACGCCCTCAGGAACTGCCCTCCACGCTCGAGATCCCGCACGCCGACGACGGCGCTCGCGGCAACGGCGTCGTGCAAGCGAAGAGCGCGCTCGCTCGCGTACGGGCCGAAGCGCTCGCCCCGGCTCGTGAGCATGTCCGCAGCGCGCCCGAGGAACCAAAGGAACCCGTCAGCGTCGGCCGTCGCGTTGTCACCGGTCATGTACCAGTCTCCGCGGAACGCTTCCTTGGTCTCGTCTGCTGCCTCCCAGTAGCCCGCGAACAGCGTCGGAGTGCGTCCGCGCACGGCCAGCTCGCCTTCGGCTCCGGGCGGGAGCTCGTTGCCGGCGTCGTCGACGATCGCGACCTGATGTCCGGGAAGTGGGACGCCGAGCGAGCCCGGCTTGAAGCCGGCGTCGGCACCGTTCCCGACGACGACGTTGGTCTCCGCTTGCGAGTAGCCATCGTGGATGACCAGCCCCCACGTCTCCTCGAAGACCGCGCTCACCTCGGGATCGAGATAGTCGCCCGTGGAGACCAAGCGGCGGAGCTGAGGCGGACGGAAGCGACCGAGCTCCGAATGCTGCGCGAGCGCGGCGTATTCAGCAGGGGACTGGTCGAGAATCGTCGTGCCGAGGCGGTAGATCAGGTCGAGGCGCTCCAGCGGCTCGAACTCGCCCTCGTGGAGCAAGGTCTCCGCCCCGCGCGACCACGGGCCGAGGAGAGCGTGCCAGACCGTGCTCGGGGAGCCGGCCGAAGCGGTGCACCAGACGGCGTCGCCCCGGCCCGCGTCGAGCCAGTATTCGGCCGCCACGCGGGCGGCGAAGGCCGAAGCGTTCGTGTGCGCGACGAGATGCGGCCCTCCGGAGGCGCCGGCGCTGGTGAGGATGAAGGCGAGGTCACGCGAGCTCGAGTCGTGAGTCGGCGCCTGCTCGGGCGCGCCGAGAAGTAGCGGTTGCGCCTCGTCGACATAGAGGACGTGCGGGTCTTCGACCATGCGGACGATCTCGGTCTCCGCGGCTCGTGCGGCGACGACGAGCCGTGCGGCCGTCGCCGACATGCGATCCTCGAGCGTCGTCGCAGACGTCGTCACGGCTGCCGGCACGACCACGGCACCAACCTTCATGCAGGCGAGCACGATTTCCAGCCAGTCGACGTTGGTTCCTACGAGCACGAGGACCCGATCGCCGGGGCGTACTCCGCGCTCGCGCAGAAGCGAGCTCCAGCGTGCGCTCCGCTCGGCCAGCTGGAGGAACGTCCGGGGCTCGATGACGCCGTCCTTTCCCAGCACCGTCACCGCCTGCCGCTTGGGGTCGTGGCTGAGCGCCTCGACGACGTCGCGGGTGAAGTTGAATCGGTCCGGGACCTGCCAACGCCCCTCCGCGAGCGCGGGATAGAGCGCGAGCTCGAGGGGTGAGGAGGGAAGGTCCTCGTGCTTGCGGCGGCGGCCGATGCGAAGCGTTTTCACGGAAAGTTCATTATCGACCCGAATCGGCGTATAGCTAAAGCGCTTTTACCTAATTGGGCGCAAGCTCGGAATCCGCTAGCGCAGATTCCGGCGCAGGATCCATATAGGCGGCCGCTTCGCGGCCGCTCGGTCGGGTTTCGTGTCAAGCATCCACCAGGCCGTGCTCGATGCCGAAGGGCTCGTCGAAAGGTAGCTGCTCGGCCAGTCGGAATCCCCCGGCCTCCTCGAGCGCCGAGATGCGCGCCTCGATCGAGGGGTGCGTGTTGAAGAGGCTCGACAGCGCCAGGACGCCGGACCGTTGCGAGTCGACCCGGTCGGTCGGGCTCTCCACCCACAGGTGCGCAGTCGACGCCTCTGCGTACTTGACGGTGGTCGAGTCGCGTTCCAACCGGCGAAGCGCCAGCGCCATCGCCTCTGGATCGTTCAGCATCTCGGCCGCACCGGCGTCCGCGAGGAACTCGCGACGGCGGGACAGGCTCAGGCGCAGCAGCAACGCGGCGTACGGTGCAAACAGGAACCCGACGAGCGCGACCACGAGCACGAGCACGCCTCCGCCGCGGTTCCGTCCGCCGTAGGCGATGGAGCGGAAGCCGATGTCCGCGATCAGGGCAATCACGCCCGCGAAGACGAGCGCCATGGTCATCAGATAGGTGTCGCGGTTGCGAATATGTGCGACCTCGTGGGCGAGGACTGCTTCGAGCTCGCGTTGGGGCATCGTTGCCAGGAGCCCGGTCGTCACTCCGATGTAGCTCTTCTCGGCGCGGAGACCCGCCGCGTACGCGTTCGGCGCCGCATCGTCGACGATCCGGACCTCCGGTGTGACCGGCAGGCCCGCGGCGATGGAGACGTTCTCCACCAGCCGGCGAAGTGGTCTGACGGCGTCGGGAGCCACCTCTTGGGCTCCTGTGAGCCGGGCGACCATGCTTCTCGAGCGGACGAGCGCGAAGATCCCGTACACCGCTGCACCGGCAAGCGCGACGATGCCGAGAGAGAGGTCGAATGCGAATCCGATCAACGCGGCGACGAGGAGCAGGAGCAGCACGAAGCCGAAGACGACGATCATGCTCTTGAGGCGGTTCGCCCGAATCTGCTGCTGGAGCGTCACGAGATGCTTGGTTGGGAATTGACGCGCGGTTGGGGGCGGTCGTGACCAAGCCGGGCGACGAACTCACTCGCCGCGCAGGCTAGTGAGCCTGGGCGGCGAGTGAGGGTGGCGATCCGGCGCCGTGTCGTGGCCGTCATCCGGCTCGCCGTGAATTCCCGATCAAGCATCTACGGGCCGGCGGCGCCGAACGAGACCTGCGGCACCGCCGTGTCGCCGTGCGCGGAGAAGAATTCCCGTGCATCGAAGCCGAGCGGTGACGCCACGAGCAGCCACGGGACGCTCTGGACCCCCGTGTTGAAGCGCATGACGGTCGCGTTGTAGTAGCGGCGCGCGGCCGAGATCTTGTCCTCGGTGTCGGTCAGGTCCTCCTGCAGCTGGAGGAAGTTCTCGGACGCCTTGAGCTCCGGGTACGCCTCGGCCACCGCGAAGAGCCGTCCGATCGCGACCGTCAGGCCCTCGTTCGCCTCCGCTGCCGTCCCCGGCGTGCCAGCCTGCTGGAGCGCCGCCCGCGCCCGTGTCACCTGTTCGAAGACCCCTCGCTCATGGGCGGCATACGCGCGCACGGTCTCCACCAGGTTCGGGATCAGGTCGGTGCGGCGCTGCAGCTGCACGTCGATGTTGGCCCAGCCCGTGTCGACCTCGTTCCGGAGCCGGACGAGCCTGTTGTAGCCGACGACGGCGAAGAGCGCCACGACCGCGACGACGCCGATCAGGATCCAGAGCCAGACCACCGCCCGGCGAGTCTACGGTCAGGCCAAGGCTGCGGCGAGTTTGCGCACCCCGCCGGTGAGCACGGGCTCGCCATGTGAGACGAGGATGCGCTGGATCGGCAGATCGAGCAGTGGGCGAAGCGAGTCGGCGAGCTCGACATGGCCGGTCTTGTCAGGCAGCCACGACTCCGGGCACATGCGGACGCCGCCGGCGCCGTCTCCGAGCAGCACGTCGCCCGGCACGAGCGCGCCGTGCTCCGGGACCCAGAACACAACCTCGGTGCGCCGCGCCGACCGGAATGCCTCGATGCCGCCCGGCAGTCGATCGCCGGGCCGGAACACGTCTGTGACGATCCCCGAGCGGCGCTCGACGGCTGCCCTGGACGTGCTCGGCGCCCACACGCGTGCGGCGTAGCGCTCGACGATCGCGGCGGTGCTGCGCACGTGCCAGAACACCGTCACGAGGACGTGCACGCGCTCACCGACCCTCCGTACGTCGCGGTCGAGCGCACGCCAGAAGCGCTCCGCGTCTTCCGGCGGCACGAGCGGATCGACGAGCACCACGCCGTCATCCGTCTCGCAGAACAGGGATCCGACGTCCTCCTTCCACTCCTCGTGGTGTCCGGTCCAGCGCCACAGGCCGGCGTCGATCTTCGCGACATCCACGCCCGTAGTAAACCGAACCGGACCGTGGTTGCTTTGCGTATCGTCGGGTCGGGCAAGCATCTCAGGAGAGGAGTTCGCATGAGCGCTCTACGCATTGCGTTGATCGCCACACTCGCCGTCTTCGCCCTTGTCACAGCGGGCTGCGGCTCCGACGACGAGGAGACGGCTGACGAGACGACCACGTTGACCGAGACGACCGATACGGACACGACCACCGACGCGGGTACCGCAAGCACCCTCACAGGCAGCGTAGGTCCGGGCTTCGAGATCAGTGTCGACCAGACCTCGGTGACCGCCGGAAGCTACGAGCTCGAGGTCGAGGACCTTTCCGACATCCACAACTTCCACCTCACAGGGCCGGGCGCAGTCGACGTGAGCACGGACGTCGCCGGCGAGGGCGCCGAGAGCTTCACGGTCGAGCTGGAGGCAGGGACGTACTCGTTCGTCTGCGACCCGCACGCGGGGCAGATGAGCGGGACAATCGAGGTCGGCTGACTTGTTTGGCGCAGTGGGCGCGACGTAGGGGTCAGGCTTCAGCCTGACCCCGGTTTGAGGTTTCGGCAGTGGTCGGCCCAAGGACGAGGTCAGGCTGAAGCCTGACCCCAGGGATCCCTTCGGGCAGCGCTCGCGACGCGCTCAGCCTGTCTTCGTCTCGAGGGGCAGCGGCTCGATCGCCCCGTTGGCGATCCGCCAGCCGGCGAGCTCGTTCGTGCGCAGGGTGTAGATCAGGTACGGGCGCCCGGACCAGAGCCCGATGTTCTCGACGTCGGTGCGCGAAGGCCGCGGGGGAGACGAGATGTGAGAGTGAAGGACTGCGAGCTCATAGCCGTCGTCCTCCAGAAACCAGGACTCCGGGTCGACGTCGAGCTCGAAGCGGTAAGGGGACTCGGCGGCATTCCGGCCTGGGACGTACCGTTCTGCGACGCCGTCCCGAAAGGCAACCAGCCCGCACGACTCGTTCGGCGATTCCGCCCGCGCGTGCTCGGCAAGCTCGGCGCGGATCTCGCCTGGAACTACCACCAGACCGAGCGCTCCATCGCCGTGGCGACGTCGTCCGACTCCCAGAACTCGGCGGAGAGGTACTTCCAACCGCCGTCGGCGAGGACACAGACGACGACGCCTTGGTCCAGCTCCTCCGCCAGGCGCAGAGTCGCGTGGATAACCGCTCCGGACGAGACTCCCGCGAAGATCCCTTCCCGCTCCAGGAGCAAGCGCAGCCCGGCGACCGACTCGGCGTTGGTGACCAGGAGCTTCCGATCGAGCCTGGACACGTCGAGGATCGGTGGCACATAGCCGTCCGCGAGCGAGCGCAGTCCCATGACCTCGTCCCCTGGAAGGGGCTCTGTGGCGGCGACCACGACGTCGGGGAACGACTCGCGGAGGCGCGCGCCGGCTCCCATCAGCGTTCCGCCCGTGCCGAGCCCGGCCACGAGGACGTCGACGCGGTCGAGGGCAGCGGCGATCTCCGCGCCGGTCCCGTCGAAGTGCGCCTGCGGGTTCGCCGTGTTCGCGTACTGGAACGGCATGAAGAGCGAGGGGTCGCGCTCTGCCAGCTGGAGGGCGAGCCGCACAGCGCCGTTCGAGCCCTCCTCCGGCGGCGAGTCGACGATCTCCGCGCCGTATAGCGCGAGGAGGCGCCGGCGTTCCTCCGTGACGTTCGCCGGCATCACACACGTGAGGGGATAGCCGCGAAGCTTCGCGACGAGCGCGAGCGAGATCCCGGTGTTGCCGCTGGTCGGCTCGAGCAACGGGCGTCCCGGCTCGAGCTCGCCGGAGGCCTCGGCGGCCTCGATCATGGCTTTCGCCACGCGATCCTTGATCGAGCCGGTCGGGTTCTGGCCCTCGAGCTTCGCGTACAAACGAACCGCAGGCTTCGGCGAGAGCCGGGATAGCTCCACGAGCGGGGTCGAGCCGATCAGTTCG
>Ga0190265_10004044_pt1 | contig 10116 bp, 10 predicted proteins | sample Popmic124T_FD_133135 | JGI IMG/M metagenome (GOLD analysis project Ga0190265, IMG submission 133135) | Populus adjacent soil microbial communities from riparian zone of Indian Creek, Utah, USA - 124 T | ecosystem: Environmental > Terrestrial > Soil > Riparian zone | place: USA: Utah | collected...
GCGGCGGCAGCGCCATCGCCGCCGCCGCGATCAACGCCATAGCGAGCGAGGTCGAATGAGCGAGCAGCAGCACCAGCAAGCCCGGCAGGCCACCCCCACCGGTCGCCTCTACGGAGTCGGACTCGGGCCCGGCGACCCGTCGTTGATGACGATGCGGGCCGTTCAGGTCATCGCCGAAGCCGATGTCGTCGCCTATCACAGCGCCCGGCACGGCCGTTCCATCGCCCGCTCCATCGCCGCGGAGCACCTGCGCCCCGACCACATCGAGGAAGCGCTGATCTACCCCGTCACCACGGGCAGCACCGACCACCCCGGCGGCTACAAGGGCGCGATCGAGGAGTTCTACACCGACTCCGCAGCGCGGCTCGCCAAGCACCTCGACGCCGGCCGTACGGTCGCGGTGCTCGCCGAAGGGGACCCGCTCTTCTACGGCTCGTACATGCACATGCACAAGCGGCTCGCCGAGCGCTATCCGACCGAGGTCATCCCCGGTGTCACCTCCGTCAGCGCTGCCGCCGCCCGCCTGGGTACGCCCCTCGCGGAGGGCGAGGAGGTGCTGACGATCCTGCCGGGCACGCTTCCCGAGGAGGAGCTGACCGCGCGTCTCGCCGCCACCGACGCCGCGGTGGTGATGAAGCTGGGCCGTACGTTTCCCGCCGTGCGCAGGGCCGTTGAGAAGGCCGGGCGGCTGGCGGAGACGCACTACGTGGAGCGGGCCACGATGAGCGGTGAACGCACGGGCGCGCTGGCCGAGGCCGAGGCCGGCTCCGTGCCGTACTTCTCCCTGGCCGTCCTGCCCAGCCGCGTCGGCAGGGAGCCCGAGCCGCCGGCGTCCGGTTGCGGCGAGGTCGTGGTGCTGGGCACGGGCCCGGCGGGCCCCCTGTGGCTCACGCCGGAGGCACGCGGCGAACTGGCCGCCGCCCAGGACCTGGTCGGCTACACCGCCTACCTCGACCGTGTGCCCGTACGCCCCGGGCAGATCCGCCACGCGTCCGACAACAAGGTGGAGTCCGAACGCGCCGAACTCGCCCTCGACCTGGCCCGCCGCGGGCGGCGCGTGGCGGTGGTCTCCTCCGGCGACCCTGGGGTCTTCGCGATGGCCACCGCCGTACTGGAAGTGGCGGCACAGGAGACCTACCAGGACGTTCAGGTGCGGGTCGTGCCGGGCGTGACCGCGGCCAGCGCGGCAGCAGCGCGCGCGGGCGCGCCCCTGGGGCACGACTACGCCGTCATCTCCCTGTCCGACCGGCTCAAGCCGTGGGAGGTCATCGCGGAGCGGCTGGCCGCGGCGGCGTCGGCCGACTTGGCGCTGGCCCTGTACAACCCGGGCTCGCGCAGCCGTACCTGGCAGGTCGCCAAGGCACGTGAACTGCTGCTGGAGCACCGTGCTCCGGACACCCCCGTCGTCGTGGCCCGCGATGTCGGCGGCCCCGGAGAGCGGGTGCGGACCGTGCAACTGGCCGACCTCGCACCGGAGGACGTCGACATGCGCACCATCCTCCTCGTCGGCTCGTCCCGGACCCGTGCCGTACGGCACGGTGAGGATGCGGGCGACGGCGGGCGTACGACGGTGTGGACGCCGCGCAGATACGGCCAGGACGGCACGGTCTCAGCCCAGTCGTGAACGCACCCAGGCAGCGGCCTGGTTCGGCTCCTCCACCACCTCGGCGGCCTCGGGCACGGGCGGCCTGCGCACCAGTACGACGGGCAGGCCCGCCTCGCGGGCCGCGGTCAGCTTGGGCGCGGTCGCCGCGCCACCGCTGTCCTTGCTGACCAGGACGTCGATGCGGTGCCTCCGCAGCAGCTCACGTTCCCCTTCGAGGGTGAACGGGCCGCGGTCGAGCAGTGTCTCCATGTGCGCGGGGCGCGGCGGCTCCGGCGGGTCCACGGACCGCAGCAGGAACCACAGCGCGTCGAGGTGCGCGAAGGAGGCCAGGCCCATGCGTCCTGTGGTGAGGAAGATCCGCCTGCCCAGCGCGGGGAGCGCTTCGGCGGCCCCGGCCAGCGATCCGGCAGAGTGCCAGTCGTCGCCGTCGACGGGTGCCCAGCCGGGCCGCCGCAGCGCGAGCAGGGGAACATGGGCGAGAGAGGCGGCCCGCGCCGCGTTGAAACTGATCGTGCCGGCGAAAGGATGGGTGGCGTCGATGAGTGCGTCCACCTTGTGCTCGCGCAGCCAGCACGCCATGCCCTCTGCGCCGCCGAAGCCTCCGACGCGTACCCGGCCCGGCAGCTGTGCGGGGGCGGCGACGCGTCCGGCCAGCGAGGTCGTCACGCGCAGCGGCTCCGAGGCGGTGTCGTTCCCTTCCGCTTCCGCGTCGGCCAGCAGCCCGGCCAGGCGGCGTGCCTCCGTGGTGCCGCCGAGGATCAGCACGTGGCGTGCGGCGGTGTGCATGAGGACCTTCCATGTCGGCGGCTGAATCCGGACCGGGCGACTCCGCCGGTACGGACGGCAAGGGCGGCGCCGGCGGCAAAGACGGTCAGGGCGGTGCCGGCGGCGGACGCGACGCCCAACTCAAACACACCGGTCTGCGGCCCGGCTGGACGACCGGTGCCTGTGCGACGGCCGCCGCGACAGCCGCCTACACGGCCCTGCTGACCGGCGACTTCCCCGACCCGGTGACCATCACCCTGCCCAAGGGCCAGACCCCCGCCTTCGCCCTGGCGATCGAGGAGCTGGACACGGAGGGGGCGGAACGGCAGGCCACGGCAGGGATCGTCAAGGACGCCGGGGACGACCCGGACGTCACTCACGGCGCGCTGATCCGCGTCAGGGTACGGGCGCTGCCGCCCGGCTCCGGTGTGCGCTTCCGCGCCGGGCCCGGTGTGGGCACCGTCACCCGCCCCGGTCTCCCCCTCGACGTGGGCGAACCCGCCATCAACCCGGTGCCGCGCGAGATGATGCGCGAACACCTGGCGCGCGTCGCCGCAGCGCACGGAATCACCGCCGACGCGGAACTCACCGTCTCCGCCGACAACGGCGAGGAGATCGCCCGCTCCACCTGGAACCCGCGTCTCGGCATCCTCGGCGGGCTCTCCATCCTCGGCACCACCGGCATCGTGGTCCCCTACTCCTGCTCGGCCTGGATCGACTCGATCCGGCGCGGCATCGACGTGGCACGCGCGGCGGGCCGTACCCATGTGGCGGGCTGTACGGGCTCGACGTCGGAGCGGACCGTCACCGCCGAATACGCCCTGCCCGACGACGCGTTGCTGGACATGGGCGACTTCGCGGGTGCGGTCCTGAAGTACATCCGCCGCCACCCGGTGGAGCGGCTCACCGTCTGCGGCGGCTTCGCGAAGCTCTCCAAACTCGCCGCGGGACACCTCGACCTGCACTCCAAGCGGTCCCAGGTCGACAAGGGGTTCCTCGCCTCACTGGCCCGCGAAGGCGGCGCCGGCGAGGAACTGGCGTCGGCGGTGGCTCACGCCAACACGGGCCTCGCCGCACTCCAGTTGTGCACGGCGCAGGGCGTACCGCTGGGTGATCTGGTCGCCGCAGCCGCCCGCGACCAGGCCGTCGGTGTGCTGCGGGGGGCGCCCGTCGCCGTCGACGTCATCTGCATCGACCGGGCGGGCACGATCGTGGGACGGTCAGGAATCCGCTGAGAGCCCGCCGGAGTTGCCGTTGCCGCATCCTGCGTGCGGACGTTCCCGGTCGGGCGAGTAGAGGTGACTGTCGCCGAACTGCTCGGCGCCCAGCGTCCGTCCGACCATGATGACGGCGGTGCGCTCGATGCCCGCCTCCTTCACCTGCCCGGCGATCCCGTCCAGCGTTCCCCGCAGCACGATCTCGTCCGGGCGGCTGGCCATCGCCACGACGGCGACAGGGCAGTCCGGTCCGTAGTGCGGCAGCAGTTCCTTCACCACCCGGTCGACGTATCCGGCGGCGAGATGCAGCACGAGCAGCGCTCGGCTGCGTCCCAATGTCGCCAGGTCCTCACCCTCGGGCATGGCGGTCGCGCGGGCGGCGATCCGGGTCAGCACGACGGTCTGCCCGACGGTCGGCACGGTCAGCTCACGCTTCAGCGCGGCAGCCGCGGCGGCGAACGCCGGTACGCCCGGCACCACTTCATACGGCACGCCCGCCGCGTCCAGGCGGCGCATCTGCTCGGCGACGGCGCTGAAGACGGACGGATCCCCGGAGTGCAGCCGGGCCACGTCAAAGCCCTCCTCGTGCGCGCGCACCAACTCGGCGGTGATGCGGTCGAGATCGAGCTGCGCCGTGTCGATCAGGCGGGCGTCCAGGGGGCATTCGGCGAGCAGTTCAGTGGGCACGAGGCTTCCCGCGTACAGGCACACCTGGCAGGAGGCCAGGATACGCACGCCGCGCACCGTCATGAGATCGGCGGCCCCGGGACCTGCCCCGACGAAGTACACGGTCATGCGGAATCTCCATTCGCCTTCGCGGACTCGGTGACGGACCGCTTGGTGACGGACCACTGGGTGACGGGCATGGCCTGACGCCAGCCGGTGAAGCCGCCGACGGGTACGGCCTGCGCGACGGCCAGCCGCACCAGCTCCCCGCCGTGCAGGCGGTGCCATTCGGCGAGCAGCGCCTCGGACTCCAGCGTGACCGTGTTGGCGACGAGCCTGCCGCCGTCCGGCAGCGCGTCCCAGCAACTCTCCAGCACACCGGGCGCGGTCAGCCCACCGCCGACGAACACGGCGTCCGGGGTGGGCAGTTCGGCGAGTGCTTCGGGCGCGGACCCGGTGACGACACGCAGCGTCGGGACGCCGAGCGCGTCCGCGTTACGCCCGATGCGCTCGGCCCGTACCTGGTCCCGCTCCACACTCACCGCCCGGCAACTGCGGTGCGCGCGCATCCACTCGACGGCGACGGAGCCAGCGCCGCCGCCGACGTCCCACAGGGTCTCGCCGGGTGCGGGTGCCAGCGCCGCCAGGGTCGCGGCCCGCACATAACGTTTGGTGAGCTGACCGTCGTGCTCGTACACCTCGTCCGGCAGACCGGGCACGAGAGAGAGCCGCGGCGCCTCGCCCGTTGAACGGCACTCCAGGGCGATCACGTTGAGCGGGTCGCCGTGCGGCTGCGTCCACTCCTCGGCGGTGCCTGTGACCTGGCGCTCCCGCTCGCTGCCGAGCTGCTCCAGTACGCACATCCGGGACGGCCCGTAGCCGCGCGCCCGCAGCAGCTCGGCGACCTCGGCGGGTGTGGCGGCTCCGGCGCTGAGCACGAGCACTCTGCGGCCCTCGTGCAGCGCGGCGTTCAGGCTCTGCGCGGGACGTCCGACGAGGGTGACGACCTCGGTGTCCTCCACCGGCCAGCCAAGCCGGGCACAGGCGTGACTCACGGACGAGGGATGCGGCAGCACCAACAGCCGCTCCGGGCCCGCCACTTCGGCGAGGGCCCGGCCGATCCCGTAGAACATGGGGTCCCCGCTGGCCAGTACGCACACGCGTCGGCCCTCGTTCTCGGCGAGCAGCCGGGGAACGGCGGGGCGCAGGGGCGAGGGCCAGCTGACGCGCTCGCCGGTGCACTCCTGCGGCAGCAGCGCGAGCTGCCGCTCACTGCCGATGAGCACCTGCGCCTCGCGCAGCGCGTCACGCGCCACCGGTGCCAGCCCGCTCCAGCCGTCGGCGCCGACACCGACGACGGTCACGGCTGGCTGCGCCGCGGAAGCTGCGCGGGTCACGCGGGTCACTGGCCTGTACCTCGAACCTGGGAAGGGGGACGTGACGGCACTCTACTGACCGGTCACGCGCCTTCCCGCAGGCAGGGGCCCGGGCCCGGACGGTCTCGCGGCTGCCGGATCACTCCTCAGACGGCGGCACTGAAGCTGTCGAGCCGGTCCAGCTCATCGGCATCCAGAACGATGTCGACGGCCGCGGCATTCTCTTCGAGATGCTCCAGCTTGGTCGTGCCGGGAATCGGCGTGACCGGAATCCCCCAGACGTCGGCTCGTTGCTGCACCCAGGCCAGAGCGATCTGTCCGGGCTTCGCTCCGCGTCGTCGTGCCAGCTCCTCCAACTGACCGGAAAGGGGGGCGAATTGGGGGGCAGCGGTACCGGCCCGCCCTCCGCTCTGCGGGCAGAAGGGCACCATGCCCACACCGAGTTCGGCACAGACGGGCACCATCCCTTCGGTACCGCGGTTGAAGACCGACCACTCGTTCTGCACAGCCGCAATGGGATGCACCTCGTGGGCGTCGCGCAGTTCGTCGCCGCTCACGTTCGACAGACCGAGGTGACGCACCTTTCCCGCTGCGACAAGCTCCGACATCGCGCCGACGGTCTCCTCGATCGGCACGGTGCCGTCGCGGTCGTGCATGTAGTAGAGGTCGATGACGTCCGTTCCCAGTCGCCTGAGGCTGGCATCGCAGGCCGCGCGCACGTACGGCGCATCGCCGCGGCAGGACAGGGAGTTGTCGGGTGCGCGCACCGCGCCGAACTTCGTGCACAGGACGGCTTCGTTCCGGCGGTGGCGCAGCGCCCGGCCGACCAGTTCCTCGTTCCGGCCGTCTCCGTACAGGTCGGCCGTGTCGAGGAACGTCGCACCGAGGTCGAGCGCCCGGTGGATGACGGCGTGAGCTGCGCGCTCACCGTCGGGCGTACGCGACCCGAGCAGGCGCATACATCCGAAGCCTTGCACTGGAACGGTCATTCCGGTGGCGCCCATGGGCGTGGTACGCATCGTGGCCCTTCACTTCACTTCGGTGGATTGCGGTCAGCCTTCGAGCCGCGTCGACCATGCCCACGACCCTACAGAGGCCGCTTCCAGTGGACCGATGAGTTCTCGACGCGGAGAGGGTCGACAAGGCTATGAATACACAGACACTCGAGACCCCCGAGGTCGACCTCGCCTACGACATCCACGGCCCGCTGCCGACGGCCGGCGGACGCCCGCCGCTGCTCATGATCGGCCAGCCGATGGACGCCACCGGCTTCGGCACGCTGGCGTCGCACTTCCCCGACCGCACCGTGGTCACCTACGACCCGCGCGGCATCGGCCGCAGCACCCGCAAAGACGGCCGGGTCGACCACACGCCCACGATCCAGGCCGACGACGTGCACGCCGTCATACAGGCGCTCCGCGCGGGCCCGGTCGAGATGTTCGCGAGCAGCGGCGGTGCGGTGACCGCGCTCGCCCTCGTGGCGGCGTACCCGGACGATGTGACCACACTGGTCGCGCACGAGCCGCCGCTCATTCCCGTACTGCCCGACGCCGGGGCCGCCGAGCGCGCCCGGGCCGGCTTCCGGGACGCGTACGAGGCCAAGGGCTGGGGCGCCGGCATGGCTGCCTTCATCATGATGACGTCGTGGGAAGGCGAGTTCACCGACGCCTATTTCGCCCAACCCGCGCCGGATCCCGCCGCGTTCGGGATGCCGGCCGAGGACGACGGCTCCCGTGGCGACCCCCTGCTCTCCGACCGGTCCTGGTCGGTCAGCAGCTACCGGCCCGACTTCGACGCCCTTGCCGCAGCACGTACGCGGGTCGTGATCGCGGTGGGCGAGGAGACCGGGGACACCTTCACCGGACGCACCTCGATGGCGACGGCCAAGCTGCTCGGTCAGCAGGCGACGGTGTTCCCGAGCCACCACGGCGGCTTCGTCGGCGGCGAGTTCGGCTACGCCGGGCAGCCTGAGGCGTTCGCGCACAAGCTGCGCGAGGTCCTCAACGGTGCTGGCTGATCCGGGAGTTCAGCCCTTGAGCCCTGCCCCGATCGAGTCCGCGATCGGGGTGGTCGGGCGGCCGATGAGACGGGAGAGGGTTCCGTCGGTGCCGGCCAACTCCCCCTTCTCGATGGACGCGTCCACACCCGCGATGATCGCGGCGAGCGGCCCGGGAAGCCCGGCACCGGCCAGGATGCCGGTGAAGTCCTCGACGGAGACGGGGCTGTAGACGATCTCCCTGCCGGTCTGCCGGCTCACTTCGGCGGCGTACTCGGAGAAGCTCCAGGCGACATCGCCGCTCAGCTCGTACGTCTTGTTCTCGTGCCCCTCGCCGGTCAGCACGGCGACCGCGGCAGCCGCGTAGTCCGCACGGGCCGCCGAGGCCACCCGGCCCTCACCGGCCGCCTGGACGACGGCATTGTGCTCCAGCACGGGGGCCAGCTGCTCGGTGTAGTTCTCGCTGTACCAGCCGTTGCGCAACAGGACGTACGGCACACCGGACGCCGATATCGCCTCCTCGGTGCCCCGGTGGTCGTCGGCGAGGGCGGCAGTCAGGCTGCCCGGTCCGCTGGTGTACGCGAGGAGCGCGACACCGGCGGCCTTCGCGGCGTCGAGGATGACCGTGTGCTGCCCCACCCGGCCCTTGTCGATCTCATTGCCGGAGATGAGCAGCACCTTGTCACCCGCGGAGAGGAGACCGTCGAGGGTCTCGGGGGCGTTGTAGTCGGCGATCGCGACCTTCACGCCCCGGGCGGCGAAGCCGGCCGCCTTCTCCCTGCTGCGGGCGACGGCGGTGATCTGGTCGGCCGGGACCTTCTCCAGCAGTCCCTCGACGACCAGCTTGCCGAGGTGTCCTGTGGAACCGGTGACGACGATGCTCATGACTGGCAACTCCCATTGGGTGCGTGATCTCTGAATCGTTCTGACACTCACCCTAGGGACGGCACTAACCTTGCGTAAGTACCCACTTCAAAGTAAGGTACCGACATGGGAGTAAGCACCGCGAGTGCCAAGTGGAATCTCGAGAGCGAGGCCATGTGCCCCTATCGCCTCGTGCTGGAACACGTCACGAGCCGCTGGGGCGTCCTCGTCCTGATGCTGCTCCTCGAGCGCCCGTACCGCTTCGGCGAGCTGCGCCGCGCCATCGGCCGCGTCAGCGAGAAGATGCTCACGCAGACGCTCCAGACCCTGGAACGCGACGGCCTCGTCCATCGCGAGGCCCAGCCGGTGATCCCGCCACGTGTCGACTACTCCCTCACCGACCTCGGCCATGAGGCCGCACAGCAGGTGACAGCGCTGGCCACCTGGACCGAGGAGCGGATGGAGGACGTGGTGAAGGCACGCGAGGCATACGACCGGGCACGCGCTCAGGCGTAGCGGCCCCCGCGATCGCCGCCGGGTGACCACTGTTGGAGATGTGCGAACCAGTCGCTTCTTACGAGCCGACCGTGATCGGTCTCAGCCGGCCGTCCGGACCGCGAAGCGGACGAAGGCCGACCAGGCATCCGAAGTGGCAGCGAGCACAGGCCCGTCGAGGTTCTTGGAGTCCCGCACGAACACACCAGCGGGGGGCGTGGCGACCTCCACGCAGTTGCCGCCTTCGTCGCTGCTGTAGCTGGACTTGGACCACGGCAAGTTCTCGGGCACAGCAGCGACTTCGAGGCAGTTGCCGCCCGCGTCGCTGCTGTAGCTCGACTTGAACCAAGTGAGGCCACCGGAGTGGTGCCTGCTTGCTGCCCTGTTCATGACCCTCCCGCCAGGCTGTCCAGCAGGCTCACGCTCTCATCGGGGGTGAGGGCCTGCGAGCGCAGCATTCCATACTTCTGTTGGTAGGCACTGACCTGATCCGGATCATCGACAAGGAAGCTGACGTGCTGGCCCTCAATGTAGGCGAGGTGATCATGGTCGGGTGTTTCCAGGAGCACCATGGGCCCTGCCAGCCCAGCGTGGTTCTGACGGCTGGTCGGCATGATCTGAAGCCCCAGGAAGGGCAGTTCGGCACAGCGCCGCAGTTGCCGGATCTGCTCGCGCAGCACCTCTGATCCGCCGATGGGCCGGTGCAAGGTCACCTCCTCCAGGAGGAAGTTCATCATCGGTGGCCATGGCTTTCGCTCGAAGATCCGCTGGCGGCCAAGACGGGCTGAGGTCCATTCCTCGACTTCCTCCGGGCTGATCGGCGGGTAGAGGCAGGAGAACACTGCACGCGCGTACTCCTCGGTCTGAAGGAGACCGGGCACCACATGGTTCTCGTACGACAGCAGGGTCAGGGCCTCCTGCTCGTTCTCCACGAAGTCCTGCGCGAACGCTGGGAATCGCTCGCGCTCGGGGACGTTGGCCACGGCCACCGCGAGTACGCCCTTGGTGTCGAGCAGTTCGTCGAGCTGTGCCGCCAAATCAGGCTTGAGGGGCCGACGACCCTGCTCGATCGAGCCGATCGTCTCCTCGTGCACGCACAGCCGCTCGGCCAGCGCCGGCTGTGTGATGCGA
>Ga0190265_10004045_pt1 | contig 10116 bp, 6 predicted proteins | sample Popmic124T_FD_133135 | JGI IMG/M metagenome (GOLD analysis project Ga0190265, IMG submission 133135) | Populus adjacent soil microbial communities from riparian zone of Indian Creek, Utah, USA - 124 T | ecosystem: Environmental > Terrestrial > Soil > Riparian zone | place: USA: Utah | collected...
CTGGTCACGGTCGGCGCGATCGAGGCGCTGCTGATCCTGCACAACCTGCTGCTCGATCCGGGCGACGAGGTCGTCTGCCTCTGGCCCGCCTACCAGCCGCTCTACGAGCTCGCGAACGGTGCGGGTGGCAGCGTTCGATTCGTTCGGCTCGAGGAGGAGCGCGACTTCGCGATCGATCTCGACGAGATCGAGGCGGCGGTGTCGAAGCGCACGCGCGTCGTGCTGCTCAACATGCCGCACAACCCGACCGGGCAGACGATTACGCCGGAGGATCTGCGCGAGCTCGCCCGCCGGCTCGAGCCACGCGGCGTCTACCTGATCGTCGACGAGGTATTCCGTGAGATGCGGCGCCTGCACCACTCGTCGTCGTGGGAGGACCAGGAGAACCTGATCGTCGTCGGCTCGATGAGCAAGTCGTACGCCCTGCCGGGACTGCGTATCGGCTGGATGGTGGCCAACCCCGACCTCGTCGTCCAAGGGCGTCAGTTCCGCAAGTACACCTCGCTCAACCCAGGCTCGCGCGACCAGCAGTGGGCGCTCGCCGCGCTCGAGCATCGCGACGAGGTTCTCGAGCGGACGTGGCGGATAACGGAGGACGGCGCCGACATCGCCGCACGCTGGCTCGCCGACCATGAGGACGACTTCGAGATCGTCGTTCCACCTGCCGGGGGGCTTTTCTTCCCGCGCCTGAAGCGCGACATCCCGACACTCGACTTCTGCGCCGACCTGGTGCACACCACCGGAGTTCTGCTCGCGCCGGGAAGTGTCTGCTACGAGAGCGAGGGCTATCTGCGGCTCGGAGTCGCTACGCCGCATCTCGCCGCGGGGCTCGACCGGCTCGACGGCTACCTACGCGAGACACGTGCGGACGTCGCGACGGCTCATCTGGGCAGCCTCAACGGAGGAGCGCCTCATGAGCGCTGACCGCTTCGACGTCTTCGGCGGTAGTGACGCCACGGACCCTGACCGGCTGCCGTTCTGGAAGTGCTACGCAGAGGGCAACTCGTACGTAGTCATGGAGGCGCTGCCGGGCGCCTCGGGCGTGATCGGCTGGATCGCCGACCGCACGCGCGGCCTCGGCGGCGACGGCCTGATCGTGATCGATAGCCGCCCCGGCGACCCCGTCCACCACATGCGGGTGTTCAACGTCGATGGCAGCGAGGCCGGCTGGTGCGGCAACGGGGCCCGTGCAGCCTGCGCGCTCGTCTGTGAGCGCGATGGTCTGAGCTCAGGCGACACGGTGACGATCACCAGCGCTGGCGCCACCGCCCAGCATGCGCTGCTCGACCGCGACGGTTGGACGTTTCGCGCGGAGATGCCGGTTCCGACCGATCCTGTGTTGGAGGTCGGCGAGGGGCGGCGACTCGTGCAGATGGAGCTCGGTGTCCCGCACCTGGTGGTGTTCGGTCCGCTTCCGAAGGGCGACGACCAGATCGACGCCGCCGGCGAGGCGCTGTGCGCCACTCGCCCTGGCGGGACCAACGTGATGTTCGCCTCGCACGACGAGGACGGAGGGCTGACGGTCACGCCATGGGAGCGCGGCGTTGGACCGGTACTCGGCTGCGCCACCGGCGCCGCCGCGGCCGCGATCGCGTCTGAGCATGTGCTCGGGCGCCCGCTGGAGGGCGGCTATGTCCGCCAGCCGGGCGGCACGGTCGCGGTCGAGTGGGATGGAGAGGTGCTCGCTATGACGGGCACGGTGCAGGTAGTCGCGACCGGGACGGTTTCGCTCGACCGAGCGGAGTCACCGACGGAGGGCGTGCCGGTCGCCGGATAGGGAGCAGGGAAAGCCAGTGCTTAGGAGGGAGCACGAGTGCCAAGCATTCTGATCATCGATAACGGGAGCCTTTCGACAGACGTTCTTTCGGAGCGCCTGGAAGGCCTCGGTGCCGAGACGACGATCGTCTCGCTCGGCGAGCTCTATCCGGAGATGCCCGAGGAGGGTGGCTACGACGGCGTCGTGCTGACCGGCACCGACGTCCCGTCGACGACGCCCTACGTATACGAGTCCGAGCTGGAGCTGATCCGCCGAACCGAGGTCCCGCTGCTCGGGATCTGCGGCGGCATGCACCTGATCGGCAAGGCGCATGGCGTCGGCATCGACGACTGCAAGCACGCGGTCGGCAAGACGCCGGTCCACGTCGACGGCGGCGACGCGCTGTTCGAGGGGCTCGAGAGCCCGGCGCTGCTGTTCGAGCGCCACCGCTACCAGCTCGTCGACGTGCCGGAGGGCTTCCGCCGGATCGCCTGGGGCGACCACTGCGCCAATGAGGGAATCAGGCACGCCGAGCGCCATACCTACGGCCTGCAGGCACACGTCGAGTTCCGCCCCGAGGGCAAGGTGATTCTGCGCAACTTTTTGTCGCTTCTGACCCTTGACTCGGCGGTTGCGGCTTAGGTAGTCTGAATCCTCAGGAGGGAAGGAACAAGGAGGGAGTTCCTAGCAGCACAATCATGCGTCCGTAGCTCAATCGGTACATGGGTAGTCCTCGGGGCGATCCCAGGTTTCGAACGCCGACCTTCAAGCCAACCGTGCTTTGCATCGTGTTGGCGGCCGGATGCCTTAACCGGCCGTTCGATCTTGCCTGGTAGCCCAATCCGGCCTATCTAAGAGCAGCGGCCTTTCAAGCCGCAGATACGGGTTCGAGTCCCGTCGGGCGTACTTTCAAATAGGTCGGACCAGTTTCCGACACAACTCCATCCGCATCACCTGCACCTGTGCCAACCGACGCATACGTCTTCGTAAACTGTCCCACCGTCGGTGGCGACCTCGACCTCAGTCGCCTGCGCGGTTACGCCATCGCGGATGCTCACGCCCGTTTTCGGCGTGGGCGCGGCGAGGGCGTCCTCTTCACGCTTGGTTTCGACACGTTCGCGACGACGCCAAAGCCGGCCGAGGGCCAGAGCGCTGACGAGTGGATCGCCACCCGTTGCGCCGACCTACAAAGCCAGGTGGACGGGCTCGGCATCTCCTTCGACTGGGATCGCGTGCTGCTGACCAGCGACCCGAATGTGTATCGCTGGTCGCAGTGGCTCTTCACCAAGCTGCTCGAGGCCGATCAGGTCTACCAGCGCGGCGGCAAGGGTTGGTATCTGCGCACGACCACCTTCAACGAGGAGAACGACCGCCGACTGGACGAGCTCGATGGCTGGAGCGATGCGGCACGTGCCGCCCAACGTGCGCTGCTGCAGCGGGTCGACGGCTCCGAGTTCGAGGCCAAGGCGCTCGACGGCACGGCGCTGACTCTGTTCACCTCGCACCCCGAGGCGATCGACGTGGCCGAGTTCGTTGCGCTCTCGCCGAGCCGGCCCGAGCTGGACGGTTGGCTAACCGACGAGGGTGTGCGCCAGCAGGTGGAGGACATGCGCAATCGCGACTGGAGCGGTGTCGCCCTGGCTGAGCTTCCCGTTGTGGAGGTAGAGATGTCGGTCCAAGTGCCCAGCGTCGCGCAGCCGCTGCCGGTTGTCGTCTCGCCATCGGTTGACGCGCGTTTCGGACCCGCGGCGGTCCTCGGCGTCCCGAGCGCGGATGCGACCGACAAGCTGCTTGCCAAGGGTCTGCCAAAGCTCGGTGGTTTGGCCTGGAAAGTGGAGAGCAAGCCGCCCAAGACAACGGCGACGGTCCGCTATCTCGCCGAGGACATGCCGCTCTCGCGCGGACGTGCCTGGGGAGCGCCGGTCCCGGTCGTGCATTGTGAGCAGTGCGGAGCCGTACCGGTTCCGGCGGATCGGCTGCCGGTCGAGCCGCCGGCCGATATCGACGTAACGGCACGCGGGAACGCGCTCGCTGAGCGCGACGACTTTCTCGCCGCTGAGTGTCCGCAATGCGGTGCCGCGGCCAAACGCGATCCCGGCACACTCCATCCACGTTTCGGCGCCGCTTGGACAGAGGTCGGGCTTGCCGTACCGGCAGCCGACCGTGCGGAGTCGATGTTCGACCACCCAGAGCTTCAGCGCTGGTTGCCGACTGCCCAGACGATCGAGGACGGCGAGGCAGGTGTCGCACTGCTTGACATGCGCACAGTCGCAAAGGCGTTGCGCGACGCTGCCGCGCTCCAGTGGTTAGCTGATGGGGAGCCCCACGGCCCGACGGTCATCCACGAGTCATTTGAGGTCACGACGGGGCCTCCGGCGAACGGCTCGGACCCTGCCGCCGGCGACAATTCACCGCCAGCCGAGACGGTCGTCACCAGCCGTGAGCTTGTAGAGGCCTATGGGTCCGATGCAGTGCGTTTTGCGCTGCTCTACGCCGCCGCGCCCGCCAAGGCTTTTTCCGGGCGCGTTGAGGCAATGCGGCACAGCGCTAGCTTCCTGTCAGACCTACGCGCATTCGCCGAGCCACGACTCGACTCCACCGCCGACGGCACGTCGATCGATCGCGGCGACGGCCTCCGTCGCCGCCTTGCGGCTTGGTGCGACACAGCGGTCAACAAGGCCACGGAGAACTACGAGCAGCTCGACATGCACCGGGCAACCCGCAACGTCATGGAGCTATTGGCACGGATCCAGGACTTCGAGCAACGAGTGACCGAGCACCGTGGCGAGGTCGCGGGAGCCGACCGCGAGGCCGTCACGGTGGCGTTGCAAGTATTGGTCAGACTACTTACACCACTCGCACCACGGCTTGCGAATGAGCTGCAGCACGAGCCCGCACCCGCTTAGCGGCAGGAACTTGACAGCCGCGTCTGATCGCGGTTAAGGTCGTATTCCTGTCACTGAGACTAACCGTCTCTGGTGGCAAGTTCTCTGGTTCCCCCGGAATAACGGAGGGAGGGGAAGCGCGAAAATGGCCCATCGCCAGCTGAGAGGTTCGACATTGTGTGGGGACCCGCAGGGAGGGAAGCGGGTACGACGGCACCCCGAATCGATGTCGAGGAGGGGCTTGCCCCATTCCCAGCGCCAGAGATCATGCACCACCTTGGTGGTGTAGCGGGCTGTAGGTAGGGAACGTCACAGGGCCCCGGCGAAAGCCGGGGCCCTGTGCACTTCACGAGAGATCTTTGTGAAGGAGCGGTACCGAGATCCGCTCCACCCGTGCCGGGTTGTTGCGTCGAGGCCCCGGGCGAGATTCAGGGCCCCGACGCATCGGTACGACCGACCTACGCGCTGTCTAAGGAGCAGCCCCGGGCGTCGCTAGCCGGGAGCCATCCCATGCGGTATGCAGCTGCTGGCAGTGGCCTTTCACACCGCGGCTCGGCGCCGCGACCACTGTGCACTGCAAATGCTGCGTAGGTCTTCTTCACCTCCCCTTCCCTCCTTGGGGGACAAGGCCTGAAGTCTGCACCAACTCCAGGCCGTTGTAGAACGGACCTTACACTCGCGCCCAACGGCAGTCAAGGCGATGACCAAGCAGCTCAAAGCGGCCCCGCCATCGGACCCCGGTAGTCTCGACCGCGGTGTCTACGCGGCGAGCATCGGACCTTTTCGTCGAGTGCCTCGAGGCGGAGGGCGTCAAGCACGTCTTTGGCATTCCAGGCGAGGAGACGCTTGACCTCAACGAGTCGCTGTCGCGCTCGTCAATCGATTTCGTTCCCGTGCGTCACGAGCAGGGCGGCGCCTACATGGCGGACGTCTACGGGCGGCTCACCGGCGCGGCGGGAGTCTGTCTCGGCACGCTCGGCCCTGGCGCTCTGAACCTCGTCACGGCTGTCGCCGACGCTTACCTCGACCGCGCGCCGCTCGTCGCGCTCACCGGGCAGGGCGACCTCGAGCGGATGCACAAGGAGTCGCACCAGTACATCGATCTGTTGCGCGTGATGCGGCCGATCACGAAGTGGAACGCGCGACTGTCCGACCCGGCGATCATCCCCGAGGTCGTGCGCAAGGCGTTCAAGCTTGCCGAGACCGAGAAGCCGGGCGCGACGCACATCGAGCTCCCCGAGGACGTGATGGCGGCCGAGATCGATGCGGCGCCGCTGCCGCGACGGAAGGTCGTGCCTCCCGAGCCGCAAGCCCGCGAGCTGCTGCGCGCGGCGGACATCGTCCGCGGTGCGCTGAACCCGGTCGCGCTCGCCGGCAACGGCGTGGTGCGGGGACGCGCGACGCCGGCCCTGCGCGAGTTCGTACGGGCGACGGGCATTCCAGTCGCCGAGACGTTCATGGGCAAGGGCCTGCTGCCCTACGAGGACCCCAAGGCGCTCGGATCGGTCGGACTGCAGGCGGGTGACTACAAGATGGCCGGCTTCGAGGACGCCGACGTGGTGATTGCGATCGGCTACGACCTCGTCGAGCACTCACCCGAGCACTGGAACCCCAAGCGTGACAAGCGGATCGTCTGCATCGACTCGCTGCCAGCTGAGACCGATGCTTACTTCATCCCCGAGGCAGAGCTCGTCGGCGACCTCTACCACACGCTCACACGGCTGGCCGAGGAGTGCCGCCACGTTCCCCACCAAGGTGGTTCCACGCGTCTACGCGAGGTGGTGCTCGGCCGCTTCGAGGCCGCGAAGGACGACGACGCGTTCCCCGTCCAGCCGCCACGCGCGCTTTGGGAGATCCGCCAGGCACTCGGGCGCGAGGACGTCCTGATCTCAGACGTCGGGCTACACAAGCTCTGGATCGGACGGATGTTCCCGGCCTACGAGCCCAACACCGTGCTGATCGCAAACGGCCTGGCTGGGATGGGCTTCGCCGTGCCCGCCGCTATCGCGGCGAAGTTGGTTCACCCCGATCGCAAGGTCGTGACAGTCAACGGGGACGGCGGCTTCTTGATGAACGCTCAAGAGCTTGAGACCGCGATGCGCTTGAAGACGCCATTCGTCAACGTCATCTGGGAGAACAACCAGTACGGCTCGATCGTCTGGAAGCAAGACAAGAAGTTCGGCAACCACTTCGGCGTCGACTTCACCAACCCCGACTTCGTCAAGCTCGCCGAGAGCTTCGGCCTTCCCGCCTGGCGCTGCGAGTCGGCCGCCGACTTCGGTCAGCGCCTCCGCCACGCCCTCACCCTCGACGTCCCCTCGCTCCTCGTCTTGCCGATCGACTACTCGCTCGACGTCGCGATCTCCGAGGAGCTTGGAGTCGAGACCGTCTCCACGTGACGGGGCTCGCGGGACCTCGCGCCCGCGACCTCCCCGCCTCACAGGTGAGTCACTTCGAAGTCGGTCTCGCCCGCCTCGGCGTTGGGGGTGGCTTCGACGTGGAGCTCGGCCACCTCTTCGCAGCGGAAGCCCGCCGTCCCGACACCGGGCACCTCGGTCCCGTCACCGATCTGGAAGCTGTGGTCGGAGGTGTCGACGAGCGGCAGGTCGACCGTGCACACCTGATCGGTTCCGCCGCCGAGCGGCTCGATGCACGAGGTGAGCCGGATCGATTCGCCGCCGCCGGCTTCCGAGGAGTCGCCCGGCCACGGCTGCTCGCCGCCGCCGGCTTCACGGCAGGACCTGCGCGTGCACGGATCGCCGAACGGCTCGTTGAAGAGCACCACGCTGTAACCCGTTATAAGGCGCTCTTCGTTCCAGTAGAGCGTGATTTCCTTCTGGCAGCGGGTCACGAGGGTTTCGACTCCGAACACGTGCATCCAGTACTCGACTTCGCCAGTGAAATGGCTCTTGCAGCCACCGGAGACGGCGTGTGCCGAGACCGACACCGAGCCGCAGTGCTGACCGGTCGCTTCGTCGGTGACTTCCAGTTGGGCGAAGGCCGCGGATGGGGCCGCCAACGCGGCGACCGCCGCAACGAACAGCGTTAAAAGAGCGTGCCGGTAACGCACGTTCCCCCCTCCCTCCATTGGGGTGGTCCGACGCTTGCCGGACCTCTAGCTTCCCAAGATTATCGCAGCCGATCACCAATTCCGCCACGTCCACTGTGCCGCTTGCACCCTTGGTCGCCCCTATGCACCCACAACTCTCCATCCGCGCCACAACACTCCAGGCCCCGCTGCTGGCTTGCACCCTTGGTCGCCCCTATGCACCCACAACTCTCCATCCGCGCCACAACGCTCCATCCGCGCGGCTTGAGGCGCGCGCGAGGTGGCGTCTCATCGCCTTCCGTCGGCCGCGAGGCGTTTCGCGACTGCTGCCAGGGTGGTTCGGACGTGCTCGGGCTCGAAGCAGACCTGCGCATGGGTGAAGCGCAGCGGTACCAGACCGGCGGCGGAGTGGGCTTGGTCACGCAGCCGGTCACGCGCCTGCTGGGTGGGAGTGCGGTGGTAGCGCAGGCCGTCGGTCTCGACGACCAGGCCGAGATCCGGCCAGTAGAAGTCGACCTTGAAGCCGTTCAGCCGCCGTCCGGTGGCGGGCAGCGAAAGGCCGGCACGGCGCGCGAGCGGCAAGAAGCGGCGCTCGAGCTCGGAGTCCGTGAGTGCGAACGTCTGCCGGTCGAGCACCGTGCGAAGCGCGGCGACGCCGGGACGTCCGGCGTAGTCGCCGAGCGTGGCGCGGAGGCGATCGGGATCGGTGAGGTCGAGCTTGTCCGCCTCGTTTATGGCCGCTTCCAGATGCCTGGGCCCGAGGGTCTGCGCGAGGTCGAGCAGCGTGCGGTGGACGGTCGTCACCGGCACTCCGTGCGTTTCCTTCCGCTCCCCGGGCTCAATCTTGCGGCGGTGGAGGACGATCCCCGGCCGCCGTCGGCGGACGTGCGGCGGCACGGTGACGTCGATCGTGGCATCTATGCGGACCGTGACGCCCCAGAGCGCCGCCGCGCTTCCGTGACTCAACACAGCCTCAGGCCCACAGCTCAGCACGGCCGCCAGCCAACCACCCTGGCGCGATAGATCCGGGCGGCCAACCGCATAGACGCCTCGAGCCACGATGTGAAGCCGTCCCGCGTCGATGCGGCCCAGCACCGCATCACGGCTCATACCGAGGGCCAGCAGTTGCCTGCGCGTGACCACGCCGTGCTGGCGGGCGGCCAGCTTCCACACCTCTGCAGAGAACGGTTGAACCCTTCGTCGGCCCATCGCACCCACAAGGGTTCGCGCGGGCGATTTCCACCCCCCCCCGTAACCTAGGTAGGGCAGCGAGACCGCAGTCGAAAGGAGCGTTCGGATGGCGATCGAGACACGAGAGCAAGAGGTCATCGAGAAGGTCCCGAAGGAGCTCTATATCGGTGGCGAGTGGCGCGCCGGCGGCGAGGGGCAGACGCTGCCGATCGAGGACCCGGCGACCGGCGAGACGCTCTGCGAGGTCGCCGACGCAACGCCTGAGGACGCCATGGCGGCGCTCGACGCGGCGGTCGCGGCACAGGCGGAGTGGGCGGCGCATCCGCCGCGCGAGCGCGGCGAGATCCTGCGGCGCGCCTATGAGGAGATGACCGAGCGCGCCGACGAGCTGGCGCTGCTGATGACCCTCGAGATGGGCAAGGCAGTCGAGGAGTCGAAGGCCGAGGTCGCCTATGCGGCGGAGTTTCTGCGTTGGTTCTCGGAGCAGGCGGTGCGGCTCGATGGCCGCTACGCGGTGGCGCCGAACGGCGCGGGACGGCTGCTGACGCTGAAGCAGCCGGTCGGGCCGAGCCTGCTGATCACGCCGTGGAACTTCCCAGCGGCGATGGGCGCGCGCAAGATCGGACCCGCGGTCGCGGCAGGCTGCACGATGGTCGTCAAGCCGGCGAAGCTGACGCCGCTCTCGATGCTCGCGCTCGCCGAGATCTTGGCGAACGCGGGACTTCCAAAGGGGGTGCTCAATGTGATCACAGCGTCCTCGGCGAGCGCGACCACGGGACCGTTGATCGATGACCCGCGCCTGCGCAAGCTGTCCTTCACCGGCTCGACCGAGGTCGGCCGCAAGCTGATCGAGCAGGCCGCTCCGAACGTCCTCAAGATATCGATGGAGCTCGGCGGCAACGCGCCCTTCCTCGTCTTCGACGACGCCGATCTCGACGATGCCGTGGACGGCGCGATGATCGCCAAGCTGCGCAACATCGGTCAGGCCTGCACGGCGGCCAACCGCTTTCACGTCGCCGCCCCGATCGCGAAGCAGTTCGCCGAGAAGCTCGCGGAGCGCATGCGCGACCTGAAGGTCGGTCGCGGCACGGAGGAGGGCGTCGACATCGGCCCGCTGGTCAACCAGGAGCAGCGCGACAAGGTCGCCGAGCTCGTCGAGGACGCGGTCGCGAAGGGCGCGAAGGCACTGATCGGCGGCAAGTCGCTCGACGGTCCCGGCTACTTCTACGAGCCGA
>Ga0190265_10004046_pt1 | contig 10113 bp, 4 predicted proteins | sample Popmic124T_FD_133135 | JGI IMG/M metagenome (GOLD analysis project Ga0190265, IMG submission 133135) | Populus adjacent soil microbial communities from riparian zone of Indian Creek, Utah, USA - 124 T | ecosystem: Environmental > Terrestrial > Soil > Riparian zone | place: USA: Utah | collected...
GGGACCGGCCGCGACGACACGCTCGCGTACTGGAGCACGTCCCGGGCGGTGCCGAACCGGAAGTGTCCGAGCAGTTGATCGAGCTTGCCTTCGTGCTTGTCGATGCCGATGTAGTGGCGGAACTGATGGCGCCACGGCATGGGCGGCCGGGGCTGGCCGGGATCCATCTCCCACGGATGGAGATAGAACATGACCGGCCGCTGCTCGACCGTGTTGACGCGCTGGATCCCCCACCGGAAGAGGGTCAGCGGCGCCAGCCGGAAATACCCCCCGCCACCGATCGGCACGTTCATGCCCAGCACCTGCGCCGTCCCGATCGGAAACTCCGTCAGGCTGGCGGACCCGCTGGACCAGATCTCGTACGGAAACCGCGGCGCGCTGGCCTGCCCGTAGCGGTCGTGGAGGATCGGGTACGTGCTCGAGTCGTATTCGAATCCTTCTTCGAGCAGGATGTCGAACGCCCATGCCTGGGCGCGGCCGATGGAGAAGTTCGGCGCCCGATAGCCGACCACGCGGTCGCCGAGCACGTCCTCAATCCGGGCCTTGGCGCGGCGAATATCCTCGCGGAACTCCTCCGGGCTCTGGCGATACACGTCCTCGTGCCGATCGCCATGGGAAGCGACTTCGTGCCCCGCCGCGGCGATCCGGCGGAGCATTGCCGGATGCTCCGCGGCAACCTCGCCCAGCACGAAGAACGTCGCCCTGGTGTAATGCTCGCTGAGGAGCGCGAGCAGCCGGTCCGTGCTCTGCTCGACACGGCTCTCGAAGGGACCGGTTGCGCGGGCGCCGTCTTTGAAAATCGCGCCGTGGTAGTACTCCTCGACGTCGACGCTGAGTGCATTGGTGATCATGGGGGGAGTCCTCTTTTTACGTGACCGACGTTTCGGGTAGCGTGCTCGTGCGCTCGGAGGGCGTCCAGGTCGTCATTCGATCGCCGCGCACGAAGCGCAGCCACGCGGCGAGCACCGCCAGGTTCGAGATGGCAAAGAATGCCGGGATGCGCAGGACCCTGCTCCCGGTTCGCCGGCCGGCGATCGCGGCGGCATAGCACGCGGTCTGCAACAGCGCGGCGACGCCGTAGATCGGCGACTCGGCGGCGAGCCACACGCTGCTGAGTGCGGCGCCGATGAGCGCGAACGGCACCAGCCACCGGGTCAGCTTGTGGCTCGCGAGCTGCCAGGAGAACAGCCCGTACCGGAACACGTTCAGCATCCCGAGGTTCGCGGCGAACACGGCCATCCCCCGGGCCACCGTCCGGACCTTCCGGTCGAACTCCCGGCGCTCGTCGTTGATGTTGCGGTAGTAGCCGGCGCTCTCCGGATCGGAGACGCCGCGCAGGCCCATCTGCACGGCATTCAGCAGCGTGCTGAAGTCGCTCTGCCGATCGGCCGCCCACCGCCGGCAGACGTCGCGGCGCGCGGCGAAGAAGGAGCCGCTCAGCCCGACCAGGCTGTTGACGCGGCTTTCAAGCGACCGCAGGAACATTTCGTACCGGACATAGGCGCCTTCCCCGCTCACCCGTCCGTCGGCATCGACGAAGCGATCCTCGCTGCTGACGCAGCCGACCGTGGGATCGGCGAAGTTCCGGACGATGGCGGACACGCCGTTCGGGGCGAGCGCGGTGGCGACGTCGGAGAACACCAGGATGTCTCCCGACGCGGCGCGCAGCGCGAGCTGCTGCGCCGCTTCCTTGCCGCGCCGCTCGGGGGCGCGCACCAGCGTCACCCGTGGGCCGTATGCGCGCACGATCTCGTCGGTCGCGTCGGTCGAGCAGTCGGAGGCGACGATGATCTCGAGCGCCTCGGCGGGATAGTCCTGGGAGAGCGTGTTCTCCAGCTTCGGCGCGATGCGGGCTGCCTCGTTGTGCGCGGTAATGATGAACGACACGCGCGGCGTAATCGCTTGCCGCATCACCGGCCGGCGGCGGACCAGGGCGAGCGCCACCAGCGCGCACGGATACCCGATGTAGCTGTAGACGACGAGCGCGACGCAGGACCAGAATGCGATTTCAGCCATCACCAGATCACACCGTTGACGAAGGAAAAGGATTCACAAAGACGATGGCCGGAACGCACAAGCCCTCCTGTCGTCAGTGGCTTGTGCGTTCCGGCCATCGCTCTATCCATGCCGCGCGAAGCGCGATCACCGGCGTGGCATTCTCCGTGTCTCCGCGTCTCTCTGTGAGACCGTGCCGCAGGCACGCCACAATCGCCCGCTTGTCTGTCTTCGAGAGCCACTGATGCGTCGGGAGGGTGAGCACCGTGTCGGCCAGGCGTCGGGCCGCCGGATACTGCTCGCCGCTGAACAACCCGCGCAGCTCAGGCACTTCGCTCAAAGGCTGTGGATACGCGACGCTGAGGCCGAGGCCGTGGGCCTGCGACAACCCGAACAGACGCGCCTTCTGCGCCGGCGAATCCACGTGGATCGGCAGCCGCAGGTACGGGTATGACGGCCCGACCGGCGGCCGCAGCCGAAGCCGCCGGCTGAAGTACGCCGCCACCGCGGAGCGCATGCGGCTCGAGTCCGCCAGGCGCCTGCGCCAGTTGCGCAGGAGGCCCGCTTTCATCCCCGAGAGCCGCGCGATCGCAATCCCTGTGGGATAGATCGTTTCGCCCAGCTTCAGCCACGGGAGCGCGGCGGGAATCCAGTACAGGCGCGGGCGGATGAACGCCGCCAGCACGAGGAGCAGGGCGAATTCCTTCAGGGTGTCGACGGGGGTGGGAGACGGCAGGCGGCGATACTGCTCGTCGATCGCCGCCGCGATCGGCTTCGAGCGCGTCACGACGATGCCGCCCGATCCGCAGGTGATGGTCTTGCCGCGGCCGAGGCTGAAGATGCCGACGTCGCCGAGAGTGCCCAGCTGACGACCCTGGCGTTCGGCCCCCATCGCCTGCGCCGCGTCTTCGACGACCACGATGCCGCGCGGCTCGCACAGCGCGCGAGTACGCGCGACGTCGGACCCGATCCCGAACAGGTGATGCGCGATCACGCACAGCGTGTTCGCGTTCAGCGCCCGCTCGAGCTGGCCGCCATCGAAGTCGAATGTGTCGGGGTCAACGTCACAGAGGCGGGGCCGCAGGCCGGCATGCAGGACAGCGGCGGGAACCGACGGGCAGGTATAGGCGGGAAGCACGACCTCGGTCCGCGTGGACCGCGATCGCAGCGCCGCCAGCGTCAGCGCGAGCGCCGCGGTTCCCGACGACACGAGGAACACGTCGCTCACGCCGAAGTGCGCGCGGATCTCCGCCGCGAACCGCTCGAGCACGCGCCCGGAGGCTGCGACTCCGGCGAGCCCGTGCCAGAGATCCGTTCCGCGCAGGGTCGCTGCCGCTGGGGGGAGCGCCCGACCCACTCTCATTGGTTGGTAGTCAGTTGGTTGGTGATGCGGGGTTACTGCACGTCGAACGCGTCGATGACGACCTGCTCGACCGCTGATCCCGGTGCTTCGTTGTTGCGGCCGACGACTTCGATCGTCAGCGTGTGCGTGCCAGGCACCAGGCCGTTCAGCGTCAACACCGGCTCCTGGTACTCCTCCTGGAACGATGTCCGCGTGTCGACCTGGGCGACGAACTGGCCGTCGAGCGAGACGCGCGCCAGACCCGTACTGAATCCGCGCTCGCCGATCCAGCGCACCGAGGTGCCGGTGAACGTGAACGTCGCCTGCGCGCCGGCAGTCACGGCGTGCCTGGCATTCCTGCCGCTCCAGAGGTCCGACAGCCCGCTCGCCGTCCAGCCGGCTGTGTAGGCCACCGCCGCGTCCGTCTCCTGCACGCGTGTGACAGGCGGCGCCGGCGTCTGAATCGTCACGTCAAAGGCGTCGATCATCACCCGCGACGTGGTGGCGGCCGGGTTCTTCTGGCCCGCGACGTCGATTCGCAGCGTATGCGTGCCGGGAACGAGTCCCGAGGCGGTGAAGACCGGCACCTGGACCTGCTCGGTGGCCGAGTAGAGGTCGATCCGCTGCGCGAACACGCCGTCGAGATAGACATCGGCGATTCCCACCCAGGGCGCGCGTACGCCAATCCAGCTCACGGCGGTCCCTGCGAACGTGACGTCGACGCGCGCCCCCGCCGTCTCGGCGCGTGCCGCCGTGCCGGCGCCCGTCATCAGCGACGTCACGCTCCAGTTGCGGTTGGTGTCGTCGAAGCTCCACGCCCCCGCGTAGGCGACGCCGAAATCCCTCTCCTCGATCCGCGAACGGACATCGAAGGCGTCCACGACAATCGCATGGCCGTTCGCGCTCGCGTTCCGCAGACCGGTGACCTCGATCTCCAGCCGATGCGCGCCCGGCGCGAGCCCGGTGACGGCGTACACCATCCCCTGAATGCTCGCCGGGTGATACGTATCGACCTGCGCCTGGAGCGCCCCATCGAGGTAGACGCGAGCGATCCCCATGTCGGGCGCGCGGCGGCCGATCCAGCTGAGGGACGTCCCGGTGAAGCTGAACGTGGCCCGCTCGCCGACGCCGCTTGCGGCCGCGGCGGTGCCGCCGCTCCACGCCTGCGTCGTGTCCGCCTGGTTCCAGCCGGGTGTGAAGGACGCGGACGCCGAGCTGTCCTCGTAGCGGGTGCCTCTGACGGGCGGCGGCAAACTGGGCGCGACATCGAAGGCGTCGAGCACGACGGCGTAGTCGGTCGCGTCTGGATTCTTGCGGCCCGTCGCCTCGACGGCCAGGGTGTGACTGCCCGGCGCGAGGTCGGCGACCTGGAACACAGGCACCTGAGTCTGTTCCGTGGGCGAGTACAGATCGATCTCGGCCACGAAGGCGCCGTCGACATGGACGCGGGCGATTCCCGCCCACGCGGCGCGGAAGCCGATCCACTTGACGCCGGTGCCGGTGAATTCAAACGTCGCGCGCCCGCCGTCGGCCCGGTTGAACGAGGCGGTGCCGTCGCTCCAGGGACGGCTCCGGCTGCCGTGGAACCAGGAGGGCGACTGCCCGCACGAGGCACAGCCATCGACGTAGACGATGCCAGTGTCGGTGTTTTCGATGCGGGTCGTGGTGCCCAGCGCCGGTGGCGCCGTATTCGCCACCGTCACGGTCACCGGCGACGACGTCCTCGTGTTGCCGGCCGGGTCGCGCGCCGTGGCGGTGACCGTATGCGACCCGTCGGCGACCTGCGTCGTGTTCCAGTTGACGCCAAACGGCGCGATCGTGTCAGGCGATTCGAGCTGCGTACCGTCGACGAAGAACGTGACGGAGGCGACGCCGGTGTCGTCAGACGCGCTTGCCGTGACCGGCACGGTGCCAACCACCGTCGAACCGCCGGTCGGCGACGTCATCGTGACGGCCGGCGCGTTGGCGTCGGGCGGCGCGTCAAGGATGTCGAAAGCATCGACGATCACGACGTAGTCGGTGGACGAGGCGTGCTTGGTGCGCGTCACCTCGATCCGAAGCGTGTGCGGACCGGGTGGGAGACCGCTGGCGTTGAAGACGGGCGCCTGAATGGCCTCTGCCGGCGCGTAGCCGTCGATCGCGGCTCTGAACACCCCGTCGATGTACACATTGGCGATGCCGGCCCATGGACCCTGGAACCCGATCCAGGTGATGCCGGTACCGCGGAAGTCCACGACGGCATCCTGCCCGAGCGCGAAGCCGATGGCCGCCGAGCCTCCGCTCCACGGACGCCCGGTGTTGCCCAGGTTCCAGCCGCCGCTGTACGAAACCGCCGTGTTGCCTTCCTCGAGGCGGATCGTGGTGCCGGAGCCGCCGTTCGCGACCGTGACGGGGATTGCCGCCGACGTCGTGCTCTTGCCGGCGCCATCGCGGGCCACAGCCGTCAACGTGTGCGACCCGTTGCTAGCCGTCAGCGTGTCCCACGAGACTTCGTACGGTGCGGTCGTATCCTCGGCTGCGAGGCTTGCGCCGTCGAGCCTGAATTGCACGCCGACCACGCCGGTGTCGTCCGACGCGCTGGCGCGCACCGTGATCGCACCCGAGACGGTGGCGCCCGGCCCGGGTGCGGTGATGGCGACGGTCGGCGAGGCGAGGTCGTTGAAGACAGTGATGGTGACCGGATCGGAGGTCCACGTCAGGCCGATCAGATCTCGCGCAACCGCCCTGAGCGTGTGCGATCCGTTGCTTGCGGCGGTGGTATTCCAGGAGATGGCATAGGGCGCGGTCGTGTCTTCGGCGCCCAGATTGGCGCCGTCCAGCGTGAACCGGACGGCCACGGTCGTTGCCGACGCGTTTGCGCTGACGGTGATCGTGCCGCCCACGGTCGCCCCCGGCGTGGGCGCCGTGATCGACACGAAGAGACCGCCCTGCGCGAACGCGACCGACGCGATGCTGACGACGACAATCGCCGGCAGCACACGGGTCCGATATGTACGGGAAATCACGGTGGCCTGTTGGATTCTGGAGATAAGGCGTCGATGACGATCCGCTCGACGGCCGGTTTTAACTTCGACGCAATCTGACGTGCAGAAGATGAACCGTATAGGGAATGCCCGCGGGCGTCTGCAGCGTGGCGATCGCATCGCGCACCGCTTCGTTGCAGTCGGCCCTCTTGTCCGGAGCGATATTGACGAACTGGCCCTCGATCCGCACCCACCAGGCCATATGGCCCTCGAGAGTGTCGTGAAACGTGTGATAGGACTCGGAAACAGTCAATCCATCCGACCCGAAGGCTCGCTGGAACAGGGCCGTCGCCTCGTCGACAGGGAGCTGTTTTCGAAGCGACACGGCCCCGACCATATTCGCCAGCGTCATGTATCGCAAGAACACCGGCGTCGTTTTCCGGATGAATTCGCGGCCATTGTGGCGCCCGATGAATGTGAGATCCATCTCGCCGTTCGGGCGCAGGACACGCGCGAGCTCCTCGACCGATTTCTGAAGGTCGGTGGTCCAATGAAAAGCGAGGATGCTGTACAGGTAATCGACAGAGTCAGTCTCCAGAGGCAGAGACTCGAAACGCCCTTCGAGAATGCGGACGTTGGCAGACCCTGCAGCCCGCTGCGCCGCCAGATTGCGCATGTTGGCGGCAGGCTCGACACCGACGAACTGCACGCCTTGATGGGTGGACGCGAGTTTCATCAACTCGCGTCCCGTACCGCAGCCGACATCAACGACGGTGCGATGCGTGTCACGGAGCGAGATCACGCTGAGCGAATGTTCAGCGACGTGGCCCCAGCAGGAATCGAGATTGGCGGGGTCGTCGTAGACGTCGGCCAGTTTCGAGTAGGCCTCGACAACCGGGTTGTTTGGAGAGTTGCTGGTTCGAGTCGAGCGTGAAGAGCCAATCTCACTCTTGTTGAGATCGGCACTCCAGGGTGTCCCCAGCTCATGCGCGTTTCGCGCTGCCCGTGCGGAAATGGACGAATCCTGCATGTTATTGGCCTTTACCGGATATCGAATGCGTCGATGACGATCCGCTCGACCGCGGTCCCGGCCGCCTCACCGTTGCGACCGACGACTTCAATCCTGAGCGTATGGCTGCCGGCTGTCAGACCGGTCAGCGTGACGAGCGCTGTCTGATACTCCTCCTGGAACGCCGAGCGCGTGTCGACCAGCGCGATGAACTGGCCGTCGAGCGAGACGCGGGCCACGCCGGTCGTGAAGCCGCGCTCACCGAGCCAGCGGACGGACGTGCCCGTGAAGGTGAACGTGGCCTGCGCGCCGACGGCCACGGCCTGCGTGGCATTCCTGCCACTCCAGAGCTCCGAGATGCCGCTCGCGGCCCAGCCGGCGGAGTAGGCAATCGCCGCGTGGGTCTCCTGCACGCGGGTGACAGGGGGCGCCGGCGTGGGGATCGTGATGTCGAATGCGTCGATCATCACCCGCGCCGTCGAAGAAGCCGGATTCTTCTCTCCAGCGACGGCAATCCGCAGGGTATGACTGCCGGCAGCCAGACCCGACACGGTAAAGAGCGGCACCCGGAGCTGTTCGGCCGGCGCATACATGTCAATCCGTTGCGCGAACACGCCGTCCAGATAGACATCGGCAATGCCCACCCAGGGCGCGCGGACGCCAATCCAGCTGACGCCCGTGCCGGTAAAGGCCAATTGAGCGCTGGCGCCGGCGGTCTCCGAGCGCGCCGCCGTGCCGCTCCCCATGGTCATCGAGGTGCCGCTCCAGTTCCGGTCGGAGTCGTTCAGCCCCCAGGCACCTGAGTAGGTGATCGCGGCGTCGTTGTCCTCCACGCGCGAGCGGACGTCGTAGGCATCCACTGCGATCGTGTGTCCGGTCGCACTGGCGTTACCTACGCCGGTGACTTCTATTTCGAGGCGATGCTGACCCGGGATCAGGGCTGTGGCGGTAAAGACAACGCCCTGGTGACTCCTCGCCGCGTACAGATCAACCTCGGCCTGCACGGCGCCGTCGAGATAGACTCGCGCGATTCCCATCTGAGGCGAGCGCACGGCGACCCAGTCCACCGCGGTTCCCGAGAAGACGAGTGTCGCCCGTGCGCCGGCGGTGTCGGAAACGGCGGCCGTGCCGCCGCTCCAGGCGCGTGTCGCGTCACCCTGCGTCCAGCCGGCGGTGAACGTTGAGGATGCGGCCGTTTCCTGCACGCGGACACCGTCGACTCTCGGCGGCGCCGCGGGTGACACGTCGAACGCATCGACCACGACCGCATAGTCGACCGCATCCGGATTCTTGCGCCCGGTCGCCTCGATGGCGATCGTGTGGCTTCCCGAGGCCAGATTGGTCACCTCGAACACCGGGACCTTGACCTCTTCGGTCGGCGCGTAGAGATCGACCTCCCGCACGAACGCGCCGTCGACGAAGACGCGGGCAATGCCGGCCCAGCTCGCCCGGAAACTGATCACGCTGACAGCAGAGCCGGAGAACGTAAGGCTCGCCCGTCCGCCGTCTGCCCGGACGAACGACGCGGTGCCGCCGCTCCACGCCCGGCGCCGGCTGCCGTGGAACCACGACGGTACCTGACCGCAGGTCGAGCAGCCGTCGACATAGGTGATGGCCACATCGGTGTTTTCGATCCGTGTGGCTGTCGCGGTCGCGGGGGGCGCGGCGTTCGAGACGGTCACGGTCACCGGTGCCGAGGTCCGCGTGTTGCCGGCGGCGTCGCGCGCCATGGCGGTCAGCGTGTGGTCCCCGTCGGGCACGCCGGTCGTGGTCCAGTTGACCGTGTACGGCGTCATCGTATCCATGCTGCCCAGCGGTGTGCCGTCAAGGAAGAACGTCACGCCTGAGACGCCCACGTCGTCGGACGCGCTGGCGGTCACTGGCAGCGTGCCAAACACGATCTCGCCGCCGGTGGGCTCGGTAATCGTGATGGTCGGCGCCTGGGTATCGGGCACCGGATCGATGATGTCGAAGGCGTCGATGGTGATGAGGTAGTCGCCGGACGAGACGTTCTTGGTCCGCGTCACCTCGATCCGCAAAGTGTGGGGACCGAGAGTCAGGCCGGTCGCGGTGAAGGCCATGAAGTTCACCGCTTCCTGCGGCGCATACAGGTCGACCGTCGCCCGCAACGTTCCATCGACGTAGACGTTCGCGATGCCGGCATACGGGGCCTGGAAGCTGATCCATCTCACCCCGGTGCCGCGGAAATCGAGGGTCGCGTTGTGTCCCTCGGCGAATCCGACCGCCGCTGTCCCGCCGCTCCAGGCCTTCGCGGTGTTGCCGGTATTCCACCCGCCGGAATAGGACACCGCCGAATCACCGTCCTCGATGCGCAGCGTGGTCCCGCCCCCGCCCGCGACGGTCACCATGACGGCTGCGGACGTCGTGCTGTTGCCAGCGGCATCGCGCGCCCTCGCTGTCAGCGTGTGCGACCCGGCGGCGGCTGTCGCCGTATCCCACGTCGTCGAGTAGGGCGCGCTGGTGTCCTCGGCGCCGTGCGCGGCGCCGTCGACGAAGAACTGGACGCCGGCCACGCCGACGTTATCCGAGGCACTGGCATTCACGGTGACCACTCCCGATACGGTGGCGCCTGGCGCCGGTGCCGTGATCGAGACGGATGGAGCGGTGGTATCGGTTGCAGCCTTGGTTACCGTGACGGCTGCGGAGGTCGTGCTGTTCCCGGCGGCATCGCGCGCCCGCGCCGTCAGCGTGTGCGATCCCGCGAAGGCCGTGGTCGTATTCCATGCCGTCGAGTACGGGGTGGTGGTGTCCTCGGCGCCGAGCGGCGAGCCGTCGACGAAGAA
>Ga0190265_10004047_pt1 | contig 10113 bp, 6 predicted proteins | sample Popmic124T_FD_133135 | JGI IMG/M metagenome (GOLD analysis project Ga0190265, IMG submission 133135) | Populus adjacent soil microbial communities from riparian zone of Indian Creek, Utah, USA - 124 T | ecosystem: Environmental > Terrestrial > Soil > Riparian zone | place: USA: Utah | collected...
CGCCGAAGTGTAATCCGATTCTAGGATGCCGACGATAGCAGCGACGATCCCAAGTCGCCCTCGCAAGAGAAAATTCTCGTAACGTTTCAGGAGCGCCCGAGCTGTTGCAATGCTCGCCTTGGCGCTGGTTAGTGAGCCGGTCTTTGTGCGGATCTCGGCGACTAGCAAATGCCACGCAATTAAGGAGTACGCATCACCCGTATGAACGGCGAGACGACGCAATGCTGAGATTTCAACAGTTGCCGGCTCGATCCCGACACAATGAAGGACCCCTTCAGCGTAGCTAGCGCGTAGTCGTGCCTCCAGTCGCAAGCTTTTCGCGGATGCTGTGGCCGCGAATGCAGTCTTAAAGGCCCTTTGTCCCTCCTCAATGTCGCCGACGCTGAACGCGGCTCGGCCCATGGTTTCATAGCAAACCGATCGTTCCGCGTCAGTGAGCCTTGTCTTGAGAAGTCGTTCTGCGCTAACACGCGCTTTGCAGCCGACCCAACATGAAACTCGAGATGTTGGCGGATGACGCGAAGAGCGTTAGATACCTCCTGTCGACTGTTGTCGACAGCCGTGGCCGCATCTCTGAATAACCCGGCCTCAACGAGCTCGAATACGGTTGTGTCCAGGGTCACGGAAATGAATCGAGTCTAGTGAACTAGCGGCCTTCCGGGTTGCGGAAGCGATTCCGTAGGAATCACAAGCCCCATTGCCTCTCGGAGCTGCAATGAATTGGCGATTTCGGTCACTTGAACTTCGGGCAACCTAAGCGACTTGTGAGAGGTGGGCGCCAATCCTGCGGAGACAAGTACGCTAAGTGGTGCAGCTATCAACATCTCGGCGGCGGAGAGCCGAAGCAAATGTCCCGTACCATTTGTTGCTGATGCAACTGCGCGCTGGAGAATGAACTGCATAGCGCGCTGTTTTTCTGGGTCAAGAGAGCTGTCTTGCCAGCTGACCAGAACTATCGCCAATCGATCAGGATGGCCCCGGTCGGGCCACTGCGATCGACTCGACAGTAGAGTGTCGATGACCGAGTAGAGGGCCTCCTTCTCGCTCTTGCTTGTTGCATCGATGGCGGATACTTCGTCGTGGGCCTTCGATGACGAAAGGGCAGAAGCGAGCAGCGGTGCAATTGACTGGATCAAGAGCCTTTGCTCGACGGCGATTTCCTTGCCCGCGCTGCAATAGAGCGTCAATGCTCCGACCAAGACTTCACCATCAAGAAGCGGCACACTCGACCCAAGCACCACGTCGGCTTGTCTCGCAACCTCAGCCGGTAAGTCTAAGGTCGCATCTGAGTTCCAAATGGCCGTTCGATGCGCCGCCACCCAGCCAGATAAACGTTCGCCGAGAGGGATTTCCAGGTCATCGAGTAGCTCCGCGAGCGGCTTGTCAGCGTATCGGCACTTGATCGCTCGTTCGTTCTCGGTTACTGAGTACAACGCTATTGCCGAGAAACCCGTCAACTTCGCGAGTTGCTTTGAGACGATTCCGCCAAGATCGTCGGTAGAGATGCCTCTCGGTGACGGTTTGATGGATTTAAGGAGTGTGAGTGCTTTCAGCGGTAGTCGGTAGTTTGTATCAGGCAATGTTATAGGGGCAGACTCCGGTACGATCCTCAGCTTTGTGGCCAAGGTGTCGATTGCTTCCTTTTCAGCATCGTCAGCCTCAGCAAACTCCGAGAGCGCTGTTTGAGCCTCGATGAACTTGTCGACAATCAGTGGGTCATACATTATTCCCCTTCTTTGGACGAGTACGGCGATAGCATCGTCCACCGACAGCGCGGGTCGGTAGGGGCGGTCAGATGTCAAAGCGTCAAAACAATCCACGACGGAAAGGATTCTTGCGCCCAGGGGGATTGCGACACCTTTAAGTTTGTTGGGGTACCCAGATCCGTCCCACGCTTCATGGTGGTGGCGCACGATGGGGACCACAGGGTATGGGAAATGGATCGATCCAAGAATGTCCGCACCAATGTTAGCGTGTTGTTTCATTACGTCGAACTCGCTTGGTGTCAATTGGCCCGGCTTGTTCAAGATAAATTCCGGTATGGCCAGTTTTCCCATATCGTGCAACAACGCCGCTGCTTCGATTGCTTTGATTTGCGTCTCGTCATTGACGCCGACGGACTTTGCGAGACCGACGGCTAGTCGCTGGACACGCCGGATATGGCCGTGAGTAATTTGATCCTTAGCGTCAATCGCCATCGCTAAGGTTTCGATCGTCGAAAGATAGAGCTTGTTGACCTCCAGTAGGTGGACGTTGGCGTCTTCAATTCGCCCCATGGACGTCTTAAAAGTGAGGTAGGAGATCAACAGCAGCGGAACAATGATCCCCAGCGTCGTAAAGTCGATTTCTTTTGTGTAGGCAACTAGCAGCGCAGCGACTGAAGCACCACCGAAATAGTTGACGCTCAGCCAGAGGAAGTTGTCGCGCCAGATCGGATAAGCAGGCTTGTCCTGATCTAAAGCCAACGCGAAAGTGACCAGCCAGCTGTTTATTAAGAAATAGGCGAGCGTAAATAAGAACAGCGGAAAGAGAAGCTGCGCTAGTGGCGCCTGCTCGATCGAGTACGGCTTGATTCCTGAGACTAAAAAGAAAATCTGGGCTGCGACCCAGGTTGACAATGCAGCCAGCGCGACATTGAAGACCACTCGCAATGGCGCATTGAAGGGACGCCGAAGTCGAAGGGAGATGATCAGTGCGTCGAGCACGACAGTGATCGTGCCGGCCGCGGGACCGAAGAGTAGAACCGATGCGAACACGAAGGTGTCCGACACCGATAGTCGCGCTTTGATCTTCGGAATTCGAACCGTGAACGAGCCGGTCAGCAGAGTCAGTGCCGCCAGAATCACCCACTGGATACTGACTCTCTGGGTCAGCAGTTGCGCGAGCGAGTAGACTGCGATCGTCGCGCCGATCGCAGAGACGCTCAGGAAGTACGCTCGTCCCAGCGGCGAAAGACTACTTAGGTGCCGTGCCATCAGGAAGCGCGCTTAGCATAGCGCGCCTTATGGTTATTCGCCCCAAATGATCAGCTTAGCCATTGCATCTCCTTCGCAAATTTGTGCATTCATGATTCACGACCGACATCACTCGCCAAAGACGATGATGTCCTCGCCGAAAACGATGATGTCCTCGCCGAACACGATGATGTCGCCGCGTGTGGACTCTCCAAAGACGATGATGTCATCGGCCCTAGCGGTAGCGTCGCCCCACACAAGCTGCTCGCCCTGAACGTGGTGTTCACCAAACACGATGATTTCGCCGAAGACGATGATTTCGCCGAAGACGATGATCTCGCCGAAGACGATGATCTCGCCGAAGACGATGATTTCGCCGAAGACGATGATCTCGCCGAAGACGATGATCTGAGATGACGCCTTGCCACCAGGCATCGAGAGTGAGAAACCTGTCAATGCAGCTTTGGAATCAACGCGAAGCGTTGTTAGTTCGTCCAAGTCGCCGAGATCCAAACCTCCAGCTCCAACCGCTAGTAAGCCTGATTTCGGCATGAAGTCGGCGGAGCCCTGCAGTGCCAATTTCACCTGCAGCGGCGTTAGCTTCGCGTTGCCGTCCAGAACCAGCGCCACAGCACCCGACACCACTGCCGCTGCCATGCTGGTTCCGCTCATCGCCACGTAATCGCGCGCGCCGGGGCCGTCAACGAACCGATCCGCCAGCGTATTTGACAATGCTGAGCCCTTCACCGCTGTCGACAGGATCTTCGAGCCGGGTGCAACCAGATCGGGCTTCACGATGCGGTCGACGAGTGTCGGCCCCTTTGAGCTCCACGGTGCGATCTCGTCGTCACGGGAACTGACCGTCCCCTGCGTGCGCGACGCGCCAACCGTGATCGCGTACGGCGAGATGCCTGGCGACGTCACGCTGCCGAACACCAGCCTGCCGTCAGCCGCCTGCCCGTAGTTGCCGGCCGAGGCCACGACGACGAGCCCCGCCTTCACCGCGCGTTCCACGGCGAGACAAATCGGGTCGTCCTTGTAACTCTGCGTCGGCGCCGCACCGAGCGAGAGGTTCAGCACGCGAATGCCGAAGACCTTGCGGTAGCGGATCGCCCAGTCGATGGCCTCGATCACATCCGCGGCGGTGCCGCTGCCGTCGCTCCCCAGCACCTTCAGGTTGATCAGGTGCGCCGCGGGGGCCATGCCCGAATCCGCGCCGGCTACCTGCTGCCGGTAACCGCGCGCCGCGACGATGCCGGCGATGTGCGTGCCGTGGCCGTAATAGTCGTGGCCGCGGCCCCGCTTGTCCGTGAAATCCACGCTGGCAATCACGCGGTTGGCCAGCGCCGGGTGATCGCTGATGCCGCTGTCGATGATCGCCACGCCAATGCCGCTGCCGTCCACGCGGCCGAGCGACCTCACCGCCCCGGCCCAGGCCTTCTGCGCGCCGGTGACGGCCGTGGTCACCGCCATGTGCGAGCGCACCAGGGCGTTGCCCGATACCGCCTCAAACTCGCCGTCGTCGGCCAGCGCCTCGAGCTCGTGCTTCGACGCCGTCAACACCGCGCCCGACGACAGGAACCGCTTGACCCGCAGGCGGTGACGCTTCGCCAGCCGATCCACCGCTTCCACCGACCCGGTCACAATCACGTCCACCGACTGGTCCGAGGTGGAATTGATGTGGGCGACGAGATCCGACGACAGCCGCGCGCGCCGGCGCGAGCCGGCCTCCGTCGATGCGGCGAAGCCAACCAGCAGCGCGACGGCCAGGACTCCAGCCCAACACCGGCACACCACGGGCGGCAGCAGCATGTTGCGCGTCCGAGTGGCCGGCTTCAGGTTGGTCATATGCCTCTCCAAGCGGGGGGCTAGCGTTTGGTTCACTGCGATGCGGCTCAGTTCGAGCCGCGCATCTCTTCCACGGAATCCATCAGCACGCGCTGGGATCCGCCGATCGTCCGGATGGTGCAGCCGGCCATCCCGAATCCGGTAATACACGGTGCGGCGCGAGACGCCGAGTAGCTGCGCCGCCTGCTCGATGCTCACGCTGCGACCGAGCTGCGGTTGGAACTCATGCTGGGTAAACGTCAGAGGTTGAAAATCCATAACCGAAGCGCTCCTCCGCCGCTTTACAAGCGCACGGCCGGTGCCACCCCGAGCGCACGGTTGTGCAATTGCGCTAAGTGATTGCAATTACAGGGGTTGGTGTTCTACGATGCCGTCGGTTGGAGGGCCGGGGGGCGTGAAATCGAGCTAAGCCGTTGCCCCCACCGAATCGGGGAAAACCAGCGCCCGATACGGCAGAGCAGAATTTGCACACAGATCGCAGGATTTGCGACCTGCTTGCACCGAAAAAAACCGGCCAATGCATTGGCCGACAGGACAATTTGTGAACCGACAGTCTCGGGCATTGCTGAGCGTTCTTATTTTTGGCGTCATTACCTTCGGGGCGTGGCGCTGGCTCAACACGCCGGAACGGGACGATTCCGCCGGCGAAATCGTGATTTCGGAAGTGGCCTCGCGCGGCGGCAGGCTGACCGCATCGCTGCGGAGCGAGCCGCGGACGTTCAATCGGCTGATCGATCAGAACTTTCCCGTCGACCTGTACGCGATCCTGACCTCGAGCAAGCTCATCCGCGTCAACCGCGCCACGCGGGCGCTCGAACCGGGCCTCGTGGAGAAGTGGTCCACCTCGCCCGACACCCTGACCCACACGCTGACGCTGCGCGACGGCGTCACCTGGTCCGACGGCACGCCCTTTACCTCCGCGGACGTCCTGTTCACCTTCCAGGCCATCTACGATCCGAAGGTCGCAAGCGTGCTGGCCAGCGGCCTCAGCGTGAATGGCCAGCCGTTCAAGGTCACCGCGCCCGACGCGCGCACCGTCATCGTCACCCTGCCCGCGCCGTTCGGCCCGGGCATCGCGATTCTCGACAACGTCCACGTGCAGCCGAAGCACAAGCTGCAGGCCGCGCTCGCCGCCGGGACGTTCCGGGACGCCCTCGGCGTGGCCACGCCGCCCGCCGACCTCGCCATCATCGGCCCCTTCATGCTGCGCAGCTACGAGCCCGGCCAGCGCATGGTGTTCGATCGCAACCCGCGCTACTGGAAGAAAGACGCCGCCGGCATCCAGCTGCCATATGCCGAGCAGGTGGTCCTCGAAGTGGTGCCGGACCAGAACGCCGAGCTGGTGCGATTGCAGGGCGGGCAAATCGACATGCTGCAGCAGCCGATTCGGCCCGAAGACGTGGCCACGCTGCGGCCGCTCATCGACCAGGGCCGCGTCCGCGTGATCGAGCTGGGCGTCGGCACCGATCCCGATTTGCTGTTCTTCAACCTGCGGTCGCCCTACTGGGCGAAAGATCCCCGGCGGGAGTGGATCACGCGCAAGGAGTTCCGCAAGGCGCTGTCGCACGCGGTGGATCGCGAGGCCTACGCCAACACCGTCTTCCTCGGCGCGGGCGTGCCGATCTGGGGACCGATTACGCCCGGCAACAAGGAATGGTTCTCGCCGAACGTGTTCCGCTACGGCTACTCGGTGGAGCGCGCGAGGGAGATCCTGGCGGAGCTGGGCCTGGTCAATCGCGACGCCGACGAATGGCTGGAGGACGCCAGCAACACCGAGGCGCGATTCACGCTGCTGACCTTTCGCGGGAACAGCTCGCTCGAGCGCGGCACGGCATTCCTGAGGGACGCGTTGCGGCCGATCGGCGTGGCCGTGGACGTGGTAACGCTCGAACAGGGCACGGTCGTGCAGCGCATGCTGAAGAGCGATTTCGACGCGATCATGCTGTTCTTCTCGACCACCAACCTCGACCCGGCGATGAACCCCGACTTCTGGCTGAGCTCGGGGCCGGCGCACGTCTGGAACGTCGCGCAGGCCACACCGGCCACCGACTGGGAAAAGGAGATCGACGACCTGATGCGCGAGATGACCGCGCAGGTCGACCCGGCCGAGCGCAAGCGGCTGTTCGACCAGGTGCAGCGCGTGTTCGCCGAAAACCTTCCGACGCTGTCTTTCGTGGCGCCGCGGCTCCACATGGGCGTGTCGGGCCGGGTCGGCGGCCTCGAACCGTCGATCCTTCGACCGCAGCTGCTGTGGAACGTCGATCGGATCACGGTGCAGTCCGCCGGCCGCTGATCAGCAATGGGACGCTTTCTCCTCAGGCGTCTCGGCTTCGCGCTGCTGCTCGTCTTCGTCGTCTCGTCGGCGGCGCTGCTGCTGACACGGCTGGCCCCCGGTGACTTCACGATCGATCAGGCCCTCACCCTGGATCCCGCGGCACGGGAACGCCTGCGGGCCGAGCTCGGGCTGGATCAGCCGCTGGCCGTTCAATACCTCTCGTGGCTGCGCGGCGCGGTGCAGTTCGACTTTGGCCGCTCGCTGCTGTATTCGCGGCCGGTCAGCACGCTGCTGAGCGAGCGCGCCCTCAATACCGCGGTGCTGGCAACCGCCGCGCTGCTGTTCGCCACCGCCATCGGCATTCCCCTCGGCATCTACACGGGCTCGCGGCGCCGCGGCCTCGGCCGCTCGATCGTGCGCGTGCTGTCGGTGCTCGGCATTTCGATGCCGCCGCTGATCGGTTCGCTGATGCTCGTCTTCATCGCCGCGCGGACAGGATGGTTTCCGGTTGGCGGCATGTCGTCCGCCGGGGGGCTCGATCTGAGCTGGGGGCCATGGCTCGCCGATCTCGCCACGCATCTCCCGCTGCCGGCGCTCGCGCTGGGTATTCCGCTCGCCGCGTCCCTCGAACGACTGCAATCGCAAGCTATCGCCGCCGCGTCACACGAACAGTTCGTCACCGCGAGCCGCGCGCGCGGCCTCGCGCGCACGCAGGCGCTGCTGCGGCATGCCTGGCCGGTGTCGCTGCGCCCGGTGCTCGGCCTCTACGGCGTGATGGTGGCCTCGCTCTTCAGCGGCTCCTTCATCGTCGAAGTCGTCACCTCCTGGCCGGGGCTCGGCCGGCTGATGTTCGAGGCGCTGCGGGCGCGCGACCTCTTCCTGGTGGCCGGCTGCGCGGCCACCGGTGCGCTGTTTCTCGCGCTCGGGACGCTGATTGCCGATCTGCTGCTGGCCTACACCGATCCGCGCGCCGGATCCGGAGAGCGCGCGTGATCCGCCGCACCGCAATTTTCATCGGCGTGCTGATCGTGCTGGCGCTATTCGCCCCGGTGCTCGCGCCCTACGACGCGGGCGAGGCGTTTCGCGATTTCCTGCACGCACCGCCGATGCGGCCACATCTCGAGGGCGCGACGCCGGTGGCCCATCCCCTCGTGCTCGCGAACCGCATGGAGCAGCGCTTCGAAGCCGACCGATCGCGGACCGTGCCGTTACCGTGGTTCGGCGAATCCGGCGTGCCCGTGTTCCTGCTGGGCGCGGATGATTTCGGGCGCGACGTGTTGTCGCGGTTGCTCTACGGCGCGCGCACGTCCGTTGGCCTCGCCCTCGTGGCCACGTTCGGCGCGGTGCTGATCGGCGCGCTCGCCGGCGCGTGGGCGGGGTATCGCGGCGGCTGGGTCGACGAGGCGATCATGCGCGTCGCCGACTTCGTGCTCGTGCTGCCGGTGATCTACGTCGTCCTCGTGTTGCGCGCGGTGCTGCCGCTGGTGCTGCCCGCCACCACGGTGTTCCTGCTCGTGAGCGTGATCTTCATCCTGGTCGGCTGGCCGTTCGTGGCGAAGGGCGTGCGCGGGATTGTGGCGGTCGAACGCAATCGCGAGTACGTGCAGGCCGCGCAGTCGCTTGGCGCCGGCCACGCGCGCATCGTGGTCAAACACCTGCTCCCGGCATGCGCGGGTCACCTGCTGGTGCAGGCCACGTTGCTGCTACCCGCGTTCATCCTCGCGGAAGCGACGCTGTCGTTCATCGGTCTTGGGTTTCCGGATCCGATCGCAAGCTGGGCCACAATGCTCGCCGACGCCGGAAATTACAACGCCATCGCAAGATTTCCCTGGACCCTCTCACCTGCGATCGCAATTTTTGCGATCGTCCTCGCGACCAATCTAATCGCCTCCCAACGCGACTCACGCGACTCCGAATCCTATTGAATCAGGAGGGCGACGATGGCATCGTCGTCTTGCTGGTCAGATAGGAAGTGCGGGATGGGGAAGATCATTGTCGGAGTGGCGTTGCGCGACCGCCTGGGTGAAGATGGCGCCCGCGCGTTGAGTGAGTACGTTGAGCAGCATGCTGAACTCTGGAGGGCGGACGTGGTGAGCTCCTGTACCGAACGCATCGACACGCGGCTGCAGCACTACGCCGGGAAGAATGACGTTCTCGACGGATTCAACAAGGTCGTCGACAAGCTCGCGGATACGAAGATCGAGCTGTCCGATCGGCTGTCCAACATGCGTGTCGAGATGCTGCGGTGGTCGTTTGTATTCTGGCTGGGCCAGATTTTGGCCATTGCGGCAATCCTGCGTGTGCTGAATCCGTGAATTGAGCTGATAAGATCCGGCGAATGCATCGATTCGCCGGCATCTACACGCCGCTCGCCACGCCGTTTGCCGCGGACGGGTCACTCGACGCTCGCGCGCTCGCGCGTAACGCCGAACGATATCTCCGCTCGCCGCTGACCGGCCTTGTGGTTCTCGGCTCCAACGGCGAAGCTCCGCAGCTCGAAGACCATGAGGCCGACCTCGCCATCAAGACGGTCCGCGAGGCGATGCCGAAGGACCGGCCGTTGCTGGCCGGAACGGGCCGCGAATCCACGGCCGCCACGATTGCCGCGACCGAGCGCGCCGCCGGCCTGGGCGTGGACGCCGTGCTCGTGCGCACGCCGTGCTTTTACAAGGGGCAGATGACGACCGACGCGTTCGTGCGGCACTACACGCAGGTTGCCGATCGATCGCCCGTGCCGGTGTTGCTCTATAACGTGACGATCTATACCGGCGTCAACCTGTTGCCCGAAGCCGTTGGCATCCTCAGCCAGCATCCGAACATCGTCGGGATCAAGGAAACCAACAGCGACATGGTGCAGTTCGGCGAGTACCTCGCGCGGGCGAAAACCGGCTTCACGGTGCTCGCGGGATCCGGCGCCACCTATTACTCCGCGCTGATGCTTGGCGCCCACGGCGCGATCCTCGCCGTGGCCGGGGTGGCGCCCGATCTGTGCGTCGACATTTTCACCGCCGTTCGCGACGGCCGCCTGGACGATGC
>Ga0190265_10004048_pt1 | contig 10112 bp, 4 predicted proteins | sample Popmic124T_FD_133135 | JGI IMG/M metagenome (GOLD analysis project Ga0190265, IMG submission 133135) | Populus adjacent soil microbial communities from riparian zone of Indian Creek, Utah, USA - 124 T | ecosystem: Environmental > Terrestrial > Soil > Riparian zone | place: USA: Utah | collected...
CGACGTCGCGCGCGCCGCGCTGCAGGACGACCCCGACGACCTCGCGCTGTGGGAGCTGTCGCGGGCGGCGGCGCGCGCGATCGGCGACTTCGAGGCCGCAGCCGACGCGGCCGAAGCCCTCGCGCACACGGCCGAGGGGCGCCTGCGCTGCGAGCTGCTCGAGGAGGCCGCGGTGCTACTGCAGAACGAGCTCGGCCAGAGTGAGCGCGCCGAGCGCTGCCTGCGCGCCGCGTTCGATCACGATCCGAGCACGGAGCTCGCGTTCGCGTGGCTGCACGACCTGCTGCTCGAGCGCCGCGACCTGCCGGGGTTGCTCGAGCTGATCGAGCGCAGGATCGCCGCGCAGACCGACTCCGAAGTCGACGCCGAGCTCGGCTACGAACGCGCGCTGGTGCTGCGCGCCCAGGGCCGCAAGGACGAGGCGATCGCGGTGCTCGAGCAGCTGCTCGAGCACGATCCGGCGCACATGGGCGCGCTCGGGCTGCTGGTCGAGACCTGCACCGCGGGCGAGCGCTGGCAGGCGGCCGTCCACGCGCTGCGCAAGCTGGCCGAGGCGGACGTGCCGGAAGCGCAGCGCCGGATGGCGCGGATCGGCGCCGCGGAGTTTCTCGAGCGCCGGCTGTCGGACGTCGCGGCCGCCTGCGTCGAGCTCGAGACGCTGCTCGCGGCCGCGCCCGACGACGCCGAGCTGCAGGCGCGACTCGCGGGCCTGTACGAGCGCGCGGGCCGCTTCCGTCCGGCGGTTGCCGCCTACGTGCACGCGGCCTCGCTCCAGCGCGGTGCGATCGCGGCCGGTCACGAGCGGCGCGCCGGCGCGATCCTGCACCAGCGCCTGGGCGCGCTCGGCGAGGCGGTCGAGGCCTATGATCGCGCGCTCTCGGCCGAACCGCTCGACGCGGAGGCCTGCGCGGCGCGGCTCGAGCTCAGCGATCCCGGCCCGCCGCGCGAGGCCGTGCTCGAGCGCTTCGCCGACGCGCTCGCGAGCGCGCTCGAGCGCGAGCCGACGCGGCCCGAATTGCTGCGGCTGCTGCGGCGCGTGGGTCAGTGGCGCGGCCGCAGCGACCTCGAGCTGATCGCGCTGCGAGCGCTGCGCGCGCTCGGCCCGCTCGTGGCGCCCGAGCCCGACGATCTCGCTCGCATCGAGCGCGCTGCCGCAGCGGTGCGCCGGCTCGACGCCGGCGCGCTCGCGCGGCTCGCCGGCGCGGCCGAGACCGCCGCGTGCGCGCGGATCGCGCAGCTCGTCTCCGCGGCGCTCGCCGCGGAGACGCCGGTGGCGGGGAGCACGCCGCCGGCGCTCGTGGAGCGGGTCGACGAGCAAGCGCCCGAGCAGCGCTTCGAAGCCGGCGTGCAGGCGATGGCGCGGCACCTCGGTGTGCTGGCGCTGCAGCAGCGGCCGCGCGCCGCGCAGCGCGATGCGCTGCGCGCCGGCCTCGCGCTCTCCGGATCCGCCAAGAACTGGCCCGAGAGCGCCGCGCTCGGCAAACAGCTCGCCAAGCAACTCGCGCGCGCCGAACGCAAGGAGCTGACCCGTGCAGCAGCGGCCATCGCCGACCCCGACGCCCAGATCGACATCTATCTGGAAGCGCTCGATACGGCCTGTCTGCGCGCCGGTCTGCTCGCCGCCGACGATCCGCGACCGGCGCTCGCGCGCGCGCTCGCCGGCGCGCGTGTGGAGCTCGAACCCTCGGCGCTGACGCCGAGCGCGCTCGGCCTGCTGCGCTTCTGGCTTTCGCCTTCGCTGCTCGCGCTGCGACGCGAGCTCGGGTGGGGATCATGAGCCGGGAGGACCCGCCCGCACCGGAGCAGCCCGAGGGCGACGCGCCGCCGCCCGATCCACGGAATGCGAGCGAGGACGGTTCCGACCAGAGCCTGCGGGCAGCGCTCGATGCACTGCGTCCGAGCCTGCGGCCCGGCCCGGGCGACGAGGCGCTGCTGCCGCCCGCGTTGACCGACGAGTTGCCGCGCGGGATCGAGCTGCCGGAGCTGCTGCCCGAGCCCGAGGGCAGCGAGCCGAGCCTCTCGACCGTGCCGCCGCCCGGCCTGGCGTCGGCCGTGGTCACACGGCGCGAGTCGCCGGCCGATCCGGGCGCGCACACCGCGCTGCGCGCGATCGCGCGCAGGACTCCGCCCGAGCTGCAGCGACCCGACACCGTCTTCGGCGCACCCGACGAGCGCGCCCGCGCCGAGTTGCTCGAGCACCTCGCTGCGCGGGCCGAGGGCGCCGCGCGGGCGCGGCTGCTGTGCGCGTCCGCGGAGTCGTGGCAGCGCGCGGACGAGACCACGCACGCGCGCACGCTCTACGAGCTCGCCGGCACCGAGTACCAGGGTGACGCAGGATTGCTGCGCGAGTTACGCAAGTACGCACTCGACGCCGGTGACGTCGATCGCGCCGCCGCTCTGCTGCGGCGCGAGGCCGAGCTGCCGCTCGGCGCCCAGGAGCGCGCGCTCGTGCTGCTGCTGCTGGCGGAGCTCGAGCTGTGCAGACGCGACGATCCCGCCGCCGCCGAGCGCGCCGCGAGCGAGTCGTTTGCCGCGAGTCCGAGCCTGAGCGCCGCGCTGATGCTGTACACGCTGCAGGTCCGCACGCAGCGCCACCACGATGCAGCCGAGTCGCTGCGGCGAGCGGCCGACGCCTGGCCGGAGCCGCGCGCTCAGAGCGCGCTGCAGCTCTGCGCCGCGCGCCTGCTGCTGCGCGCGGGCGAGCCGGTCGCGGCGTACGTGCTGTGCGAGCTCGCGCACGACGCCGATCCGGAGGCGATCGATGCGCTGCTGTGCTGGACGCGCGCTGCACGCAAGACCGCGAACCTCTCCGCGGCGCTGCGCGCGCTGGAGCGGCTCGAGCGCGCGCTGCCGACGCCCGAGCTCCGTGATCACGCGCGGCGGGCCCACGCGCGGCTGCTCGATGCCGCCGACGACGGTCACGGGGCGCTGGCGCTGCTCGGCACCGCTCGCAGTCTGCCCGGGATGCGCCTGCGCGCGCGACTCGCCCAGGCCCAGGGGGACCGCAATACCCAGCGGGTGGCGCTCGAGAGCTGGGCCGAACATGCGGGCGGCAGCGAGCGAGCGCTGGCGCTGCTCGGGCTGGCCGAGCTCGAGCTGAGCGTGGCCGACTTCGGCGCCGCACGCCGGGCGCTCGATCGCGCGACGTCGGCGTTCGGCGGCTCGCCGCTGCTGCGCACGATGCAGGCGGCGCTGGCGCGCGCGACGGGCGGCAGCGCGGCGCGGATCTCGGCGCCCGCGGACGCCAACGAAGCCGAGCGGCTCGAGGCCGTCGCGCGTCTGGCCGCGGACGCGCGCGGCGCGGCGCAGGAGCTCGCCCTGCTCGGTCCGCTCGAGGGCAGTAACCGCACGGGCGCAACGCTCGCGCTCGACGCTGCTGCCGAGCTCGGTGACATGCGCCGAGTCGTCGACGGGCTCGCCCGGGAGGGCCATCGGCTCGCGGACGAACAGCAGCTCGGCGTTGCGCTGATCCGGTCGGAGCTGTGCGCGCTGCACGACCTGCCGGACGACGCGGGCGCTGCCGCCGGCGAGCGGCGCAAACCGCGCTCGGCGCTCGGCTGGCTGCAGCAGGTCCACGCCAGTGACGATGCGTCCACGGCCGGGCTCGCGTGGCTCGAGGTCTCGGCGCTGACCCGCGGCGAGTTCGCGGCGTGTGCCGCCACACTTGCCGGCGACTATCTCGCGCGCGAGGGCCGCGCACGCGAGGCCTACGAACGCGCGCTCGCCGCCGCGCCCGGCTATGGGCCGGCTTGCTGGGCGCTCGAGGCGTTGCTGTTCGAGCGCGACGACCTGCCGGCGCTGCGGCGGGTGCATGCCGCGCTGGCGCGCAACAGCGCCGATCCGATCGAGCGCGCCACGCGTCTGTTGCGTGCGGCCCAGCTCGCGCCGGACGAGCCCGACGACGGCGGCACGAGCGTCTGGCAGGAGCTGGCGGCGGTCTCTCCGATCGACGCGCTGCTGTGCGATCGCGAGCTGCGCGCGCAGGGCGAGCGCACGCGCCTGTCGCTGGCGGAGGCGCTCGAGGGAGCCGGGCACGGCGCGGACGGCGCGCTCGCCGACCTGGCGGCGCTGCGCGCGGCATCCGGCTACGAGGACGCGGGTGAGCCGGCGCGGGCGGCGGTGCTCTACCGCGCGCTGCTCGACCGCCACGCCGGCGCCCATGCCCACGCCGCGCTCGGGCTCGAGCGCACGCTCGCGGCGGCCGGGCTCGCCGCGCTGTTGATCGAGCGGCTCGAGCGCGGGCTCTCCACGCTGCAGTCCGGCGCGGCGACGCACGAGGCGCTCGAGCGGCTGGCGCTGCAGTATGCGGCGGGCGGCGACGAGCGGCGCGCCAGCCGCTGCTGGCAAGCGCTGCGCGTGCTCGACCCGACGCACGTCCCGGCGCTGCGCGCGCAGCAGCGCCAGGCGATGCGTGAAGACCACCTGCCGGAGTTGTGCGCGGCGGCCGATGCGCTGGCGCGGCGCACGCGCGATCCGCGCGAGCGGGCGGCGCAACTGCGCCTGCTCGCACGCGCGCGCAGCCTGCGCGGCGAGCCCGCCCCGCTGGCGATCGCCGACGCCGCCGACGGTGCGCTCGGACTCTGGCACGCGATCGAGCTCGAGCGGGCCGCGCGCAGGCAGAACGACCCGCAGGCGATCGCGGCTGCCGTGCTGCGCCTGTGCGGCTATTTACTCGACGCCAACGAACGCGCCTCGTATGCGCTGCGCGCGGTCGACGCGCTCGAGCAACTCGCTCCCGCGCGCGCGCTCGAGGCGCTCGCTCCGTTCGCCGAGGCTGCGCCCAACCATCCGTTCGCCGGCGAGGCGCTGGCCCGCTTGCGCCAGGCCGCGGGCGACCCCGCGCAGGCCGCGGCCGACTTCGAACGCGCGGCCAAGGCCTCGCCCGCGCCGCTGCGTGCGGCGCGGCTCTGGTACCGCGCGGCAGCGCTGTGGCAGGACGCGATCGGCGACGATGCGCGCGCGCTCTCCGCGCTGCGCGCGGTGCTGCGGATCGATCCACTCTACCGCGAGGCGTTCTCGCGCACGCACAACCTGCTGACCGCCGCCGGCGACGAGTCTGCGCTGGCGGGACTGTACGCGGTGCGGCTCGCGGCCGGCGGCGAGCCGCAACTGCTCGCCGAGCTCCAGGTCCGGCGCGCGCGCCTGCTGCTGCGGATGGGTGACGAGGCGGAGGCGCGCTCGACGCTCGCAGCCGCGCTCGAGCTCGACCCGCAGCGCGTCGATGCCCTGCGCGCGGCCGCCGAGCTCAACATGACGGCGCGCGATTTCCGGCGCGCCGCCGAGGTGCTGATCCAGCTCGCGCGCGTGGCGCAGGACCGGGCCGTGCTGCGCGACGCGTTCTTCGACCTCGGAACGATCTACACCGAGCATCTGCCCGACCTGCGGCGTGCGGAGATCGCGTACACGCGTGCCGTCGGCCTCGATCCTCGGGACACCGAGGCGCTCGAGCGCCTGCTGCAGCTGTTCCGGCGCAAGGGCGACCACGACAAGGCCCAGCGTGCCGGCGAGCAGCTGATCGCGCTCGCGCGCAGCGAAGCCGAAATCGACCGGCGCACGGCGGAGCTGGCGGTCGTGATCGAGGAGTCCGGTGACACACGGCGCGCCGAGCGCGTGCTCAACGACCGGCGCGAGCAGACGGTGTCCTCGCCCCTGATCCTGGCGGCACTCGCCGACCTGTACGCGCGCCAGCGCGACGATCCCGCGCTGACCGTCCACCTCGATCGCTCGGTGCACGCGTTGCGCAGCGCGCTGCAACAAGACGCCGACGATGCCGAGCGCTGGGCCACGCTGAGCGAGATCCTGACGCGCCGCGGGCGGCTCGAGGCCGCCGCCTGCGTGGCCGAGCTCGCGCGCGAGCTCGGACTCGGCGATCAGCGCGGCGCGGCGCTGGCGGGACGCCACCGCGCGCTGGGCCGTGCTGCGCTCGAGCCGGCCGTGCTCGAACGCCTGTGGCCGGATGCGCTGACCGCCCCGATGCGCGCGCTCCTGCAGTGGCTCGAGCCGCGAGCCGACGAGCTGTTGCCGATCGTCGCCGGCCGGCGCATCCAGTCGCTCAAGGGCACACTGCGCCAGGCGAGCGATGCGGCGCGCGCGCAGCTCGATCTGCCGGAGCTCACGCTGCTGGCGACCAGCGGTTCGGAGTGTTTTCCCGTGGCCGCCAAGCCGCTGACGATCGCGATCGGCGAGCCGCTGCTCGCGCTGTGCGATGCCGGCGAGCTCACGTTCCTGCTGCTGCGCGCCGCGGCGGTCGCCCGCAATGGGCTGCTGGCGGGTGCGCGCAGCGATCCGGCGGCGCTGGCGGCGTTGATCGCCGCCGCACGCAACCTCGATCGCCTCCAGCTCGATGCCGAGCTCGGCAAGCCGGCTGCCGCACTGCGGCAGAGCCTCCGCAAGCAGCTCAATCCCAAACGCCAGACCGAGCTGCAGGTCCATGCCGGCGCCGTGGCGGACGGCGTGCCGCTGCGCGCGCTGACGCTCGACCTCGGCGCGCGCGTGGCGCTCGCCGCGGGCGGCGCCTTCTCCGCCGGGCTGTGCGCGCTGGCGGCTTGTGCCCAGCCCGAGCCGTCGGCGGACTACGAGGAACACGACCCGTTGCTCGCGCTCGCCAGCGCCGCCGCACCGCAGGCGCTGCTCGCGTTCGCGCTGTCGGACGTGTACCTCGAGCTGCTACGACGCGCCGCGCGCAGCTCGAGGCCGGGCGCTCGGGAGTACGGCTGAGATGCGGATCGGCCTGATCGGCCCGGCCGGCCAAGTTCGCCCCAAGCTCGAGCGCGCACTCGAACTGCTGCTCGGCGACTCGGCGATGCAGCAGATCATCTACCTCGGAGCGGACGACGTGGCCGCGCGTGTCGCCGGCGACTGGACGCACGCCGGGCTCGACCAGGATGCCTTCCTGGAGCGCAGCGCCGAGCTCGCGTGCCGGGGCAGCGCCGACGACATCGCCGCGCTGCTGGTCGAGGAGCGCGCGACCGCGCGGCTCGCGATGATCCGCACGCTGCCGCCGCCGCCCGCGCGCGCGATCGAGATGATGGACAAGTGGATCGTGCTGGCCGTCCACGACAAGGCGGTGCTCGACGAGGACGACATCGCCAACGCGCACATCATCGTCTACGGTCGCTCCGAGGAGCCGAGCTCGAATCGCTTCGGCCCGCGCTGCTTCTTCACGCCGGGGCCGCTGTCGCGCGATCAGCTCGGCTGCCTCGAGCTGATGCCGCAGGGGCACGTCGAGGTGCGGCTGCTCGATCTCGATGGCAAGCTGCTGTGGAGCGAGCCGCTGTACACGAGCGGCGGCAAGCTGGTGGTTTCGTCGTGACCCGCACGCTCGCGATCTACGGCGGCAGCTTCGACCCCCCGCACATCGGTCACACCCTGGCCTGCGCGTACGTGCTCGCCGCGCACCGCGTCGATGCGGTGTTGCTGGTGCCGACCGCGCGCCACCCGTTCGACAAGCAGCTCGCGGCGTTCGGGCACCGCGTCCACATGTGCGAGCTCGCGGTCCGCGACCTGCGGCGGGTCGAGGTGTCGCCGATCGAGGGCGAGCTCGGTGGCCAGAGCCTGACGCTGCGGCTGGTGGAAGAGCTGCAGCGCCGCAACTCCGATGCGACGCTGCGGCTGGTGATCGGCTCGGACCTGCTCGCCGAGACCCCGTCCTGGCACAAGTTCGACGAGATCATCGCGCTCGCCCCGCTGATCGTGGTGCAGCGCGCGGGCCACGTGACGGCTGCCGACGCGCCGGTGCTGCCGGACGTGAGCTCGACCGAGCTCCGGCGCCGGTTGCATGCGGGCGAGTCGACCGAGGGGCTGCTCGACGCCGTGGTCGTGGAGTACGTGCAGCAGCACGGACTGTACAAGTAGCGCCTCTGAAGGCCCGACCGACACGCCCGGGCGGGGCTCAACCGAACGCCGACCAGGCGAGCGCGGCCGCAGCGGCGGCCGCCAGGATCACGAGCGCAGCCACAGCCAGGCGGTTGCTGGGCGCTCCGACCTCGCCGAACTGCAGGCTGATCCCGCCGAGTTGCTGCCTGCGCTCTTCGGCTTCGAGCGCCGGCGCCGGAGGCGCGGCGGGAGACGCTGCGGTGACGACTGGTATGGCAGTGCCGGTGACCGCCTCGATCTCGGCCGATGGGACGTCACTCGCGTGCAGTGCTTGTTCGGCGGCACGCTCGCGCGCGCGCCGCAGCGCCACGATCTCGTCGGCGAAGTGATCGGTCAGGAACGCGCCGAAGCGCAGCTGCGAGGCCATCAGTCCCGTGCTCAGTGCATAGTGATCCAGCGCCTCGAGGATCTCGGCGGCCGACTGGTAGCGCTGAGCCGGGTCGAAGGCCAGCGTGTGGTCGAGGATCCCTTGCAGGCGCTCCTGATCGGGCAGATCGCGCGCCGGAAGCGGCGGGATCTCTCCGCGCTTGGCCAGCTCGATCGTCTCGGCATCGGTCCCGCGGTACAGCCGGTGGCCCGCGCACAGCTCCCAGAGCAGAATGCCGGCCGCGAACAGGTCCGAGCGCGCATCGACATAGTCTCCGCGCGCGTGTTCGGGCGCCATGTAAGCGCTCTTGCCCGCCACACGGATGCGCTGGATCCGGCTCTCCTCGGAGTCGCCAGTCGGCGTCTCGCCCGGCCTGCGGCGCACGTCCATGTCCAGCGCGCGTGCGATCCCGAAGTCGCACAGCGCCACTTCGCCCTCGAACGAGATCAGCACGTTCGACGGGGACACATCGCGGTGCACGATGCCGAGCGGAGCGCCGTGCTCGTCCTGCGCGCGGTGCGCGTAGTCGAGCGCCTGCAGCACGTCGCGCACGATGAACAGCGCGAACTGCAGCGGCAGGGGCAGGCGGCGGCGCGACAGCTGGCGCAGCAGCTGATTGAGGTCGTAGCCCTCGACGTACTCCATCGCGATGAACAGGCGGTTCGATTCGCGACCGAGATCGATCACCTGCACGATGTTGCGATGGTTCAGCCGCGCAGCCAGCTTGGCCTCGCGCACCAGCAGCGCCGCGAAGCTCGCGTCCTGCGAGAGCTCCGGCAGCACTTCCTTCACCACGATCCGTCGGCTGCCGCCGAGCGCGGTGCGCGTGCGCGCCAGAAAGATCTCCGCCATGCCGCCGCGGCCGATTCGATCGAAGAGCAGGTAGTGCCCGAACGCGCGCGGCAGCGTGGTGTCCGGATCGTCGCCAGGGGCCGCGGGCAACGGAACTGAAGAGGACGCTACCATCGAGGCAGATCTTTATGCACCGGCAGAAAGCGCCGCGCAAGAGCCGCTCCGCCGGTTCGGCCCTGGATCATTCTGCGGCCAGTGGAGTGTCCGGCTCGCGATCGAACTCGATCCGGTCCTGGCGTCCGCGCACCACGACGAGCTGGCCCGCCTCCAGCTCACCGGCGAGAATCGCGCGTGCGAGGGGTGCCTCCACCAGCCGCCCCACGGTGCGCCGCATCGGACGAGCGCCCAGCTCGGGATCGTAGCCGCCGGCCGCGATCAGCGCCGACAGCGCGCTCGGCTCGAAACGCACGCGCAGGCCGTGCTCGCGCGCGAGCAGCGCCGCCACCGCGTCGGTCATGCGCTGCGCGATCAGCGCCGCCGCGCTGCGATCCAGCGCATGGAAGTAGAGCGGCTCGTCGATGCGATTCCACAACTCGGGCGGCAGCGCCTGGCGCGCGGCGGCGAGCGCGCGCTGCTTGAGCGCGCCGCGGTCGGCTACAGCCGGATCGCCGGCGCCGAAGCCCACCCGCGTGCGCGAGCTGCTCGGCTCCACGCCCAGGTTGCTGGTCATCACCACCACCGTGTTCTTGAAGTCCACGTGGCGGCCGCGGCCGTCGGTCAGCCGCCCCTCGTCGAGCAGCGGCAGCAGTGCGAGCACCACGTCGCGATGCGCCTTCTCGACCTCGTCGAGCAGCACCAGCTGATACGGGCGGCCACGCACCGGCTCGGTCAGCTGCCCGCCGTCCTCGTGCCCGATGTAGCCGGGTGGTGATCCGATCAGGCGTGCGAGCGCGTGCGGCTCCGCAAGCTCGCTCATGTCGAGGCGCGTGATCGGGGTGCCCGGGAACAGCAGCTCGGAGATCGCCTTGGCCATCTCGGTCTTGCCGACGCCGGTCGGCCCGAGGAACAGGAACGTGCC
>Ga0190265_10004049_pt1 | contig 10110 bp, 8 predicted proteins | sample Popmic124T_FD_133135 | JGI IMG/M metagenome (GOLD analysis project Ga0190265, IMG submission 133135) | Populus adjacent soil microbial communities from riparian zone of Indian Creek, Utah, USA - 124 T | ecosystem: Environmental > Terrestrial > Soil > Riparian zone | place: USA: Utah | collected...
AAGTCGGCGAATTCATCCAGGAAGCGCAGGAGGTGCTTCGGGATGAAAAATCGGATATCGCCGGACAGCAAGACCTGTTTCAGGATGAACAGTGAGAATTGCCATGGATGGCGTCATCAGCGTGCTCAAGCGCGACGGAAGCATCGAACCCTTTGTATTGGCGAAACTGCATAACTGCATCGGCCACGGTTTTGTCGCAAGCGGGCAGCCGCAGGAGCGCGGTTCCTCGACCTCGCGCGGGCTGGCCGAGGCGGTGCAAACCTATTTGATGAAGAGCCGATCCCACACCGCCGTGCCTTCGGACCATTTGACCGAGTTGGTCGAGCTGGTCCTGACCCAGACCGGATACGCCGGGGCAGGGTCAGCCATTCGGCACCATCATCATGCCCGCGAGCGATTGCGCCGCTGGATCAAGGTGGCGACGTTTCGCGCGCGCGATGGCCATCTCGCACACCGTCGATGGGACAAGAGCCGCGTCGTCCGAAGTTTGATCGACGCGCACGCCTTGGATGCTCCGGCGGCACGCATCATCGGCGGCCGAATTGAACAGCTTGTCTTCAATTGCGGGCTGAAAGTCGTCACCGCGGATTTGGTCAGAGAATTGACAAAGTGTGAATTGCTCGCATGGGGATTGCTTCCCGGGGCCTTGGCGGTCAAGACCGGCCCGCGACGCGGCGATGTTCGCGCGAGCGAGCACGCGAAAGCACAGGTGCGGCGGCGGGACGAAGAGCCCGAGCCGAAATAGACATTTGCGTCTTGGCGCGGTTGGAATTGCGCCGGCGGCGGAGCCTATCACGGAAGATTCGGCACACCAGATTGCAGGTTCCGCCGTTCACTCGAGCCTGTTGTAAAACCCCGCCCTTAAGACCAGCGCCACGGCCGGGCGGAAGTTTTGCAGCAGGCTCGTGCTTTTTGTTCGAACGAAAAAGCGATAACCCCATCCCCGGCTGTCACCATCCATAGGCCCGGCGTAAGATCGCCGCTTAACAATCGTTTTGATATCAGAATGCGCAACCCGCTCTGCCGCGTTCGTCGCACTATGCTTGACCCGCATTTCACCAGTTTGCTTCAACACTCCCGCGTTCGCGTCGAGTTCGGTCGCCGATCATTCGACAAGCTCGGCTCGCTCGCCGTCGACGAAGGCGCAACCCGCGTATTGTTGGTTACCGATCCGGGAATCGTCCGCGCCGGCCATGCCCGGCGCGCTCTCGATCTTCTCCGCGAAGCAGGACTCGAAGTCACTCTGTTCGACGGGGTGTGCGAAAACCCAACCACCCGCGAAGTCGACGCCGGCCTGCATGTCGCCCGCGAATTGAACGTCGACTTTCTCGTGGGACTCGGCGGCGGCAGCAGCATGGACTGCGCCAAGGGCATCAACTTCCTGCTCGCCAACGGCGGCCGCATGGAGGACTACTGGGGTGTCGGCAAGGCGACACGTCCGATGCTGCCGCTGATCTGCGTTCCGACCACCGCCGGCACGGGCAGCGAGGCGCAGTCTTTCGCGCTCATCACCGATCCGGTCACGCACCAGAAAATGGCCTGCGGCGACGAGAAAGCCCTGCCGCGCGGCGCAATTCTCGAACCATCCTTGCTCTCTACAGTGCCGTTCGCCGTGGCCGCCGCGACAGGCATCGACGCCATCGCCCACGCAGTCGAAACCGCAGGCTCGCGAAATCGGACGGCAGTCTCGCGCCAGCTTTCCGTTGCTGCGTGGAAACTGCTGGCCGCCGCGTTCGAACCCTCACTGGCCCTGCTGAATGCCAACGATCCGCAAATTGGAAAAGAGCCCGGTAACAGCGAAACGCTCCGGGCTTGGGTCCGGGCGGCGCCTGAGTCTCTCGCATATTTCTTTTCGGATAAAGACCCCTTCGCCGCCATGCTCCTCGGCGCTCACCTCGCCGGCGCCGCCATCGAAAAGAGCATGCTCGGCGCGGCCCACGCCTGTGCCAATCCGCTGACAGCTCGCTGCGGCATCACCCACGGCGTCGCCGTCGGCCTCATGCTTCCGCACGTTATCCGCCACAACGCAGCCACGGGCGAAAACCCCTATTCGGACCTCTGCTCTGCCGAATGTCCGGATGCCGAATCGCTGGCAGAGAGAATCACCCGTTTTCTTCTCGCGGCACGACTGCCCCTTCGCCTGCGCGATCTCAACGTCGATCCGCTCGCCCTCGAAGAACTGGCCCGAAGTGCCGCCGAACAATGGACCGCGGGCTTTAACCCTCGGCCCGTGACAGCGGCCGACCTGCTCGAAATCTACGAACCCGCGTTCTGATGATCGGGCGCCGTCGCAACGTCGTCGCCCGCCGTCTCCGCCGGCCCCGGTTCCATCCGGACGTGCGAAGGCGCCGTCGCACCGCCCGAGAGCACGATCGAGAGCGCCTCTTCCATCGTCCAGTCGGTGTGCGTCACCCGGTCCAGCGGGACAATTTCCATATACCCGCCGGTCGGGTTCGGCGTCGTCGGAACGTACACCGTCGCGTAGCGCTTCCCCGTCGTCGTGTCGGTCAGCGTGTTGGTCATGAAGGCGATCGTCTTCATGTGCTCGTTCGGAAAATTCACCAGCACCACCCGCTGCAGCTTCTCGTCCTTGCCCACGCCCGAGAGCGCCTGCACCATCCGCTTCATCGACCCGTAGACCGTGTCCACCAGCGGAATCTTCACCAGCAGGAACTCAAACGCCTCGATGATCCGCCGACCCGCGACGTTCGACCCCAGCCAGCCAAGAATATAGAGCAACAGGATCGTCAGGCTCACCGCCACCGTGACCTGGGCCCATGTCGGATTCTCCAGATCGATCGGCGTGTTCTGACTTTCGACCCCGGTGATCCACTCTCCAAACTGCGCGATCCAATTCAGGACGGTCGCGCCGACAAACAGCGCCAGACCATAGACATACCGCAGCAGGATCGCCGTCACCGCCAGCGGAATCACCACGAGAATGCCCGTGGCGATGCGACCCCGAAACGATCGAACGCCCACCGTCTTGGCCTTGGGTTTCTCCGGTTCGCGGCTTTTTGAATCAACCGTCATTTGGTCTTGAATGCCTCAGTTCTTCGTTCTCGATGCTGGAGCGCTGCCGGCCAAGTATATCGGCTCCCTGAAAAGCTGCCTGTAATGCATTGTCATCTCTGATTTTATTGCTCGACGAACCGAGCGCGCGTAGAATTCGTTGAAGCTAACAGAGCCGCGCCTCTGAGGAAGCGGTGGGCACTCGGCTAGGACAAATCCAAGACGACCAAGGATCGCTTCGACAGGCACGCTTCCGATTGGCCCCTTCATGAGCATCATTGAGCAACAAGTCAAACTCGCTCAGCGCCGTCTCTGGCTGAACCGCTGGATTCGACAATGGGGCTGGTCTCTCGCCATCACGCTCGGCGTCTGGACGATGGCCTGGCTCGTGAATCGCCTGTTCGTGCTCTACCCGTTCCCCGCCCTGTGGACGCTCACCGGCGCGCTGGCCGCGAGTCTCCTCGGCGCGACCGCATGGTTGTTCGCCACGCGCGATCCGATGCTTACGGCCGCCGCCGCGCTCGACCATGCCGCCGGACTGCGAGAACGCGTCTCCACCGGCCTGAGCCTGAAGGCGGACTCGGCCGATCCGTTTGAAGCGGCCGCCTACCACGACGCGACCGCGAAGGTCACCAGTTTGACACCGAGAAAGTTCCTGCCGCTGCGCTGGCCCCGTTCGCTCTCGCTGGGCGGAGTTCTCGCCGCAGCCGCGCTGCTCTCATTGCTATTGCCCGAGTTGGATCTGCTCAATCGCAAAGATGGCGCCGACCAGCGGCATGCACAGGCCGCGTCCCAGACCCAGACGCAGGCAATCATCGCCCGAACTTCCGAAACCATCGATAAGATCGCCCAGCAGAACAAGATCGATCTGGAGATTCCCAGCAAGCCGCACGGCCGGGTGAAGATGCCCGATCAGAACACGCCCGAATTCCGCCGACGCGAAACCATCAAAAAGCTGGACCGGCTGCAGGAGTCGCTGAAGGAAAAAATGGGCGAGGAGAAATTCCAGGCCCTGAAGGAAAGCAAGAAACAATTTCGCCAGTTGGCCGAAAAGACCGACGCCAAGACCCAGCTCAGCGAACTCATCTCGGCCATGGCGTCCAACGATCTCGACGAAGCCCGGAAGGCCGTCAAGAAACTCCAGGAAAAACTCGCCAAGCGCGCGGCCGAGGGCGGCCAAGACTCCGAAGACGCGAAGAAAATGCAGGAGCAGCTCAAGCAGCTTGCTCAGAAAATGAAGGAGGCCGCCAACACCGCGCAGAAAAAGCAGCAGGAGCAGCAGAAGCGCGACCTGCAAAATGCCGGCATGTCCGCAGAGGAAGCGATGCGCACGCTGGAGCAGCTCGCGAAAAAAGACCCGCAGCAGCTTGAGAAGCTGGCGAAGGAACTGGCCCAGCGCATGAAAGACAAAGGCGTGACACCCGAGCAGATGCAGAAAATGCTCGAAAAGATGCAGCAACAGATGAAATCATGCGACAAGGGCGGCAAGCAGTGCCAGCAGATGGGCGACAAGATGGCACAAGCCGCCGCGAAAATGAGCGAGGGCCAGCTCGGCGAGGCGGCGCAACAGCTCAGCGAAATGGCCGAGAAGCTCGGCGAAATGGAGCAGCTCGAGCAGGCCATGAACGACATGGAAGGGCAGATGGCCGAGCTGGAGCAGGCCGGTCAGGAGATGGAAGACGATCTCGAATCCTCCAAATCAGAGCAGCCCTGCGACAAGTGCAACGGCACCGGATTTCGCGAAGATGGCTCGCCCTGCGGCAAGTGCGACGGCACCGGCAAGTGCGGCGGCGGCCAGTGCAACAAGAATGGCCAGGGCGCCAAGAAAAAGGGCCCGGGCAAGGGGGGCGGTAAGGGTGGAAGCGGCGCCGGCGACAAGCCCGCATCCGATCACTCCGACGAATACACTGATCTGGACGACGCCAAAACCCGCAACGTGAAGGCCCGCACTCATTTCCGCCCCGGCGGCGGCATCGTCAGCCAGCGCCGCGTCAAGGACAAGCAGATCGGCGGCGACTCGACGGCCGTCGCCACCGACGCCGAATCCGCCGAGGAGATCGACGACACCGACGCCGTCGAGCGCGAGCGCATTCCCCGCGTCTATCGCAAAGGAGTCAAGCGCTTCTTCGATCGCCTCGAAGAAGACGAAGATGCGGGATCCGACGCGCCGGACTCAGATTCCACGAAATCCGATGATTCGCCCAAGAAGGCTAAGGACTCGAAGACCGGCAAGAAGTCGGACAAATAATTGTCTCTACGCCAACGGCGTTGCATCCTCCAGCCCAGGGTTGCCGCGCAGCGGCTACCCTGGGTTACGAGCACTCATCCAATCAACCCTGAAAGGGTTGCGGCCATCCGATTCACCAGGCAAACATCCATTCGACATCCCCCGGCAATCTCCCCATAATCGCCGCCCATGTCGGGCAAGCGTCAGCATCTCTACATCCTGCTCGGCCTCGTCATCGGCGCCCTCGCCGGAATCGCCGCCGACTGGATCGCGGGCGCCCCGGTCGACTCAACCCTTGCCACGACAGCGCCCGCCGAAACCAGCCTGCGCGCCTCACTCGACTGGTTCACGCGCAACATCACCGATACCGTCGGCAAAATCTTCCTCCGCCTCATCTTCATGGTCGTCGTGCCGCTGGTCTTTGCCGCGCTGGTGCTCGGCGTCTACGAGGTCGGCGACGTGCGCCGGCTTGGCCGGATCGGCCTCCTCACGCTCGCGCTGACCTTCTGCTTCTCGTCGATTGCCGCCGTCATTGGCATCACCGCCGTCAACACGATCAGGCCCGGCGAGAAGCTGTCCCCCGCGAAGCGCGACGCCCTCCGCGAACAATACGCGAAGGACGCCGGCGACATCGTCGGCAAGGCCAGCCGCGCCAAGCCCGTGCGCGACACCATCGTCGACATCATTCCCGAGAACCCGATTCAGGAAATGGTCGGCGCCCTCGACGGCAGCTCCAAGGGCAACGGCATGTTGGCCGTCATGTTCTTCTCGCTGCTCTTCGGCATCGCCCTGACGGTCCTGCCCCTCGGCCGCGCCCCGCCGGTGATCGACGTGCTTCGCGCCGTCTTCGACGCCTGCATGGTCATCATCGGCTGGGCGATGTGGATCGCCCCGGTCGCCGTGGCCTGCCTGGTTTTCTCGGCCACCGCCCGGCTGGGTCCCGACGTGCTTCGGGCGCTGGGCTGGTTCGCGATCACGGCGCTGCTGGGACTGCTCATCCAATTGTTCGTCGTCTATCCGCTCGCGCTCCAGTTCATCGCCCGCTGGAACCCGCTCGATTTCTTCCGCCGCATCCGCGCCGTCATCGTCACCGGCTTCGCCACCTCCTCATCAAATGCCACGCTACCGGCATCTCTGAAATGCGCCGAAGAGGACCTGCGGCTCCCGCCCCAGGTCGGCCGCTTCGTCCTTACCGTCGGCGCTACCGGCAATCAGAACGGCACGGCCCTCTACGAAGGCGTCGTCGTCTTGTTCCTGGCCCAGGCCTTCGGCATCCACCTGGATTTGGGCCAACAGGTAACCGTCGTGCTCATGTGCGTCCTGGCCGGCATCGGCACGGCCGGCGTCCCCGGCGGCTCGCTCCCGCTGATCGCGGTGCTCTGCGGCACGGTGGGGGTGCCGCCCGAGGGCATCGGCATCATCCTCGGCGTGGATCGGATTCTCGATATGGTGCGAACGGTGGTGAACGTGGTGGGCGATCTGGTGGTGGCGACCTGCGTTGCCCGAAAATCGCCGGCCGCAGATGTGCGCGTAATCTCGGCTCAAAGTTAACCCGAATTTTTCTCGCAGAGGCGCGGAGCACGCAAAGGATAATGCGAGGAAGTCCAAACAGCCCTTTTCCCTGCTCTCTGCGCCCTCTGCGCCTCTGCGAGAAAAGGAGTGCTTACTGGGCGCGGCGCGTCGTAATTTTCTGCTTGAACACCGTCCCGCCCTTCTCATTCTTCAACTTCAAAATCACCTCCGGCGGATTGGCCGCTGTATCGAACTTCAGCAGCCCGAAATTCGGGCCCGCCGTATACGCAGCCCTCCGATAAAGATTGGGAAAAGCGCTGCCCATCTTGTATGAATCATTCGCCAATGGAGAGCTGGTCAGCTCCCACAGCGGCAACCCTTTCCTCAGCGGGTCCGGCATTCGCACCAGTTCCGCAAAGTGCCGGTCCCCCGACACAAATATCACGCCCTCGATCTTGGAATCCCACAGCCACCGCAAAAACGCATCGCGCTCCGGCCGGAACTGGTTGCCCCAGCTTTCGTGCGGGTGACCGTCGCTGAGCATCTGATTGCCGTTCACGATCAGTTTGAACGTCGCGGCCGATGATTGAAGTCCGGACTTCAGCCATGCCAGTTGCCTGTCGCCGAACATCGTCTTTCGCGCCGGATCCTTGTTCGGATCGCGAAACGTGCGGTCATCCAACATGAATACGTCGATATCGCCGTAGGAAAGCACCCGCGCGCGTCAGGCAATCCGTAGTTGTTCGGATAGTACAGCTCCAATGCCTCCAGCGCGACATCCTTCCACTTCCACCGCCGGTCGGCGTTGTTCGGCCCGTAGTCATGGTCGTCCCAGATCGCAAAACTCAGCGTCGACCGCAGCAGCGCCTGCTTCTCCGCCACGCACCGCTCCCGGTCATAGGCATCGCAAAATAAGTCGCGCACGGCCTCGCGCGTCTTCGGATAATCCGCCGGGTCGCTGGGCAGGTACATGTTGTCGCCGATGAACAAAAAGCAGTCCGGCTTCTCCGCCGCGACGGCCGTCCACACCGGCTGCGCCTCACAGAACTTCTCCTGGTGCGAACACGAGCCGAACGCGAATACATACTTTCCGGGCTTGCCAAGGGGCGGCGGCCATCCGCTGGGCCTGAAATTCATCTCCAGCAGCGTCTTCCAATCCCAATGATCAGTCACTTCCTCCTGGTCGGACCATGCGATGAATACCTGCCAATAAGATGGAAGTTTGATTTTCCGACGCAGCAAAAAAATGCGCTGCTTCTCCGATACAAGCTCGGCCTTCACGTACTTTCGTGGATGCACGCAGTCACCATGAGTGCCGATGACATAAACTCCAAACGTCGCCAGCCGATCAGCCTGAAACCACACCACCAGTTCATCCGGCGACACCATGGTCAACATCGGCCCGGCAATGATCTTCGGCTCATTTGCGTAAGCACCCTTCTGGCTACCCACGAAGATACAGCCAGCGACAATCCAATTTCTTAGGAGGCGAGTTCTCATGCCTACTGAGTTCTGCAGTCTTGCGCGACTCGACCGTCAAATGTATTCGATTCGGCCACTCATTTGCTCCGAGGAGATCAATTCGGCGATGGATGTCAATGATCGCAGCATTCCGCCAATGCCGCAGCGGCTCATCGGACAAAAGATGATTCCGGAATGCCCCGCACTCGCCTTGTCGAGTCGAAGAAAATCAGCATCGTGCGTGACAAGGACGCGCGCCTGCGTGATTGCAAATTGAATGTGATCGAAATCGGGGCGACCCTTCAAATTCACTTCCTGCGCCGCCGTGACGTCAAAGCCTCGGCGCCGAAGGGCGTCTGCCAAGTGAATGTTCACGTTTTCATCCAGGTGAAATCGAAGTTGATTCACGCTGACGCTCCTCGAGCACCTGCGTTAGCAGCGACGGCGTTTGGGCCTTAAGACTCGTGGCGAGCTCTTCGTCTTCCCGAAGATGCGAGCGAATCAACTCCATGTGGTCGTGATAATAAGCCAGGGCTGCGTATACGTCGGCCAGCGTAATCCCCGGGTACATCGCGATAATTTCATCCGGACAGTGCCCGCACTGCTCATGCAGCACTACGACGTCCTGCACGCGAATCCGATGCCCCGCGATCCGTGGCCGCCCTCCAGCATACCCTGGCGTAATCTCAATGTGTGCATCAGGCATGGCCTACTCCTCACAAATCACAAGCTACCTCTTATTATAACGGCATCGATCCAAAGATCGCGTTGACGCTTCACCGACGGCGGCTATATTCATGGTTATTCATAACTCGGACTCTTATGCATTCCCAAGAATATCAGAGCGGCGCCGCGAAAATCCGCCGCCTCGACCCCGCCCTCGTCAACAAAATCGCCGCCGGCGAAGTCGTCGAGCGCCCGGCCTCCGTCGTCAAGGAGCTGGTCGAAAACGCCCTCGACGCCGGCGCCACCCGCATCGACGTCGCCCTCGAGGCCGGCGGAACCGACCTGATCCGCGTCACCGACAACGGCCGCGGCATCGCCCGCGACGACCTCGCCCTCGCCATCGCCGCCCACGCCACCAGCAAAATCGCCACCAGCGACGACCTCTTCAACATCGCCACCCTCGGCTTCCGCGGCGAAGCACTGGCCTCCATCGCATCGGTAAGCCACCTCCGCATCGTCAGCCGCACCGCCGATCAGGTCGAGGGCTACGAAATTACCGGAATCGATGAACGCCAAACGTTAAGCCGGAAACATGACGTGCTTCACGATAAGTCAAATGCATTCGCTCCCCAAATCGCCAAATCACCAGATCGCCAAATCGCCAAATCAAATGATCGCCAAATCGCCAAATCTCAAATCTCAAATTCTCAAATCCGCCCCTGCCCCGCCCCTCTCGGCACCACCGTTGAGGTCCGCAATCTCTTCTACAACGTCCCCGCGCGCCGCAAGTTCCTCAAGCAGCCCCAGACCGAGTGCGGCCACGTCACCGAGCAGATCGCCCGCCTCTCGCTGGCCCATCCCGGCGTATCCTTCACTCTCACCCATCACGCCCGCACCCTCCGCAACCTCCCCGCCGCCGAAGACCGCCGCGTGCGCATCGCCGACTTCTACGGCGCCGAGCTGGCCGACTGCCTCTTCGCCGTCCGCAGCCAGGAGCGCGAGCTGAACGTCGAGGGCCTCATCGCCCCGCCGGCCCATTCCCGCGCCTCGACCAAGTGGCAGTACCTCTTTCTCAACGGCCGTTTCATCACCGACCGCCGCATTGCCTATGCCGTCCGCGAGGCATTCCGCGGCCTGCTCGAGCACGACCGCTTTCCGGTGGTGTTTCTCTTTCTGACGGCCGACCCGCGCGACTACGACGTGAACGTGCATCCCACCAAAATCGAAGTCCG
>Ga0190265_10004050_pt1 | contig 10110 bp, 7 predicted proteins | sample Popmic124T_FD_133135 | JGI IMG/M metagenome (GOLD analysis project Ga0190265, IMG submission 133135) | Populus adjacent soil microbial communities from riparian zone of Indian Creek, Utah, USA - 124 T | ecosystem: Environmental > Terrestrial > Soil > Riparian zone | place: USA: Utah | collected...
AACACTTCCTCGCTGTCGCCGAAGAGGGCACCTTCACGCGCGCGGCGGAGCGGGTGGGGCGCACCCAGCCGGCGATCAGCCAGAGCATCAAGAAGCTTGAAGGCGAGCTCGGCATGCCGCTGTTCGCGCGCGACCTCCATGACGTGTCGCTGACCGAAGCCGGCAAGGCGCTGGTCGGCTATGCGAAAAAGATGGTGCGGGCGCGGGACGAGGCGATGCGGATGCTCGGGTCGCTGAAGCACATGTCGACCGGCACGCTGAACATCGCCGCGCACGAATCGGCGGCGGTCTACCTGCTGCCGGCGCCGCTGCGCCATTACCTGCGCCGGTTCCCCGACATCAAGGTCGGCATCTATCGCAGCCGGCTCGTCGACATTCCCCGGCAGGTCGTCGATCGGGAGATGCACGTCGGCTTCGTCAAGGAACCGCCGCTGTTCAAGGAGCTGAAGTGCGTGCCGGTGCACGCCGACGAAATGGTGCTGGTCGCGAGCCCCGCTCACCGGCTCGCGAAGCGCGGCAACGTCACGATCAAGGATCTCGAAGGCGAGCCCTTCATCCTGCATCGCCTGTGCAGCACCACCGAGGGCAAGATCCTCAAGCTCTTCGAACGCCACCAGACCCGCTGCCGCATCGTCGCCGAGGTCCGCAGTTTCGAGAACATCAAGAGCCTGGTCCAGGAAGACGTCGGCCTGGCGATTGTGCCGGCCGTGACGGTGCAGCAGGAGATTGCCGCCGGCACCCTCGTCCGCGTCAAGCTGCCGGAGCTGGAAATTCCGCGACAGACGGTGATGATTTACCGAGAAACCGGGCAGCACTCGGATGCCGCCCGTGAATTGATCGAGGTCGTGCGCAGCTTCAACTGGGCGGCGACGGCGAGCCCCCGTGTCCGTTCCCTTCGAAAGAGAGCGTAATGACCCACTCACGACGTACGTTCATTCAGACCGGTGCCACCGTTGGACTCGGCGTTGGCATCGCCGGCTGCAATTCACCTTCGCCTTCGGCTTCGGCGCAACAGGCTCCGTCAGGCGCGCAGGCGCCCGCGGCGAGCGGTCCGCATCCGGCGATCGCGGCGCTCACGCCGATGACCGCGGGCGTGGTGCCGATCACGCGCGACGAGCGCAGTGCGCGGGTGCAGAAGGCGCAGCGGCTGATGAACGAGAACAGGATCAGCGCGATCTTCCTCGAAGGCGGATCGAGCATGTTCTACTTCACCGGCGTCCGCTGGGGCAACAGCGAACGGCCGTTCGTGGCGGTGATACCCGCGAAGGGCGACATTGCGTGGGTCTGCCCCGGCTTCGAAGAAGAACGGGCGCGCGAGCTGGTGTCGAAGAACGCCGAAGTGCGCGTGTGGCAGGAAGACGAGAGCCCGTACCGGCAGATTGCCGGCATCCTCAAGGATCGCGGCGCCGCGTCCGGCCGGGTCGGCGTCGAAGAGCGGCTGCGGTTTTTCATCATGAACGGCGTCAAGAAAGAGAGCGCCGGCACCGAGTTCGTGGATGCCGAAGCGGTCACTGCCGGGTGCCGGATGATCAAGGGCGCCACCGAGCTGGCGCTGATGCAGAAGGCCAACGACATCACGATTGAAGCGTTCCGCGCCGCGTTTCAAACGTTCCGCGAAGGCATGACGCAGGACGAGCTGCGCGCCAACATCGCGGCGGCGCACCGCGCGCTCGGCGCCACCGGCAGCGCGTCGGTCAGCTTTGGCGCCTTTACCGCTTTTCCGCACGGCAGCATCGAGCCGCAGAAGCTGAAGGAAGGCGACGTCATCCAGGTCGATGGCGGCTGCACCGTCGACGGCTATCAATCCGACATCACGCGCACCACCGTGTTCGGCCGCGCCAGCGATCGACAGACCGAGATCTGGAACCTCGAGAAGCGCGCGCAGGCCGCGGCGTTTGCGGTGGTGAAACCAGGGACACCATGCGAAGCGGTGGACGCCGCCGCGCGCAAGGTGATCACCGACGCCGGCTTCGGCCCCGACTACAAGGTACCGGGGCTGCCCCATCGCACCGGCCACGGCATTGGCCTCGACGGCCACGAGTGGACCAACTTCGTGCGCGGCAACAAGACACCGCTGGCGCCGGGCATGTGCTTCAGCAACGAGCCGATGGTCGCCATCTACGGCGAGTTCGGCATCCGTCTCGAAGACTGCCTCTACGTCACCGAGACCGGCGCCACCTACTTCTCGCAGCCGAGTCCCTCGATCGACAAGCCCTTCGCCTGATCACGGACGGTAACCACGGAGGGCACGGAGCCCACGGAGGCATTTTTTCTAAATGCAAAATGCATTTAGAAGTTATGCTCCGTGTGCTTCGTGCCCTCCGTGGTTAGCGTACGTGGCACGTTCGTAGCAGGCCTTAATGGATGAATCCAAACCGAAATTAAGCTTCTGGAAGCTCGCCGGACCAGGCCTCGTTGTTGCGGCAACGGGGATTGGGTCCGGCGATGTGGTGTCTGCCACGGTCGGCGGCGCGAACTACGGCGTGGTGCTGTTGTGGGCGATCGCGGCGGGCGCGTTCTTCAAGTTCGTCCTTCAGGAAGGCATCGCGCGGTGGCAGCTCGCCACCGGCAAGACGGCGCTCGAAGGCTGGGCCGATCACCTGCCCGCGTGGGTGAAGTGGTACTTCGTGGTCTACCTGGTGTTCTGGACGGTCGCAGTCAGCGCCTCGCTCACCAACGCCACCGGCCTCGGCATCGCCAACCTCACCGGCGGCGCCATCTCGCAGCCGTGGGGCGCCGTCATGCACAGCCTGATCGGCTTCGCCTTCGTCTTCTTCGGCGGCTACGGCAGCTTCGAGAAGTTCATGAAGCTGCTGGTCGGCGTCATGGGCTTCAGCATCCTGTTCTGCGCGGTCTTCACGATGGACGACCCGCTCCCGGCCGTTCGCGGCCTCGTGCCGGTAATTCCCGGCGGCAGCGGCACCTACGTGCTGTCGCTGATCGGCGGCGTCGGCGGCTCGATCACGATGCTGTCCTACAACTACTGGATGCGCGAAGAAGGGATGCGGGGCGCCGGGTTCCTGTCGTACGTGCGCGGCGACATCGCCATCGCCTACCTCTTCACCGCGGTCTTCGGCATGTCGATCATGCTGATCGCCAATGACGCGTTCTTCACCACCGGCGTGGAGCTGACCAATGCCCAGGCGGTGCCGCGCATGGCGGCCGCCCTCGGCAGCGTGCTGGGCACCTTCGGCCGCATCGCGTTTTCCGTCGGCTTCTGGGCGGCGGTGTTCGCGTCGTTACTCGGCGTGTGGCAGAGCGTGCCGTATCTCTACGCGGACTTCTACGGCATCATCAAGAAGCTCCCGGTCGAGGAGCGTCGCGAACTGGTGCGCGTCACCAGCACGCCCTATCGGCTGGCGCTGGCCTTCATAACGCTGGTGCCGCTTCCGTTCGCCTTCACTGGCCAGCCGATCCAGGTGGTGATCATCTACACGATCGTGAGCAGCCTGTTCGTGCCGTTCGTGGCTGCGACGCTGCTCTACTTGAACAACCGCGTCAACTGGACGTCGCCGGTCCCGAAGAATTCGCTCGTCACCAACCTGCTGCTGGTGGCCATCCTGGTGTTGTTCGCGGTAGTGGGAGCGCAAGAGGTCAGGGCGCGATTCTAGGCCATCAGGCCATCAGGCCATCAGGCCATCAGGCTATCAGGCCATCAGGCTATCGGGCCATCAGGCTATCAGGCCATCAGGCTATCGGGCCATCGGGCCATCGGGCCATCAGGCCATCGGGCCATCGGGCCATCAGGCCATCGGGCCATCGGCCATCAGGCGATCAGTACGAGATATTTGCCACGTGAGTCGAGCGATCGAGTTGCGGATTTTGCGTACGGTGTCGGCGCACTCGATGAGAATCGGCCTATCTTGACCTGATCTTGAACGGCTCGGCTTCTGCAGCCAAACGGCGCTGGAGGACTCGCCGATGATTCAATTTCGCAATCTGACGGTCTGGCAAAAAGCCATGGATTTAGCGGAACGCGTGTACGCGTGCAGCGACAAATTTCCTCGCCAAGAAATGTACGGGCTCACTTCTCAGATCCGCAGAGCGGCGGTCTCGATCCCGTCGAATATTGCCGAAGGCAAAGCGATCGGAGGCCAAAGCTACCCTCGGCACGTGAAGATCGCACTTGGATCGGAAGCGGAACTTCAGACACAAGTCGAATTGGCGCGGAGACTGAAAATGCTGCGAGACACCGATGCCGCTGAATTGTTGGAACACGCGTCTGAGGTCGGCCGAATGCTGGTTGCGCTGCTGAACTCGCTTCCGAAAAACTAACCGAACTCTGGTAGCGGCCTGATGGCCTGATGGCCCGATGGCCTGATAGCCTGATGGCCTGTACACACGAAGGGCGCGACACGTCAGTGTCGCGCCCTTGGTGTGACTTAGAAGTTGAACGAGAACCCGACGCGGATGATGCGCGGCGACAGGATCTCGGTGGGAATGAGGTAGTTGCCGCCAATCGCCGAGGTGATGCTCACCGGCGTGTCGGCGTTGGTGAGGTTGAAGAAGCTGATCTCCGGCTGGAAGCTGCGCGAGCCGAAGCGGAACGTCCGCGACAACCGCAGGTCCACCATCATCACGTTCTCGTAGCGCTCGTCTCCGCGCTCGCTCAGCTGGATGGTCTGGCTGGCGCGGGTCAGGCTGATGCCCTGGGTCGCCGCCACGGCGCGGGTCAGGTTGTAGGTCGTCACATACGGGTAGCCGTTGTTGGCGATCATCGAGCCGGCGAGGTTGATGCTGCCCGGGAGCAGGTAGCTGCCCGAGAGGCGCAACGCCGTCTCCGAATCGTTGCCGACGATGCCCTGCGGGAACAGCGTGACGTTCGGGTCGTTGAGGTCGGTGCCGTTGGTGACGCCGCCCTCGTTCTTGCCGACCGTGAAGCCGGCCTGCATCTGCCACCGCTGGCTGAAGCGCTTGGTGGCGGTGAACTCGATGCCTCTGTAGTCGGTGTCGAGGTACTCGGCGTTGTAGCGCACGAGATCCTGCGCGCTGGTCAGCGACGATGCCAGGTTGAAGACCGTGGCGGTGGTCGGCTGGGGCGCCGTCGCCGTGCCGCCGGGACCGTTCGGCACGTTGATGGTGTGCTGCGTGTAGGTACCGGTCGGCACCGCTTCGTTGCGCTGGCCGAACTGGTCGCGGTTGGTGCGCATGTAGAACATCGCGCCGATGCGGACGGCGCCGGGCAGCTGCGTTTCGATGCCGGCCGTCATCTCGTCCGAATACGGCCAGTTGATGCCGTCGGCATAGCGGGTGTTGACGCCGCCGCCGAACGCGCCGCACTGCGCTACGTTCACTTCCGATTCCTGGAAGCGGCCGTCGCCGTTCGGGTCGGTCCACGGGCAGGTCCGCGATCCATTCGCGAGCGGGTTGAGGTTGGTGACGCGATCGATGCCAACCTGCTGCGCGTAACGGCTGTAGCTAGCCTTGAGCGCCGTGCGGCCGCTGCCGGTCAGATCGTAGGCCGCGCCGAGGCGCCACACGCCGCGGCTGTGGTTGAGGATCTCCGTCTCGGGAATGCTGCGCTCGCCGACGAACCGGCCCGCAGGAGCGGACTGTTCGGGCAGCGTGCCGACATACTTGTCCCAGCGGGCGCCGAGGTTCAGCGTCAGGCGGTTCATCGACCACGAATCCTGCACGAAGATCCCGGTGACCTGCGCCAGGTTGGTCGGGTGCACCGGCGTGTTGAACTGCGCCACCGACACCGGCGCGCCGTTGTTGTAGTTCAGGTGATGGTCGCCCAGCACGCTGTAGAAGGACTCGTACCACAGGCGGCCCCACTGCACGCCCGCCTTGAACAGGTGCTCGCCGCCGAAGCCGCTGGTGCCGTAGCTGAGCACGTTGTCGAACTGATGGCGCGAGTTCGGCTGCTTGTCTTCGCGATCCGACGCGAAGAACACTTCCGCGAGACCGCTATCGATCTTGCGGATCGCATCCGCCGGGGTATCCGGCTGATAGGTGTAGTGCGTGATGCCGTCCATGATGCTGAAGTTCGACTCGAACACGAGACGGTTCTTGATACCGGTGTACTTCGCCTGCGTCGTCTGCACCGGGTTGACCTGGTGCACCGACGCGATGTCCGGGATGCGGTTGCTGCCGTCGCGGCGGTGACCGCGGATCTTGTCGTTCCAGAAGTAGCCCGCCGACACCTTGTTGTTGGTGGTGAGCTGCGCCACGACCTTGCCTGAATAGTTCTTCAGGGTGTTGTCGTCGATCGCCTGGGTCCCGTCGGGGTTCAGGTTGCTGACGAATTTGTTGACGATCCAGCGGCGCACCGTGCCGTTGACCCACACGCGGTTCTGCACAATCGCGCCGCCGCCCGACAGGTTCAGGTCGTAGGTCTTGACCGTGGGGTTGCCGCGAAACTGCGGGTTGAGGGCCTGCGTGGCGCCCCAGTTCTCGCCCTGCAGATCGTCGTTCGAGAAGTTGTAGCGGAGGTTGCCCTTCCACAGGTTGCCGCCGTCCTTGGTCACCATGTTGATGGAGACGCCGCCGGCCATCACTTCCGCGGGGATCGCCGAGGTCATGTAGTTGACCTCTTCGAACATGCCCTGGTCGTAGTAGATCATCGTCGCGCCGCCGCCGCCGCCGGGCCAGTTCACCGTGGCGCCGTCGATGTTGTAGCTGACGTCGTTGGTGTTGGAGCCGTGCGCCGAAAGGCTGCTCTGCTGCATCGACTGCGTGCCGCCGACGTCATACGTCGCCACCTGCACGCCGGGGATCAGCTTGGCCAGCGACCACGGGTCGCGGCCGGTCGGGATGCCTTCCAGGATTTCCTGGCTCATCACCGTCTGCTGCACGTTGGAGCGGACGTCCACCGTCGGCGATTCGCCGGTGACGGTGATCGTCTCACTCACGGCGCCGACTTCCATCTTGCCGTTGATGGTGGCGACGAACGCCGCGTTGATGCGGACATCAGGGCGGTCAACCGTGCGGAACCCCTGCAACTCGAACTTGACGTTGTAGGAGCCCGGGATGAGGCGATCGAAACGGTAGGTGCCGCTGGTGTCGGTGACCTGGGTCTGCGGACCACCGATCAAGCGGTCGCTGGTGAGCGTGATGCTCACGCCAGGCAGGATTGCACCACTTGCGTCGGTCACGGTCCCCGTAATCGATCCGGTCTGCACCTGCGCATGTGCGAGGGGCGCACTCAGCAACACTGCCAGGCTCGCGGTCAAAAATCGGCGAACAATCGTCATGCCTCTTCCTCCGATGTGAACAATAGGAAACGTCCTTACAGAGCGTCCAATTGATTTTGCTTATTACTGGATAATCCGCGGTGACACCCGCCGTCACCTAACGGACGCGCCATTGTCGCCTAATGTTCCGCTTCTTGTGCAATTTCCTTCAGAAGTTTCGGGATGAATCGTGGGCTGGGAATCCAAATGTTTGGTGTCTCGGGTGTCTCGGGTGCATCAGGTGCGTCGGGTGCGTCGGGTGCGTCAGGTGCGTCAGGTGCGTCAGGTGCGTCAGGTGCGTCAGGTGCATCAGGTGCGTCAGGTGCGTCAGGTGCGTCAGGTGCGCAGTTTTAGCCTGAGTTGAGGCCGTCGGACGCGGAATAACCTGCGAACGCGCGGTCGCGGTTTTGCTCGAACAGGCCCAAAAGCGGCCCGAAACCCTCGGCCCTGGCATTGCCGACGGTCCCGTCCATGGGCGGGATTTGGCGGTTTCAGGACCTGGTGGCGTGGAAGCTCGCGTTCGAATTGAAATTGAAAGCCGACGCAATTTGCACCAAGCCGGCTGTGCGCCGCGACTTCAAGTTTCAATCGCAACTCTCCGATTCGGCGGCGTCCGGGCCTCGTAACATCGCAGAAGGCTTTGGACGACACTTCCATCCCGAATTTGCGAGATTCGCGCGGATCGCCAAAGCGTCGGAAATCGAGGTCATGAACCACTTGCTCGACGCGCAAAGTCGCGGCTACATCGATGCGGCAGAATATGATGACGCTGACCACGCCGCGCGCAAGGCGCTTAAAGCGGTGAATGGATTGATTCGGCACCTTGAAGCGACGCCGGATTTCGGCCGGAAGTAAGGAGCACCCTATGCACCCGACGCACTTGAAGCACCCGATGCACCTGGTCGCCATCGTTACTCTCGTTGGATGCACTGCGGCGACACCCGAACAGCAGTTCATTGACGATGCGATGCGCGCGCTGGGCGGCCGGAACCTCATCGAGGCGGCCAAGACGCTGACCATCGAGGGCGAAGGCGTGAACTACAACCTCGGGCAGGACATGAAGCCCGAAGCCGCCACGCAGCAGTTCGCGGTCAGCAGCTACAAACGCCAGATCGACATCGCCAACAGCCGGCAGCGCGTTGAACAGACCCGCACGCCGAAATTCGCCTACTTCCAGGGTCCACAGGCCCAGACGCAGATCCAGGGGCTTGATGGCGCGGTGGCCTTCAATGTGAACGCGAAAGGCCTGCCGGCGCGCGTCGCTTCGCTGGCGGAAACCGATCGGCATCACGACCTCTACCACCATCCGCTGAAGCTGCTGCGCGCCACGATGGATCCGGAGACCACGGTCACCAACGTCCGCAACGCCGGCGCGGCGCGGCAGGCCGACATCACCACCGCCGCTGGCCCGGTGCTGACGCTGACGATCAACGGCGCGGGCGAGCCGGTGTCGATCTCGTCGAATGCATATCACCCCAATCTCGGTGACGTCGTGATGACGACGGCGTTTGGCGACTTCCAGGAGGTGAGCGGCCTCCGGTTGCCGGCGCAGTTCACCGGCAAGGTGGACGACTTCACGACGTGGGAAATGCACGCCACGCGGCAGACGCTCGATGGCGAGGTCGCCGACCTCGGGGCGCCGGCCGCGGTGGCCGCGAAGCCGCCCGCACCGGCGGCGCCGAACGTCACCGCGGAACCAATCGGCAAAGGCGTCTGGTTGCTCGCCGGCGGTTCGCATCACAGCGTGCTCGTCGAGTTCGCGGATCACCTGATGCTGATCGAGGCGCCGCAGAGTGAGGCCCGCACGCTCGCGGTGATCGCCAGGGCGAAGCAGACCGTGCCGAACAAGCCGCTGACGCAGCTCGTGACCACGCATCACCACTTCGATCACACCGCCGGCATGCGCGCCGCGATCTCCGAGGGCATGAACGTGATCACGCAGGCCGGCAACGAGGAGTGGGTCGAGAACATGGCGAAGCGGCCGCATGCCCTCCAGCCCGATACGCTGGCGAAGAACCCGACGCGCCTCGTCGTGGAGACGGTGGACGCCGAGAAGGAAATCAAGGACCAGGCACAGGCGGTGATGCTGTATCACGTCGCCGGCAATCCGCATTCCGACACGATGCTGATGGCCTACTTCCCGCGCGATCGCGTGCTCGTGCAAGTCGACGCCTACAGCCCGGGCGCCGGGCCGCACATCTACGCGGCGAACCTGCTCGAGAACATCGAGAAGCGCAAGCTCATGGTCAACCGCATCGTGCCCCTGCACGGCACGATCGCGACCTTCGCGGAGTTCCGGAAGGCCGTCACGGCACCGTAGGGCACCCCTTTTAGGGGTGCCTCACCGCTGCACGCGATCGACGTAACTGTCGCCGGTGATCATGCGAACCACGCGGCCGTTCTCCTCGACGAAACGCACGATCTCGCCGACGGGTCCGCCGCCGGCGTTCGCGGCGTAGCGGAACTGCCCGTTGCCGATCGGCTCGAGCCGAATCGGGTTATCGAGATTGGCGGCGTTGGGATTGACGATCACGAGCCGCTGATTCAGCTCGACCACGTGCGAGTCGCCGCCGCGGCCGCGGTACAGGCCCGCGAAGCGCGACCACGCCGGATCCCAGGTGAGCTTCGGCGCCGGCGCGGCCTGCGCCTTGGCGACCGCCTCACCCACCGTGTTCATCAGCTGCGTGGCCATGCCGCCGGGGTTCGCATCGTCGGCGTTGGTCAGCACGATCACACCGACCTTGCCATCGAGTTGCATCAGCGTGTTGGTCTGGTAGCCGGGATAGCTGCCGCCGTGCGACACGTAAACCTTGTCGCGCTCGCGCCGCACCGCAAACCCGATCGCGTTGCCATTGGTCCAGTTGTTCTCGAGCATGCGGACGCGGTGCATCTCGCGCAGCGATCCGGTGCTCAGGATCTTACGCCCGCCCATCTT
>Ga0190265_10004051_pt1 | contig 10109 bp, 10 predicted proteins | sample Popmic124T_FD_133135 | JGI IMG/M metagenome (GOLD analysis project Ga0190265, IMG submission 133135) | Populus adjacent soil microbial communities from riparian zone of Indian Creek, Utah, USA - 124 T | ecosystem: Environmental > Terrestrial > Soil > Riparian zone | place: USA: Utah | collected...
CGTCGCCGAGGCACTGGGAGCGTCCGGCGAGGCGCTCGCCACCGTCCGCACCGAGGGCGTCAACGGCTACACGTTCACCGGCGAGGCGCTGGCGTGGGCCGCCGAGCGCATCGCCGCCGGCGAGTCGGAGGGAGCCGGCGCCCTCGGCCCGGTCGAGGCGTTCGGTCTGGACACGCTCGAGGCCGGCGTCGCCGAGTGCGGGATCTCCCGCATCGGCTAAGCCGGCCTCGATTCAGGCGTCAGGAGGTGGAGCCCGCCCTGATCGTCTTGCTGTTGTCGGCCTTGCAGCCCGGAATCTTCCCCGCGCGAGCGTAGATCTTCTTGCCGCTCACGCCCGGCTGACCGATGTTCCATTCGTAGTTGGGGCCGTTGGCCTGGGCGATGTCGCTGCCGATCTTGATGTCGTCGCCGCCGCCCTGAGCGCCGCCCTTCTGGCGGAACACCTTGACGTTGCGCCCGTTGGCGCACTTGTTTGGCTTCGAGCTCTTGACCTTGCCGAACACGTCACCGCCCGGCGCCTTGATCGTGACCTTGGTCTCGGCTCCGCCGCCACCGGCGCTTGCCGCACCGGTCACGATCAGTCCCGCGGCCGCGGCCAGCGCCGCGATCGCCATGAATGTCTTCCCCTTCACAGACATCTCCTCCCGCATAGTTTGGACCGGCGGCTCTCGGCCGCCGTGATGCCGACGGTACCACCCCCCGATCGGGTTGTTGTGACCTTCGTCACCGATTCGTGCCCTGCCGGTTTGGATAGTCTCCCGCGGCGCTCGTGACCTGATCGCGAGTGAAAGGACCTTCACTTGAAGATCGGTGTCCCCAAAGAGACCGCCGAGGGCGAGCGCCGCGTCGCCCTGATCCCCGATGTCGTCAAGTCGCTGACGGCGAAGAATCTCGACGTGGTCGTCGAAGCCGGCGCCGGCGCCGAGGCGGGGCATCCCGACTCCGAGTACGAGGAGGCGGGCGCCGAGATCGGCGATCCGTGGGGTGCTGAGGTGGTCGTGCACGTGGCCGTCCCCACCGCGGACGAAATCGGCAAGCTCGCCTCCGGGCAGGTCCTCATCGGCCATCTCGCGCCGCTGACCTCCGCCGAGACGAACAAGGCTCTCGCGTCGGGCGGGATCACGAGCTTCGCGATGGAGGCGATCCCGCGGATCACGCGGGCACAGGCGATGGACGCCCTCTCGTCGCAGGCGAACGTCGCCGGCTATGCCGCGACGTTGCTCGCCGCCCGCGAGGCCGGCCGCTTCTTCCCGATGATGACCACCGCCGCGGGCACGGTCGCGCCGGCGAAGGTCATGGTGCTGGGCGCCGGCGTTGCGGGACTGCAGGCGATCGCGACCGCCAAACGACTGGGCGCCGTGGTCTTCGGATTCGACATTCGTCGCGCCGCCTGGGAACAGATCGCGTCGCTCGGCGGTCGTCCGCTGGAGCTGGACTTCATCCCCGACGCGGAGGACGAGGGCGGCTACGCGCGGCCGCTCACCGAGGAGGAGAACGAGCAGGTCCGCGAGGCCCTGGCCGAGAACGCGGGGAGGCAGGATGTCATCATCACGACCGCGCTGATCCCGGGCCGACCGGCGCCGATCCTCCTCACCAAGCAGGCCGTCGCCAACATGGCGCCCGGGTCCGTGATCATCGACCTGGCCGGCGACAGCGGCGGCAACTGCGAGCTCACCGAGCCGCGCTCCACGGTGGTCTCCGAGAACGGCGTCAAGGTGATCGCGCCCGCCAACCTCGCCAGCGACATGGCTGCGCACGCGTCGCAGCTCTACGCGAAGAACGTCGAGAACCTGCTCGGCCTGCTGATCACCGAGGAAGGCGAGCTCAGCCTGGAGTTCGAGGACGAGGTCGTCGCCGGGGCGTGCCTGACGCACGAGGGCCAGATCCGCAACGAGCGGGCGGCAGGAGCAGGCGGAGGCGCCTGATGGACCTCGTCACCGAGCTGACGATCTTCGTCCTGGCCGCCTTCGTCGGGTTCGCCGTGATCTCGAAGGTGCCGACCACCCTGCACACGCCCCTGATGAGCCAGACCAACGCGATCCACGGGATCGTGATGCTCGGCGGCCTGATCGTCGCGGGCTTCGCCGACGGCGCGCTGGAGCTGACGATCGCGTTCATCGCAATTGCCTTCGGCACCATCAACATCGTCGGCGGCTTCCTGGTCACGGACCGGATGCTTTCGATGTTTGTCCGCAAGCGGCCAAACACCGAAAAGCCAACGCCGTCCGCCTCCTCCGCTTCGCGTCCGGGGGCGGCCGGGTCTGATGAGGGCTCGGGCTAGTGGTTGTCGGCGTCATCGAAGCCGGGGGCGACCTCTCGACGATCCTCTACATCGTCTCGTTCTCGCTCTTCATTTTCGGGCTGATGCAGGGCACGCACCCGACGACGGCCAAGACCGGCAACCTGATGGCCGCGGGCGGGATGGCGATCGCGGTCGCGACCACGCTGCTGCTCGACGGGGTCGGCAATTGGGGCGTGATCATCTCGGGGCTCGCGGTTGGCACCGCGGTGGGCGTGGTCGCCTCGCTGCGGGTGCAGATGACCCAGATGCCGCAGATGGTGGCGCTCTACAACGGCGTTGGCGGCGGCGCCGTCGCGCTGATCGCCTGGTCGGAGTTCCGGCACGCGCCGGTCGACTTCCCGCTCGACGAGTTCGTCCCGGTCCTGTTCGCGGCGGTGATCGGCTCGGTCTCGTTCTGGGGCTCGAACATCGCCTTCGCGAAGCTGCAGGACCTGATCCCGACCAAGCCGCTCGCGGTGCCGGGCCAGCAAGTGATCAACGGGCTGCTGCTGGTCGGCCTGATCGTCGCGTGCGTGATGCTGGTCTCCTCCGACGACCCGCCGGAAGGGCTCTTCATCGCGGTCCTGGTCGGCGCGGCGATCCTCGGCAACCTGGTGGTGCTGCCGATCGGCGGCGCCGACATGCCGGTCGTGATCTCGCTCCTGAACGCCTTCACCGGGCTCTCCGCGGCGGCGGCAGGCTTCGCGCTCGACAACGTGGCGCTGATCGTGGCGGGGACGCTGGTGGGTTCCTCGGGAACGATCCTCACCCTCGAGATGGCGACGGCGATGAACCGGTCGGTCGCGAACATCCTGTTCGCCGGGTTCGGCGGTGCGCCGGCGGCGGGCGCGGGCACCGGCGAGGAGCGCCCGCACACCTCGATCGGCGCCCAGGACGCCGCGATCAAGCTGGCCTACGCCGACTCGGTCGTGATCGTCCCCGGCTACGGCCTCGCGGTCGCGCAGGCGCAGCACGCCGTCAAGGAGATGGCCGACGAGCTCGAGAAGCGGGGCGTGGGCGTCGACTACGCGATCCATCCGGTCGCGGGGCGGATGCCCGGGCACATGAACGTCCTGCTCGCGGAGGCCGACGTGCCCTACGAGAAGCTGCGCGAGATGGAGGACATCAACCCCGAGCTGCCGCGCACCGACGTCGCGGTCGTGATCGGGGCCAACGACGTGACCAACCCGGCCGCGAAGAACGACCCCGATTCGCCGATCGCCGGCATGCCGATCATCGAGGTCCACGAGGCTCGACAGGTGATCGTCATCAAGCGCTCGATGAGCCCCGGCTTCGCCGGCATCGACAACGACCTGTTCTACCTCGACAACACGGACATGCTGTTCTCCGACGCCAAGCAGGCGGCGGGCGACATCGCGAGCGAGATCGGGAACCTCTAGGCGAGAGTCAGCGCGCCGCCAGCCGACGCACTGACTCCAGCGACAGGCGCTGCAACGACTCCAGGTCGATCGGCTCGGTTCCCACGCTCGCGGCCCGGAACTGAGCACCGTCGAGGATCGCCTGCGTCCCGTCTGCAGCCAGGACCGAACCGGGCGGGACGACTACGCCTCCGATCGCCACGCCCTCGTCGCCGATCACCAGCGCCAGGCTGTTCGCCACCCCGACGATCGTCGCGTTCTCGGGCCGGTATCCGGGCGGCAGCTCGAAGACGATCGAGTCCTCGATCTCACCGGGATCGGTCGAGACGCAGGTTCCGTCACCGCCTGCATCGTCCTCGTTGGCCGTTGCGCCCACCAGATGAACGACGTCGAATGGGTCTTTGTAGAAGCCCGGCGGGTTCGTGGCGATCTCGGAGGTCGTCAACAGCCACTGGCAGTCTCCGTCGCCTCCGTCTGAGAACGCGGGCTCCCCGGCTGCCCCGACTCGGCGAAACGGCTCGGGATCGGCCAGATCGGAGGACTTGACCTCCTGCTTCTTGATCTCCTCGGAGTGGACGACGTTGTTTTTCAGGTCGTTGTGCGCGACCGTGTCCTTGCCGGACAGAGCCGCGGCCGTGCCGCCGAGGGCGGCGGTCAATGCGATCCCGGCGACGATCATCGCGGGCGAGGGCAGCAGTCGGTGACGTGGTCCCACGGGTTCCTCCCTGGTTCGGTTGCCGGCCGGACGCTACGCGCGCCGCGACGGTGCGTCACCGGGGAAATCACCAGTTGCTGAGTGGGCGCCCTCGGCGACCAGCCCCGCCAGTTCCGTGCGCGAGCGGATTCCCAGCTTCCGGTAGATGCTGCTGAGGTGGAACTCGATGGTCTTGGGGCTCAGGAAGAGCTCGGCGGCGACCTCCTTGTTGGTCGCGCCGGAGGCGACGGCGCGTGCGATTCGCACCTCCTGCGAGGTCAGGTCATCCGGCGCGGGCTCCGATTCGCGGCCCGTTGCGCCGGCGGCGCGCAGCTCGGCTCGTGCCAGCTCCGCCCATGGGCGCGCTCCCAATCGCTCGAAGATCTCGAGCGCGGCGCCCAGGCGATCCCTCGCATCCAGCCGGCGGCGCGAGCGGTGCAGCCACAACCCGTACGCGAGCAGTGTGCGTGCATGCTCGAAGGGCTGCGAGGCATCGGCGTGCATCTCCAGCGCCGCCTCGAACCGCTCCTCATCCGAGCGGGCCAGGCCGAGGCAACGCTCGCTCACCGCCAGCGCCAACGCCGTCCCGTTGCCCGCCGCGCTCGCCGACAGCCTCTCGGCAGCGCGGCTCGCATCCTCGCCCATGCCGGCTCGCGCATAGGCCTCGACCAGGTCGGCCGCCCACGGGATCAACAGATCGTCCTCGAGCGCCGCCTCGAGCGCCATCCCCCTGGCGTCTTCGAGGGCAGCGATCGCCGCGCGAACGTGCCCGGCCGAGAGCTCGAGAAAGCCCAGCGCCCCCTGCGCCCAGACGGCCGTCCCACCGATCCCGCGCTCACGGGCCATGCCCGCCGCTCGGGTGAGATCGGCTCGCGCCACCGCCTCGTCGCCGCGCGCGGCGCCGTGTCGCCCGCGCACCGCGAGCGCGAACGAGAGCGGCCCGAGCGAGCCCGAGTCCTCCGCGATCGCGACGGCCTCGTCGACCTCGGCCGCCGCACGTTCCCAGGAGCCGAGGCGAAAGGCGGCGTCGGCCGCTACCAGCAGGTAGTAGGGCAGCATGCCGACGGTGCCCGCCTCACGCCCCCGCGCGATCAGGGCGAGCATGCCGTCGCGAAGCGAGCGCTCCTGTCCGGTTGCGAGCCGCCCGTGCAGCGCGAGCGAGATCGATTGCGCGCCGGGTGAGACGGGGTCGACGCTGTCGAGCAGGCCCGCCGCCAGCTCGAGCTCATGGCTGCCCTCGCTCGCCCGCCCCCGGATGGTGAGCGCCATTCCGTGAATCGAATGGACCTGACATCGGACCGGATCGGTCGCATCCCGCGGGAGCACCGCGCGGGCGCCGGCCGCCGCCTCGAGCGCCGCGTCGCAGCGACCGGCGACGACCGCGGAGACCCCCGCGTCGGCGAGCATCGTGGCAGCCAGCAGGCGGTCGTGGGCCTCGACCTCCGCCGCTCCGGCGAGAAGGAGGGAACGGTTCTCGTTCGGATCACGGACCGCGCCGGCGAGCGTCAGCATCGCCAGCAGGTGGCGGATGCGCGCTCTCATCACCGGGTCCTCGACGGTTCCGACCGGTACCAGCATCGTCGCCGCCCGCGGATAGGCGCCGCCCAACCCGGCCGCCAGGGCGGCGGTGAGCATCCGTCGCGCGCGTCCGTCAGGGTCGGTGCTCGCCGCCGCCGCCCGTTCGAGCGCGTCGGCGGCGGCACCATGGGCACCACGGCTTGCGGCCCGGTAGGCGGCCTGCTCGAGGGCGTCTGCGACATCCTCGTCGGGTCCGGTCGCGGCGGCCGCGAGATGCCAGGCCGCGGCATCGGGTTCGCTGTGCCGGGCGAGTGCCGCATGTGCCCGGCGGCGTTCGGGCCCCGGGGGCAGGCGGAGTGCGATCCCTCGTATCAACGGGTGCGTGAAGGTCGCGCGCTCCGCGGACAGCTCGAGGATCCCCGCCTGCTCACAGCCTTCTAGCCCTTGATCTTCGATCCCGAGGTCGGCGCACGCGCCACGGATCGCGGCAGGGGCGCCGTCCATGGACGCGGCCGCGACCAGGGCCGCCGCCTGCGTCGCGGACGGGAGCGCACTCACGCGCGCCTCCAGCGCCCGCCACAGCGTCGTGCCCGGCTCCGGCGCGGGCTCCACGCGGGCTTCCCCGCTGCGCTGTCGTTCGCTGAGCGAGCCGGGGAGCTCGCGCAGAGCGAGCGGATTGCCGAGCGCCGCATCGAGCAGCGCGTCCTCGGTTTGCGGCGCGAGCTCGCCGGCGACGGCGCGGATCACGGCGCGGGCACTGTCCTGGTCGAGGCCCTCAACCCTGAGGCGACCGCCCACGGCGTCCCCCAGCACGGTCTGGGCCGCGCCCACGCGCGCCGTCGCGACCAGCGCGACCGAAGATCCGGGCAAGCGCCGGGCGAGGTACGCGATGCATTCCGCCGAGGGCGTGTCGAGCCACTGTGCGTCGTCGATCGTCAGCAGCATCGGGTGCTCGGCGGCGCCGAGCGCAACCAGTCCCGCGAATCCCGCGAACACCGCCAGGCGGTCGCCACCGGTTCGCGGTTGCGCCATCGCCAGGGCCACCTCCAGCGCGTGAGCCTGGGGCTGGGGGAGCCGATCGAGGCGGTCCAGGAGCGGCGCGGCAAGCCCCGCGAGCGCTGCGAACGGCAGGTCGGCCTCGGACTCGAAGCCGGACGTGTGGATCGCGAGCATCTCCGCCGAGTGCTCCCGCGCGGCGGTGAGCAGGGCCGTCTTGCCGATTCCGGGTTCGCCGACGATCAGCAGCGCCCCGCCGTCGCCCTCCCTGGCGCGGTGCAGCAGATTGGCAATCTCCGCCAGCTCGGCGTCCCGGCCCAGCAGCACCCATCCAATCTACGTCACGAGCATGAGGTCGACCCGCCCGGGAAGGCAGGGCGCGGGACCATCTGCGGCAGCTCAGGCGCGTCGAGCGCGTGACATCGGTCACTTGGGATCGATCGCTCAGGCACAGCTCCGGCGAACCTAGGGATCTCCCTGGTGACACCCGCTCCTGGGGGATCTACCTTCGAGTTGTCCGGGCAAGGGGGCCCGGCGAGTACCAGGAAAGCGAGGGCGGCCAGATGCGATGGATCGGACAGCTGGCAGTGGCGGTGAACAAGACGAGTCAGAAGGGGGCGAAGCGTCAGGTGCCCGCAGTCGGCACCACCTCCCCGGGAGCGCGGCGGCGGGACCGTAGCGACCGGCGGGGTCGATGAGCTCGGCGCGGGCGTCACTAGCTCTCTCGGCGCTCGCGCTGTTTCTCGCTCTGGGGGGCGGCGCCGTCGCCCTCCAGGGCAAGAATTCGGTCAACTCGGGCGACATCAAGAACAGCGCCGTCAAGGGCGAGGACGTGAAGTCGGACACGCTGCGCAGCTCCGACATCGACAACGGAGCGCTTCGCGGCGTCGATGTCGAGGACGACAGCCTCGGCGGTGATGAGATCGACGAGACGTCGCTTCAAGGCCTGGACACCGGCGAGGTCGATCTGACCAGCGGGCAAGCCGATCTGTTCGAGACCGTTACCCTCGCCGACACGCCGGCCGGTGCGGTGGAGCTCACGTGCGCCCCGGCGCCGGCGCTGGAATTCACGAACGAAACCGGGTCGGACGTCGTCGTGATCCAAACCTCTCGAGGGATCGTGTTCGAGGACGACGGAGTCGCCGGGAACGGCGAGTTGGGGATGAGCCGGGCTGAGCTCGCGTCGGGCGACACGCACGCGGTCAACCTGGCGGGCGTGGGAGGTATCGGGGCCGGCGAGGTGGCGGTCGTCGCCGATGACGCCTCCGTCCTCGCGCTCGCCCGGGTGTTCGCCGGCCTCAACGGCTGCGAGTATCTGGGACGCGTCGAGCACGCGCCCGCCGTCGGCGGCTGAATCTTCGCGGCCGGGTCAGTCCTGCCCGCCGCGCCGGACGCGCGGGGCGGCCCAGCCGATCAGCGCGCCGAGTGCGCCCGCGATCAACAGCGCGAAGATCAGCGGGATGGTCGTGTTGATGAAGAGGAACTTCACCTCGACCTCCTGGGCGTTCTGGAGGATCAGGATCGCGAGGAGCACGACGGCGACCCCGAGCGCGTAGGTCTTCCAGCCCCGTCCCTCGTTGCGAGTCGTGATCGGTTCGTCCGCCATGCGTGAACCGTACCCGCACACGGGGGGTGGAATCCGTGACGGCTTGCGGGCTTTGGGTCGGAGTGCGAAACGTGGACGAGCGCGGGCAGGCGACACCCGAGTGGGTCGCCCTCGTGCTGCTGGTCGCGCTGGCGTTCACCGCGGTCACCGCCGCCGGGTTGCCGCTTCCCGGCACCGACCTCGCCCGGTCGATCGCGTCGAGGCTGTCCTGCGCGGCGGGGCTGGGCGACGGATGCGACGGGGAGCGGGGCGCCCTGGCCCTCGCGTACGGGCTGGAGGTGGCCGCCCTGGTGACCGAGCACACGCCGGCCCTCGACTACGAGGACGGCATGCGCGCGCTCCCGGTGGACTACCGCTCGTGCCGGGAGGACGCCTGCGCGGACGGAGCCGAGAGCGGACCGGTCAGCGAGTCGCTCGCCGGCGAGCCCGTGACCGCGTTCGTCCACGTGGTGGACTGCCGGGACGCCGCCGCGGCCACGCTCGAGGACTACGAATGCACCGGCGACCGCGCGGGCCGGCTCTACCTCCAGTACTGGCTCTACTACCCGGGCAGCGCGACGGCTCGCGCCGTCCTCGGCGACGCGGGCGCCCATCCCGACGATTGGGAGTCGTTCCAGCTGCGGATTGGCCCTGACGGCGAGGTCGAGGCGCGCGCCAGCTCCCATCACGGCTACAACGGCGACTCGGGCGACTGGCTCTCGGACTCGGGGCTCGTCGAGAAAGCGGGCTGGACGCCTTCGACGGGCCACTACTTGGTCTCGGGCGGGAGCCACGCGGGCCGGGTGGGCGAACGGGTGCCAAGCGCTCGCCCGCCGGGGCGCTTCGTCATGCGAACCGGGCGCTGGACGGACCCGCGAGCGATCACGCTGGTCCCGATCGAAGCGCTGGCCGACGGGCGCTTGGAGTTCGCGGTGTCGCCGCCGTGGGAAAAGCGGGTCTATCGCGACCCGGAGCACAAGGGGACGGATTGATTCAGCCGTCGAGGCCGAGCCGGTCGAGCAGCCACTCGGCGTGCGCGAGTAGGCGCTCGATCGGGTAGCTCTCCGGATCGTTGAGGAGCAGCCGGGCCGCGTCCTCGGCGACGGCCTGCATGGTGAGGGCCGCGAGCTCCGCGTCGGGCGGGCCCTCGCCACCTGCCGCGCGCATCACCTGCGGCGCCAGCGCGGCGAGCTGGTCGGTCACGTCGCGCCGGATCGAGACCGCGCGCTCGCGCAGGATGTCCGGCGTGCCCTCGGGAGGCATCAGCACCAGCCGCCAGGTCACCGGCTCGTCGCGGACCGCCTCGAGAAAGGCGCGCAGGCCGCCGAGCAGGATCTCGCGCGGCGGCTGCTCTGCGTCGGGGCGGGGGAGCAGCTTCATCAGCTGCCCGACGGCGTGGGCGCCCTCCCGCTCGACCAGGGCCCGGAGCAGGCCCGCCTTGTTGTCGAAGTGCCCGTAGACCACCGGCCGCGTGATGCCGGCCCGGCGGGCGACAGCGTCGATCGAGACGCTGTGGAAGCCCCGCTCGCCGACCATCGCCTTGGTCACGTCGAGGATCTGCTCCCGGCGCTGCGGGCCGGTCAGGCGTGTGGGCTTGGTCACGGTGGTCATGGGGCTCGCGATGGCTCGGCTTATGGTAGGCTACAGGAGTGTAAC
>Ga0190265_10004052_pt1 | contig 10108 bp, 5 predicted proteins | sample Popmic124T_FD_133135 | JGI IMG/M metagenome (GOLD analysis project Ga0190265, IMG submission 133135) | Populus adjacent soil microbial communities from riparian zone of Indian Creek, Utah, USA - 124 T | ecosystem: Environmental > Terrestrial > Soil > Riparian zone | place: USA: Utah | collected...
ACCAGGGCACACTCGACCGCAAGGCCGCCATCCTCGCCGCCAACTCCGCCGCGCGGGTCCGGATCTCCGGCCACGCCGACGACCGCGGCTCGGACGAATACAACCTCGCGCTGGGCAACCGCCGCGCCGCCGCCGCCAAGCGGTACCTGGAGAACAAGGGTATCGAGGCGTCGCGGATGGAAGTCGTCTCCTTCGGCGAAGAGCGCCCGCTCAACCCGGGCAGCGACGAGACCGCCTATGCCCAGAACCGTCGCGATGAGTTCGAGATGACGGCGGGCGGCGACAACCTGGTCGCGCCGCAGTGAGATCGGCCGTCCGGATCCTGACGGGCATGCTCGCCCCCGCGCTCGTCGCGGGGGCCGGCCTCGGCGGCTGTGTCTCGAAGGGTGACGTGCAGATGGTGCAGGGCGAAGTGGCGCTGCTGAAGGCCGAGTCGGCTCGCCGTGACTCGGCCCGGGCGGGCGACCTGGCGCAGGTGATCGCGATGCAGCAGCGAATCATGGATTCGCTCTCCGCCACCAAGCGGGCCGTCGCCCTGCTCAAGGGTGACATCGCGAACGACATGGTCAACGTTCAGCAGCAGCTGGTGCAGCTCCAGGAGCTGACCGGTCAGAGCCAGCAGGTCATCTCCGACCTCAGGACGCGGGTAGAGGCGCGGGGCGCGCAGCTGGAGGCCACTCCGGTCCCCGGCGACAGCGCCCGCCCGGTTCCGGAGGGCGGCGCGAGCGCGTCTGCCGATCAGATGTACGGGGTCTCGCTCCAGCAGCTCAATCGCGGCAGCACTGGGACCGGCAGATCCGGGTTGCGGGAGATGATCCGGCTCTATCCCACCAGCGAGCGGGTGCCTGACGCGCTGTACTTCATCGGGCAGAGCTTCGCGACGGAGAATGCCGACTCGGCGGCCGCGTACTACCGGCAGGTCGTGGACCAGCACGCCACCTCCCAGCGAGCCGCGGCCGCCCTCTACAATCTCGGGTTGCTGGCCGAACGGCGTAAGGACACCGCCGGCGCGCGTGACGCGTACCAGCGGGTCGCGGAGAAGTATCCGCGGTCCAACGAAGCCGCCCTGGCCCGTGACCGACTGAAGGCGCTCGGGCGCTGAGCCCGGGCGCCCGCCCGCCTCCATGACCGGCTCCCCGGGGGAGATGCCGTTCCTCGACCATCTCGAGGAGCTGCGGTCGCGCATTCTCCGGGCGCTCGCGGCGATCGTGATCGGGTTCGCCGTCGGACTCTGGGCGGTGCAGCAGTTTCAGCTGGTCACGGTCCTCAAGGCCCCGATCGCTCCCTACCTCACCGACGGCAAGCTCATCGTCACCAGCCCTACCGAGCCGGTGATGATCGTGTTCAAGCTGGGATTCCTCGTCGGGCTCGTGCTGGCGTCCCCGGTGATCCTCTGGCAGCTCTGGGCCTTCCTGGCGCCGGCACTCTACGCGCGGGAGAAGCGGGCGCTGGTGCCCTCGCTGTTCGTCGGGCTCGTCCTTTTCCTCACCGGCGCCGCCGTCGCCTATCACTTCGTCGTCCCCCAGGCGCTGCGGGTCCTCTTCAGTTTCCAGAACGAGGCCATCTCGCCCTTCATCACCTACGACGCCTGGTTCAGCTTCGTGCTCCAGATCGTCCTGGCGCTCGGCATCTCGTTCGAGCTGCCGCTGGTGATGATCATCCTCTCCTGGTTGGGCGTGATCGGCCCGGGCGAGCTGCACCGCTTCCGCCGGTACGCCGTGGTCTGCTCCTTCATCGCCGGGGCCGTGCTGTCGCCGGGCGCGGACCTGCTCTCGATGCTGATGATGACGGTGCCGCTCCTCTTCCTCTACGAGGTGGGCGTGGCCGGGTCGGCGATCGTCCACCGCAAGCGGAAGGCGGCGGCGGTGGCCGCGCTCGTGCTGCTCGGCCTCGGCGCGGCGTCCACCCCCGCCGGCGCGCAGGACTCGGTCCAGACCCGCGCGGACTCGGTGCGCGCGGCGCAGGGCGCCCAACCGGGATTCGAGGACGAGGAGGCGCTCGACGAAGAGCAGCGGCGCCCCGGCCAGTCGCTCGACAGCACCACCGCCAGACGTCTCGGCCTCCCGACCGCTCCGACCAGGAGCTTCCCGCAGGCCGATTCGGTCGTGAACGAGCTCATGAACCGCCGAGGCTATCGCCCGACCCGCTACATGGCCGACTCGGCGACGGTCTTCGTGGAGGACCAGGAGGTGCGCCTCCGCGGCGAGGCGCTGACCGAGCGGCAGGGCGCCATGCTGGAGGCGGATTCGATCGTCTACCGGCAGAACAGCTGCATTCTCGACGCCTCGGGTAATCCCCACCTGTTCGACAACGGCCAGGTGCTGGTCGGGGAAGGGATCAGCTACAACACCTGCTCGCGGCGGGGCATGATCCAGGACGCCCTCACCAGCTTCAACGAGGGGTCCACCGTCTGGTTCCTCCGGGGCAACGTGGCCCAGGACTCCAGCTCCAGCCGCATCTACGCCGGCTCCAGCGACATCACCAGCTGCGACCTGCCGACGCCGCACTACCACTTTGCCTCGCGGCAGATGAAGTGGGTGTCCCGGACGGTGATGGTGGCGCGGCCGGTGACGCTCTACGTGCGCGACGTCCCGATCCTCTGGCTGCCGTTCATCTTCCAGGACATGCGCCCGGGGCGGCACTCCGGCATCCTGGTGCCGCAGTTCGGAATCAACGACCTGGTGCGACCCACGCGGGGATACAACCGGCAGGTCACCAACGTCGGCTATTACTGGGCGCCGAACGACTACCTCGACCTCACGGGCCGGCTCGACTGGTTCGCTAACCGCTACGTGCAGTACGGCGTGACGGGACAGTACCGCTGGCGCGACCGGTTCGTGGCGGGGACGATGGGGTTCAACCAGCAGCGCCAGGTGGGCGGAGGGTCGGGCCTCGCGCTTCGGTGGGACCACCGGCAGACGTTCGACCTGTCTACCAGCCTCAATCTGAACTTCAACTACGCGAGCAACACGCGCGTGGTGCGGCAGAACGCGATCGATCCGCTGCAGAACACCCAGCAGATCACCAGCTCGCTCAACTTCTCCAAGCGGTACGGGTGGGGCACGCTGACGCTGGGCGGCAACCGGCGGCAGGACATCACCGACGGGGGCGTGACCCAGCTCCTGCCGGCCGTGACGGTCTCACCGGCGCCGCTGGCCCTCGCCTCGGACATCACATGGTCGCCGGGTCTGAGCTTCACCAACAACACGACGTCGGACCCCGAGCGGGACTCGGTGTTCCAGGTGCTTCCGGGGGGCGGCCTCGACACCATCGCGGTGGACGCCGGCACCCGGGTGACCGCGCTGAACTTCGACACGCCGGTGCGGGTCGGCTCGTTCAACTGGCAGAACTCGATCCAGGTGACCGACGAGACCACGGACGCTCGCGACTCGGTCGTCGTCCGGGTTGACGACCCGTCCACCGGTAACCCGGCCGACTCGATCAATGTGACCCGGTACTTTCGTCGCGACTTCGAGAGCACGCTCGACTGGGACACCGGCATCAACCTGCCGATCCTCTTCCGCGGCTCCTGGAAGCTGCAGCCCTCGCTCGGGATCTCGAATACGACCAGCGGTCCGTTCGCCCTGCGCAACCGCACTACCGGCGGATCGTGGGTACAGCAGGGCAAGCGCTTCCGGCTCGGCGTGGGGATGACGCCGACGCTGTTCGCGTTCTTCCCGGGCATCGGCCCGCTGCAGCGGATCCGGCACAGCTTCTCGCCGGTGATCTCCTACAGCTACGAGCCGGCAGCGGACATTCCCGAGGAGTACGCCCGCGCGATCACGCCGGTGGGCCAGGAGGTCCAGCTCCGGAGCCTCGCGCGGCAGGCGCTCCAGGTCGGGCTGTCGCAGACGTTCGAAGGGAAGCGGAAGCCGGAGGGGAGCGACACCTCGTCCGCCAACGCGCCCAAGCTCCGGTTGCTCAGCATCAGCACCAGTCCGCTCACGTACGACTTCGAGCAGGCGAAGCAGCCCAACCGGACCGGGTGGGTGACGCAGTCCATCACCAACTCGTTCCTGAGCGACCTGGTGCCCGGCTTCAACCTGAGCCTGAGCCACGATCTCTGGCGCGGGCAGGCCGGTTCGGACACCTCCGACTTCAATCCGTTCCTCCAGCGGGTAGACGCCAGCTTTGCCATCTCCACCAACACGCTTCGGGCGATCGGCTCCGTCTTCGGGCTGGGCGGAAAGGACCCGAAAAAGGGCGACGGCCGGCGGGAGGATCAGATTCCGACCTACATCGCCCAGTCGGGCCGGCGCACCCGGCCGGGATCGTTCTACAACACCAGCCAGACGCCCCTCCGGACCGACGTCGGCCGATCGTTCTCGGCGAGCTTCAACTATTCGCTCAGCCGCACGCGGCCGATCCCGGGGCGGGTGACGACGGACGACCAGAACCTCGGGATGACCACGAACTTCTCGCCGACGCCGTTCTGGTCCCTGAGCTGGTCCACCCAGTACGACATCACCAACGGCACCTTCGAGTCGCACGTGGTCCGGCTGGAGCGCGACCTCCACGAATGGCGGGCGGGGTTCAACTTCGTGAAGAACCCGAACGGGACCTTCTCGATCTATTTCTCGATCTACCTGACCGATCTGCCGGACCTGAAGTTCGACTACGACCAGACCACGTTCGAGGAATAGCTGTCCCCCCCGGCGGACAGGCGGACCCCCGCACGGCCCATCCGCCTCCCCGGGCGGACGTTCAAGGAGTCGATGCATGGGGCACGGCGAGAGACGCTTCCGCCGGGGCGTGGAAGTGAAGTGCGGGGGTCCGCCCGCCCGCCGGGGGGTTGATGGGCGAGGCTGGGTACCGCTTGGCACACCTTCTGCCATAACGAGCCATCATCTCTATCGGAGCCCGTATCATGCGCGCCTGGTGGATCCCCACACTGATCCTGCTCGCGGCCTGCAGCAACGACGATACCAACGGTCCCGGCGTCACGCCCGACGCCCCGGCCGACATCTCCAGCACCTCGCTGGACGGCTCGATCGCGCTGGTCTGGTCCGACAATCCGTTCCAATCCGATCCCGACATCTTCGGCAACTACCGGGTCTACAGCACCTCCTACGACATCGATGCGGACGAGTGCGGAGGCGACTGGTTGCTGGAGGGGACCACGGTGGCGCCCGAGTTCCTCGTCGGCGCGCTGGCCAACGGGGTGCCGCGCTGCTTCTCGATCACGGCCGTGAGCATCGATGGTCTCGAGAGCGAGCGGTCGCCGCTGCGAGGTGACACACCGCGACCCGACTCGCGGAACGTCGCCCTGGCTGCCGCGCCGGCGACGCCGAATGGATCGGGATTCCGCTTCTGGGACGATCTCAACGATGACGGCACCGTGCAGTCCGGCGAGCTCGGCATCGTGCGGAGCGCCAACGCCACGGACATCGATTTCTTCGTGGACCGCGACAGCAACGGCGACCTGTTCCTGACGCCGGTGCGACCCGGCACCGGAGTCGAGTTCTACGACGAGAACGATCCGGTGGAGGACCTCACGAGCATCGACTTCGCCGCGGACCGTGAGTATCGCACCACGGGCATCCAGGCGGTGCCGGGGTTCGGGTACGTGTTCGAGACCGACGGCGGCGACGGCTTCGTGCGGTACGGGGCGGTGCGGGTCCAGCACGTGGGGACGACGTTCCTGATCCTGGATTGGGCGTTCCAGTTCGATCCGGGGAATCCGGAGCTGATCGTGTGGGGAGGGAAGCGGTAGTCCGCTGACGATTGTCATCCCGAGCGAAGCGAGGGATCTTGCCGGCCAGCTACGGGGCTTGCGGGCAAGATCCCTCGCTTCGCTCGGGATGACAGTAGTCTTACCGCCCTTGAATCCCACCTCCCGGCCCGCCAACTTCTCGCGATGCCGACCTCCACCACCGCTCCGGACATCACGCTCGACGGCCGTTCCCTCACCATCGCCGACGTCGTCCGCATCGCGCGCGAGCCGGGTGCCCGCGCGCGCATCGGCGCCGACGCGCGCGACGCCCTGATCGCAAGCCGGCGGCTGGTGGAGCAGGCCATCGCGTCGGGGCAGACGATCTACGGGATCAACACCGGCTTCGGCAAGCTCGCGAACGTACGCATCGCGCCCGACAACCTGGACCGCCTGCAGGTCAACCTGATCCGGAGCCACGCCGCCGGCATCGGCGCGCCGCTGCCGGCGAGCGTGGTGCGCGCGGTCATGCTGCTCCGCGCGAACGTCCTGCTGCGGCCGACGAGCGGCGTGCGCCCCGCACTGGTCGAGGCGCTGCTCGGGATGATCAACGCCGGCGTGATTCCGCTGGTGCCGGAGCAGGGGAGCGTCGGCGCGAGCGGCGATCTCGCCCCACTGAGTCACATCGCCCTGGCCCTCATCGGCGAAGGCGAAGTGCTCGGCGCCGGCGGGCCCGGCTCCGCGTCACAGGCGCTCGAGGGCGCCGGCCTGCAGCCCTTTCGGTTCGCGCCGAAGGAAGGGCTGGCCTTCATCAACGGCACGCAGGCCCAGACCGCGCTGCTCGCGCTCCTGGTGCACGATGCCGAGGTGCTCTGGCGGACGGCGGTGGGCGCGGCGGCGATGAGCCTGGAGGCGCTCCGCGGCACGCCGGCCCCTCTCGACATCCGGATCCACGAGGCTCGCCCGCACCGCGGCCAGCTGGAGGCGGCTGCGCTCATGCGCCGTCTGCTCGCCGACAGCGAGATCCGGGAGTCACACCGGGAAGACGATCCCCGGGTCCAGGATGCCTACTCGCTGCGGTGTGCACCGCAGGTGATGGGTGCGGTCGCCGACGCGATCCGCTTCGCCCGCGACACGGCGATGATCGAGCTCAACGCATCCACCGACAACCCGCTGGTTTTTCCCGAGGGTGACGTGATCTCGGGAGGCAACTTCCACGGTCAGCCCGTGGCCCAGGCGCTGGACTTCCTCGCCACCGGTCTCACCACGCTCCAGGCGATCGCCGAGCGCCGGGTCGAGCGGCTGGTCAACCCCGACCTGTCCCAGGGGCTGCCCGCGTTTCTGACCGCCGACCCCGGGCTCTCGTCCGGCTTCATGATGGTGCAGATCTCCGCCGCGTCCCTGGTCGCCGAGTCACGGACGCTGGCCATGCCTGCCAGCATCGGGTCGATCCCGACGGACGCGAACCAGGAGGACTTCGTGCCCATGGGCATGGCGGCCGCCTGGAAAGCCCAGCGGATCCTGGCCAACGCGCAGCTGGTGGTGGCCGCCGAGTTGCTGTGCGCGGCCCAGGGCCTGGAGTTCCTGAGGCCGCTGCGGCCGGGGTCGGGCGTGGACGCGCTGTACCGCAAGCTCCGGGGGCTTTCCCCGGCGGTGCGCCCGCTCGATGCCGATCGCCCGCCAGGGCCCGATCTGGAGCGGCTGGCGCGGGCCGTGGCCGGGGGTGAGCTGGACCCGGGGCTCTGAGCCCGGGCCCCGCGGCTGCGATTCTTGCCCCCTCCGCACTAGTCCCGGTATCTTTCGACCGCCAAACCCCTTATGCCCTGAGTCCCCCCATCTCCGCCCGAGTCGCATGAACCTCGAAAAGCTCAAGGACACGGCGCGGAAGTTCGAGCAGAAGGAGGACTGGCGGCGGGCCATCGAGGTCTATCTCAAGGCTATTCAGCAGATCGAAACCGGGCAGGAGACCTCGCCCGACCTCTCCCTCTACAATCGAGTCGGCGACCTCTACCTCAAGACCAACGATACGGCGGCGGCGGTCCGTTCCTACGAGCGGGCGGTGGACCTGTACGCCGACCAGGGCTTCTTCAACAACGCCATCGCGCTCTGCGGCAAGATCCTCCGGGTGAATCCCGGCCGGACGCAGACCTACCTCAAGCTGGCCCAGCTCCACGCACGCAAGAACGTCGTGATCGAAGCCAAGCGGAATCTGATCGAGTTCCTCGAGCGGATGAACGCGCTCGGTCAGCTCGACTCGGCCTTCGTGTCGGTCAAGGGGTTCGCCGACCAGTTCTCCGGCAGTCAGGAGATCCGGCTGATGCTGGTCGAGCTGCTGCGCGCCTCCTCGCGCGAGGACGAGGCGCGGGAGCAGCTGGAGAAGCTGGCCGGCGAGATCGAGGGCCGGGGCGACCGTCCGCCCCAGCGCCCCGCCGAGGAGCGGCCGCCGACGCCGGAAGAAGAGGCGCAGCAGGCCCGGCCGTCACGGCCGCCGCCGGCGGGCCTCGTCTTCCTCGACACCGGCATGGATTTCAGTTCGCCCGCGAGCGCGGCCGGCGGGGACGAGACGCCGGAGCTGATGCCGCCGGACGGTCTGATGCTGTCCGAGCCGATTCTCGAGGGAGATACGGAGAGCCTGGTGGAGGCGGTGCCCGGGCTCGAGCAGACGACCGAGCTGGAGCTCGAGGTCACCGGGCTCGACAGCGATCTCGATCTCGAGCGGGTCGATGCCGGTGACATCGAGTTCATCGGCGAGACCATCGACGGGGTAGACGAGACGGAGGCGCTGGTCGACGATGCCTTGCTCGATGCCACCGCGGACGACCTGATCATCTCGCCGCCGGGTGAGACGATCGATGAGTCCGAGGCCGGGGGGCTGGTCGAGCTCGACCTGATGGAGCCGGAGCTGGACGAGACGGTCGCGGAGGGGGCGGAGCCGGCGGGACCATTGGGCGATCTGCCGTTGCTGCCGGTCGAGCCGGCCGGCGAGCCCAGCGTCGTCGAGCTGGAGAGTCTCATCCTGGACGATCCGGACGATCCGGACCTGCATCTGCGTCTCGCCGACCGACTCCTCTCCGGTGGCGAGGAGGAGCGCGGGCTCGAGGAGCTGGAGCTCGCGTTGGCGGGTTTCGAGCGCATCGGCGAGTGGTCCCGGGCCGGGCACGTCGCGGAGCGGCTGACGACGCTCGCGCAGGACGTGATCCGCCACCACCAGAAGCGGGTGGAGCTCGCGTTCCGGACCGGGGAACGCACTCCACTGCTCGGCGCCTACCTGGCCCTGGGCGACGCGCTGGCCCGTGCCGGGGCGAGCGACAAGGCGATGGCGGTGTTCGGGCGGGTCGAGGAGCACGATCCCGGCAACCCGCACGCGGCCGCCGCGCTGGCGGCGCTCCGCGGCGAGTCGGCGACGACGCCTCCTCACACGACTGCTCCCGCGCCTCCCGCGCGCCCGGCGGCAGCGGCACCGACTGCGCCACCGGCACCGACGCCGCCGCCGACGGTGGACGCGCCGCCGGCGCCGCGCGCCGCCGCGTCGGCCGGTGCCTTCGTGGACCTCGGCTCCATGATTCTGGACGAGCGGTCGACGCGGGATACCCGGATGCGGATCGACCGGGCCGATCCCAAGGGTCAGGACGAGCAGAAGGAGTTCCAGGAGATCCTGGAGCAGTTCAAGCGCGGCATCGAGCAGAACCTCGACTCCGAGGACTACGAAGCCCACTACGATCTCGGCATCGCGTTCAAGGAGATGGGACTGCTGGACGAGGCGATCGCCGAATTCCAGAAGGCGCTGCGCTCGCCCGAGGGACGCCTGCGCACGTCCGAGGCGCTCGGGATCTGCTTCTACGACAAGGGGCAGTTCGCCATCTCGGAGACCGTGCTCCGCCGCGCGGTGGAGAGCGTGGACGGCGGAGACGAGGCCAAGATCGGACTGCTCTATTGGCTGGGGCGGGCGGCGGAGGCGCAGGGCAAGGAAGTCGAAGCGATCACCAGCTACGAGCGCGCGCTCGCCGTGGACATCCGGTTCATGGACCTGAGCGAGCGCGTGCACCGTCTGGCCGGAGGCCGGAGCAAGTGAGCCCGCAGACCGCGCCAATCTCCCTCGCGGACATCCAGCAGCCGCTCGCCGCACGGCTGGAGCAGGTGCAGGCCGAGCTGCGCCGCGTGGTCGAGGCCGACTTCGGACTCATCGCCGAAGTGAACGCGCACCTCTTCCGGATGCAGGGCAAGCTCTTCCGCCCCACGCTCCTGCTGCTGGCCGACGAGGCCACCGGCGAGCCGGATCCGCGGGCGACGACGCTCGCGGCCGTGGTGGAGCTGATTCACCTCGCGACGCTGGTTCACGACGATTCGGTGGACCACTCGGTGCTGCGCCGCGGCATGCCGACCATCAACTCGCTCTTCAGTCACCAGATCTCGGTCATCATGGGAGACTATCTCTACTCCCGCGCGGTGATCGAGCTG
>Ga0190265_10004053_pt1 | contig 10108 bp, 10 predicted proteins | sample Popmic124T_FD_133135 | JGI IMG/M metagenome (GOLD analysis project Ga0190265, IMG submission 133135) | Populus adjacent soil microbial communities from riparian zone of Indian Creek, Utah, USA - 124 T | ecosystem: Environmental > Terrestrial > Soil > Riparian zone | place: USA: Utah | collected...
CATCAAAAGGGCGACCACGAATTTGGTCGTGACGACCTCCGGTTTTTCCCGATTGGGGTGCCAGAGCTCGTACCCCGGCCTCACCTCTCCTACCGCCATGCCGTCGATCATAGAATCTAAGAGCGACGAAGCGGCGTTGGCCGCTCGTTAAGCACGTCGCGCGGGCGTGGCGGAATTGGCATACGCGCCAGGTTTAGGTCCTGGTGGGCTTCGGCCCGTGGGGGTTCAAGTCCCTCCGCCCGCACTCGATCTGGCAGCCGGCGGCACCGGCGGCGCTGCCGTTCGCCGCCCGGCTAGCATTGGCCGCCCATCCTGGGGGAGTGAGTTAACGGCTATGCGCACGGTCTCCAAAACCGTGAATCCGGGTTCGAATCCCGGCTCCCCCGCTTGCCCGACGATGAGTCGACCAGCGGCGGCGCGGAGCGCGATGACCTGCGCGAGGTGCTGGAGCGGCGGGCGCTGACCGAGGACGAGGCGCGCGCGGATTCGGTTCGGCGTCGTCACCAGGCGGGCGGGCGGACGGCTCGGGAGAACGTCGCCGACCTGGTCGACCCCGGCAGCTTCGTCGAGTACGGGCGTTTCGCGATCGCCGCGCAGCGGGGGCGGCGCGAGGTCGAGGAGCTGATCGAGCGCACTCCCGCCGATGGGCTCGTCGCCGGCACGGCGCGCGTCAACGGGGAGCTGTTCGGCGAGCGCGCGGCCTGCGCGGTGCTCTCCTACGACTACACCGTGCTGGCGGGGACGCAGGGCGCGCTCGGCCACCGCAAGAAGGACCGGCTCTTCGAGCTGATCGAGCGGATGCGTCTGCCGGCGGTCTTCTTCGCCGAGGGCGGGGGAGGGCGGCCGGGCGACACCGACTACCCGGTGGTCTCGGCGCTCGACACGCGTGCCTTTGCGCTCTGGGCCGGCCTCTCCGGCCTGGTGCCACGGATCGCCGTCGTCGCCGGGCGCTGCTTTGCCGGCAACGCGGTGATCGCCGGCTGCTCGGACCTGATCGTGGCGACCGCGAACGCCTCGCTCGGCATGGGCGGTCCGGCGATGATCGAGGGGGGCGGCCTCGGCAGGGTCGACCCCGACGAGGTCGGGCCGCTTGAGATGCAGGCGGGTAACGGGGTGGTGGACGTGGCCGTTGCCGACGAGGAGGAGGCGGTGGCGGTCGCGAAGCGGCTGCTCGGCTACTTTCAGGGTGCGACGTCGCCTGGTGCTGCCCCGGACCAGACGCCGCTGCGCGAGCTGGTGCCCGAGCGGGAGCGCCGCGCTTACCCGGTCCAGCCGATCGTCGAGACGCTCGCCGACGAGGGCTCGGTGACCTTCCTGCGCGAGCGCTTCGCGCCGGAGATGGTCACGGCGCTGGCCCGCATCGAAGGGCGTCCGCTCGGCGTCATCGCGAACCACACCATGCACATGGCCGGAGCAGTCACCAGCGAGGCATCCGACAAGGCGGCCCGGTTCCTGCAGCTGTGCGACGCCTTCGGGCTGCCGGTCGTCTCGCTGATCGACACGCCGGGCTTCATGGTCGGCCCCGACGCCGAGGCGACCGGGCTGGTCCGGCACGCGTCGCGGCTGCTGGTCGCCGGCGCGGCGCTCAGCGTCCCGCTCGTCGCGGTGGTCCTGCGGCGCGGCTACGGACTCGGTGCACAGGCGATGGCGGGTGGAAGTCTGCACGAGCCGCTGCTGACGGTCGCGTGGCCGAGCGCGCACCTCGGCCCGATGGGACTGGAGGGAGCGGTGCGGCTTGCGCTGCGCAAGGAGCTGGATGAGATCGAGGACGAGGCGGAGCGCGAGCAGCGGGTCCGCGACCTGACCGCGGCAGCCGAGCAGAATGCGAGGGCGCTCAACGCCGCGGCGCTGTTCGAGCTCGACGACGTTGTCGACCCGGCCGAGACGCGGTCGCTGATCGCCTCGACCCTGGCGGCGGCGCAGCCGGCCGGGCCGGCTCGCGGGCACCGCTTCGTCGACACCTGGTAGCTCAGCGCTGCGGCGCCGTGGCCCCCTGGGGGAGCAGATGCCGGCGCAGGAAGTCGAGCTGGTCGGCGACGACCGCCTCGTGCTGCGGGCCGTCGTAGATGTCGAAGTGGTCGACGCCGGGGTAGATCCGCAACTCGCCGAGCGGTGCCCGCCGCGCCGCGGCGATCGCCGGCTCCGGCCTGGCGACGCGATCGGCATCGCCGACGCAGACGAGCCAGGGGCAGTGCAGCCTCGCGGCGTGACGGCTGGGCCGGAAAGGGCGGCCGAGGAGCCAGCGAGCGGACACTCGGTTGCGCCAGCGCGAGTCCTCGCCTCCGGCGACCACCCGCCGCCAGCCGGCCTCGCCGCCGGGGGCGTTGATGAACGCGGCCTCGTCCGGCTGCCCGACCGCCGGCAGGGGACGCCCGAGCGCTGCCGCGAGCACCATGCGCGCGGTGACTCGCGGCGAGGCGCGATATGCCTGGCGCCAGATGTCCAGAAACGGCACCTGGCTAACGGCGGCGGCCACCTGGGAGTCGTCCGCGGCCGCGGCGAGCGCGTTGCCGCCGCCCATCGACGAGCCGAAGGTGGCGACCCGAGCGGGGTCGATTCCCGGCAGCGAACGGGCGCAGGCGATCGCCGTTCGCCAGTCGTCGAGCTGGCGGGCCGGGTCGAAGAGGTCGGGCTCGCCGCCGCTGTCGCCGAAGCCGCGGTGGTCGAAGACGAGTGCGGCGACCCCCGCGGCGGCAAAGCGCTCGGCGAACGGCCCGAGCCGATCGCGGCGCGTGCCGGAGAGGCCGTGCGCCATCACGATGGCGGGGGCGCTTTCCGCGTCCCCCGCGGCCGGGTAGAGCCAGGCGGCGCACTCGTCGCCACCCGCCCTGAAGACGAGATCCTGTCGTTCCACATCTACTCAACGCGCGGTCCGCGCGGAACGTGAGACGCCGGTCGGCTAGCGCCCTTTCGGCAACAGCCCGATCAGCTCGAAGTAGCCGATCAGGTAGAGGCGCCGACCGTCGGAGACCGTGGGCGTGTAGCCGGCCTGGCGCAGCTCGAAGGTCTTGCGGTGGGTGTGGACGTCGATCCCGATCGCCTCGCGGGTCTTGAAGCTCGACGTGTAGACGGTGTGCCCGATCACGGTCGCCGTCCCCGGCACCGGGCCGCCGACGTCGAACTTCCAGCGCGGCTTGCCGGTCAGCGCGTTCAGCGCGTAGAAGTGCTCGTCGTAGGAGCCGATGTAGACGGTGGGGGGCGTGCCGGGTACCTCGGCCAGGGCGGGGGAGCCGTAGACGTAGTTGTTCGTCTCAAAGAACCACTCGACCTTGCCGGTCTCCTCGTCGAAGGCGTAGACGGTGCCGTCGTCGCGCGCCGCGTAGACGCGGCCGAAGCCGACTGCGGGGGAGGAGTAGAAGCCGCCCCGGCCGAACGGCGGCGCCTTGCTGGTGTTGGTCCGCCAGAGCAGCTTGCCGGTGCCGGCGTCGAGGCAGAACATCGCGCTCTCGTAGTCGGCGACGTAGACACGGCCGTCGTGGAAGGTGGGGCTGGCTTTGATCGCGCCGGGCGCGTTGTACTGCCAGGCGATGCTCCCGTCCTTGGCGCGCAGCGCGATCACGTTGGTCTTGTCGGAGCCGATGTAGAGCATCCCGTTCACGGCCATCGGCGAGGATTCGAGGTGCGAGCCCAGGTCGCGCTTCCACTCCGGCTTGCCCGTCGCCGCGTCGAGGGCGACCAGCTCGCCGTCGAGGAAGGCGATGTAGACACGGCCTTCGGAGTAGACCGGCGCCGTCACGTCGGTCGGCTTGCCGGTGTCGCGGGGATCGCGGACCCGTTCCCAGAGGGTCCTGTGGTCGTCGAGCCGGACCGCCCGCAGGTTGCCGAACTTGTTGACGACGTAGGCGACCCCGCCGGCAAGCGCGGGCGGGAACTCGATCAGCCCGTGGGTGTTGATCGACCAGGCTTCGCGCAGCGGCGGGTCAAGGCCCCGCCGCTCAGCGGGCAGGTAGTGGGTCCGCTCGGGCACACGCCCGAACAGCGGCCAGTCGACCAATGGGGCGTCGTCTCCGGAGCCGGTGGCGGCATCGCGATCCGCGCTGCCCGGACCGCCCAGGGCAACGAGCCCTGCGACCGCGACGAGGGCCAAGCCCGTAAGTCCCAGAGCCACATACGCCGTATTGCCGCTTCTGCTGACCCGCCTCATAGATGACCGGCATCGACAGGGTTACGACCAAGCTGAAGAGCAGAGCGCCGACTCCTGAGGACGCGAGATGAAGAGAAGCGGCGGACGGGAATTGAACCCGCATCATCGCCTTGGAAGGGCGAGGCTCTACCGTTGAGCTACCACCGCGCGGCTGAAGCCGCCCCGGCGAGCGGTGCGGCGTCGGTGACAGTTTGCACAAACCACCTCGCACTTTGCAATCTCGTCGAGGACTTTTTGCCATTCATGGCCCCTCCAGCCCTTGGCGATGCTGAATTTCTTGTCCCGGAGATGGTCGAACTCCAGCACGATCGGATCGGTCTCGCCGCAGTCGACGCAGGGGTGTTCGTGACCGTTATCGAGGCGAACAGACGTTCCCATCAGCTTCTCATCTGAAGCGAAGATGAGGCTGGCCAAAGCCGATGGCGAGACGATGCGTCAAAATGGCAAGCAGCCACGGGGAGTGGCGCAGTCTGGTAGCGCACTCGGCTGGGGGCCGAGCGGTCGCAGGTTCAAATCCTGTCTCCCCGATTAGAAGACCCTCATTTGAACCGCCGCCAGCAGAAGCGCCGGTTCCGGTGACGGCCTCACCATCCAGCCGCGCCGGAAGCTCCGGATCGGCGAGCGTCGCGAAGGGCTCGGCTGCCTCGGCGTCGGCGATGTGCTCGTCGTAGACGACGAGCCGCTCAAAGAGCGCCTGATTCCATTGGCGGCGTAGGTGACCTGGCGCGGCAAGGTAGGCCCGGTGGCAGTCGGCGAGCGAAGATGGCGCTAATGAGTCTCGAAGAACGGCCAGACTTGAACACCCCGTACGCGATCTCGAGAGGGCCCTTCGGCTTGCAACAGATCAGCACCGAGGAAATCGACGCTGCTTTGCACGAGTTGGACGCGGCGGGCTTGGTTGTTCAGAGTGTTTCCGGCTGACGCCTGGTCAATCAGCCCGCTAGATGACCGGCGAGGCTCGCCTAAGGGTTAAGACAGTTCCGCTGGATCGAAGCCCAAATCTGATGCCCTGTGACGGGCCAGCGCCAGGTATCGATATGCGGTCGCCTGGGATACCTGGCACTCGTGCGCAACCTCAATGATGTTGCCGCCGCTGGCAATCCAAGCCTCAGCGGCCTTTTTCATCCGTTCCAAACCCGGGGCGTCCCGGCGTCGAGCCGGAACCCGGCGCACTTGCTGCTCCCACACTTCGTCTGCCTCCGCGTTGCTGGCAGCATCCATCCTCCAACCACCACCCTTCAGCGGACCAGCGCAGGTGCCCGTGCCTGCTGCAGATGCAGTAGCAAGCCTCAGCAGACGGGCGACCTCAATCGACCTTGGAACGCGATCCACGCTGTCTACCTCAATTCGGGTGCAGCGAGAGCGGCCATCTGAATCCAGTTCAACGTCGAGCACGTACCTATCACCCTCAGGATCTCGTTCAAAGGTTGCAGTGAACTGCCGAGGCGCCATTGCGTTGCTCTCGGGAAGCTTCACCCAGCCCCCAGGTTTGAAGAAGTTGAACGAAATGTTGATTCTCATATTGCGTTGAACAAAGTGATTCGACTCGGCTGCAGCGGCAAGAGACGCTTGCGTCATGACCAGCAACTTGGCAAACGAGTCGGTCGGCGAGCGGATACGGCACCCGCGATGCCTATCTGCCCTGGCCCAAAACCTTGGCGCAATCAGCGAAATCTCAAGAGAGAATGAGGTATGAGTATGCGCCGAGTTGTCTGCAATGCTCATTCGATGGCAGGGACGCAGGCGATCTACTATCGCGACAAGCGCGGGGGCGAACCTGTTGACGCGTTCATCGAGGCGCTTCCCGCGAAGCGTGCGGCGAAGATTGACGATTGCGTCGAGGAGTACCTCAACGGGCGAGCACCCGATGCGCCACCGCCCGAGTTTCCGATCAGTTCGCAGATTGAAGGCGAGCTGCGCGAGCTGAGAATCCGGTTCGCCAATACGCGGTACCGAATCCTCTATCAGCGATCGGGGACCCTGATGGTCCTGCTGCACGCCTTCGAGAAGAACACCGGAATGGTGCCCGCCTCAGAGAAGGCCCTGGCGAAGAGGCGGGTGGCTGACTTCAAGCGGCGCATGGACGCGAGGCCGAGGAAACCACCGCGCGCAGCGGGCAAAGACGCGCCGCCCACCAGGCGGTAAGCTACTTGACTCATTTTATCTATATAGATAAACTAGCCGCCATGAGCGCGAAAGAGAACGGTCGCATCAGCCCAAAAGGCAGGACTGCCGCCGAGGCGGCGCGGAGCCGCGCTCAGGGCAGTGACGAGTACCGGGAGGCCCGCGACGAGTACGCGGCGATCCGCGAGTTGCGCGAGCGGAACTGGATTGCCGCTCACATCCGCGAACGGCGCTACGAGCTTGACCTCACGCAGAAGGAGGTCGCCAAAAGGGCGGGCACCTCACACTCCTTCATTTCAAAAGTCGAGGGCGGCAATCACATGCCGACGATCCCCGTCCTGAAGCGCATCCTCACGGTGCTTGACGAGGAGCTGCTGATTGGGATCGAGCGTCAGGTTCCCGACGAGGAGCCCGAGCGCGAGCTGGCACCCGCGCCGGAACTTGCCGCCGCCTGATTGCAGCACCCGGGCGCATTCGAGCGCCTCATAAGCTCGAGTCGCTCAATCGTCGTCGTGCCACGGTAAGCCACTTCGGGCGTAGGACCACTCATGCCAGGCAACGAGCGAGGCGGCAAGTCGGGCGTTGTCCAAGCGGCCCTGGTCGGAATCAATCTCCATTGAGTGATGCTCCACGCCGCCGAGGTATTCGGCGACCTGAGCGGCCGCCTGCTGAGGATCCTTCGTCTCACGCAGGATGCGAGCCACCTTGGGTGCGTACGTTTCGTACTCACCCCAGGCTTCAGGAGCGTCGCCGACACCAATTGGGTCCCAGGCGGTCATCGGGATGCACTGAAGCTCTCGCTCTCCGCGCTCGTGCCACCATTCCTGCCATCCGCGACTGCCGCTGTCTTTGTGCTTGGCGGGCCGCACGACCGCAGTCTCGCACGGCGCCCAAGAAAGCCGTTGGCCTCAGGGGCCGCGGCGATAGCGAGCGGATCTTCGTCGTCCGCGAGCGCCAGGTAATGCTCGACGAAGACCCTGGCTGACCTCTACGGCGTGGAGACGAAGCGGTTGGTAGAGCAGGTAAAGCGGAACCTCGAACGCTTCCCGGAAGACTTCATGTTCCAGCTCCGGAAGGACGAGCGGTGGGCGCCGTTATGCCCCGCGAGATGACCTCGCGGCTCGATCAGCACGACGAACAACTGGAACAGGCTTTAGAGCGCTGCATCAGCTGATCACGCCGCTGGAGAAACCAAAGAGCAAGGTCGGCTTCAGGACCCGTGAGGACGACGACTGACCGAAGCTTTCGTCAGTACTTCAACCTGGTTCAAATGCCGCCCAGTAAGGGGCGATTAACGAGAGTCCGCTTCCGAAGCTGGCTTTCGGCTTCCACTTATTATTCGCCAGATGCGCCGTGCTCTCGTCCTTGCCGGGGTGCTCTTCGCCGGCCTTCTTCTCGCGGTTCCGGCCCTCGCAGCGGGTGCCGGACGCGAAGTCGAGCGCGAGGTCGCCTTCGACATGGACGTCGAAGGCTTCAGCGTCCATGTCTTTGTCTCCAACAACGATGGCGACGTGGACGCGACGATAATCCTCAGCCGTGGCCCGCAGGTCGCCTACTACGCGGCGCCGGCGAAGGTCACCGCAGAACGGGTGACGGCGCGGTTCGGCAGTCTCGGCGAACTCGACTACCGCTTCGCTCCGAAGCGGAAGGGGAGCGCCGATTGCAACGGCGCCGAAGAGGGTGAAGCCGTGTTCGAAGGGACCTTCGACTTCACCGGCGAGAACGGCTACGTCCACATCGAAGCCGGCCACGCCGAAGGGTCCTTCCGAATCTACCCCGAGCCGAAGAACTGCCCACAGAAACGGCTCGCCCGGCGCGCCGTGCCGTATCACCCGTCCTACTCGGACGAAGGGGCGACCCTGGAGGCGAGAGCCGGTTCGCCCGCCAAAGGAAGGATGCGCGAAGTCAACGTCTTCGACGAAGGCCAGCGCGGGCCGCACAAGGTCGTTGTCTTCGCCACCCTGGCCGAAAAACGCGAAGGGTTGACGGTCGCCCGCGGGGTGCAGCTGGCGGCAGGATCCGGTGCCTTCCGCTGGAACCTCGAGAAGGGCACCGCGACGCTGCGGCCGCCGGCGCCTTTCACCGGCTCGGCGACTTTCACCCGGCACGGCCACGATGGCCACGGGACCTGGAAGGGTTCACTGGGCATGCCGATCTTCGGCGGCGAACCAGTGGAACTTGCCGGCGGCAAGTTCCGTGCCTTCATCCACAAAGGCGTGCCGCAGAACGAGTGAGACCCGCCGTCCTCAGGGCTGGGGCTGGCGCTCCGAGAGGTAGGACGTTCTCTTGGGTCAAGGTCGGTAATTGTCATCCTTGACGAATGCTCGGCAGCGATCTGAAAGTCGTCGACGGCGCCAGCGATGGAGCATGGATCGAACCCGCGCTTGGCGGCGATTGCGGCGCCGTCACGGAGCAGGTGCCGAAGCTCTTCGAAGCGTATGCGCGCGTCTTTCATCCCGCCTCGGACGATCAAGGAAACCCCGTCACCTGGGCCGAGGTGACCCGCCAGCTCGGCCGCACGGCCCACCCCGACATGCAATGGCACCAGATCGTCGGTACCGCGGACACGTTTGGAATCGAGCATGACCCGCTGGTGGATGCAATCGAGGCCGAACAGGGCAAGCAGCCGCGACTAGAGCTGCCGGCGGGGAGAGACCACCTGGTCCTCGCCGGGCCCCTGGCAGCCGTCGTTCAGATCGGCGACGCCGATCCTCCGGGCCTGATCTCGTCTGTCCCGGTGGGCGCTGAGGAGTCGTGGGAGCGACCCGAGCCCGATTCCACCGACCCGTTCTGGCGCGAGGGGCCGAGCCTGATCTGGCCCGCAGACCACTCCTGGTTCGTCGCGAGTGAGGTTGACTTCGATTCGACCCTGGTCGGGGGCAGCCGGGCGCTGGTCGATGCGCTTGTTGCAGCGTCGGGCCTCGAGGTCCACGAGGTCCAATCGGACACGAAGCTGACTGCTTTCTCCGACAAGCTCAATCCGGTTCCGGAGTCCGAGGAGGGGTAGATCGCCAGAGTGACCGCGAATCGCTCAGGCCTACGAAAATGGTCGTTCTGGCGCTAGCCACGAGACTCGGATCCCAAGGGGAGGTCTAGTCTGGCGGAATGACTCGATTGCGAGATTCGGGCCCAGTTGCGCCGGGCAACGAGGAGGCGGTACGGGCGTGGGACACCGTGCTCTATCAGCGGTGGAAGCAGAATCGCGAGGTCTTCGTCGGGGCGCTGGAGCAGGTCACCGCGGAGTTGTTCGAACTGTATCCGCCGCCGGAGGGCGGAAGCTGCATCGACATCGGCTGCGGGTTCGGCGAGACGACGCGGCAACTGGCTGCGCTCGTCGGTCCCCGGGGCTTCGCGCTCGGCACCGACTCCTCCCCTCGCTTCATCGCGGATGCGCGTCGCGAGGCGAGCGAAGCGGGCGTTGGAAACGTCGAATTCGAAACTGCCGACGCCCAGACGGCCGAGTGGGATCGGGCCTACGACTACGCCTTCTCGCGCATGGGGACCCAGTTCTTCGCCGCACCGGTCCCGGCTATGCGTGTGATCGGGGGAGCTCTGAAACCCGGTGGCGGGCTCCGCAAGATCTGCTGGCGGCGCAAGGAGGAGAGTTCTTTCTGGGCGGAGACCGAGCAGGTGGTCGAACGCTTCCTCGCGCGGCCGGACGAGTACGAGGCCGATACCTGCGGCCCCGGCCCGTTCTCCCTCGGCAATCCCGACACCCTGCGAGGCATTCTCGAGGCTGCCGGGTTCGAGGCGATCGAGCTACTTCCTCGTGACTTCGACTATTTCATGGGCAAGGACATGGCGGAGGCGGTTGACTCTCTGCTCGCGATCGGCCCGGGA
>Ga0190265_10004054_pt1 | contig 10105 bp, 4 predicted proteins | sample Popmic124T_FD_133135 | JGI IMG/M metagenome (GOLD analysis project Ga0190265, IMG submission 133135) | Populus adjacent soil microbial communities from riparian zone of Indian Creek, Utah, USA - 124 T | ecosystem: Environmental > Terrestrial > Soil > Riparian zone | place: USA: Utah | collected...
ATCCGTGTTTCGACGCGGTCGACTACGTCCTCGAAGGACTCGACCGCGCCGAGATGGTGCGCCGCCGCGACGCGCTGGCCACCGCCGCCGGGATCGACGTCGACCGGCTCGACGCGTGGTGCCGGGTAACCGCGCCGATCGGCGCCACCCACGTCAGCAACCCGGGGCACTCCGCCGAGCTGGCCGCGTTCGGTCGCGGCGAGTACTGACCCGGGAAGGATTCCCGGCACGTTCCCGGCCGCGCCACTGCCGCCGGGAACGTGCCGTCGCGTTCCATCGAACCGTCGGAACTCCACCAGCACAGGACGTGTACCCATGCCCATCGCCACCCTGCTGTCCCGGGTGATCCCACCGGATTCCCTGCGTCGCAAGCTGATCGCGATCCGTCTCGCCGAGTCGATCGGCAAGGGCGTGTTCATCAGCGGAAGCGTCGTCTACTTCACCCTCCACGTCGGGCTGTCCGCGGGTCAGGTCGGCCTCGGCCTGTCCGCGGCGGGCTTCTCGGGGCTCGTGTCGTCGGTCGTGTTCGGCATGGTCGCCGACCGGATGAGTCGCAGGAAGCTCCTGTGCATGCTGTTCCTGACGTTGGCGGTCGGGTTCGGCCTGTACTCCCTCGTGGACAGTGCCGCTGCGTTCTTCGCACTGGTCATGTGCGTCGGGTTCGTGGAGTACGGCACGAGCCCGACGATGAGCGCGCTGATGGGCACCCTCGTGCCACCCGACGAACGGGTCCGGCTCAAGGCGATGATGCGATCGGTGTTCAACATCGGCTTCAGCGTCGGCATCGGGGTCGCGGCGGCGGCTGCGTTGTCGCCGAGGCTGCTGGTGGTGATCCCGCTGACCACCGCCGCGTTGATGGTCGTCGCCGCGATGCTCGTCACCCGACTGCCCGAGGGCGAGCGGAAGACGATCCCCAGCGGGCTCGCGAAGTTCGCGGCGGTGCGGGACCTGCCGTTCCTGGGGGTCATCGGGGTGTCCGCGGTGCTCGCGTCACACGTCACGATCGTGCTGGTGACGTTGCCGCTGTGGGCGCTGCGCCAGACCTCGATGCCGCACTTCGTGGTGCCGTTGCTGCTGATCTTCAACACGGTGTTCGTGATCCTCTTCCAGGTGCGTGCGAGCAAGGGAGCGGAGACGGTCCCCGGGGCCTGCCGGACCGCACGCCGTTCCGGGTACTGGCTGGCCGCCGGCTGTCTCGTCATCGCGCTGACCGCGGTGAACAGCAACGTGGTGCTGGTGACGGTCGCGATCGTCGCGGCCGTGCTCGTCCTGTCCACGGCGGAGATCATGCAGTCGGCGTCGGCGTGGGGTCTCGGCTTCGGGCTCGCGCCGGAACACGCGCAGGGTGAGTACCTCGGCGCGTTCGACCTGCACGTCATCACCCAGAACATCGCCGGTCCCGCGGTCCTGTCCGGCGTGGTCGTCGCGTTCGGCCTGTGGGGATGGCTCGCCATCGCCGTCGTCGTGTTGGCCGCCGCCATGGTCATCACTCCCGTCGCGCGGAACAGCGAGCGCCGGCTCGCCGCACGACAGCCAGAACTGGCCACCGTGTAACGGTTCCAGTGCCACGGGCCCGGACGGTCTACCGTCCGGGCCCGTGGTGTACCCAACGGGCCCGTGGATACATCGGTGAGCTCCCGTTCGGGGAGGAAGGTTTCCCGGCTGTCCCGGAGGTGTGCCACCTCCGTCGGGAAGCGGCGCCGACCAAGCTCAACGTCATGGTTCTCACCGGACGGGCGTCGTTCGCCCAGGAAAGGCTGTACTTCCTCAACGAGTTACAGCCGGGCAACCCCGCCTACGTCGTCGCGTTCGCCGTCCGCCTCGACGGCCCACTGCGGATCGACGCCCTGGCGGCCGCGTTGCGGCGGGTGGTGGCCAGGCACGACGCGTTGCGCACCGCCTTCGCCGTCGTCGACGGTGTGCTCGAACAACACGTGCACGCCGAGACCGAACCGGACGTCATCGCCGATCGGGTGCCGTGGGTAAACCGTGCGGCCCAGGACGCGGAGCTGTGCGACCTGGTCGCCGCCGAGGCCGCCCGCCCCTTCTCCCTGACCGCCGGGCCGTTGCTACGGGCGTGGATCCGCAGCTGGAGCGCCGACGAGCACGCACTGACCGTCCTCGTGCACCACATCGCCTGCGATGGCTGGGCGGTCGGTCTCCTGCTCGCCGACCTGGCAGCCGAGTACAACGCGGGCATCGCCGGCACCACGGCGGTGTACGCCGGCGCCCCACTGTCCTATCTGGACTACTCGGCGACCCAGCGCGCCGACGTCGGCCGCGACGAGGCCGGTCTCGCGTTCTGGCGTGCCACGCTTGTCAACGTTCCGCGCCTGGCGCTGACGACCGACAATCCCCGCCCGAGCGTGCTGAGCTGTCGCGGCGCCGTACTGCGACGGTCGATCACGCCGCGGCTGGTCGACCGGCTCACGGGCTGGGCCAGGGCGCACGGCACCACGCTGTTCACCGTCGCGCTCGCCGCCTACGCCGCCGTGCTCGGCCGCCATACCGGCCAGGACGACGTGGTGATCGGTGTGCCCGTCGCGAACCGCATGGAGGAAGGCGAGGAACAGCTGGTCGGCTGCCTGGTCAACACGCTCCCGGTGCGGGTCGACCTGTCCGGCCGGCCGTCGTTCGCCGACCTGGTGGACCGAGTGCGGAGCGCTTCGCTGACGGCGTTCTCGTGGCAGCACGTGCCGTTCGAACAGATCGTCGCAGCTGCGGCGGGAGAGCGGGAGCTGAGCCATGCTCCGCTGTTCCAGACCGCGCTGTCGGTACAGAACTTCCCGTTCGCGTTCCCGGAGCTGACCGATCTGCGGCTCACCGAGGTCGACGTGGAGGTCGACGCGACCAAGTTCGACATCGGCCTGACGCTCGACGTCTCGACGGAGACCCCGTTCCTGCGTGCGGAGTTCAGCACCGAACTGTTCGAAGAGGACACCGCGGCGACACTGCTCGCGCAGTACCACACGTTCCTGGCGTCCACTGTGGATGGCGAACCCGACATGGTGGACGCCGCCGAGCGGGCCCGGCTGACGGCCGACGCGGACAAGCCGATGGCCGCGGCACCCTCGGTGCTGACGCGGTTCGTCGAGCAGGCGAGTCGGAACCCGGCGGCAACCGCGATCCGGCACCGTGGCGCTGACCTCACCTACGCGGAGCTGGACCGATGGTCTGACCGCATCGCTGGTGCACTCGTCGCCAATGGAGTGACCCGCGGCGATCGGGTGAGCCTGCTGTTGCGCCGCTCCCCGGCAGTGGCGGCGGCGATCCTGGGGACCTGGAAGGCGGGCGGCGCCTACGTGCCGCTCGACCCGGAGTACCCGAGGGGACGACTCGACCTGATCGTCGCCAGTGCGGCGACCTGGGTCACGCTCGCCGAGCCCGACACCGCGGCGCTCGCGGGCGAGCTCACGGCAGGGCAGGACACCGTGCTGCTCGACGTGTTCGCGGCCGACGGTGATCCCGTCACGCCGCCCAGCTACCCCGCGGCCGGCGACCTGGCTTACGTGATCTATACGTCCGGGTCGACCGGCACGCCCAAGGGGGTGATGGTCGGGCACGGCGGCGTCGACGCGTTGTTCACGCCCACCCCGGCCGGGCTCGACGCGACCGCCGCCGACGTGTGGCTGTGCGCGCACTCCTTCGCGTTCGACTTCTCCGTGTGGGAGCTGTGGGGTGCGCTGACGACCGGCGCTCGCGTGGTGATCGCCGACCAGGCCGATCTCGTCGACCCGGCGCGGCTGGCCACCCTCGTCCGGGACGAGGGCGTGACCGTGCTGAGCCAGACCCCGGGGTCGCTATACCGGATGTTGCCGTGCTACCTGGACATGACCGGCGCCGACGCGCCGCTGCGGTACGTCGTGCTCGGTGGCGAGGCGCTGACGTGGTCGCGGGTCGCCGCGATGGCCGTGTCCGGCCTCCGCGCGGAGTTCGTGAACATGTACGGCATCACCGAGGGCACCGTCCACGTGACGATCACGCGAGTGCCCGCTGCCGATGTGGCGACCGCACGGCCCGGGGACATCGGCGTCGCGCTGCCGTCCGGGCGCTGCTACGTCCTCGACGAGAACCTCGAGCCGGCGGGCACCGGCGTGCCGGGCGAGCTGTACATCGGCGGAATTCTGGTCGCGCACGGCTATCTCGGCGACCCGGAGCTGACGGCGGAGCGGTTCCTGCCCGACCCGTTCGGGCCCGGCATGGTCTACAAGACCGGCGACGTGGTCCGGCAGCTGGCCGACGGGCGCCTCGTGTACCTGGGCCGCAATGACAGCCAGGTCCAGATCCGCGGTCATCGCGTCGAGTGCGGTGAGGTCGAGCAGGCGTTCCTGCGTCACCCCGAGGTGCGGGCGTGCGCGGTGGTCGCGGACGGCGACCGGCTCGTCGCGTACGTCGTGGGCACCGGTGACGAGGGTGCGCTGCGTACCCACCTGCGTGCCGACCTTCCCGGCTACATGGTGCCGTCCACAGTGGTCACCGTCGCCGCGATCCCGTTGACAGCACACGGAAAGGTCGACACCCGGAGACTCCTTGCCGAGCACCGTCCGGCGACCCGGTCCGCTCCGGCCGAACGCGGCAGCTCGCTGGAAGAACGCATCCGCCGCGTCTGGATGGACGTCCTCGCCAACTCCGAAGTCGGGCTGCACGACAACTTCTTCGACCTCGGCGGCCACAGCTTCGCGCTGATCGCCGCCCAGGAACGCATGGCGGCCGACGGCCTCGAGATCTCGGTCACCGACCTCTTCCGGTCCGGCACGGTCGCGGCCTGCGCCGCGCACTTCCGGCCGACGACCACCGCGGCACCCGCCACCCGAGCACGAGAACGCAGGACCGGCCGCACGATGCTGGCCGACCGACGGAGAAGGGCAGGAACCGAGCGTGGCTGAGCAGGACAGCGGCAGGATCGCGATCGTCGGGATGGCGGCCCGACTCCCGGGCGCCGACCGCGACCTGGACCGCTTCTGGCAGAACACGGCCGACGGCGTCGAGTCGATCAGCTTCTTCACCCGCGACGAGCTGCTCGGCTGGGGTGTGCCCGCGGAGCTGGCCGACCAGCCCAACTTCGTGCCTGCGCGCGGCGTCGTCGAGGGCGCGGACCGCTTCGACCACCGGCTGTTCAGCTACTCGCCCCAGGACGCCGCGCTCATGGACCCGCAGCAGCGGGTGCTGCTCGAGTGCGCGTGGAGTGCCCTGGAGCACTCCGGTCATGCGCCGGTCGGGATCGACGGCAACCGGACCGCGGTGTTCGCGGGTACCGGCATGAACGTGTACCTGCTGGACAACCTGTGGCCGAACGAGCGGGTGCTCAAGGCAGCGGGCGGGTTCGGGCTCGTCATCGGGAGCGACAAGGACTACGCGGCCACCCGGATCGGCTACAAGCTGAACCTCCAGGGACCGGCACTCACCACGCAGACCGCCTGCTCGACGTCGCTCGTCGCGGTCCACCTCGCGGTGCAGAGCCTGCTCACCTACGACGCGGACCTCGCGCTCGCGGGCGGCGCCACCATCGCCCCGCCGACCCGGCGCGGGCACCTGCACGAGCCGGGCGGCATCTTCTCGCCCGACGGCCGCTGCCGCGCGTTCGACCGTGACGCGGCGGGCACGGTCCCGGCGGACGGCGCCGGCGTGGTCGTCCTCAAGCGACTCGAGGACGCACTGCACGACCGCGACACCATCCATGCGGTGATCGCCGGGTCGGCGGTCAACAACGACGGCGCGCGCAAGGCCGGTTTCACCGCGCCCGGTCCGTCCGGGCAGGCAGCGGTGATCAGATCCGCGCTCGAGGTCGCCGACGTCGACCCGGCGACCATCGGCCTGATCGAGACACACGGAACCGGCACCGCGCTCGGTGACCCGATCGAGGTCGCCGCCCTGCGACAGGTGTTCCACACGCCGGGCCGGGCGCCGCTCGCGCTGACCGCGCTCAAGTCGAACGTCGGGCACCTCGACACGGCCGCCGGGGTGGCCGGGCTGATCAGGATGGCGCTCGCGCTGCGGCACCGCACGATCCCGCCTGTCGCGCACTTCACCGCGCCGAACCCGGCACTCGAGCTGGACACCTCGACGCTGTGGGTGCCGTCGGCGGCCAAGACGTGGGACGCGATCGACGGTGTCCGCCGCGGCGGGGTCAGCGCCTTCGGCATCGGCGGCACCAACGCGCACGTGGTCGTGGAGGAGGCGCCCGAACCGAGAACCCGGCGGCGCAGGCGGTCCCCGGAGCTGATCATGGTGTCGGCGAAGACCGAGCAGGCCGCGCAGGACAGCCTCGCCCGCGTCGCCGCGTTCGTCGCCGGCGCACAGGTCCACGACCTCGGCGACGCGGCGCACACCCTGCGAACCGGCCGGACCCCGTTGCCGTGGCGGGCCACCTTCGTGACGGGTGAGCCGCACCGAGCGCCGGTGCGGGCGGTCGCCGCGCCCGGTGTGCCGTTCGTGGTGACCGGCGCCGGTGAGCTGACCGGCAACCGGCCCAACTACGACGCCGACCCGGTCTACCGCGAGATCGTGGACGCCGGAACCGCCCACCTGCGGGCAGTGGGCGTCGAGCGGACCGCGGCGATGGAGCGGTTCCTCGCGGCCGTCGGACTCGCGGCCGCACTGCGGGCACACGGTGTCGAACCGTCGGCGGTCCTCGGCACCGGCACCGCGGCCGCGTGTGTCGCGGGGGAGCTGACCCTCGAGGAGGGCCTCCACCGCGCCGCAAAGGACCTGCCGTATCCCGAGGTCCCCGACGGGCCTTGGGTCGAGATCGGCACCGCGGTCACCCTCCATCTCCCCGGCGAGGTACTCGACCTGCCGGTCAACCGCCACGCCCGACTCCTCGCCGTCGTCGGCCGGCTCTGGGAGCTGGGTATGGCGGGGGAGTGGACGCCAGCAACCGGGACCGGCCGCCACCGCGTGCCCGTCCCGACCTACCCGTTCGCGGCCACACGGCACTACATCGACGCGCCCGCGACCAGTCATGGAAGGCAGAACTGATGCAGGACAACACGAAGGCCGAGTGGGAAGCCGATTTCACGCAGCTGTGGATGGAGGTGCTGGGTGTCGACGAGGTCGACGAGCACGACGACTTCTTCGACCTCGGCGGTCACTCGCTCAGCGCGCTGCGACTGTCCACATTGATCCGCGAGGAGCTCAACCTCGCCGTCATGTTCGGGCATGTGCTGGAGAACCCGCGCTATGCCGACCTCATCGCGGTGGCCAGAACGGCGCCCGCCGAGCGCCCGGTGGCGAAGGTCTGATGCGCGAGGACTGGCTCTCCATCGTCATCGAGGCTCTCGGCGTCCCGGTCCCGGCAGATGCGCTGGACACCCGGTCGTTCGTCGCGCTCGGCGGCACCTCGCTGCAGGCCATCGGCCTCGTGGCGGCGGGGCAGCGGCGGCTCGGCAAGGACGCCGACATCGCGGGTGTGCTCGCCGACCGCCCGCTCGGCGAGGTCCTCGACGCGGCACGCGAGTTCACCGGCTCCGCGCCGGTGGCCGCCGCCGGTCCCGGACGGCGCGACCTGTTGCCCGGCCAGAAAGGCATGCTGGCCGCGCACGTGTCCGGGCAGGACCAGCCGTACCACCTGATGTTCACCCTCGACGCGGACACGCCGCTCGACCTCGGCCGGACACGTACCGCGCTGCGTGCGCTCGTGGCCAGGCACGAGTCGCTGCGGACCATGTTCACGCACGGCTCTGACGGGGTCGACCGGGTCGTGCTGCCCGCACCGCACGAGCCGAGGCTGCTGCTGCAGCACCTGCCTGCCGGGGTGGACGCGGTCGCCACCGTCCACGACCTGTACGGCCGCGACAGCGCGGCACTGCTGCGCCCGTTCGAGGCACCGCCGCTGGTGTTCGTACACACCAGTGCCGGTGACCGAGGGCTGCTGACGGTCCTCGTGCACCACGTTCTGGCCGACGGCTGGAGCATCGGCGTGCTGCTGCGCGAGTTCGCGGAGCTGTACGCGGGTGCGGACCTCGGTGTGGCACCGAGCCCGGAGTGGATCGCGACCCGGCTCGCGGCCGCGTCGGGCACCCGGGACGCGGCGCTGGCCAGGGTCACCGCACGGCTCGACGGCGCGCTCACCGAGCTGACGCTGCCGAGCGACCTCCCGCCTGTCGTGGAGGCCGACGGGCGGGGTGCCCGCCTGGTGTTCGGACTGTCGTCCGAGGCCACGGCTGCGGCTGAGATCCTGGCACGACAGGCGCAGGCGACCGTCCCGACGGTGCTCCTCGCCGCGTGGTCGCTCACCGTGGCCCGCCGCGCCGACGTGACCGACCTGGTGCTCGGCGTGCCCGCCGCCGGACGGTTCGAGGCGGGCATGGACCGGATCGTCGGGCTGTGCACCCGGGTCGTGCCGGTGCGGTGCCGCATCCCGGTCGACACCACTCCGACGGCGTTCGTACGCGGGTCGGCCGCCGCGATGGCCGATGCTGTCGCCGACGCCGACCTGCCGTTCGAGGACGTTGTCGCCGCGCTCGGCCGCACCGACGGCACGGGCCACAACCCCCTCGCCCAGTTTGGTTTCGCCGCGCACCACGAGCTGGTGCCGGCGACCGTCGGCGGCTGGACCGTCCACGAAGGACACTGTGCGGGTGCGGTGTTCGACGCGCTGCTGTATCTGCGGACGTGGTCGGACCGGCCCCGGCTCGCGCTGGAGTACGCGACGTCCGTGCTCACCGCAGCGGACGCCGGGGAGCTGGCCTCCTCGTTCAATGCCGTCCTCGTCGAGCTGGCCGCCGCGTCCACAGTGGACGAGGTCGTCGGCCTCGCCGCCGCGCAGGAAGCCCGCCTGCGTGAGCTGGGCGCCGGCGGTGAGTTCACCACGGTCGACGACCTGTGGAGCGCCTTCGCCTGGCACGCCGCCGCGACCCCGGACGCACCGGCCGTCGCCGACGAGCACGAGTGCCTCACGTACGGGCAGTTGCACGACCGGGCTCTGGACCGGGCCGCCGCCCTGCACGCGTGCGGGGTCGGGCCCGGCGACCGGGTGCTGCTGGACATGAAGCGCTCGGTCGCGGAGGCCGTCGCGGTCCTCGGTATCGCCAGGGTCGGCGCGGCGTACGTCGCCGTCGACCGCACGGCGACGGCTGAGCAGCGCGCCCACCTCGCGCGGGTCGCCGCGCCGAAGGTCCGCGTCGCGGACCGCGTGGCCGAGCCGGAGTGGGCGCACCTCCCGGACTGCCCCGCCGCAGCGGCAGGAGAACCGCCGCCGCACACGCCGGACCCGGCGGGTGTCGCCTACGTGTCGTTCACCTCGGGCTCCACCGGCACGCCGAAGGGTGTGGTCGTCCCGCACCGCGCGGTGCTGCGGCTGGCCGAGGACCCGGACCTGTTCGCCGACCGGGACGGCATGTGCTTCCTGCGGCTCGCGCCGATGGCGTTCGACGCGTCGACCCTCGAACTGCTCGTCCCCCTGGCAAGTGGCCACGCGGTGCGCGTCCACCCGCCGGGCGACCCGACGCCGCAGCGTCTCGCGGACGTCCTGCGCGACAGCGGGGTCACGCACCTGTGGCTGACGTCCGGGGTGTTCCACCTCGTCGCCGAGCACCGGCCCGACGCGTTCCTCGGTCTGCGCCAGGTGTTCACCGGCGGCGGCGTGGTGTCGCCGCCGCACGTGCGGCGGGTGTTGGAGCACTGCCCCGGCCTGCGGGTCACCAACGGCTACGGGCCGACCGAGAACACCACGTTCACCACCACGTTCGACCTCGACCACGCTTCCGCGGTGCCGGACCCGCTGCCGATCGGCACCCCGGTGCACGGCACCACCGTCCGGGTCGTGGACCGGGCGGGCCGGCTCGTGCCTCGTGGCGCGGTAGGTGAGCTGCTCGCGTCTGGCCCCGGGTGCGCCGACGGTTACCTCGCGGACGCCCAACGCACCGCCGCCGCGTTCGGGGCCGACGGGTACCGGACCGGTGACCTGGTCCGCTGGGACGCCGCCGGCAGGCTGCGGTTCCTCGGCCGCAACGACACGCAGGTCAAGATCGCCGGGCACCGGGTCGAGCTGGCCGACGTCGAACGGCGGATCCGGGAGCAGCCGGGGGTGCTCGACGTGGTCGTGTTCCTCGCGGGTGACGAGCAGACCGCGAAGCGGCTGTGCGCCGTGGTGAAGGCCGAGCCG
>Ga0190265_10004055_pt1 | contig 10104 bp, 9 predicted proteins | sample Popmic124T_FD_133135 | JGI IMG/M metagenome (GOLD analysis project Ga0190265, IMG submission 133135) | Populus adjacent soil microbial communities from riparian zone of Indian Creek, Utah, USA - 124 T | ecosystem: Environmental > Terrestrial > Soil > Riparian zone | place: USA: Utah | collected...
CCGGCGGCGCCTCCGGCGCCGATCAACGTATGAGCCTCGTCGATGAAGAGAATGATCGGCTTCGGCGACGCTTGGACCTCGTCGATGACCTGGCGCAACCGGTTCTCGAACTCGCCCTTCATGCTCGCGCCGGCCTGGAGCAGGCCGATGTCGAGGGTGTACACGAGGACGTCCTTCAACGGCGGTGGGACGTCGCCCCGGGCCACACGCGCGGCGAATCCTTCGACGACGGCCGTCTTCCCGACGCCCGCCTCGCCGGTCAGAATGGGGTTGTTCTGACGGCGGCGCATGAGGATGTCGACGATCTGACGAATCTCCTCGTCGCGGCCGCTCACCGGATCCAGCTGTCCGTTGCGCGCCCGCTCCGTGAGATTCGTGGCAAATCGCTTCAGTGCCTCCTGCTTGCCCATTTGCGCCGGCGCCATCGCGCCGCTGGCTTCTCCCGGGGCGGCCGACGATCCATCGGCTGCCGAAAGCGTGTCTTCCGGGGAACCGCTCACGATCCGCAAGAAGTCGTCGGTGAGCGTGTCGACCTTCACGGCCTCGAAATGCCGCGAGATCGCGATCAGGGCATTGCGCAGCGACGGTGTCTTCAGGATCCCCACCATCAGGTGACCGGTCCGCACGCGCACGTCCCCGAACATCAGGGTCGAATAGACCCAGCCCCGCTCGACGGCGTTCTCGACGTGCGTCGAAAGATCGGAGATCGCCGTCGCGCCGCGGGGCAGGCGGTCCAGGGCCTCGGTCATGTCCTTCGCCAGCCGCGACGCATCCACCCCGAAGTGGCGGACGATGCGGTGCATGTCCGAGTCGGGCGATTGGAGAATCTGTTGAATCCAGTGCACCAGCTCGACATACGGATTGCCCCGCAGCTTGCAGAGCACCGTCGCGCCCTCAATCGCCTTGTAAGCCAGGCTGTTGAGCTTGCCGAACAACGCGGAACGACTGATCTCGGTCATGCCACTCGATCTCTATCAACGAACATTTCGCCATCCAGGCACAGGTCGTCCGCGTCGGATGCCGCCCTCCGGACCCCAAGCCATGTCGTCCAGCCAAGGCGGCCGCCGCCGCCGAGCTCGAGCGTCGGCACCTCGGCCCGCGCGAGACGCAGACGCACGTCCCAGTCGAGCTCGAAGCACAGGTAGAACCTCACCCAGTCAACCAGTTTCCTGAGCAACGCTCCGCCGCGCGGCGCTCCGGGGCGGCGCGCCGGCGAGTAGGGCAGGAAGGCTTCGTACTGCGCCAGCGTCAGCGGTCCGAGGTGAAGGCGGAACTTGGACTGATGGTCCCAGACGCGCGCACCGAGCACCGCGCCGCCGCCAAGAGCCGCGCCGTCCCGGCGCAGGTAGGTGCGGTCCCGCGGACCGAGCTTCAGCCAGTGACCGACGAACTCCTCGACCCTGACGGGCACCCGAAAGTACTGACGGAGGATGGCCGCGAGCCCTTCGGCGCTCCGAACCTGGCGCACGAGGGTGCCGGCGTGAAACAGCCTGGCAAGATCCGGCACCGAGTCGCGATCGCGGAACTGCGCCGGCGAGACGCCGACGAACGCTCCGATGTACACCGTATAGCGATCCTGAGCCGGCCGATCGCGGCTGACGTGAGGCTGCGCCTGCGCCCACGCGCGGTAGAAGAGCGCGAGAAACCGGTGATGGAAGAGATCGAGGAACCGGCTGAGCGTCGGGTCGCCGGAGTGGCGCAGCCGGTGCCGCACGTACTCGGTGATGTGAATCGGCATCGGACCATTGGGACCGAGGAGCCCGAACAGCCTGACCTGGAGCCGGGGCGGCGCGCCGTCCCGGCCGAACTCCAAGGAGGCGAGCGGCGCCGGCGCGAACGCGAGGTCCGGCTCCTGGCCGAGCCGTACGGACTCGTCCACGGGACGAAGCGCCGAGCCCCAGCGCGGCTTGCTGTCGTACAGACACTCGAGCCGGCGCAGCGTCTGGTAGAAGTCGTAGCGATACGGCTCCCGGGCCAGGCTGGCCAGAAAATTCAGAGCGTCGGTCTCGTGCCCCAATTTGGCGTCCATCGATTGATTTCGCCTCGATTCTGCGATCGAAGCACAGTCTCGGTGACCGAGTTGATCGACACGTAGCGCGCGAAGTACTGATCCAGCACGGCGCCGAGGAGAAACGCGCTCCCGCCCTCGAACGCCATCTCGTCCACGTCCAGCGTGATCTCGAGTCCGCGACCGAACGCGATGGGCCCCCGCGCCGGCAGCCGCCGGACCACGCGGCCGATGCTGACGGCTCGAATGCCTTCGATCTGACGCCTGGCGCTCACGTCGGTCGTGGTCGCGTACAGCTCGAGCAGGTCGCGCAGCGCGGTCGCTCCCTGCTGCCCCGTGGCGTTGACGAGGGACAGGTAGTTCAGCGACAAATGGCTGATCGCCCGCCACGCCACCGACCCGGACCCCGGTGTCTTGACGCCTCCCTCGACAAGCGCCGAGAACGGACGGCTCGGCCCGCTGATGACGCGGACGCTCGTGACCGGCGCGGCGATGTTCAGCGAAAAGTCACTCTGGCCAAGTCCGACGGTCATCTGCAGCACGAGGTCGCGATTCGTGCACAGCGCCTGGATGGACAACTGCCGCAGGTCGGCGGCATAAGGCGCCTGCGAGGAATCCACGAGCGACAGGAACACCTCGCTCCCGATGTAACTGGACCGCGGCCCGCGGCGCTTGTGCTCCTGCGACAACAGGCGCGGCTCGCGCCGCGTCGTGAAATACGCCGACTCCAGATGCTCCGCGTCCGAGCTGGAAGCGGAGTAGAACGGCAGGAACCGCCGCTCGCTGTCGTCCCCCGCGCCGTGGCCGACCACGTCGGTCACCTGATAGATTTCGAAGTCCAGCGGACGCGTGCGATCGGCGACCACGTGGAACTCGTACGACGAGTCGTTCACGTGAATACGATCGATGCGCGGCTTCTCGAACAGGTTCACCGCCGGCGTGCAGAACAGCTCGAGGTTCGGGCGGTCGACGACGCTCTCGAGCGTCGGATCGCCCCGGCCGAAGAGCAGCACCAGCTCGATCTCATTGCCCTGGACCTGCCGCACGGCCCGGCCAAGACCCGCCAGCTCGAAGAACCGGTAGCGCTGCGGAAACGCGAAGTACTCCTGCAGCAGGCGATAGCCCTGGAAGGATCGGACGGTCACCGGCAGAAGCGCTTCCGCGTCCGTGAACCCGACCGGTTTTATCGCAGAGGGCGCCAGGAGCGTCACGTCCTGCGGGCGGCCCCCGACGGGCCGCACCAGCACGCCGAGGCCGGTGGCGAGGCACAACTCCAGGAGCTTGGTCGCGACGTCGTCTCGCCCGGTGAGATAAAAGCACAGGCGATCGAACTTCACCTGCCCGAACGTGAGACCGGCCGTCGCCCGCAGCCTGATGCGAAGGCCCCCCTTGATCCGCGGGGCAATCGGCAAGGCATTGAGCGGCAGGTCCGGCGCGAACGAGAAATAGCTCACCGACGCGATCTCGATCGGCAGCAGCGTGACGTCGTGGGCGGTCCGAAACTCGCACGCCGTCGCGTCGTCCGGCGCCAGCACCGACTGCAGCGTCGTGCCGCGCGGCACCCTTCGAGTTCCGCTGGCGAGGCCCGGATCGTTCTTGTCGGGCTGCAGCTGGGCCACCAGCATCGACGGGGTGGGGGCCAGGTAGTGCGGGTAGATGATCTCGAGCAGCGTCTGCGTGAAGCGGGGGAACTCGGCGTCCAGCTTCAGCTGCACACGCGCCGCCATGAACCCGACCCCTTCGAGGAGCCGCTCCACGTAGGGGTCGGCGACCTCGAGTCCGTTCATGCCGAGCCTGGCCGCAATCTTCGGGAACTGCTGCGCGAACTCCGCGCCCATCTCCCGCAGATGCTGAAGCTCGAGGTTGTAGTACTGCAGGAGGCGGGGATCCATCACGCGACTCGCGTCGGCGCGAGATCGGCGATCTCCACCAGCCCGGTTTCCAGATCGATCTCGGTCCGGACCAGCACTTCGAGCGGCACCGGCTGCGCCCACAGCTGCCCGGAAATCTCGACGCCGATCACGTTGTGATGGTCGAAATTGCCGACCTCGAGGGCCCGCACCCGGAGGGTCGCGGGGAGAATGCGCGGCTCGTAGTCCAGGATCGACTGCCGGATGGCACGCTCCAGGTCCACCACTTCGAGCGACGAGGCGGTCTTTCCCGAAAGCGCCGGAAGCCCATAGTTCACGACCGACGATCGGGCGTACGGGTACTTCGCGGAATCCATGTTGGGGTCGAGGCGCGTGGTGTTGAACAGCCACGCCAGATCGCGCAGCACCGCTTCGCGCATGCGCCGCTTCGAGATCACCCGCTGCTGACGGGGCTCCAGCTTCTTGTCGGGTTCGTCGTCGGTCAACCGGTCCAGCAGCGCCGGCTGCAGCTGCTCCTGCGGCGTTCGCTGCTCAGGCATGATCCGCACCCAGACCGACGGGTGCAGGTTCGCCCTCGCGGCCGACCGTGATCTCGCGAACCTCGAGCATCGCGGTTTCCCCGGCGTCGGTCGCCAGAATGCGCTGGCCGAGGCCGCGATACATGTCTTCCGCGACCAGTTCCCACGAGGTCTTGCGCGCGAGGGCAATCGCCCCGTCTTCGGAGGCTTCCGAGCCTGGATATCGAGTCGGGATGAGCGCGAGGGATTCGCCGCCGTTGTCGAACTGCAGGTGCGCCGGCATCCACACCAGGTCCCGCAGGTCTTCCGGCGGCTCCAGCGTCACCTTGCTGACGCGGGAGAACGGCACCCAGTAGTACCGTCCGTTGATGACGGCCTCCATCACCGGACCCAGACGCGAATCGGCGTCCGCCAGCCATTCGAACGGGCGGCCGTCGATGTCGCCGCTCGACGGCGGCGCCTGGTCGAATGCCTGAAGGCGGAGCTCCTCGGAGTGGCCGGGGTCTCCGCGTCCGGCGAGCAGGCGGGACTCGATCAACAGCGCGAGCCACTGGTCTGGCTCGCCGAGCACCATCGGAGATTTCTTCCCCTCGAACACTTCACCGCGGATGGCTTCGCAGCGCACGGCATCGCCGTACATCTGCGCCATCGGCAGCGCCAGAGGCTCGAGCTCCGACGCCACCTTCAACTGGTTCAGCGCGCGCTCCCACTGACCGACGACGCAGAGAAGCTGAAAGAGGAAGATGCGAAGCTTCGCGTCAGCCGGCCGGGCCCGCACGTCTTCCTGAAGACGTGCGAGGGCTGCGAGCGGATCGCCGCTCTTCAGATCCCGCTCGGCTGCGTCGGAAAGGGTCATCGGCTAGCCTGCCGTCCACTCGTCCTCGAAGCTCGTGCTCCCCAGGGAATTCCCGTCAGGGCCCTGGGGCGTGTATTCCACGCTGATCTTGTTGAACGACAGGCTCACCCGCTCGAATATCGCGGGGCTGCTCGTCGAGTCGCCCGCTTCGATGTCCAGCGACACCAGGCGCCCGTCCTCAACCGTGATTTTGAGGTACTCGAGCGGTTTCTTCCCGACCTTGCGGACGGTCAGCACCGCCTTCTTGATCACCTCGTTGGTGCGCAGCGCCGACATCAAGGCGGTAGACGACTTGTCCACACGTTTGACGATGCGCAGCTCACGGATCGTGGCCTTCCCCGAAGCGCCGCCGCCGCCCAGGGAAGGCTTGCCCTGCATGCCCCACGACCAGCCCAGGACCTCGATCTCGTTCTTGTGCGCGTCGTCCTGCGCCTCGCCGCTGATCGCCCCGTGCTTGGCGCCATTGACACTGAGAAACATGTCTCCTGCGCCAGGAGCTCGAGCGACAGCGGCATCGGAAATAGGTACTCCCACGTCAGTAGTCCTCGAGGCCTAGCCTTCCTTGTTCGCCTTGAGGTCGTACTTGAAGTGAATCCCGGCGTCGAGCGAGCCGTCGGCCTTCTGCGGCTTGTATTCGAGGGCCACCTTGGCGAACGACAGGCTGACATTCTCCGAATGGCCGTTGTCGCTGCCGCCGTGCGTCACGCCCGTCACGATGACATCGCTCATCTTGACGATCAGGTACTCGTGCTGCTCCTTGCCGGATTTCCGGTGCGTGATCGTCGCTTCCTTCAGATGGGTCCCGGTGGCGCAGGACTGCATGAGAACGGGCGACGCCTTGTCGATGCTGTGGACGAACGACAGGTCGTGGAAGGTCGCCTTCCCCTCGCCGCCGCCGCTTCCATGTCCCATCGATCCCGCGTTCGTCACACCCCACGAGTACGACAGCACCTCGATTTCGTCCTTGTGTTTGGCGTCGAGCGATTCCCCCTTGATGTCCCCGAGTTTGGCAAAGATGTCTGTGGCCATTTCACGCTCCTATGATGAGACAACGATCCTGACGGCAAAATCGAACAGGTACCTCTAGCCGGCCTTCGCGGACGGCAACTTCGAGACGAGCCGCAGCGACACGGTGAGCCCTTCGAGCTGATAGTGTGGACGAAGGAAGAACTTCGCGGAGTAATACCCCGGGTTGCCTTCGATCTCCGCCACCTGCACTTCCGCGGCGGCCAGCGGCTTCTGAGCCTTGGTGGATTCCGACGAGTGGGCCGGGTCGCCGTCCACGTAGTTCATGATCCACTTCTGGAGCCAGATTTGCATGTCCTCGCGTTCCTTGAACGACCCGATCTTGTCCCGGACGATGCATTTCAGGTAGTGCGCAAACCGGCAGCAGGCGAACAAGTAGGGGAGCCTGGCCGCGAGGTTCGCGTTCGCGGTCGCGTCGGGGTCGGTGTACTCGAACGGCTTCTGCACCGACTGCGCGCCGATGAACGCTGCGAAGTCCGAGTTCTTGCGGTGCAGCAGCGGCATGAACCCGTTCTTGGCGAGCTCGGCTTCCCGCCGGTCGCTGATGGCGATTTCCGTCGGGCATTTCATGTCGACGCCGCCGTCGTCGGTCGGGAACGTGTGGACGGGAAGACCCTCCACCGCCCCGCCCGATTCCACGCCGCGGATCCGCGAACACCACCCATACAACTTGAACGAGCGGTTGATGTTGACGGCCATCGCGTAGGCGGCGTTGGCCCAGGTGTAGCGGCTGTGATCCGCCGCGCCCGTCTCCTCCTCGAAATCGAACTCCTCGACGGGGTTCGTCTTGGCGCCGTACGGGAGGCGCGACAAGTACCGCGGCATCGCCAGACCCAGGTAGCGGGAATCGTCCGATTCGCGGAGCGATCGCCAGGCGGCGTACTCCGGCGTCGTGAAGATCTTGGTGAGATCCCGCGGGTTGGCCAGCTCCTGCCACGAGCCCATCTGCATGACCGTCGGCGACGCGCCGGCGATGAAGGGCGTGTGCGCGGCCGCCGACACCTGGGCCATCTCGCCGAGCAACTCCACATCGGGCGGCGTCTGATCGAAGTAGTAGTCGCCCACCAGGCAACCGAAGGGCTCACCGCCGAATTGACCGTATTCGGCCTCGTAAATCTTCTTGAACAACGGGCTCTGGTCCCACGCCGTGCCCTTGTAGCGCTTGAGCGTCTTGCCGAGGTCCGCCTTGCTGATGTTCATGAAGCGGATCTTGAGCATCTCGTCGGTTTCGGTGTTGTTGACGAGATAGTGCAGCCCGCGCCACCCGCCTTCGAGCTTCTGGAAGTCGTCATGATGCAGGATCAGGTTGATCTGCTCCGTGAGCTTCTTGTCCAGTTGGGCGATGATCGCCTCGATCGATTTGACGACATCGGTGCTGATGAGTTTCGTCTGCGACAGAGCCTGCTCCGCAAGGGTGCGGACGGCCCGTTCGACGGCGTCCTTCGCCTCGTCGGTCTTGGGCTTGAACTCTTTTCTCAGAAGAGAGTCGAAGTCGTTCGCGTCGACGGCGCCTATCGTCGACGCCGCGTCTTGCTGCGGTTTCAGATCAGCCATGACTGTTTCTCCGCTCGGTCACCCGTCAAAATCAGGAAGATTCTTCCTGCGGATTCTTCGTCGTCGCAAGGGCCTGGAGCAGGGCCGGGTCCTGCAGCAGCTTGCTCACCAGGTCTTCCGCCCCGCTCTTGCCGTCCATGTAGGTGATGAGATTGGCCAGTTGTTTCCTCGCCTCGAGGAGCTTGTTGAGCGCGTCCACCTTGCCGGCGATGGCGGCGGGGGAAAAATCGTCCATGCTCTCGAACGTCAGCTCGACGCTGAGATTGCCTTCGCCGGTCAGCGTGTTCGGGACCTGAAACGCCGCGCGCGGCTTCAGGGCTTTCATGCGACTGTCGAAATTGTCGACGTCGATCTCCAGGAATTTGCGATCCGCGACGGGCGGCAGCGGTTCGGTCGGCTTCCCCGACAGATCCGCCAGGACCCCCATCACGAACGGCAGCTGTATTTTCTTCTCCGCGCCGTAGAGCTCCACGTCGTACTCGATCTGGACGCGGGGCGCCCGATTGCGCGCGATGAACTTCTGACTGCTCGCCTTCGCCACAACATACCTCCCAGCCAGCGACCCCGTTGCCGCGTTATTGATCCGGCTTCAGCCCGCCCGCCGATCGCGCGCCCGCCAGCGCGTCGGGGGCGATGTCGGCCAGCACTTCGAGAAAGTCCTTGGACACCAGACGTTTTGCGCGTTCGACGAACAGCGGGATCGGGCTCGACGGCTCGTTGCGCCGGAAAAAGTCGGCGACGGCATCCAGCGCGCGGACGGCGTCCTGCCGGGACTTGATCGCGCCGCCCGCGAACGCCGCCGCCGCACCGGTTCCGGAATCGCCCGCCTCTCCGGCGCCCTTGGCGTCGGTCCGCAAGGCGAGCTGCTCACGGCAGATCCGATTCAGCTTGGCGAACTGCGTGGACAACGGAGCGAAGTCGGGCGCAACGTCGGGTCCGCCTTCGCCGCGCATCCGGGCATCGATACTATTGAGAGCCGCCAGTGCGCTCGTTGCGCTCTGATCGAGGGCCGTCAGCTCCTCGACTGGCATCTCGCCGAACGCCTGCCGGATCGCCGCTTCGTCGGCCCGGCTCTCGTTTGCCGCCGGCGGTACCAGCCCGCCGGCGATGTCCAGGTCGCGAAGGCTGAACCGGCCATGCTGACGGCTCACCACGAGCGGGAGGCGCCACACCCGATCCACCACCGCCATCGGATCCGCGAAACAGTTCAACGCGTTCCGCCGCGCGATGGCGTCTTCGTCGATGAGCGGATACACCTGCGCCCAGTAGGTCTCGATCCACTGCGACGCCGTCGTGAGCACCTCGGCGAATTGCGGCAGGCTATCGGTGCGCAGCAGCGCGGTGCCCAGATAGGCCAGCAGCCGAAGATCCTTGCTCTTGCTCAGGGCCTCGAGCGCATCGGAGCGGATCCGGTCCCACTCCAGCGGCGCCTTCGTTTTCTCGTTCTCCCGCTCCCGATCTTCCGGATCGGGAGGAGCCTCGGGAGACTTCGCCTGTCCGAACAGCCGAAGGGCGTCGAAGGTGGCCACGATGGGCGTCTGGTCCAGATCCTGGCCGCACGGTTGCGCGGGCGAAATCGGCTCGAGCAACGCCTGACCGTCCCACCGAGCACTCATTACCAAGCCTCGTTGTCCCAGGATGTGCGTGGGCGCACGCCGTCCTGACCGGATTTCCGGCACACCCACCACACGACACAGCTCTCCCCGCCATGGCAAAGCACCCACACCGTCCTGAACCGGGAGACGACGGCCTGGTATTTGGTTGCTAGCGTAGTGTATCGGCGGGCCACATTCTATACCTGAAATCGGCCCGCGACGCACCAAGATCATCGATAGGCCTCGGCAATGACGACGGTGACGTTGTCCGGGGCGCCGGCGTCCAGCGTGGCCTTCACGAGCCCGTCCACCGCGGCGCGGATATCCCGGATCTCCATCAAAACGCTGATTTGCGCGTCCGGGACGACCCGCGTCAGGCCGTCCGAGCAGAGCAGAAACCGATCGTCGGGACGCACGCCGTCGCGATGGAGGTCCAGCGTCAGATCCGGCTGCACGCCGACCGCCCGCGTGATCACCGTCGATTCCGCGACGGCCGGTCCGCCGAGCGCCGCCAGGCTGTGATCGCGGCTCAATTGTTCGAGTTGGCCCGCGCGCCATCGATACACGCGGCTGTCGCCGGCCCAGAGCACCGCCGAGCGCACCCCACGCAGCAACAGGACGACGACGGTGCTGCCGCTGCGATCGGAGGAATGGGGCCCCATCGCGGCCCTGAGGA
>Ga0190265_10004056_pt1 | contig 10104 bp, 8 predicted proteins | sample Popmic124T_FD_133135 | JGI IMG/M metagenome (GOLD analysis project Ga0190265, IMG submission 133135) | Populus adjacent soil microbial communities from riparian zone of Indian Creek, Utah, USA - 124 T | ecosystem: Environmental > Terrestrial > Soil > Riparian zone | place: USA: Utah | collected...
GACGAGGTAGAAGGCTGTGACGAGAGCAGCTGCGGCCAGGAAGACGCCGAGCATCTGGCTCTTCCGGCGCGATGAGAGGCGTCCGTCGAACACTAGGTACAGAATCGCCAGGAGGATTGCGATCCAGGCTCCGCGAGCCAGAGAAAACCCCGCTCCGAATAGGCACGAGGCAACTCCGGCCCAGCCGAGGAGGCGCCTCCTGCGGTCGCCAGTCCAAGCGAGAAAGAACACAAGAGGGAAAAGTGCAACACTGATTCCCGCGTAGGTGAGCGCGTTGCGAGGGAAGGACCGCAGCCGGGGGACGGTGTTCATGGGGGCCAGGCCAACGTTGTCATAAAGAAGCACGATGTCGAGAGAACGCAGGACGTCTTCGAAGTCGCGGGCAGATCCTTCGAATCTCACGACGATGCTCGTGTCGAACGCGGCGAAAGGTGGCGCGTAGGTCGAGGCCGAGGGCATTCCAGGTGTGCGTTCGACGAGCCGCTCGACTCTTCGACGCAGTTCCGCGGCGCCTGCGTTCTTGGCCCGAACGTAGTTGGTCATACCCACTGCATTGGTAAAGGCGTCCAGACCGTAGGCCTCCTCGACGCGGGTGCTGACCTCATCGTTCTGCATCTCCTCGACGGGAAGGCCGACCCACTCGAGCAACACGCCCACGGAGAGGATCACGACGAAGACCGTCAGAGCTGAGATCACGCGCACGCGATCCTCCAGTGTCTCGAGCGTGTCGACGACCGCCAACATCACACCGCTGATAAGTAGTTGGATCGCGACAAGAAGCATGAAGTGACGAAGATCGACGGTGGGGACCACCACGACGCCCACGATGGTCCACAGCGCCAGCCCGACCAGCAGCCACATCCAGCGGCCACAGCGAGGCCACCTACGCTCTCTCCACAACATGAGCGCCCATCTGAGAACCACGGTGGACCAGCCGACCAAGATGACGGTCGGCAGCATGTCAACCAGCCACCCAATGAGCCCCATGAAGAGCGGAGATACGAACGCGAGCGGCATTGGTAGTACGAAGGCAACCAAAGCGGCCGCGATCATGAAGGCCCACCAAGCGATGACGCCTCCGTATAGCGTGCCGGTTGCCCACGCGATCAAACCGAAAACAAGGGATGCGCCGGCCCCCACCCACAGCAACCGGGATCTATCACCCGGGTCTTGAGCCGGTAAGCGATCGATCATCTGAACCCCGCGACAGTCTTCACGGCGCGCATCTTACGGCCGGTCCGATCCAACGATCATTCGGTCTTAGTCCGTTTTCTGAACGCTCGCTTTCGCACGCGGTTGATCACCAAGCGCTCCTCCGCGTCGAGTCCCATCGTCCTGAGGGCTACGAGATAGACGATCGTAGCGACGACGAGACCGGCGAGCTCGCTCGGGATCGATGTACCGAATACGAGCTTGAACGTACCGAGCACTGCCGCGCCCGCGAGAGTCGCGACGACCGGTTTGTAGAAGGTCCGGCCGAAAGGTTGTACTCCAACCAAGACCTTGGCTTGGATCACCCGGGCGGTGTTGACCAGCGCCGTCACGAACGAATCGGTGATCGCCATTCCCACCGCGCCTCCCAGCGGCCCGTCCATCGGCACGAGCCACGCGCCCAGGGCGACGTAGAGAACCACCGACACGATCGAGTTGGCGAAGTTGAGACCCGGTCGGCCGGTCATCGAGATGACGTATCCGGTCGGCCCGGTGCCCGTGTAGAAGAGATTCCCGATGACCAGAATTTGCACTAGCGATTCGGCTCCGCTCCCCTCCGGCCCCGCAAACAAGCTGACGAACAGCTCGGGGACGATCAGAAGCGCGGCGAAGACGGGGAACGAGAACGTTGCCACCCAGCGGTTGATCGTTTGGTAGAGCGAGCCCAAGCGCTCGATCTCGCCCTTCTCGTGAAGATCCGAAACCACCGGTGCCCAGATGTTCACGATCCCACTGAGGAACACGGTTCCCGGCCCCTGCAGGGAGAGCGCAATGGCGAACAATCCGACGTCGCCCGTCGACCCGAAGGCTCCGAGAACGAGAACGCCCAGACCGATGGACTGGACGCCGAGAAGGGAGGCTCCCGCCTGCGGAAGAGCAAAGCGGGTCATTGGTCCGTACTCCGTTACGGCCGGAGCCCTTCGTTCCTCTGTGGTCAGCATCCGTCGCAGGTACCAGCCCGCGGTGACCATTCCCAAGCCTGCGCTGATCACCAAGGTGACAACCGCAGCGACAAGAAGATCATCGCTGCTCGCGTCGAGGACAAAGTAGCCAACACCTAGAGCAGCAAGGCCGATGATGAAGCGAGCTCCCGGCTGAACGATATTGCCGGCGATAACCGAGGGTCCCATCGTTTTGTAGCCCTGGGTGCAGTAACGAAGCACCTGCATCATCGCGAAAAGCGGCACGTACAACGCGCCCACACGCAACAGGAAGGCAAGGCGATCGATCTCGGTTTCGTTGTCACCGAAGACTGAAGCGATTGGCCGTGCAAACAGCAAAATGAGTAGGACGACTACAACCGATGCCCCGGCGGAGCACCTAAGCGCCACGCGTGCTGCTCCCCTTACACCCCCGGGATTCTCTGCGGCACGAGCGCGCGCCACCCATCGCATGGCAGCGTAGTTGTAGCCAATCAGCCCCAGCTGGGCAGCAATCGTCAGGATCTGTACGGCCTGACGGTAGAGGCCGAAGGACAAGCGGCCCAGGATGCGAAACGCGATGAAGGTGAAGCCGTAGGTGAGAACGCGCTGCGATATCTGCCCTACGATCTGGATTGCGCCGCCTCGCGCAACGGTCGCGACATCGTCGCGCTGGCCCTCGGTTAGGCCCTCCTGCCGAAGCGCTTCTTCCTCGCTAATCGGTTTTCACCGTTTGAGCTCCGCGGTAGGGGGCCCCGCCTCCGTCATTCGGTGCGCGTGCGCCGCCTGCCGAGCCCATAAAGTCCTGCGCCCAGCAGTGTCGCTATCGCCAAGGTCGTCCAGGCAACTGGAGCGTCGAGAGGGCTCTGGGTCACTGCGACAACCACCGCCCCTACGAGGGACAACATGAGGATGCTGAGTGCCGGCACCATGCCCAATGATTCTGCGACGGGGTGGCCGTCGGGGAGAAAGAATCGAAACGCGAGATTTCCAGGAAGCAGGAGAAGGCCGAATCCGATCAAGACCCTCAGGATGTGGAGGGGCGATGCATCGTCTTCTCGTGGCTCGGGGGCCGGGAGCTCGCCACCCAGAACCGTCGTGACCTCGCCATCCGCAACCGACCAGACCTCACCCTCGCTGACGATGTTTGGAGCCCCCTCGACCGCACCGGACGCGACTTCGGCATTGAAGCCCGATGAGTTAAAGGCTTGCGCTACGACGATGATGGGTTCGCCAGCAGCGTTGTTCTGCACGTCGCAAAGGGTCTCCCTCGAGAGCGCGGTGTAGATGTCACCCGAAAGCGCCTCCTTGGCCTCATCGGGGTCGCACGACCCCTGCTCGATCGCAGCACCCTGCGCGTCCGTAGGTGAGTCTTGCAGGAGGTTCTCGAGCGATCCCAGATACATGAAGCCCTGGTCGATCATCCCGTCTGGCAGTCCATAGCGGGAGGTGTTGCCCGAAAGCTTGGTGTATCCCCAGACCTGCTGGCCGCGGTCCTCCTGGTCCATCGCGAAGATGACCGGTGTGTCCTCGTCGACTCCGGCGAGGCGCGCCTCGAGCGCCTCGAGGTCGGTGCGCGTCTGGTCGTTTATCCATCCGCCCTCCGCGTTGTTCCAACCGGTCAGCTCGAAGCCGGAGGTGAAATTAGTGGCAACGAGGAAACCGAGAACAACCAGGCCGACTGCAGCCGCAATTGCCGACTTGGACAGTAAGTAGCGAATCAAGAAGTAGGCACCCAGGCCGACTAGTAGCACCCACGCAAGAGAGGTGTTGAAAAAGCGGTAGTAGGGATAGGTGAGGCCCCCAATGAATCCGAACAGGCCTGCAAGCGGCGCCAGCCACAGAATGGAAACGCGTGCGAGGTCCTCGTCCGCCCAGCGCCAACCCGCCGCCAGGATTCCAACCACACCGACGATCAGCAGTGGCCCGTTGAACAGCGGTCTCATTGCATCGATCCACAATCCCATTCGGTCCAGGAAGAAATCGCTGTCGTAAGGGGGTGCGAGCGCGGCGTCCGCGAGCGGTGCCGACTCTCCCCACAGCCCGACCGTCCAAACGGCGAATGTCACGACCGCTGCCACCAGCGCGGTCAGCAACATCGGCAGGTCCTCGCGTATCACGGCTCGTAAATCGAGCTTGCGGAACACCAACTTGACGAGTGACATCAAGCCGAGCGAGAGGCCAAAGAACACGAGAGTCGTTGGGTGAGTTAGCCCAGCGGCCAGCAGGAAGCCCCCGAATGCGACTCGCGCGGGCCACGACGTGCGCGCCTCGGTGAGAAAGCTCAATGAAGCGGCGAGGAAAAACAAACAGAGAACGTTGTCGAGATAGCCGACGAACGGTGGCGTCAGATAAAGGCTGGCCGAAAGGAAAGCCACCGCATGCCACAGCAATGGGTCGCGCCGATGTCTGTAAGCGAAGCCTGCAAGAAGCAACGAAGTCAGGACCGGAAGCAGAACCATGAAGAAAACCGTGGTGTGAAGCTCAGATACACCTGGTATCGCGCGCATCAACGCGCCTGTGACGGGTGCGGTCACGCGATACCCGGAACTGAAGTAGTCATAGGGACCCTTGGTGTCAAGAAGGGTCTCAGGGGTCTCCGTGGAGATCAGCTCGGTGCGCCACGTGTAGTACGCGGGATCCTTGGTCGGCGCGACGCGGTCGGGGTTGGCGATAAACGTCCATCCGAACAGGGCCAGCAGGATCAGCGCAGTTGCGAGAAACGCTAGCGGTGAGCCGAGCGCCCGGCGGATGGGAGAGTCCCCCTCGGGAACCTGGGGATGCTCCTCCCCCGGGGCGCGTTTAGCTTCGGTAGTTGAGCTCATGGGTGCCGGTATCCTACCCTCCCAATACGGGACCGTGGCGAACTCACAAATCGGCGTCAGAGCAATCAGACCCTCGCGCCGGAGTCTCCACGTTCGACAAGCTGAATTCAAGCACCTGATGGCCGGAATCAGGGACGAATTACACTGCAGACCCTGTCTACGAACAATGAGGGCGAACTTTTGAGCACACCCGGGATGTTTTTCATCGTTGGATCCGCGCGCTCGGGCACAACATTGCTGAGAATGATGCTCAACGCGCATCCCGAGGTAGTCGTTCCGCCGGAGTCTCGCTTCGTCGTCGACCTCTACCGCTCGGACGAGGTGCAGGTTGACGACTTCCTGGCGCGGCTGGAAGGCCACGAGCGGTGGATCTCCTGGGATACGACTATCGAGGAAGTGCGCGCCCAGCTCAAAGGGATGACGACGGTTACCTATCCGGAGGCGGTCGAGGCGGCCTACATGGCCTATGCCCAGAACCGCAACAAGAAGCGCTACGGCGACAAGACACCTCGCTACATCGAGGCCCTTCCACTCCTCTCCCGGCTTTGGCCCGACGCGAAGTTCCTGCATCTCGTTCGCGATGGCAGAGAGGTGGCGCTGAGCTATGCGGACGTTCCGTTCGGTCCCAGCACCGTTGCGAAGGCAGCTGCGCTGTGGAAGGAACGAGTCGAGCTCGGCATGGAGCAGGGCCGGCCTCTGGGCTCAGCGCGCTACGCGGAGTTGCGCTACGAACGCCTTGTTGCCGACCCGAAGATAGAGGTAGAGGGACTGTGCTCGTTCCTCGATCTGGACTTCGACCCCGCCATGCTCGACTACTCGGAGCACTCACGCTCAGAGGTACTCGAACGCGCCAAGCGTTACAACCCCAACGTCCTGAGATCGATCACCAAGACCCGCTCGTGGGACGAGCAGATGCCGCGATCCCAGGTCGAGGTGTTCGAGGCCGTTGCTGGAGACACGTTGACGGAGCTCGGTTACGAGCGCGTTTTCCCGTCCCCCAGTCTCGGCGCTCGCATCGCGTCGCTTGCGGGACGCGCCGGTCTGCCGGTCGGCCGGCTGGCGAATCAACGCGCCCAGGGGAGCGCTCAGGAGAGTTGATAGTGGAGCTCCTCCAGCGTTCGCACGAGGGCCAGCTCCGCCGCGACCGGTTCGTAGCTGGTGAGATCCGAGTTGGCGAAGCCGTGCGCCGCTTCGTAGACGAACACCTCCGCATCATCCATCGCACTCATTGACGCCAGCGCGGCCGAGGCAGGCTCGAAGTCGTCCCCGTGCGCGAAGTGCCCGAGCAGAGGGCGCTCCCCCAACGCCTGCTCGAGACCCGATCCTCCTCCGTAATAGACGACGGTGGCGTCGACAGCAACTTCGCGCGCCAGCATCGTGGCGAGTGACGCTCCTGTCGAGAAACCGACCACCCCGAGCCGGGGATGCCAGTTGTTCGAGAGATGCTCGGCCGCGGCAACCAAACGTTTCATCGTGTAGGCCGTATCGAGCCCGGTTGCGAGACCGTGGGCGATAGCGGCGTCTTCGGCAGTCCGTCCGTCGTACAGATCGACGGCGAGCGCGGTAAAACCATCGGCCACGAACCGATCGGTCAACACCCGGACGGAGGACATCAGGCCGTACGCGTCATGCAGCACCAGGACGCACGGTCCGACTCGTTCGGAGTACCCCATGTATCCCGTGCCCTTGTCGCTCAGTCCCCCGAATGAGATGAGCTCTCCCGCACTCCACGAAGGTCCCTCGGGTGGTGGCTCGGTCGGATGCTGCGTCGACTTCACCAGTCGACTCCTTGACCGGCCAGAGTCGAGTGTCCTCTAGAGCAAGTCGACGGCAAGCCCGATCGCTCCTCCCGCAAGGATGAGCCACGCCGAGTTGATCCTCGTCGCAACCAAAAGGATGAGGGCTGCCAGGGCAACGACAATGGTGGGTACGTCAACGATCGCTTCGCGACTGAGTTGAACCGTAACTCCGCCCATCAGCCCAACTGCGGCGGCATTAACCCCATCGAGTAAGCCCGAGAACCACGGAGACGAGCGCATACGTTCGATGTATCGATGAGTGATAGCCACGAAAAAGAACGAAGGAAGGAAGATACCAAGCGTGGCAACAAGGGCTCCAGGGACGCCCATCAACACGTATCCGATGAAGGTCGCCGTCGTAAAGACGGGGCCCGGCGTCACCTGGCCGACGGATACGGCGTCGATGAGCTGCTGCTGCGTCAGCCAACCGAGGCGCTCCACGAAGTCGTTCTGTAGAAACGCCAGAATGACGTAACCACCTCCGTAGAGAACGGCGCCTATCTTCAGAAAGGCCAGGAACAGTCGCTCAAGCGATACCGGCGAACCTGCGTCCTGGACGAGGACGATGACCGGCAGGGGAAAAAACATGTGCGACACACCGAATCCAAACCGCTCCGTCACCTGGACCAACATGACGAGCAGGCCCAGCCCAACCAGAATCAGAAGCTCGTTCACGCCCGAGAGGAAGAGGGCAACTGCCGCAACAACTATTCCGCGCAGCAACCAATCCCTCGCGGCTGTCGGAGCGAGCTTCGCGAGAGCATGTGCCACGATCGCGATCACCACGGGTTGAACTCCATAGAGAAGCGCCTCTCCCGTCGGTGTCGAGCCGTACTCGACGTAAGCCCAAGCGAAACCTGTGACAATGAGCATCGCGGGGAGGATGAAGCTCGACCCGGCCACTAGGAGCCCTGCCCAACCCGCTCGCTCGTAGCCGATGTGGATGGCAAGCTCGGTGGAGTTCGGGCCGGGGATCAGGTTCGTCGCCCCCACTAGATCGAGAAAGCGCTGCCGGCTGAACCACTCACGGCGGTCGACGACCTCGTCCTGCATCATTGCGATATGGCCCGCCGGCCCCCCGAACGCGACGGTTCCTAGCTTGAGGAAGAGTTGGGCGAGCTCCCTCAGGGAGGTTTCCTTCACCCTTCCAGGAAGGAGAACCGCACCTTTCGTTGCGGGTTATCGCGATTGAGGTCGACAAGCACGATGCTCTGCCAGGTTCCGAGCTGCATGCGGCCATCCACAACCGGAATCGAGACCGAGGGTGTGATGAAGGCCGGCAGCACATGATCGGCTCCATGCCCAGGCGACCCGTGCCGGTGGGTCCACCGGTCGTCGCGCGGCAGAAGACGATCCAGTGTTGCCTCGAGATCGGACTCGGACCCGGCCCCCGTCTCCATGATGGCCAGACCAGCCGTTGCGTGAGGGACAAAGACGCTCACTAGGCCCTCGTTCGCGCCGCTGAGGAACTGTTGCACATCCGTACTGATGTCGAGGATAGGCGAGGCAGTCGTGTCGTAGGTGTGAACTTCCGTCTTCATCGCGCGGGCAGCCTATCCCGCAGGGCCGCCGGTCGGGGACTGAAAGCAGGTGCTTTGCTAAGCCGCTCGAGAGGAAGGAATGCGAGCAGGCAAACGACGTGCGGCAGGAAGATGATCGAAATTGTCGAGAAGGTCACCGCGTGAAAGAGCAGCGCCAGGATCAAGAACGAATAGCCCACCCGACCGCGTACGAGCAATAGCGGCGACAACAGTTCGAATGCGACGATTCCGAACTGAGTGGCGCGCAACACAGCTTGCATCTCGAACAGTTGCTGCGAAATCCCGTTGCCCTTGCGCACCAGAGCGCGCGCCAGAGTCGCGCCGGTTGCCCAGTTCAAACCTCCGAATCGAAACTTGGCAAACGCGGCGAGGAAGTAAGCGAGCACCACCGCGATCTGAATGGAGCGGATAGCCCAGCCGGCCGCCTCGGTTTCCTCACGGTCGCTCCAATGCGCCTGGCCCACTGTTGGAAGAACGCACAGCGCCACGAGGAAGGCGAAGCGATCGTGATCCACCTTTCCGTAGGAAAAGGCGATCACCATCCAGACGAAGTAAGCGGCGGCAACCACGGTCCCAGCAAGGCGTGGAAGTCGATTCGTTGCCGCAATCACCGCGGCCCCGAGGAGCACAATGCCGGTGGTCAAAACCACGCTTCGGGTTGGTTGAGGGAGCGGGAGCACGCGTCCCACCAGCAAAGGGTCATAGAGGTCCGTCGACACCGCTCCGTGGCGCGCGACCCATGAGGAGGTAAGCAGAACGCCAACGAAGACGAAGCAGTAGAAGAACGTTCGCAGCCAAGCGATCCTCGCAAGGGGAGTGGCTCGAACCACCAACGACCGATCGCAACCATCAGCGCGACCACGCAGCAAGGGCTCGCATGGTGGGCCGGCCCACGGGTTGGCCCTGTTCGAGATCGGTAGTTCTCTCGAGCAGCTCTACGGCGACGATCTCTGGTTCGGATGGATTGAATTTCTCGTACACATCGGCGAGGTGCCTGAGCAGTTGTGGCCGAGCGACGAAGTGTTCCTCGAGTCCCTCGGCCACGGCCCGTCTCAGTCCCACAGTGTGGGAATCGATGGCGATCGGCCGGACGGTACCGTCGGCAAGGGTAAAGGTCAGTTGCGCCGAATCGACCCTTCCGTTCAGTTCGTTTCTCGTCGAGAACAGCGATGGGGGCCCGAATGGGAAGTGATCGTCCTGACCCACGAACGTTCCGGCGACCGCCAACGCGATAACGGCACCCGCGGCCAGCATCCTGCGCGTCCGGCCTCCGGTGGTCAGCATTGTTTGATCAGCAGTCGAACTCAGACAGCATGTTCGCGGGTACGGACAGGTCAAAGAGGCGATTCTGAGGCTCGAAGCGTCCGGGGAACGAATACTCTCCAGAGAGCCGCTGGTTGTCCTCGAGCGTGTGTCCCCCGAGGAACCGAGCGATCTCCTCGACCGTCACACCCTCTTCCTCCATGGCGTCCTCCATCAGGAACACTTCCGTCGGCCAGACTGCGCGCACGACGTCCCCGAACTCCTCTCGGATCGCTGCCTCCACGGCTCGTGGGTTGATCCCGTATCCGTCGATGTCTTCGGCATCGGGCTGCTGGCCATGGTCAGCGGTCAGCGCAACCACCCACTCACCCTGGCCCACGATGCGATCAAGCTCGTCGAAGATGCGGGCGAGCTCTTCGTCGGTTTGGACCAGGACATCGTTCACGTACTCGGAGTCCATGTTGTAGTAGTGACCCACTCGGTCGATCTGCTTGAAGTTGGTGAACAGGAGGTCGGTGATGTCGTCACGGCCGTATCCCTCTGC
>Ga0190265_10004057_pt1 | contig 10102 bp, 6 predicted proteins | sample Popmic124T_FD_133135 | JGI IMG/M metagenome (GOLD analysis project Ga0190265, IMG submission 133135) | Populus adjacent soil microbial communities from riparian zone of Indian Creek, Utah, USA - 124 T | ecosystem: Environmental > Terrestrial > Soil > Riparian zone | place: USA: Utah | collected...
ATCCTGCCGCCGACGCCGCCGACCGTGATCGGCACGCGAACCGAAGAAACGGCGATGACCTTCACTGGCGCGTGGGCGCAGGGCGACACCACCGCGCCGTGGAGCGGCGGCACCGCAGCGATCTCGTCCACCGCTGGAGCGCGAGCGACGGTCTCGTTCACGGGAACGGAAGCGCGCTGGGTCGGCCGGCGCGGACCGCAGGCCGGTATCGCACGGGTCTACCTCGACGGCGCGTTCCAGGCTGAAATCGATCAGTATTTCGGGTCTGACGTCCAGGCCGTCATCTACACGACCACCGGGCTGGCCCCCGGGCGGCACACCCTGACGATCGAAGTCACGACGTTAAAGAACAGCCGGTCGACGGGCACCGTGGCGGTGGTCGATGCCATCGACGTGCGCTCGCGCTTCGAGGAGCGAGCCGCCGAAGTGACGTACACCGGTACGTGGCAGCAGGAAAACATGGCCAGGTCGTGGAGCGGCCAAGCGCCGAACACTGGCGGCGGCACCGCGGCCCGGTCCAATACCGCCGGCGCGGGCGCCGAATTCACGTTCAACGGCACGGAAGTGCGGTTCATCAGCATGCGCTGGCCGTCGGGCGGCATCGCCGACATCTCGCTGGACGGCGCGTTGGTCGAGAGCGTCGACCTCTACTCTCCAGTCGAAGTCCTGCGCGCCGTGGTGTTCACGGCAACCGGGCTGACGCCCGGTCCGCACACCTTGCGCGTCGACGTGACGGGGTTGCGGAATGGCGCGTCCGGCGGCGCATTCGTCTTCGTCGACGCGTTCGATGTCGTGTTGCCCCAATCGGCGCCCGCCATCACGCGCGTCCAACAGACCGATGCGGCGGTGAGTTATACGACGCCACCGTCGACCGTCGGCTTCGAGCAGAGCAGCGCGGCCTCCTTGTTCAGTGGCCGGACGGTCGCGTTCACGACCACGCCCGGCGCACGCGCGTCGTTCACCTTCACGGGCACCGGCGTGCGCTGGGTCGGTCAGCGCCGCAGGGACGGAGGCCTCGCACAGGTCTACCTTGACGGTGTGCCGATCGGTCTGGTCGACACCTGGACGCCAACCCAGGATGAAATGCAGGCCGCGGTGTTCAGCGCCACCGGGTTGACTCCTGGGACGCACACTTTGACGATCGAAGTGACCGGTACGAAACGTGGCGGCGACACGTGCGCGCCGGGCGCCGACCCGGCCTGTTCGGGTGGTTACATGGTCCTCGTCGACGCATTCGACATCTATCCACAATAAAACCCGGTCCGGCTCCTCTCAGTAGGTCCCCCCAATGAGAATCGGTCGAACTCTCCCTCCGGCCGCGGCGCCTTTGCGCTGCAGCGACTTGTGCCACGCACTGGTCGGCATGCTGTCGCCCGAGGACTCGATACGAGCCCTCGAAGACAGCATCCGCCAGTACTTCGGCGCCAAGCACGTCTTTCTCGTGTCGTCCGGCAAGGCGGCGCTGACGCTGACGTTGACGGCGTTGAAGGCCTCGTCCGCCCGCACCGACGTCGTGATTCCCGCCTACACGTGTTTCTCCATTCCGGGCTCGGTCCTCAGCGCGGGATTGCGGCCGGTGCTGTGCGACATCGACCCGTCGACGTTTGACTTCGATCACGCGCTGCTCGAGCGCACGCTCACCGACAACACGCTGTGTGTCGTCGCCCACCACCTGTTCGGCATTCCTTCCAATATTGAAAAGATCCGGTCGCTCTGCCGCGACCGCGGCATCGCCGTGATCGAGGACGCCGCGCAGGCGATGGGCGTGGAGTCGGATGGCCGCAAGCTGGGAACCATCGGCGACGTCGGTGTCTTCAGCCTCGGGCGCGGCAAGAACATCACGTGCGGCTCCGGCGGCATCGCGATCACGCGGTCGGATCGCATTGCGGATGAGATCCGGAAGCAGTGGCCGGGTCTCGAGTTGCCGCCGCCGTCCGAGGTGCTGAGCGACTTCGCCAAGCTCATCTTCATGAAGATCTTCATTCGACCACGGCTCTACTGGCTGCCCGCGGCCCTGCCATTCCTGCGGCTTGGCCAGACAATTTTTCCCAAGGAGGTGTTTGTCAAGCGTCTGTCGGGCATGCAGGCCGGCCTGTTGCACAAGTGGCAAAGCCGGCTGCAGCAGTCGAATCAGCGGCGATCCGAAACGGCCGCGTCGGTCAGCCGGGAACTGTCGTGGCCTCTGCCGTCGGGACCGTCGCATCCGTACCTGCGGCTGCCGATCCTCGCCGCCACTCCCCAGCGGCGGGATCGCATTCACGCGCTGGCGCAGCGGCGCGGTCTCGGCGTCAGCCTCGCGTATCCCACTCCGATCAACGAGATCCCGGAGATCAGCAACATGTTCGATGGCCAGCGCTATCCGTCCGCCAGGCGCGTCTCGGAACGCATCCTCACCATTCCGACGCATCAATGGATCTCGAAGAAGGACACGCGAGCCATCCTCGAGTGCGTCGAGCCGTCAACCCCGGTCCTGCGCCCGGCCGGACGCATCGCCGCCACCGGCGTGACCATCCAGCAATGACCGCCGAACTTACGTTCTGGATCGCAGTGGCGCTCGTCGTCTACGCCTACGCGGGCTATCCGTGCCTGTTGATCGCGCTCACGACGCTCCGCGATCGGCCGGTGCGGAAGGCGCGCATCACGCCGCGCGTGTCATTCGTGATTGCCGCGCACAACGAGGAACAGCGAATCGCGGAGAAAATAGCGAACACGCTGCGGCAGGATTATCCGGCCCACCTGATGGAAACCATCGTGGCGTCGGACTGCTCGACCGATCGGACCGACGATATCGTGCGCTCGTTCGGGCGCCGCGTCCGGCTGGTCCGCGCGCGCGAACGCCGCGGCAAGGAAGCCGCGCAACAGCTGGCGGTCCGCGCCGCGATGGGGAAGGTCCTGATCTTCTCCGACTGTGCCACCGCGCTGGCGCCCGATGCCGTGTCGACCATCGTGCAGAACTTTGCCGATCCCACGGTGGGCTGCGTGAGCAGCATCGACCGCCTGGTCGATGCGCAGGGACAGGCGAGCGGTGAAGGGGCGTACGTGCGCTATGAAATGTGGCTGCGTGAGCTCGAGACCCGTGTCAATACGCTGGTCGGGCTGAGCGGATCGTTTTTCGCCGCGCGGCAGGATGTCTGCCGCCGCTGGGCGGCGGATCGGCAAAGCGATTTCAGCACGCTCCTCAACGCCGTCGACATGGGATTGCGCGGCGTCCTCGACGCCGACAGCAAAGGCTATTACCGCAATCTCGCCGACGATCGCCGCGAGTTTCAGAGGAAAGTGCGCACGGTGGTGCGGGGAATCGCGGTGCTGCATTCCAACGCCGGCAAGTTGAACCCATTCCGGTACGGCATGTTTGCCTGGCAGCTCGCGAGCCACAAGATCTGCCGCTGGCTGGTGCCGTTCGCGATGATTGGCGCTTTCATCAGCAATGCGTGGCTGATCGAAGAATCGGCGCTGTATGGCATGGCCTTCGGAGTGCAGGTGCTGTTCTACCTGGCGGCTCTCGGCGGCTGGGCCGGCGCGCACGCGCTACGCATCCCGATGTTTTTCGTCATCGCCAACCTCGGCGTGCTGGCGGCGTGGCTGCGCTACGCGAAAGGTGAGCGGATGGCGACGTGGAGTCCATCACAGCGCGTCACCGCGCTCCCACACCTGACGGCGGCCACTCGCATCGAAACGTCAGTGCCATTGCAGGAGCAGACGCTGTGAGCTTGCGTATTGCGTTCATTGGGGGCGGCCAGATGGCCCGTCACCATCTGGCGGCGATCGGCCGCGCCGGTGTCCCCGCGACGATCGCCGGTGTCCATGACGGCGACCCGGCGTGTGGCGCCGAGTTCGCGGCGCTGGCGCAAACCCAGTCGTTTGCGTCGGTCGAAGCGCTGCTCGGCGAGGCGCGGCCGGACATCGTGCATGTGTGTACGCCACCCGCCGCGCATTTTGCGGCGGCCGCGGCTGCGCTCAGCGCCGGTGCGCACGTCTACGTCGAGAAACCGTTTGCGTTGACCGCGGCCGATGCGCGCGCGTTGCTCGACCTCGCGCACGCGCAGCACCGCCTGGTCTGCGCCGGCCATCAGTTGCTGTGTGACCCGGCGTTCGAGTCGCTGATCGCGCGATCGTCGGAGCTCGGCACGCTCGTGCAGGCCGACAGCCACTTTTCTTTTCGTCCCGTCGGCATCGATCCCGAGCGAGGCTCGCCACGCGCGCTGGCGCGACTGCTCGTCGACATCCTGCCGCATCCGCTCTATGCGCTGATTGCCGTGCTTGAGCGCCTCGCGCCGGCCGGACAACCGATCGAGTTGACCTGGGCCCAGGCTGATACCACCGACGTTCAGGCGATCCTTCGCGCCGGATCGCTGACCGGCCGTTTGTCGGTCAGCTTGCGCGGGCGTCCGGTGGCATCGACGTTGACGTTGACCGGTACGAGCGGCTCGCTGTCGAGCGACTTCGTCCGCTCGATGGTCATCGGCGCTGCCAACTCTGGCACCGAGGCGCTGGAAAAGATCCTGAATCCGATCGTCGAAGGCACGCAGCTGATGGCGCGTACCTGTGCGAGCGTGACGCGCCGCCTTCGCTTCGGTGTCAGCTATCCAGGCCTCGCCGAACTGATCGGGTCCTTCTATCGGGCCGTTGCGTCCGGCGGCTCGTCACCGCTCTCGCCGGACCACCTGTTGCTGGTCTCCCAGATCTTCGAGGATCTCGTGTGGAGGATTGACGCCGCGGTCCCGGCACCAGCCGCGGCTGCGGCCCCGGTCGCAGCCGCTGATGCGCCGCTGACCGTGGTCACCGGCGCAGCGGGTTTCTTAGGCAGGGCAATTACTCGAGCGCTGCCGCGAGTGCGGGGTATCGGCCGCGGCGCGCGACCTGACAGCAGTCACGTGCATGAGTGGGTCTCTGCAGACCTCAGCCGCGGGTTATCCGCCGACGCGTTGGCCGGCGCAGATGTCGTCGTCCATGCGGCGGCGGAGACCGCGGGTGGGTACGAGGCGCATCAACGCAACACCCTTGATGCGACCCGTAACCTGCTGCGGGCCATGCACGGGGCGGGAGTGAAGCGCCTGGTCCTGGTGAGCAGCCTGTCGGTGTTGCGCCCGCCGCGCACGCCGTGGGAGCGGCAGGATGAAACGACCCCGCGGCCGAGTGAGCCGCGCCGTCTCGGCGCCTACACCTGGGGAAAAACCGAACAGGAAGCGCTGGTCGAACGCGAGGCTGCGGTGCTCGGCATCAGCACTCGAATCATCCGGCCCGGTGCGCTGATCGATCGCCACGATCATTCGCTCCCCGGGCTGATGGGCCGGCGCTTGTTCGGCCGCTGGTATCTCGGACTCGGTCGCCCGCAACTGCCGATTGCGGTCTGCGACGTTGAACGGTGTGGTGAAGCCATTGCGTGGTGCGCCACCAACTTCGACGCTGCCGCGCCGATCGTCAATCTGTTCGACCCCACGGTGCCGACTCGCGGCGCATTCCTCGCGCGACTGCGCGAGCTGGGCTGGTCGGGGCGGATGATCTGGGTGCCGATCAGCGTGCTGGCGCTGGGACTGACCAGCGCCCGGACGCTGCTGTCGCTCTCGCAGGGCCGCTGGCCCGAACGCCTGTCAGCCTGGTCGATCCTCCGTCCGCGACGCTATGACGCGCGCCTGGCCTCGGCCACGCTCGGCGTCGTCACGCGCGACGCGTCCGTGCCGCGCGCCAACGACGTGGCGGTGCAGGTATGAGACCGCTGACGGCTTTCGTCACCGATGGTGAACAGCGCCCGGCGCTCGCGATCACCCGATCTCTGGGCCGGCGAGGCATCGCCGTGATGGTCGGAGCGGAGCAGTCCACCAGCCTGGCATCGGCCTCGAAGTACTGCGTCCGCCACGTCGAATACCCCTCGCCGAGGCAGCACCCTGACGCGTTCGATCGCTTCATGTTCGACCTGGTTGAGCGCGATCGCATCGCCGTCATCGTGCCGGTCGGCGACATTACCACCCACCAGGTCGCGAAACACCGGTCCGCTCTGCTGGGCCGGCATACCGCCACGACCGCCCCGCCATTCGAGGCCTTCGACGTGGTCGCCAACAAGTGGTCGCTGCTCAGACGCGCTGCCGCATGCGGCATTGCCGTGCCACGGACCCAGTACGTCGAAGACCGCCACGCGCTGCCGTCGCTGCTCGATCGGATCGAGTACCCGGCCGCGATCAAGCCGGTGCGATCGCGGATTCGCACCGGCGCGGGTTGGCTGGCCGCCACCGTGAAATACGCGCGCGATGAGGCCGAGCTCACGGCGCTCTATCGCGACGTCGACTACCTCGCCGAACATCCCTCGTTGATCCAGGAGCGCATTGTGGGTCCTGGCGTCGGGGTGTTCGTGCTGTGTGAGCGAGGCCGGCTGCTGGCGGCGTTCGCACACCGGCGCCTCCGCGAGAAACCGCCGTCCGGCGGCGTCAGCGTGCTGTCCGAAAGCATCGCGCTCGACCCCGAGCTGCTCGATCAGGCGATGCGCCTGCTGCGCCCACTCGAGTGGCACGGCGTGGCGATGATGGAGTTCAAACAGGATCGTCGAACCGGACGCGCGTATCTGATGGAAATCAACGGCCGCTTTTGGGGGTCGCTGCATCTCGCCATTCAGGCCGGCATCGACTTTCCATACCTGGCCTGCCAGCTCGCGGTCGGCCAGAAGGTCGATGCGCCGCGTCACTATACCGTGGGCGTCAAGAGCCGCTGGCTGTTGGGCGACCTCGATCATCTGATCATGCGGATGTTTCATCGCGACGACGATCAGCACCTTCCGGATGGCGTGCCGTCCAGGCCACGCGCGCTGTTCGACTTTCTGCAGCTCGCCGGCGCGGGCCTGCGCTACGACGTCTTCAGTCGTGACGACCTCCGGCCGTTCCTTTACGAGGCGCGGCAATACGCGCGCGGCTTATCCGGATCCGCGATGCAGGCCGCGCGGCGGCGATGCGAGCCAACTTCCACCAACCAGTCTCGTGAGCAGGAGAGCAGACATGCTGGCGTTCTTAAGTGATCTTCGTATCGGATGGAACCGTTGGGTGAAGGCCCAGCAGTACGAACAGGCATTCTGGCAGCGGCTCAGCGACGACATCACCGCCGGCACGACCACCCATCTGGACTGGTACGGCTGGCGGGCCAAACAACTCGAGCGGTTCATGACCGCCGCCGGTGCGACGACGCGGGACGGTGCCGCGCTGGAAATCGGTAGCGGTCCGGTTGGCATCGTCAATTTCCTCGAGTGGGGCACACGCTTCGCGCTCGATCCGCTGGAGCATTTCTACCGAACGCAACCGGCACTCGTGGGCTTGCGCAATCCCGCAGTCACGTATGTCGACGGCACCGGGGAGCGTCTGCCGTTCGACAATGAATCCTGCACGCTGGTGATCATCGACAACGTGATCGATCACACCTACGCGCCCGGAAAAATCCTCGACGAAATTCACCGCATCCTGCGGCCCGACGGTCATCTCTATCTATCGGTGAACGTCCATAATCGATGCGGTTTCTTGCTCCACAGTGCGCTCGCCGTGCTGCACATCGATCAGGGACATCCGTACACCTTTACCAGCCGCAGACTGCGCAGTTTCCTCAATGCGCATCACTTCACCGTGCTGGCCGAACGCATCGAGGACTCCGTGGAGTCCAACCGCGCGAATCGACGCGCCTCGAGCCTCAAGGCGCGCGTCAAAGGCTACACGGGCCTGTCGGAGTTCGCGCACGCGGTCATCTGCCGGAAGACTGCGTAACGATGCGTGTCTGTCACGTCATGACGGCCGACTTGTGGGCCGGCGCCGAGGTGCAGGTGGCGACGACGTTGTCACACCTTGTCCAGCAAGGCGGCGTGAGTGTCACTGCCGTGCTGTTCAACCACGGGCGGCTGGAAGACGAACTGCGACGCCTCGGCATCCCGGTGACCGTGATCGACGAGACGACGCACAACGCCTTCCAGATTCTGCTGGGGCTGACTGCATATCTCCGCGATCACCAGATCAATCTGGTCCACACGCATCGCTACAAGGACACGGTACTGGGAATGATCGCGGCCAGGCTCGCCGGGGTGCCGCACGCGATCCGGACCATGCACGGATTGCGCGAGCCCATGCACGGCTGGAACGACTGGAAGTTCCGCGTCTACGAGGCGCTCGACAAAGCGGTGTTGCACCGCTGTGCTGACCGCGTGATCGCCGTTTCTCGACGAATGGCCGCGGCGTTGAGCCGCGGCGGTTATCGACCGTCTCTGATTACCACTATTCATAACGGGATCGACGTGCAAACAATCGCTGCGATACGAACGTCCGAACAGACCAGGCAGGAATTAGACGTGGCCGCAAGCACGCTTGTCGTCGGCACCGCAGGCCGTCTGTCGGCGGTGAAGGGCCACGACACGTTTCTTCGCGCTGCCCGGCTGGTGCTCGATCGCGAGCCGGGGGCGCGGTTCGTGATCGCCGGCAGCGGTCCCCTCGAAGACGAGCTGATGGCGCTGGCCTCAGAGCTTGGCATCGCTCCCGCGTGCCGCTTCCTGGGCGCACGCAACGACGTCCATGACGTCATGGCGGCAATGGACGTCTTCGTGCTGCCGTCGCTGAACGAAGGGCTGCCGATGGCGATTCTCGAAGCGATGGCTCTGGGCAAGGCGGTGATCGCGAGCAACGTCGGCGGGCTGCCCGAAGTGATCAGGCACCGCGAAACCGGGTTGCTGGTTCCGGCCGGCGATCCGCGGGCGCTTGCCGCGGCGTGTCTGGAGCTCTCGCAACACCGTGAATGGGCAGGGCGGCTCGGCGCGCAGGCGAGAGTCGTCGTCGAGCACGAGTTTTCACATGATCGGAATGGCACGATGCTGTCAGATCTCTACCGCGGTGTTCAACGGCCATCTCCACGCCGCATCGGACTCATCGAGCTGGGCGTCGGGTTGACGACCCGGGCCGTCGGCTACGCGACGCGCAGCATCCGTCACGCGATCGAGCGGTATCAGGTCAATCGCATTCGCCGCAGTCCGGCAGCATTGCTGGCAGCGTTGAGGGCTGGGCAGAACATTCTGGTCGTCTGTCATGGCAACATCATTCGAAGCCCGTTCGCGGCGTATCTGCTCGAACAGTCGCTGGGACGGCAGCCGCGAGTGTCGATTGCCTCGGCGGGTCTGGAGGCCACACCGGGGCGGCCGCCGCATCCGACGGCGCTGCGACAGGCGGCCGAGCGCCGCATCGATCTCAGCCCCCACGCCGCCTCACGCATCGCGCGCGAACGCGTCGCGGCCAGCGACGTCATTTTCGTGATGGACATTCAACAGTTGCTGGCGCTGCGGCGGCGTTTCCCCGAAGCCCGGCGGAAAGCGTTTTTGCTGACGTCGCTGGCACCCGAGACGCCAATGGAGATTCGGGATCCGGTTGACGGCGACGAATCCGTGTTTCACGCATGCTTCGATCACATCACGCGCGCCGTTCGCCCGTTGGCCGGCGTGCTCGCACAATCCGCGCAACGCACATGAGGGCAGCGGTGAAGCGGCTGCTGGGTCAGGGCCTGTTCGCCGCGCATCTCGACGCCATCCTGCTGCGCAACACCGCCGTCGTGGTGGCGTTTCATCGCGTCCTCGATACCGATCGGTCCGACTCCCTGAGCGTCGACATCGCCGGCTTCGAGCGCCACTGCCGCTACTACCGACGGCACTTTCGAGTCGTTCCGCTGCGGGAACTGGTCCACCGGCTCGAGCAGCGCCTGTCGGTGGACCGGTATCTGGCGATCACGTTCGATGACGGTTATCGCGACAATTTCGTGAACGCGCGCCCGGTGCTCGAGAAGTTATCGCTGCCCGCGACGTTCTTCGTCGTCAGTGACTGGATTGGGACCACGACCGTGCCACGCTGGGACAGTGTGCGCGGCGTTCGCCATCCCTGGATGACCTGGGACGAAGTTCGAGCGCTTCACCGCAGCGGGTTCGAGATCGGCGGGCACACCCGGAACCACGTTGATCTGGGTGCGGTGTCACCCGAGGTCGCGCGCAACGAAGTGCTTGGCGCCCGGCTGGAGCTCGAGGGGCGGCTCGGTAGCCGCGTTGAGTCATTCGCGTATCCCTACGGCGGCCGCCACGACGTGACCGACGCCACCCGTGACGTCG
>Ga0190265_10004058_pt1 | contig 10100 bp, 9 predicted proteins | sample Popmic124T_FD_133135 | JGI IMG/M metagenome (GOLD analysis project Ga0190265, IMG submission 133135) | Populus adjacent soil microbial communities from riparian zone of Indian Creek, Utah, USA - 124 T | ecosystem: Environmental > Terrestrial > Soil > Riparian zone | place: USA: Utah | collected...
GCCCTGCGAGTATTCGACGGCATTCACCGTTGCCTGCTTGTCGAGCGCGCCGGCGGTGGACGCGGCCGCAACGATGGAGAGCGACAGCGCAGGACCAGCGAGCACTCGAACAACCTTCTTCACAGATGCAAATTTCATATGAGCCCTTTCCCATGCCGATGCGGTGGGGTGCCGGGCTCTATATCTTTGAAAGACTACAGATGTCAATCAGGGGGCGCTCAAATGGCTTGATGAAGGTGTTTCGAAAGGTCTTCACACTCGAACATAACGAGAACGTCCCGAGACCACATCGTTCGTGCGGCACGGAGTTGATGAGCACGATGTCGGCGTCGAAACTGCACGCCGTCCATGACCCATTGCGTCGCGAGCAGCAGCGAGGCCAAGGATCCGTGCAGGTGCCAGTCATGGAGGAAGAAGAACGCGACGTCCGAATGACGTTCGATCTGCGCGCTTCAAGCCAGGTTCTCCGGCCGCTCCGAAACGATATCTCGAATGCTATCGCTCCGTTGTCGGATGCGCGACAATCGTGAGCCCTCGCTCTCGCGCAGCGACGTGGACAGAATCCCACCGGCTGCGCCGCCGTGGCTTTATCCGAGATGGCCCCGGCGATGGACGGAGCACCAGCGGCGGGTATGAACTTGCTCCAAGAGTCAGCGCGCGCTTCTCTCCTCTCGACGTTGAGCTCGCTGTGGCGAGGCCGGGCGGGGCGGGTCGCGCGCGTCTCGATCGCGGTCTTGCCGCTGGTGTGGCTGTCCAAGATCGTTTCGGTCGCGGAGCTGTATGCGGGCGTGCAGCAGCTCGGGGTCACGCGGCTCGTGTTCGGGTTCTTGCTCGGCTTGGTGCCGTACGCGTTCAACGCGCTGCGCTGGCGAGTGTTGTTGGCGGCAGCCAGCGGGACCGCAGCGTTGCCGTCGGTGGCGAGGCTCTGGCGCTTCAATATCGAGAGCGTCTACTTCAGCCTGGTCCCCAGCGGTCTTGCCGCAGACTTCATGCGCGGCTACCGCGCGCAGGCGCACGTCGATGCCCAAACCTCGTACGCGATCGTCGTGATCGAGCGTCTGCTCAGCCTCGGGGCGCTGTTCGTCGCCGCGGGCATCGCGCGCTTGAGCACGGCCGCGGCGTTGCCGGTCGCCTTTGACGCGATCGTGATCGCTGGCTGCGCAGCCACGCTCGTCGCGCTGGCGCTCGGGCCGGCCGTGCTCCGTCGCGTCGTGCGCTCGCCGGCCATGCGCGCGCGCTTCGGGCCGCTTGCGCAGCGGCTGCTCGCGCGCGAGTTTCGGGTGGCGCTCGCGCTGGGCGCCGTGATTTCGCTCGGCGGACAGCTGGTCTCGATCGCCTACGTCTGGGTGCTCGCGCGCGCGTGGGCGCCCGATGCCGAGCTGTACCAGTACCTGCAAGTGGTGCCGTTCGCGTTCCTGGCCACGTTCATTCCGATCACTCCGGGCGCCATGGGCCAGCGTGAAGCCGTGTTCGTCTGGCTGTTCGCCTACGTGGGGTTGGCGCCCGCGCAGGCCGTGTTGCTCGCGCTCTGCATCGCCGGCCTCGGCTACGTCACGGTGCTGCTCGGCGGGCTGCTGTACTTCGCGGACCTGCGCAAGGCGCGCGCCGCGAGCCCATGAGCGAGGTCGCAAGCAGGAGCGCGCTTGTTCTCGCCTGCGATACGACGCAACATGTTCTTCGATCATGAGCGAGGAGCCGCGTTGACGACGCCGAGCGCAGGCCCGGTCGCGCCGCCCTGCCCGTGCTGCGCCGCGCCCACGACGCGCCGCGACGACGTCGGTGTCGGGATCGGAGTCGGGCTCGCGCTCGGTCCTGCGTGTTTCGCGTGTGACGCATGCGGCCATCGCTGGAAAGCGCCCGCGGGGGATCTCGCGCGCTACTACGGCGCGCAGACCGGCCGCAACCCCGCGAGCGCGGACCTGGAGCGCAAGCTCGCCGAGCGCTTCCGTGCGCTCGAGCCGTTTCTGGGCCCTGCTTGCCGGATGCTCGAGATCGGCTGCGCGGAGGGCGCGCTCGGACAACGCGTCAAGCGACGCTGCCCGTCGATGATCTATGCGGGGCTCGAGCTCTCGAACGACGCCGAGCGCGCCCGGCAGGTGATCGACCGGGTCTTCAAGGTCGAAGCGGCCGCCCATTCCGGCGCCGGCTCCGGCTCCTACGATGTCGTCGTCGCGTTCCATGTGCTCGAGCACATCGAGGACGTGGTGCGCGAGCTGCGCGCCTGGCACCGGCTGCTCATCGCGCACGGCCGGCTCGTGGTCGAGGTGCCGCACGAGGCGGGTCACCCGCTGCTGAGCCGGGATGCCCACCCCGAGCACTTGCACTCGTTCACGGCGGCGTCGCTCACCGCCGCGCTGGCGCGCGCCGGCTTCGAGCTCGAACGGCTCGACACCGGTCACTTCGAGTCGCCGATCTACGCGGACTCGCTGCGCGCCATCTGTCACTTGCGGCCGGACCCCGAGCAGCGGCGCGCGGCGCTGGTGCGTCGGATCGCGGAGCTGGCCGGCGGTCCGTTCTTCGTCTGGGGTGCTGGCGGAGATTTTCGCAATTGCCTGGCACCGGTGCTGGACCAGCTGCCGGTGCTCGGCGTGTTCGACGAGAATCCGAGCACCCACGGCCCGATCGCGCAGTCCGCCGGAGTGACGGTGACCGCGTTCGATCGCGTCCGCCTCGGCGATCGCCGTGTGCTCGTGTCGAGCCTGCGTTTCCACGACGAGATCGTCGCGCGGCTCGCGGCAGCCGGCGTGCCCGCCGAGCAGTGCTTCGGGCTGGCCGAGATCCTGCGATGAACGCCGATCCGGCACGTGCGCCGCGCTCGAGTCGCGCGTGTCCGGTCTGCGCCAGCACGTCCGCGCTCGCGCTGCACGACAACCGCATGGCCGAGATCGACGGCATCGATCTCGGCTACCAGGTCGTGAGCTGCAACCGCTGTGGCTTCGCGTACGCCAGTCAGCTCGCGCCGCCCGTGCAGTACGCGGCGTATTACCGCGCGCTGTCCAAGTACGATTTCCTGTCGAGCGTCGAGCGCATCGCCCCGGTCGATCGCTTTCGTGCCACGACCGCCGTCGAGCTCTGCAGGCCGCATCTGCGCGGCGACGAGCTGGTCGTCGACATCGGCTGCGGTTGCGGCACGCTGCTCGCGCACTTCCGCGACGCGGGTTTCTCCGAGGTGCGCGGCTTCGATCCCAGCGCCAACGCGGCGGCGGCGGCGCGACGCTTGTTCGGAATCGACTCGGTGGCAGAGGGTTCGCTCGCCGACGCCATCGAGGGCATGGATTTTCCGGAGCGCGTCCTGGTGTGTGCGACCGGCGTGCTCGAGCACCTGCTCGATCCGGCCGCCGACCTGCGCCGGCTCGCGTCGCGCTTGCCCGACGGGGCCTACGTGTTGCTCGAGGTGCCCGCGCTCGAGCGCTTCGGCAGGCCGCCCATGGAACCGTACGGGGAGCTGTCGCTCGAGCACGTGCAGTTCTTCGGCGCGCGCGACCTCGCAGCGCTGGCAGCGGCGGCCGGCCTCGAACCCGTCGTGCTGTGCATCGTGGACATGAGCGCGGGCTGCAGCGACAGCGTGTTCGGTCTGTTTCGCAAGCGCCCGTCGTGCGCGGTGGCCCTGCGCAGCGAGGACGAGCGGCTGGCCGACCGCGCCTGCTTCGCGGGCTACCTCGCGCGTTCGGCCGAGGCGATCAGCCAGGCGCTCGACCGGCTCGAGCGCTGCCGGGACGCGCCCTGGGTGATCTACGGTGCGGGCAGTCACAGCGCGCGGCTCTTGCCCGCGCTGCGCGCGCGAGGCTTGCACGACGGGATCGTCGCGCTGGTGGACGGCAACCCCAACTTGCGCGGCCACGACTTCGGTGGCTTCGAGGTGCAAGCGCCTTCCGCGCTCGCGTGCTGGCCGGAGGCCACCGTCGTGGTGTCCTCGTTCCGGTCCGAAGCGGCCATCGCGCAGGCCGTCGCAGCGGACCATGGAAACCGCGTGCAGCGCCTCTACGGCTGACCGAATTTGTCGTTCGCCGGCTGCCCTGGCGCTACAGTGCCGGGGTCCCTGATCGGACGCTGCCCGCTCGGACGATGGAAAGACTCAACGGTATCGCGATCGCGGACCTCGACGCGGCGCTCGATCGCGCCGACCGCGTGCTGCCCGCGCTGCGCGGTGGGCGGCTGTTCCTCACCGGCGGTACCGGCTTCTTCGGTCGCTGGCTGCTGTCCGCGATCGCTCGCGCGAACCTCACGCGCGGCCTCGCTCTGCGGGTCACCGTGCTGACGCGCTCGAGCGCGGCATTCCAGCGCGCCAGCCCCGAGCTCGCGGCGCACGAGCCGTTCAGCTTCCTCGATGGCGACGTGCGCGACTTCGCGGCGCCGGACGGCGCCTTCAGCCATGTGATCCACGCGGCCACCGACACCAGCGCGGCGGCCAACGCGCGGCCACTCGAGCTGCTCGACACGATCGTCGCGGGCACGCGCCGGGTGCTCGATTTCGCGGTCTCGTCGGGCGCCCACGACTTCTTGTACGTGAGCTCCGGCGCCGTCTACGGGCCGCAGGGCGGGCTCGAGCGCGTGGCGGAGACTCAGCTCGCCGCGTGCGATCCGCTCGAGCTGGGCTCGGTGTACGGGGAGTCCAAGCGCCTCTGCGAGCAGCTGTGCGCGGTCTATCGCGTGCAACACGGGCTCGCGCCGCGCGTCGCGCGTTGCTTCGCATTCGTCGGACCGCTGATGCCGCTCGACGCGCACTTCGCGATCGGGAACTTCATCGCCGACGCGGTCGCGGGCCGTGCGATCCGCATCACCGGCGACGGCACGGCGGTGCGCTCGTACCTCTACGCCGGTGACCTCGTCGCATGGTTGCTGCGCATCCTGATCGAGGGCACGTCGGTTCGTGCTTACAACGTCGGCTCCGACACTGGCCGTGATCTGCTCGAGATCGCACAGCTGGTGGCCCGCGTCGTGCCGTCGGCGCGCGGCGTCGAGGTGCAGGGGGCGCCCTCCACGTCGCCGCGGCACCGCTACCTGCCGAGCATCGACCGTGCGCGCAGTGAGCTCGACCTCGAGGTGTGGACCTCGCTCGAGCAGGGCGTCGCGCAGACCGCGAGTTGGGCGCGGATCACGGTATGAGCACGACCCCGAAGACGATCAGCATCTTGACGCCGTGCTTCAACGAGGAAGCCGGCATCCGCGATTGCTACGAACGCGTCAAGCAGGTGTTCGAGAGCGAGCTGCCGGAGTATCGCCTCGAGCACCTGTTCATCGACAACTGCTCGAGCGATCGCACGGTCGAGATCCTCAGGGAGATCGCCGCAGTCGACAAGCGCGTGAAGGTGATCGTGAACGCGCGCAACTTCGGCCTGAGTCGGTCGCCCTATCACGGCATGCTGCAGGTCACCGGCGACTGCGTGGTTCCGATCGTCGCCGATCTGCAGACGCCACCCGAGACGATCGCCCCGCTGGTGCGCAAGTGGGAGCAGGGCTTCAAGGCCGTGATCGCGGTGCGCATCGGCATGCAGGAGGCGTTGCTGCTGCGGGTCGTGCGCAGCGTCTTCTACGCGGCGATGTCGCGGATGTCGAAGGTGCGGCAGATCCGCCACTTCATCGGTTTCGGCCTGTTCGACCGCACGATCGTCGACATCCTGCGCCAGCTCGACGAGCCCGATCCGTATTTCCGCGGTCTGGTTTCGGAGATCGGCTTCGACAAGGCGTTCGTCGAGTACCACCAGCCGCCGCGCAAGCACGGCAAGTCACGCCACAACTTCTTCGACCTGCTCGAGCTGTCGATGCTGGCGCTGACCACGTATTCCAAGGTGCCCCTGCGCATGATGACGCTCGCGGGGTTCGTGGCGGCGACCCTGAGCCTGCTCACCGGCACGGTGTACCTGGTGCTCAAGCTGGTGTTCTGGAGCTCGTTCCCGCTCGGGCTCGCGCCGCTGGTGATCGGCACGTTCTTCCTGCTCGCCGTGAACCTGCTCGCGATGGGGCTGGTCGGCGAGTACGTGGGTCTGATCCTGCAGTACGTGCGCCGCTTCCCGCTGGTGGTCGAGAAGGAACGGATCAACTTCGACTGATTGCCTCCGGCACTGGCCGCAGCGCCGAGGCTGCAGCGTTAAGGAGGAGGCGGGAGGGCGGAGCGTCCGTGTCTGTGTTGGGAGACGAGCCGCCCTCCCGCCTGTCTGGAGGAAGCTTTTGATCAGTGGGCCAGGGCAGGGAGCGCCGCGGATGGGCGCCAAGAGCGGCGCACGACGGCGGCATGAAGCTCGTGGTTGGCGCCACCGAAAAATGCGCCGAGCATGAAAGGCACCGCGACCAGCGCGACGGGCGCCATCAGCAGCGCGGTCGCGAGCGCCGCCAGCGCGGCGGCTGGTGCCAGCATGCCCGCGCACAACCCGACGAGCGCGATGCGCGCGAGCTCGGTCCACGACTCCACGTCGTTCAGCTTGCCGAACATGCCCTGGTCCTCCTTGTGCTGCGTTGCAAAGCCAAGCGAGGTACGCGGTGCTGCGAGCGTGCAGCGACCTTAGCGCAGGGGATGCAGCGCGGGAATGTGGGTGTTGGCCGCTTTCGACTTTCACGTGCTTCTTTTTGCGACGACGGGCGTGCGGTTCAGCTGTCGCTTGGCCCGAGTGGGTCAGATGGAAACGGGCCGTGGTGTTAATCCCGACAGCGCTCTCGCGCAGCATCGCCACAGGAGGTCGGCGGCGGATGTGGTAGCGTGTCGAACCACGGGAAAACATGGAGTTTCCGTGAGGCCGCTGTTCGATGACTTCCAAATCCAACAACGACGCGGCGAGCCCGGAGCAGGCTGCGGGCTCTGCTGCTGCTTCAGCTGAAGGGAGCGCGCAGGCCGAGCGAGCCGATCGCCATCGCCCGCGCCGCCTCAACCCGCGCTATCCGGTGCGCCGCGCGGTCGAGCTGCGCTTGCCCGATGGTTCGCGCAAGAGCTACGAGATGCGCGACGTCAGCACCGGCGGCGTGTTCGTCTCCGCGGCGACGGCGCTGACGTTGTTCTCCGAAGTGCAGTTGCTCTTGCAAGTGAGCGACGAGCCCTGCGCGATCCCCGCACGCGTCGTGCACATCGTGACGCTTCCCAAGGCCTCGGCGCTGAAGATCGTGCCCGGGATGGGCCTGCAGTTCGAGCCGCAGAGCGACCAGCACGCGCTCGCGATCGCGCAGCTCGTGCGCGAAGCGCAGGATCGCGATCCGCGCCGCCGAGTTCCACGCCTGCTCGCGGACGCGGACTTGAGCAGTCTCGGTGATCCGATGCTCGGCTACGTGGCGGCCCAGGTCGACGGCGTGCGCCCACCCGAGGCGATCGCCGAAGCGCTCGAGCTCGAGCTCGACGTCACCGAAGGGCTGCTGCGCGAGCTCGTGCGCGTGGGCGCGATCGAGTTGGTCGCGCCGGTCGCGAGCAGCGAGCAGAAGAGCATCAGCGATCGCGCGACGCCCGGCGCCGAGCGCGCCGAGCGCGCTGCCGGCAAGCTCGAACCGGTCGCGCGCGCGCGGCTCGATGCGCTGGCCGGCGTGATCGGCGACGCCGACCACTACGCGGTGCTGGGCGTGGCGGCGAGCGCGAGCCGGCCCGAGATCAGCGCGGCTTACGTCGATCTCTCGCGCGTGTTGCACCCCGACTCGCACATCGGCCGGGTGGGCGATCTCGAGCTCGCGCTGGTCGAGCGCACTTACGCGCGCATCGTGGAGGCTTACGGGGTGTTGAGCCGGCCCGCGGCGCGCGCGGAGTTCGACGAGTACATGGACCGGCGGCGCGGGCGCAGCCCGCTGTCTCCGGCGAGCGAGGCGGCGAGCGACCGCGCGGCGCTCGATCGCTGCTTGGCCGAAGCCGAGCGCGCGCACCGCGAGGGCCGGCCGAGCGACGCCGAACGCCACGTCAATCAGCTGCGCGCGCTGCCGGTCGGGCCCGAGGATCGCGAGCGGGTCGAGCGCGTCTGCGCGCTGGTGCTGGGCGCGCTGGCCCTGGAGTACGAGAAGCAGGCGCTCTACGAGGAGCGGCACCAGAAGTGGAGCGACGCCGCCAAGTCGTGGCAGCGAGTCAGCGACGGTCGTCCCAACGATCCCGAGCCGTGCCGTCACGCAGCGCTGGCGATGCTCGCGGCCGAGGGCGACGTGCGCCGCGCGATCGAGCTGGCCAAGCGCGCGGTCGAGCTGGCTCCGCTCGAAGCGCACAGCCGGCGCGTGCTCGGCCACGCCTATCTCGCCGCCGGCATGAAGCGCAGCGCCCGCGACGAGCTGGAGACCGCGGTCCGCCTGTCGCACGGCCTCTCGCGCGAGCGACCGTGAGACGAGAGGGGACGCGGTTTGAAGAGGGCGGGTTGAAACCCGCCCCTACGGAAGAGCCGGTTCTTGGTAGGGGCGGGTTTCAACCCGCCCTCTTCGAACCGCTTCCCTCTACCAGCTACCGGTGTTGGGCAGCGACAGCCACGGTTCCTGGGCGGGGAGCGCGCTGCCGCGTTGCAGCAGCTCGATCGAGATGCCGTCGGGAGAGCGGATGAAGGCCATGCGCCCATCGCGCGGCGGGCGGTTGATTGTCACGCCCGCCGCGGCGAGCCGGGCGCACAGCGCGTAGATGTCTTCGACCTCGTACGCGAGGTGCCCGAAGTTGCGTCCGCCGGCGTAGCCCTGCTCGTCCCAGTTGTGCGTGAGCTCGACCTGAGCGTGCTCGTCGCCGGGCGCGGCCAGGAATACCAGCGTGAAGCGCCCGGCGGCGTGCTCGTTGCGGCGCAGCTCGCGCAGCCCGAGCTTGTTGCAGTAGAAGTCGAGCGACGCTGCGAGGTCGCTCACCCTGACCATCGTGTGCAGGTAGCGCATGCGCCGGAGTATACGCGGGAGAGCCGGCCTGATCGGCAGGGACGCGTCCCTGCTTGTGGGGAGAGGAGCGGCAGCGGGGGCGAGGGCAGGGAAGGGGGTATGCGCAAGGGCAGGCGTTGAGGGTCGAGCGCAGGCGCAAGCGCATGGGCATGTTGGGGCGCGGCGAACTGACGAGGTGAGCGGCCGATGATCAGCGGGGCCCGAGAACCCGCAGTCCGCCATGCCGGTCCAGTAGGTGAACCGCCCGAGCAGCAGGCCCCCCGAGCAGCAGACCAGTTGACCGCGCGGTGTGCGCCACGCCGTGGCCCCATGCGGCCTGAACGCATCCAGTTGCGGCGAGCGCTAACCTGCCCTTGCGCCTGCGCTCGACCCTCAACGCCTGCCCTTGCGCATACCCCTATCCCTGCCCTAGCCCCAATCTCTCTCTTACAAATCCTCCGCCGTCTTCAGCAGCTCCGGCACCCAGTGCGTCCGCGCGCGGACCAGTGACTCCCGCTCCCGGCGCTTGCGTACGTGCAGCACCTCGCCGTTGGGGTTGGCCGTGTCGCCGGTGACCAGGTCGTCGTCGAAGCGGTAGGCGGTGAGCTCGCCGCGCGGCGGGTTGGGCTTGGGTTCTTCCGCGGAGGCGGGCTCGGCCAGCGCGGCGAGCGCGGTGAACAGGCTCGCGAGGGCGAATCCGATAGGGCGAAGTGAGCGGCATTTCATCGGGCCTCCGGGATCGCTGGTGGTGGCGCCGCGCGCCGCGATCCATGCTCGGTCAGTGGGGAGCGCGGGCGCGAAGTCTCAGGCGGGCGAGCGGAAGCGGGTGAAATGCGTCGAGCAGTGAAAAAGCGCGCGGCCGGCGTGGGAAAGTCGCCGGCCTGCGCCCACCAACGGCTGGAGGCCGGGTTTGTCAGCGACTGAGCGCGCGCGACAGGGCGATGGGGGCGAGCAGGCCGCGGCGGTGGCCGAGGCGTTTCGGACCCATGCCGGACTGGTCGAGCGGGTCCTGCGGCGCGCGGGCGTGGCCGAGCGCGATCTGAGCGACGCGCGCCAGGAAGTGTTCATCGTGGTGCACCGGCGGCTCGGCGAGTTCGAAGGGCGCGCCAGCCTGGCGACCTGGCTGTATCGCATCGCGCTGCACGTCGCGTCGGACTACCGGCGCCGCGCGTACCAGCGGCGCGAGCAGCTCGCGGGCGAGGACAGCACTGCGGCGGCGCGCGCACTGGCGGAGCCGCCGGCGGGCGCGACCGCGGAGCCGAACGGCGTCGTGCGCGATCCTGTGCAGCGGCTCGAGCAGCGCGAGCTGCTCGAGC
>Ga0190265_10004059_pt1 | contig 10097 bp, 6 predicted proteins | sample Popmic124T_FD_133135 | JGI IMG/M metagenome (GOLD analysis project Ga0190265, IMG submission 133135) | Populus adjacent soil microbial communities from riparian zone of Indian Creek, Utah, USA - 124 T | ecosystem: Environmental > Terrestrial > Soil > Riparian zone | place: USA: Utah | collected...
CCAGCTCGATCAGGCCCGCTCCCGGCTGGAGCAGATCACGGCGCAGATCGACGTGGCCGAGGCGATCCTGGCCGAGACCGCGAAAGGGGTGTCGTCGCCTCTGCTGGCCGAGCTCGGGCTGGTGCGCGCGCTGCGCAGGGAGCTGGGATCCGGACACCCGCCGGTCGTCGTCGACGCCCACGGCGTCGACGAGGAGCTGCGGATCCCGTCCGACGTGGAGGCGGCGGTCTACTTCTGCTGCCTGGAGGCGGTCAACAACGCGCGCAAGCACGCACCCGGTGCGGCCATCGCCGTGCAGCTCGCCACCGCCGAGGGCCGGCTGCGGTTCGTGGTGCGCGACGAGGGACCCGGCTGGGACACCGCGGCCACCGGGTCGGCGGGGCGGGGCATGCGCAACCTGACCGCCCGGATCGGGACGGTCGGCGGTCGACTGGAGGTGCGCTCCGCGCCCGGCAGCGGGACCACCGTGGAGGGCTCGGCCCCGCTGCCGGCGCCGCCGGGCGAGCCGGCCGAGGCCGCGGCCGAGCGGCCCGGCTTCCGGCCCGGCGCGACCCCGGTGCTGACCGGCAGCCTGCCGCTGCCCGACCAGGTCCGGGACGCGCTGCGCGCGGCCCGCGAGCTCTACCACGGATCCGGCAAGGCCGATGCGCTGCGCGAGCTGGCCGAGCGGTTGGAGGAACCGCTGCGGGTGGCCGTGTCCGGGCCGCCGGGAGCCGGCACCACGACGCTGGTCGAGGCGTTGCGCGCGGCGATGGAGCGGGATCGGCACGAGTCGAACGGGAGCACACCGACCATCCGGCTGATCGACACGTCCGGCTCCGGCTCGACCGCCGCCACCCAGAAGATCCTGGTGCACGCGGCCGGACGGTCGGCGGTGGCCGACGCGTCGGTGGTGCTGCTGCGGCACCGGCGGGTCGAGGACGTGCCGGCGGCCCGGCCGATCCAGCACTCCCCGGCACTGACAGTAGGGGTGCTGGCCCGGGTCGACGAGCTGGGCGCGGTCGGGCCGACCGGGGAGGGCATGGAGCTGGCCGAGCGGGCGGCGACCGAGTGGGCGACCCGGCCGGAGGTGCGCCGCCGCTGCCCGGTGGTGGTGCCGGTGGCCGGCCTGCTCGCACAGGCCGCCGCCCACCTGACCGAGGAGCAGTACCAGGCGCTGCGGCGGCTGGACGAGCAGCCGGCGGTGCCGCTGGCCGCGGTTCCGGCCGGGCCGCCGGACGCCGCCGCTCCGGTCCGCCCGTCGCCGACGAAGCGGCCGCAGGCCGCCGTGCCGGTGACCGACGTCGCCGCCGAGCAGGAGCTGCTGGACCGCTTCGGTCCGGCCGGGGTCCGGCTGGCCACCGACCTGATCCGGTCCGGCCGGGCGCCGACGCCGGCCGCACTGGCCGTCGAGCTGACCCGGCACAGCGGGCTGCCGCGGCTGCTGGAGCTGATCGAGACCAGGCTGGGGCGGCGGGCCGCCGGGGTGAAGGCACGTTCGGCGCTGCGCGCACTGGAGGCGCTGGTGCGCAGCGAGCCGCCGCCCACCGGCGCCGAGGGGCTGCGCTACCGGTTCGACCGGATCCGCTCCGGGACCCACGAGCTGGCCGAGCTGGACCTGGTGGACCGGCTGCGCTCGGGCGAACTCGACCTCACCGACGACCAGCGCGCGTCGGCCGAGCGGCTGCTCGGCGCGATGGGCACCGAGCCGCGGGTTCGGCTGGCCCTGGCCGCCGACGCCGGATCGCAGGAGATCGCCATGGTCGCGTCCGAGCAGCTGGCGCACTGGCAGCGGCTGGCGACGCACCCGGTGTCGGGCAAGGACGTCCGTGACGTCGCGGCCGTCGTCATCCAGTCCTGCGAGCAGCTGTTCACCGGGCTGGGCCACTGACCCGAACCCGAGCGAGCCGTCAGCCGTCGATGTCGAGCACCGTCAGCGTGCCGTCGGCGACGTTGCTGACCAGCGCCGCGGTGCCGTCGGGCAGCACGGCAACCGACGTCGGGGACTTGCCGGTGGGGATCGTCGCGGTCACCGTCGCCGTGTCGGCGTTGATCACGGACAGGGTGCTGTCGCTGGTGTTGACCACGTAGGCGTGCCGGCCGTCCGGTGCCCAGGTGATGTCCTGCGGGTTCTTGCCGACCGCGATCGTGGCCACCACCTGGTCGGTGTTGGTATCGATCATCGTGACGGACGCCGCGTCGTAGTTGACGTTCGCCACCAGCGGGCGGGTCGGGTGCACGGCCAGGCTGTGCGGGCTGGCCTGGACGGGAACCTCGGCCAGCACGGTGTTGTCCGAGGTGTCGACGATCGACACCAGGTTGGACTCGTGGTTGGCCACGTAGGCCCGGGTGCCGTCGTCGGACATCTCCACCCAGTGCGGGTTCGGCGCCACCCGGATCTCGGTGATCACCTTGGCGCTGGCCGTGTCGATCACCGAGATCGTGCCGGAGTCGTGGTTGGGCACGTAGAGCTGCGTGCCGTCCGGGGTGACCGCGGACAGGTACGGACGGGTGCGCACCGGGATGGTGGCCTGCATCGTGTTGGTCGCCGTGTCCAGGACGCCGACCGCGGCGATGGTGCGGGCCTGGTCCCAGATGCTGACGTAGACCGTGCGCCCGTCGGGGGAGAAGGACAGGTACTGCGGCGGGCCGGCGCCGACCGGGATGGTCGCGGTCACCGCGTCGGTCGCGGTGTCGACGACGGTGACGGTGCCGGCGGCCTGGTTGGCCACCAGCGCCTGCCGTCCGTCGGGAGCGACCACGACGAAGCCGGGGGTGTTGCCGACCCGCACCGTCCCGCCGACGGCCGGCGTCGGCACGCTGCTCGGCGCGTTCTCGGGCGCGGGTGCCGGCGGTGGCGCCGCGGACGGGTCCGGATCGGCGGCCCGGTTCCAGACCAGGTAGCCGGCGCCGATCAGCAGGGCCACCAGCGCGATCAGCGCGGTGACCAGCAGCAGCGGGATCCGCCGCCGGCGTGGCCGGTCTGCCGCGGTCGACGGCGGCGGCTCGGCGGGCGGCGCCGGATGCTGCCGGCCGGCGGGAGCGCCGCCGAGGAACGGGTCCGGCGGTCGCTCGCCGGGGCGCGGCGCGGTCGCGGGGCCGAGTTGGACGGGGAACGCGGTGGTCACGGCGGATTCGAAGGTCGGGCCGGGGCCGGGGGTCGGCGCGGGCGCCGGAGCCGCCGTCGCGGGCCGGCCGGCGATCGCCGGCTCGGCGAGCCCGGAGGCCGTCCCGGCGTCGGCCGGTGGCTCGGGCGGCAGCGGCGTGGTGCGCGGGGCCGGTTCGAACAGCGAGCCGGGGGCGGCGGCCGCCTGCCCACCGCGGGTGGTGACCGCCGCGGTGACCAGCTCGCTGTCCGGTCGGTCGGGCGGCCCGGCCATAGCCGCGGCCGCGGCCGGCGTGATCGGAGTCGGCGCGCCGGCGAGGGGCGGTCCCTCCGCCGCGGGCGGAGCGGCGCCGGCCGGACGCCGGCTGGGCGGGCGCTCGGTGGGCGGGCGCTGGGTGGGCGGGCGCTCCGTGGGCGGCGGGGTCGGCGCGGAGTCTGCGGGGTTGAGCGGGACAGCCACCCCGGCGAGCGCGGCCGCTCCGAGCGCCACCGCCTGCTCCGGCTGCGGGTCGAGCACGGTCGGGCAGGCCAGCGCAGCGGAGATCATCCGGGCCACCAGCGGGATCCGTGCGGAGCCCCCGACCAGCAGCACCGCGGCCAGCTCGGTCGGGTTCACCGATGCCGACTCCAACGCCCTGATCAGCGTCATGACGGTCGTCTCGATCGGCGTGTGGATCATTTTCTCGAACTCGGTCCGGGACAGCCGCACGTCGAGCCGGCGGCCGGGTAGCGCCACCGTGATGGTGGCCTCGGTCTCGGCCGAGAGCGCCTCCTTGGCCAGCACGCACTCCCTGCGCAACCGCGCGACCGCGGTGCTGTTCTGCGGGTTGCGCATGTCGAGCCCGGTCAGCGCGCCGTCGGCGGCCGCGTTGACGTGGGCCAGCACCGCCTCGTCGAAGTTGCCGCCGCCGAGCTGCTCGATGCCCTCCGGTCGACCGAGGATCTCGGCGCGGCCGCCCTGCCAGCGCAGCACGGTGGCGTCGAACGTGCCGCCGCCCAGGTCGTACACCGCCGCGGTGGCGCCGTCCGGGAGCCGGCCCGAGGCGGCGTACTGCGTGATCGCCGCCTCCGGCTCGCTGATCGTCGACACGGCCAGCCCGGCCTCCCGCGGCACGGCGGCGAACGCGGCGCGGCGGCGCGGGCCCCAGTGCGCGGGATGGGCCAGCACGATGCGCTCCGGCTCGGCCCCGTGCTGCTCGGTGGCGCGCGCGACCACGTCGGTGAGGACGGCGGCGAGCAGCGTGGCGGCCGGCTGGATGCTGCCGGCCAGCCGCACCGGCGACGAGCTGCCGAGCCTGCGCTTGAGCTCGCGCGCGATCCGGTCCGGCTCCTCGACCGCCAGCGCGGCCGCGGCCTCCCCGGTCCGCACTGAGCCGTCGTCGCTGCGGTGGACCACGGTCGGGACCACGTCCGTGCGGTCGCCGAGGGGGAGCGACTGCACGTGGGAGCCGTGCGCGGTTGCGGCGGCCACGGACGTGCCCCCGAGGTCGACTCCGAGGTCGTAGGCCACGACGCCTCCAAGGTGGCGGGGTGCTCGCCCGATCATCCGGTGGGCCGTCGGGCCGCCGGATCCTTACGTGGCGCCACTGCGGCGCGGCCGAGACAACCGATCGGGGGAGCCTTGCTTCGGTTAACAGGGAGCGGCGACAACATACAGTGGCGAATCCGGCCTCCTCGCGGGCGGTCTACCAGGGCAGATGATCGTCGTTGCCGGCCCCGGCCCGGTCCGCGGGGCGGACGGGCTCCCCGGCCCTGGCGCTCCGCGTTCGGCGCTCGCGGACAGCCGTTCACCGTGTGAAGCACACCGGCGGTCCCGCAACGGCCCGGTACGTGTTTTCGTACCCCCCGATTCCGCGGGCGGGGGCACCCATGAGCACAGCACGGACAGGGCGCACAGAGGTCGGCCGGACGGGTGCTCGATTCGGCCGCTTCACCGACGACCGGAAGGAGCGCGAACCCGCCGCGGGTGCCGGTGACGGATCCGACTCCGCCGCCGCGCCGGCGGACTTCACCACCGTCGCGCGCGGGTACGAGCGGCAGGAGGTGGACCGGTTCGTGACCGGCCAACAGCAGCAGGCGGCCGAGCTGCAGGCCGCGCTGGCCGCCGCGGAACGCCGGATCCACGAGCTCACCGAGCGGGTCGCGGCCACCGAGCGGGCGCGGTCCGGGCAGCCAGGTCCCGAATCGGCTCCCTCGGCCGGCTACGGGGCGCGCGCGGAGAAGCTGCTGCGGATGGCCGAGTCCGAGGCCGTGGAGATGCGGGCCAACGCCTCCCAGGAGGCGAGAGCGCTGGTCGAGCAGGCGCGGGTCGCGGCCGAGCAGCACCGGCACGAGTCCGAGCAGGTGGTGATCGCCCGGTTCCGGGAGGTCGACGCCGACATGCGGCGGCGGGTCGCCCAGCTCGAGGACCGGGAGCAGAAGGTGGCCCAGCAGCTCCACGCCGGGCGGGCCGAGGCCGAGCGGCTGCAGGCCGCGGCGGCCGAAGCGGCCGGCAAGCTGCGCGACGAGGCCCGGGCCGAGGCCGAGCTGATCAAGGCTCGGGCCAGGGCCGAGGCCGGGCGGACGAGCGAGGAGATCCGCGTCGAGCGCAACCGCGTCACCGAGTTGCGCGCCGACGTGCATGCCGAGCTGGAACGGATCAACCGCATGATCGTCGGCCAGCTCACGCCGGAGACCTGACCCACATCCGGGGTTCCTTGCGGCGGTGGCGGGTACCCACGGGTACCACCACGAAGCAGTACCACCGCTCAGGAGGATCGTCATGGCCAACCCCATTCCGAGCACGCTCGGCACCGCCGAGCGTGATGCGACCGGGGCAGCCCTGCAGGCCAGCCTGGTCAACCTGGTGGACCTGTCGCTGGTTGCGAAGCAGGCCCACTGGAACCTCGTCGGGCGCCAGTTCCACGACGTGCACCTGCACCTCGACGAGCTGGTCAACACGGCACGTGAGTACAGCGACAAGGTCGCCGAGCGAATGGCCGCCATCGGGGTCTCGCCGGACGCGCGGGCCGCCACCGTGGCCAGCAGCTCGGCGGTCGCCGGCTTCGATGCCGGCTGGATCGCCGACCGCGACGTCATCCGCGCCATGTTCGAGGCGCTCGACGGCGTGGCGCGCGGCCTGCGCCCGCGCATCGACGAGACCGAGAAGACCGACCTGGTCACTCAGGACCTGCTCATCGAGCTGGTCGGGGTGCTCGAGGAGGCGCGCTGGATGTGGCAGGCGCAGAACGTCGGCTACGAGCCGGAGGCGCTACCCAGCCGCTAACACCGGCACGACCGGGCGGCCATACGCAGATGTGCGTATGGCCGCCCTGCTGTCGGATCAGGACGATGCACGGGCCCGACGACGTGGGACAGCCCGGAGGCCCCCGTGCCCGATTCCCTGTACCTCTGCAGGGACTACGGGCTCACCACCTCGACGGACAGCGGGGTCCGGCCCTACCGGGGCCGGCAGCCCGGTTGGCTGAACACCAGCATCTTCCTGTGCGGCGGCCGCTCCCAGACCGAGACCGCGGTCGGGCGCCCGACCACGGTGCAGGTCCGGGTCAGCAACCCGTTGCCGGAGCCGGTCGCCGGCGTCCGGGTGGACGCCTACCTGCTCCCGCCGTATGTCGGGTCGGCCGCTGCGGACCAGGCCTTCATCACCCTGCACGGCGGTCCCGACGTCGTCGCCCCCGGCTCCGGTGCCGGCGATGACGCCGACCCGCACGTGCTGACCTGTGGAGTTGCCGGTCCGGCCGCGCCGCAGCCGTGGGTCCCCGACGCGTCGCAACTGCCCGGCGGCGCCGGCCACCTCTGCCTGGCCGCGGCCTGGCACACCGGCACGGACGGCGCCGGCGCGGCCCGGGCCGGCCTGCTCACCGACGACGACGTCCACCGCGGGCACCGCAGCCAGCTGCTGCTGACCGCGTCGTCGTTCCGCGGGTCGTTGCTGGAGTTCCTGGTGCTGCCCGCGCCGGACGGCGGGCCGACCCTGGTCGAGTTGGTGCCGCTGCACGCCGGTGCGTTGGACGCGGGTGAGCGCTGGCTGCTGAGCTCGCACCCGGCGGTCACCGTCGTCGGCGGCTACGGCCGGCACACCCAGCGGACGGTGCGCGGGCCGGAAGGGTGGCCGCACTCGATCCAGCCGGCCCAGCGACCGCTGGGTGGCCGGCTGGTGGTCGCCGGCGCCCGCAACGGGAGCACGGTGTCTTTGCCTTCGACGGCGGAGCCGCGCTCCGCCGAGCTGGAGGTCGGCGCGCCGTCGCCGGACTGCCCCGGGACGCTGCACGCCCTCGACATCGTGCAGCGCGACGAGCGGGGCCGCGTGCTCGGGGGGCTGCGGGTGCTCGCGCTGGTCACCGCCTGATCTGCGGCCGATGCACGAGAACCGGGAATTCGGGCATCCGGCCCATGGTTGGACGCTGCGATCGAGCAGCGGCCGTCGGGACGATTCCGCCGCCGAACGATGAGTTTCCGGGCGGGCCGGGGTCATCACCGCAACGACCCCGAGCGATACATCGCCACGGGGACCCGAGCGAGATGAGGACCGGCACGATGAGCGCGACCACGCAGACGACCGGCCGGCCGGGCGGCAAGGCCACCCGCCGGGAATGGATCGGGCTGAGCGTGCTCGCGCTGGCCTGCCTGCTCTACGTCATGGACCTCACGGTGCTGGACCTGGCGGTGCCGGCGATCACCGCGGACCTGCGGCCCAGCAGCAGCCAGCTGCTCTGGATCATCGATGTGTACGGGTTCATGGTGGCCGGTGCGCTGGTCACGATGGGCACCCTCGGCGACCGGATCGGGCGCCGGCGGCTGCTGATGATCGGTGCGGCGGCGTTCGGCACGGTGTCCGTGCTGGCCGCCTTCTCCACCACGCCCGAGATGCTGATCGCCAGCCGGGCGCTGCTGGGACTGGCCGGGGCCACCATCGCCCCTTCGACCCTGTCGCTGATCTTCCACATGTTTCCCGACCCGAAGCAGCGCACCTTCGCCGTCGGCGTGTGGATCGGCGCATTCTCGGCGGGGAGCGCGGTCGGACCGGTGCTCGGCGGCCTGCTGCTGGAGATGTTCTGGTGGGGCTCGGTGTTCCTGCTGGCGCTGCCGGTCATGGGCGCCCTGCTGGTGCTGGGGCCACGGGTGCTGCCCGAGTACCGGGACCCGGGCGCGGGCCGGCTGGACCTGATCAGCGCGGCGATGTCGGTGCTCGCGCTGCTGGCCATGGTCTTCGGACTCAAGCAGATGGCCCAGGACGGCGTCTCCTTCGGGTCCGTCCTGGTCATCGCGGCCGGCGTCGTGGTCGGGCTGGCGTGGGTGCGCCGGCAGCGACGGCTGAGCGACCCGATGATCGACGTCGGGCTCTTCCGGATCCGCGCCTTCAACGTGGCGCTGCTGGTCAACTTCGTCGCCATCTTCGTGATGGTCGGGTACGTGCTCTACATCGCTCAGTACCTGCAGCTGGTGCTCGGGCAGACACCGCTGCAGGCCGGGCTCTGGTCGGTGCCGGGCGCGGTCGGCTTCGTCGTCGGCTCGCAGCTGGCGCCGCGCGTGCTGTCCACGATCCGGCCGGCCACCGTCGTGGCCGGCGGACTGGTCGCGTCCGCGGTCGGGCTGGCCATGCTGACCCAGGTGCAGGCCGACAACGGCCTGTTCGTGCTGGTCGTCGCGTCGGTGGTGATCTCGCTCGGGTTGGGGCCGGTGTTCGGGCTGACCACCGAGATGGTGGTCGGCGCGGCGCCCGAGGAGAAGGCCGGGGCCGCGTCCGGGGTCTCGGAGACCGCGGCCGAGCTGGGCGGCGCGCTGGGCATCGCGACGCTGGGCAGCATCGGGGTGGCCATCTACCGCGGGGGTGTCACGGCCGGACTGCCCGCCGGCATCCCGGCGGACGCGGCCGCGGCGGCCAAGGACACCCTCGGCGCGGCGGTGGACATCGCCGGTCAGTTGCCGGCGGCGACCGGGTCCGCGCTGCTGGCGGTGGCCAAGGAGTCGTTCGTCGTCGGGCTGCAGCTCACCGCGGGCGTGGCCGCCGTCGTCGCGGCGCTGGTCGCCGCCGTTGCCGCGGTCGCGTTGCGACAGCCCGCAGCCCGGGCCGCCGAACCCGCCGCCGACGTCCCGGCCGCGGACCGACCGGAGCCGCTCTGCTGTACGGGGTGAGCGGTACGGTCGCCCCATGAGCGAGACGAGCGGCGGCGGGGACGAGTTCGACCACGAATCGAACCAGCTGGACTCCGACGACACGCTGGACGACCGCGGGCTGGCCGACCGGCTGGACGAGGGCTACTCGCCCGCCGAGCGGCCCTGGGTCGGCGCCGGCTGGGGGACCACCGCGCGCGAGGAGGCGACCGGGGAGAGCCTGGACGGGAGGCTGGCGCGCGAGCTGGGCGACGGCGACCCGGATGTCGGGGACGACCTCGGCGACAGCTCCGACTCCGACGGGGAGCTGCTCGACGACGAGGTAGGAGCCCGCCGCTCCGGCAGGTTGGTCGCGGAGGACATGGGCGGCGCCGCGGACAGCGACGAGGAGCTGTACGCGATCGACATCGGGATCGACGGAGCCGGCGCCTCCGCCGAGGAGGCCGCGGTGCACGTCGTCGACGCCGACGGGTACGGGCCCGGCCGCTGAAGCGGTCGGGGCCCGGGCCCGCGGGCTCAGCTGTTGAACGCCAGCCCGTTCACCGGGATCGTGATGTGCGCTCCTTGCGCGACGAGGTCGCCGGCGCCCTCGCCGCCGTTCACCCCGACCTGGCCGGGAAAGCTCGGGGCGTGCGCTACGACCCGCCCGCTGAGACTGACCAGGTCCCCCTCCGCCACCGTGTAGGGCGACTCCCGGGAGGTGTCGATCTGGACCCACAGCCGTCCGTGATCACTGTTCACCCAGAAGCCTTCATCTGCGGGCACGGAGAGCACCTGCACCCGGGTCAGGCTCACGTCCAGCCCGACCTGGGTGGCCAGCACCGTCGACGCCGGCGCGGCGTCGGCATCGGACTCGAAGCCGACCGAACCACTGGCCACGACCAGCGCCAACCCGACC
>Ga0190265_10004060_pt1 | contig 10097 bp, 10 predicted proteins | sample Popmic124T_FD_133135 | JGI IMG/M metagenome (GOLD analysis project Ga0190265, IMG submission 133135) | Populus adjacent soil microbial communities from riparian zone of Indian Creek, Utah, USA - 124 T | ecosystem: Environmental > Terrestrial > Soil > Riparian zone | place: USA: Utah | collected...
ATGCGACAGGACGCCATGCCAGGTCGCCAGCGCTGCGCCGAGTGCGCCACCGGCGTCACCGGCCGCCGGCTGTATCCAGATCCGCTCGAACGGTCCCTCGCGCAACAGGCGCCCGTTCCCGACGCAGTTGAGGGCCACGCCGCCGGCCATGACGAGATGCTTGGAGCGCGTCAGGGCGTGGAGGTGACGCGCGCACTTGAGCATCACCTCTTCGCACACCACTTGCACTGATGCCGCCAGGTCCATCTCCCGCTGGGTCAGCGGCGTCTCGGGATCGCGTGGCGGTCCACCAAACAGGTGATGAAACTTGGGGCTCGTCATGGTGCGGCCGCCGCAATAGTCGAAGTAGCTCTGGTCCATCCAGAACGAGCCGTCATCCCGCACGTGGATCAGATGCTCTAGAATCGCGTCGCGAAAACGCGGTTCACCGTATGGCGCGAGCCCCATGACCTTGTATTCACCGGAGTTGACCCTGAACCCCGTGTAGAGCGTGAACGCGCTATAGAGCAGGCCGAGCGAGTGCGGAAATCGAATCTCGTGTGAGAAGCGGATGCGGTTCCCTTGCCCGTGGCCAAGCGTCGTCGTTGCCCATTCACCGACGCCGTCCAGCGTGAGGATGGCGGCTTCCTCGAATGGCGACGGAAAAAACGCGCTGGCGGCGTGCGACTGATGGTGGTCAGGAAAGACGCACTGGCCATTGAATCGCGGGCCCAGCGCTCGGCGCAACTGATCCTCGACCCCGAGCTTGGACGCCAGCCATGGCGCCATGGCATCCAGATAGGAGGTGAAGCCGCCCGGCGCCAGGGCGGTGAACGTTTCGACCAGCCGGTCGAACTTGAGGCGCGGCCGTTCGTAGAAGCTGACGTAGTCGACATCCGACGCGGACAGGCCCGCGTGCTCGAGGCAGTAGCGAACCGCAAGCGCCGGAAAGCGCGCATCGTGCTTGCGCCGCGTGAAGCGTTCTTCTTGCGCCGCGGCGACGATGTCGCCGTCGCGGAGCAGCACGGCCGCCGAATCGTGGAAGTACGCCGACAGTCCCAGGATGGCCGTCACCGCACCCACCTGCGCAAATCGGCGAGCCGTTCGGTCGGCGAAAACCCCAGCCAGCGAAACAGCACGCGGTAGGCCGGCGGTGCCGCGTCACCCGCGGGAATGAAACCGGGCTGTGATCGGTGAATGGTTTCGACGAGCGTCCGGGCTTCGGTGTGATCCGACTGCCAGGCGGACCGCGCCGACTCGAAGCGCGCCTGGTTGATGGCCCACAAACGTTCCGCCGTCAGCAGTCCACCCGTGCGAAGGTGATCCTCACAGCGCTGCAAGATCTCCGCGCGCAATCTTCGGGTCTGCGGCCGATCTCGTTTCCACAGGGTGCCTTCACTCCACTGCCGGTAAACCGCGCCGCCGGCGGCTCCATAGACGAGCGACTTACCGGCCATCAGCAGCCTGAGGTACAGCTCGTGCTCCTGGCAGGCCGGCTGATCCTGCTTCCAGCCACCGACCTCGATTAGCGTGCGCCGGCGCCACAGCGCCGCTCCTGTTTGGGGCAGGAACCAGCGTGCGAGCAGCACCCATGGATCGTGCGGCTCCGGAATCGGCAGGAGCTCGAGCCGAGAGCCCTGTTCGGTCCAGTGTTCGAGCGTGACCGGACCGTACAGCACATCCGCTTCCGGCGCCGGCGACTGTTGCAACTGTGACGAGATCTTTGCGGGCAGCAGGTAATCGTCGGCGTCGAGGTACTGCAGCCATTCACCCGTGGCGAGCTCGAGGAGTCGATTGCGCGTGGGATTGCTGCCGCGATTCGGGCCGGACTCCCATCGGATCCGGCCGGCGAACTCCCTGATGATCGATGCGCTGCCGTCACTCGAGCCGTCGTCGACGACGATGACCTCGCGGTCGGCGCCGTCCTGCGCCAATGCGCTTTCGATGCACTGCCGAATCCAGCGCGCGGCGTTGTAACACGGGATCAGGATCGAGACGCGCACCTACGTCGCCCACGGCATCGGCGTCATCGGTTCGAAGGTGCTCGTGACGTGACGATCGGAAAACCGGTCTGGATACTGCAGGCGCTCGATCAACTCGACCAGGTGTGCGCCGAATGCGGCCGACAGGCGCGGCTCGCGGCCGGCGGCGATCGCGTCGGCCAGCTCCGATGGGCCGCGCAGAAAATCGACGCGTTTGTCGGCGGACACCATGCCGCCCTGGCGCGGGCGCACTGACGGCAACGCCGTCGCGAGCAGCGCACCGAGACCGGCGTCGGTCAATCGCGCTTCCGCCCAGCGCGCCAGCCACTTCGCGCGCCGCCGCACCTGAGCCTCGATGAATGACGGCGTCACCGCGCGATACATGACCGGCGCGGCGTCGTCACGAACATTGCCGATCGAGAGCACGCCGCGATCGCCGACCACCATGATCGACTTGTCGCGGGGCGCCGTCAGGCCGCACGTCACCCGCGCCACGATGCCGCCGTCGAACTCGAGGCAGCCGACCGTGAAGTCGGGCGCCATGCCGTCGACCGCGATGCCTTTATCCGCGACCTGGATCGACGCGAACGCCGTGACGCGCCGCGCGTTGCCGAACATCGCGCACAACCACGTCAGCACGTAGCCGGCATGCTGATACGTGCTGCCGGTCTCGAACTCCGCCTTCGCCGGCCACGGGACGCCGCTGTCGTTCTGCCACTCCCACGGTGTCTGATGCGGCGCAATCATGCCGTCGTCGAATGCCGCATAGACCAGGCGTACCGGTCCGATCGTCCCCTGACGGACGGCGCGCCAGAGCGTTTGCGCGGACTCGCCGAGCACGCTGCATGGCGCCGACGACAGCCGGACACCGCGCATCTGCGCGAGCTCGGCAAGCCGGCGGGCTTCGGCGGCGGTCATGGCCAGCGGCTTCTCCGAATACACGTGCTTGCCCGCTGCGAGGCACGCGCGCGTCGTCTCGTAATGACTTCGCGGGTCGGTCAGGTTGATGACGAGCGCGACGTCACGATCCGCGAGCAACGCGTCGAGCGATGCGGCAGGCCGTGCGCCGGTCAGCCGCGCAAACGCGTCGAGACGATCGCGATTGAGGTCAAAGGCCGCGACGGCGCGGAGGTCCGGGTGCAGCGACAACGTGCCGGCGTATTGCTCCGCAACGTATCCGCACCCGAGGAACGCGATGTTCATGCGGCGAAGCTGCGGCCGACTTTGTCGAGCGCCGCGGCAATGTCTTCCATCTCGGCTTCGCCGGCGAGAAACACGTTCGAGGGCAGATAGGCAATCTCACCCGTCGCGCGGTCCGACACCGGCGTCGGCAACACGCGAAGGTAGTCCGGCCGTTTCGTCAGCAACGCCTGCATCGCCGGCTGATTGGACAACGTGTTGGAATAGCACCGTATCAACGGCACTCCCTCGGCGCCCACCGCGGCCACGAAGTCGTCGATCGGCCGCAATCCGCATTGATCCGGCAGGTATCGCACCACGAACATGTACATGCCGTGACGGCGGACGGCAGGGGGCTGCTCGATCGCGCGGACGCAGGCCACGTTCGAGAGCAGGCTGCGGAGCCGCGCGAACGCGGCGGCGCGGCGCTGCTGCTCGCCTTCGAACTGCGAGAAACGCTCGATCAAGAGCGCCGCCTGATACTCGGTTGGCCGGATGTTCCAGCCGAGAAACGGATGCTCCCATCGCGATTCGGCGGCACGGCTGCGGCCGGCGTTGTGCATCGAGAAGGCCCGTTCGAACAACTCGCTGTCGTTCGTGGTGAGCATGCCGCCTTCGCCGGCGGCGAGATTCTTCGCCGACTGAAAGCTGAACGCGGCGGCGTGTCCGAGCGACCCGACGCGGCCACTCTCCCACTCGGCGCCGTGCGCCTGCGCGGCGTCCTCGATCACCACGAGGCCATGACGCCTGGCGATGTCGCCGAGGGCGGTCATGTTGGCGGGCTGGCCGAACTGGTGCACCGGCATGATCGCGCGGGTCTTGCCGGGCACGATGGCCGCTTCGACGCGCGCCGGATCGAGATTCAGCGTGCCCGCCTCGACATCCACGAAGGCGACGCCGAACCGCCGATCGAGCGCCGCGGTGGCCGTGGCGATGAACGACAGGTTGGGGACGATCACTTCGCCGCCGTAGTCGAGCCCGTCGTGCTCGAACGCCGCGGCCAGCGCGAGGCGCAGGGCATCGGTCCCATGGCCGAGCATCAATCCGTGCCGGCATCCGCAGTATTCCGCCCAGCTCGCCGCGAATTGTTTCTGCCGCGTCTGCGGCAATCCCTCGGCGCCGCTCAGATAGATCTGACGGAACTGGCTGGCCACGGCACGCCACCGCGCCGGGCTCGCCGCCAGGTGGCGCGGCCAGGGGCGATAGCGGACGTTGCGCACCGGCTCGCCGCCGTTGATCGCGAGGGGTCCTGAGAGACGGGTCGTGCTCCGCGGCAAACGACCGATGGTCTGTTGCGCGATGCTACGGGCGGTGTTGCGCAGGCTCGACACGATGGTTAGCAACGTCCTCGCGAAAGGACCAGGGAGGATTTACGCATCGGCTACAGCACCGTCAGGAACAGCGGCGCCCGCTGCAACTGTCGCACGATGATGCTGTGGGCGTCGCCGGCGTGGGGAATCCACAACAGCTGACCATCCCCGAGGACCCCGCGTCGCAACAGGCGCTGCGACTCGAGCCACTTGTCCTGCCGGTCGAAGGTTCGCCGCACGTGCATGTCGTGACGGCGCATGGTCAGCGCGTGCTCGCGGCGGTCGGCGCCAAGATAGCGGAGGTCAGTGGGCGATGGCTCGTACAGGTACGGCACGTCGGCGGCATCCTCGGCAGTGTGGAACAAGGTGTAGGCGTCGAGTGTGACACCGAACATCAGCACCGCGGCGTCCAGCTGGACCAGCCGCTCGTACGGCGTCCCGGGTCCGCACGGGGTCGCGCACCGTTCGTGGCCGGCCACGAGGTGCTCGGCCAGCGGTCCTTCGGCGGCGAGCGAATGGGTCGGGTGGAGGCTGCGAAGCACCGCCGGCCGCCGCCGGAACGCCTCGGTAATCGCTCCGACCACGCTGGGCGTCTGCAGCGGATCAAAGACCGGCGCAGGCCGATCGCCCGATGGATACGAGTACGAATGCGCCGGCATCGCCAGCGTGCCGCTGCCGACCCACGCGCGCAACATGTCGATCACCGCGCCGGCGCCACCGTCGATCTCGCCGCAGGCCGACAGCGAGCTGTGGACCAGGACGAGTGGCGGTGCCGGATCGGCCAGCCGCCGCAACGCCGCGGTGAGGTCGGCGCGCCTGACCCGCGTTGCCGACCAGCGGCGGCTCGCTCGCGCGACCTGGCGCCTGACCTCGCTGTGCAGCCCGCGGAGAACGCCATTCATGCGGCTAACCGCGAGGACCGGCGCCAACGACGCGCTTCGCCAACTGATAGCCCGACCGCAGTGCCTTGAACCACGGGCGAGCGGCCCGCTTTTCATAGGAATCGAAGTCGGCAAAGCGCCGCGGCGGTGCGGCGATCAGCGCCGCGAGCCCGTCGCGCGTCAGGCCAAACTTCTTGGCCACGTACGCCATGTCCTCTTCCTGCAGCGGGGGCGCATACGGCGGCTTCGCGATCTCCTCGAGCGCAAATTCGCGGGTGAGCTCACCGGAGCAGATGCGGCTCGACAGGTGGCTGCGACGCTTGTCGTAGCCGAATTTCCTCGGCAGGTAGACGCCCTGGTACCACCGCGTGTAGATGCTCTCGTAGTGTTTGCCGCCGTAGTCGCGCCACCCCAGGTCCTTCTCCAACAGCACCAGGGCCTCGCTCTTCGAGTAGTCGGTGTAGTCGAGGATGTTGAGCGTCTGGTGGGTGCTGCGAAAGGCGGTCAGATATTCGTAGAAACTGTAATGCGGCAGGTGACGGATCGGCCGCGTGCCGAACTGGCGCTGCACGTCTCTGATGTAGCCGAAATCGAAGTGGCCCTGGGACCATGCGGCCGGCATATGCGTCTCGGTGCGAATGTTGACGCCGGTGATGACGTCGGTCACGCCGTGACGCGTCGCCGTGTGATACAAGCACGCGAAGATCGCGTGGTCGCTGGGAATTTCCGCGTCAGGCACCGAGGCCTTCAGGAATGCGAGCTGGATGTCCCTGAACTCCTCCCAGTCGAGCACCTCGGTATGGAGATCGATGCCCATGCGCTCCAGCACCGTCTTGATGTTGCTGATGGCGATCTCCGAATCCCAGCCGTTGTCGAGATGCACGGCGAGCGGCCGCAGCCCAAGCGCCTTCACCTTCCACGCGACGAACGTACTGTCGACGCCGCCGCTCACGCCGATGATGCAGTCGTACGGCTTGCCGAGGCCGGCAGCCGTGATGCGGGTGACGTGCCCGTCCAGCTGGCGGCGGCCTTCCGCACCGGTGCGGACGTGATCGCGAACCTGCTCGTCGTAGCGCCGGCAGTGGTTGCACATGCCGTTGGCGTCGAGCACCAGGTCCGGATCGGAGTGATCCATGATGCAGCGGCTGCAGATCATCCACGCACTCCGGTTGCCGCAAAGACGTCGCGGAGCTGCGCTGCGGACGGGTAATTGATCAGCACCGCACGGTGCGGCCCGGTAAAGACGAAGAGGCTGCCCGCCGCCGCCGCAGACGCGCCGGCAGCCACCGCGCTGCCGAGGTCGGAGAGCGAGCCGGCGCCGCCGCAGGCAATCACCGGAATGCCAACCGCCGCGCTGATGCTCCTGGTCAACTCGAGATCGAACCCGCTCATCGTCCCGTCGCGCTCGATCGAGTGCACCAGCAGTTCACCCGCCCCCCGCGCCGCCATGGCTTGCGCGTAGGCGACGGGGTCGGCGTTGTGGCGGGCATTGCCGCCGTGCGTCGCCAGCCGGCGGCGCTTGAGCCAGTCGCGCGTGACATCGATGCCGACGACGATGCTCTGCGAACCGAACTCGGCGGCCAGCTCTGAGACCAACTCCGGTCGCTGCCACGCCGCCGTGGTGATCGCAACCTTCTCGATCCCCAGGCGGAACAGTCGCCGGGCCTGTTCGACCGAATGCACACCGCCGCCATAGCCAATCGGCATGAAGGCCTCACCGGCGATGTCCTCCAACCGTGCGTAGTCGGGCTCGCGACGTTCGCGAGCGGCGGTGATGTCGAGAAACAGGAGCTCGTCCGCGGCAAGGTCGTTGAACAGCTTCACCGCGTTGATCGGATCGCCGATGTACTTCGGGTCGCCGAACCTGACGGTCTTGACCAGGCCGTCGCCCTTCAGCAAGAGGCACGGGATGGCGCGCGGCTGGACCATCAGTTCGGGAGCTCCACGAACCCGCGCATCAGCGCCAGCCCGAAGGTATGACTTTTCTCCGGGTGAAACTGCATGCCCCACAGGTTGCCGCGACGGAAGGCCGCGGCAAATCGCGATCCGTGCGAGGTCCACAGCAACACGTCCGAGGGATCGTCGCACGCCACGAAATACGAATGGACGAAATAGAACCGCGCGTCTGACGGCAGTGCCTGCGTCACTGGATCGGGCTTTGCCGGCTCGACATGGTTCCAACCCATATGCGGCACTTTGAGGCCGGCAGACGGGTCCAGGTGGAACCGCCGGGTCTCCGCGGCCAGCCAGCCAAACCCGCGCTGCTCACCCTCGTCGCTGCGGCGGGTCATGAGCTGCATGCCCAGGCACAGTCCGAGCATCGGCACGGCGCGCGACGCGACCTCGGTGAGCGCCTCCGCCAGCCCGCGTTCGTGCAGGTTGGTCATCGCGCGATCGAATGAGCCAACGCCCGGCAGGATCACTTTGGTCGCCGCCCGGACGCGCTCCGGCGAATCCGTCGAGTCGACCGTGCCGCCGGCGCGGCGCACCATGTTGACCACCGAGCGGACGTTGCTGATGCCGCAGTCGACGACCACGATCACCGCGCCGCTCCAGATCGACCGCGCGCACGGTCTCGTTCGGCGGCAATCCCCGGCCACTCCTGCTCCGTGAGGTAGAGGTGTGCGGGGAAACGCTCACGCGGCGCGCCCGTCTTGCGGCCTTCGATGAACAGCGTCGTGCCTCGCTCGCGGCGGCGTCCCGTGATGAGCTGCAACCCGGCATCGACCAACGACAGGCCGGCGCGAAACAGCTTCTCGCTCAGGGCAAATCGCCCATCACCAAAATCACGGCTCGAACGGCGGGTCGTTTCAAATCCCGCGTCTGCGAACAGGCGCGGCATCTCCTCCACGTCGTAGAGGCGGTTGTGGCGGTTGTGACTGAACCCGGTGAACTCCATCCCTCCCCACGCCGCCCGTCCGCGGGCGATGCGCAAGGCGTACTGCCAGCAGGCGCCGTTGGGCGTGCTCAGGATGAACCGTCCGCCGGGCTTGAGGACACGATTGATCTCCCACAGCGCGTGCATCGGGTCGATCCCGAAATGCTCCCAGACCTGCATCATCACGACGGCATCGGCCCAGCCGTCCTCCAGGGGCAGGCGGTCGGTTTCGACATCCGCCATCTCGAAGCGGACGCGTGCGCCCTCGGCCGTGGTGTAGGCATCGAGTTCGGTGCCTTCGCCGGCGTCGAGAAAGATACCCATCACGTCCCGCCACCCGAGCGACGCATAGTAGGCGACGGTTGGCTGGTAGCACCCGATTTCCAGCAGGCGCGTCTCACCGGCGAGCGGCTTGGGCACGAGTGCCAGGTAGCGCTCGAGGGTGCCCGGTTCAGCGAGCCAGGTCTCGAGGTTGCCCGCCAGTGCTCCTTCCAACCGCGAGTGGGTCCTGAACAAATCGCCGAGCGCTGCGGGTGTCATGACAAGGGGTTCGCTCATCGCCAGAACACCGATGCACCGCCGCGATAGGCCGCCGGAATCTCGCTGTTCGGCGGGATGCTGAACTCGCGGCGCGTGGCTGAACTCGCCCATCGCAAGGTCGGTAGCCACCGCACTGATCGTTTCAACGCGCCCAGCGACGAGATCGGTTGATACCCGTGCACGCCGCCGGCGGTGGACATCGAGTCCTGGTGATTGATCACGACATTGCCGGCAAACGGGAGGGGCGAGAGCGGCGTGCCCCGCTCGGCCATGTAAGCGCGATAATGTCCGAGCCCGACCGCCGCCAACTCGCTCACCTCGACGTTCTGGCGCGCGAGGAGCGCCAGGTAGTCCTGCTCGCCGTCGGCGACCGTGCGATCTACCCACGCGCCGCGGAAAGGCGGCCTGGCGAATGCCAGCAGATCGCTCCGCACGATCACGCACGGGCCCGCGGCGTCACCCGCGATGTGCTGCAGGCGCATCAGCTGCCCGCCATAGGTGTAAAACCGCTGCGACGCGTTGTACCAACCGTTGCCGCCCCGGTTCGCGTCGACAAACGCCCCGATGCGATTGCTGACCAGGTCATCCGCATCGTTGAAGACGATGTAATTGCATCCGTTCGCGATCGCCCACCGGGCGCCGGCCGACAGCTTCAACACCTTGTCGCCGATCATGGCGTCGTTGGTCTTCTGCGGCTCGGCCACCGACACCGGCACGAAACGCACGCGCGGATTCGACGCGAGCGGCGAATCCGGGATGTCGTGACAGCCCACGACCACGCAAATGTCGCCGCGGGTCTGCGCCAGCATCGACGCCGCGGTCACTTCCAGCAGCCACGCGTGATAGGCCCAGTCGTTCGACAGGGCGCGGGCGCGCAAGGAGGTACAGAACGCAATCATGCAATCGCTCGACTGGCCTCGCGAAATCGAGTATCACTACGACGCTGATGTCTGGACATTGGAAAGCGGTCGCCACACAGATGCTGCCGGCGACGGTTGTTGGTTTCATTCACCGATCGCGCTGGCGCGCCCGCGTCCTCGGCCATCGCCTGCGGTATCTCGCCTCGGGGCGGCGCGTGGCCGGCATCGGCATCGCCGCGTTCGGCGGCCATCGAATCGCCTACCGGCTCAACTCGGTCGATGCGGAAGTGCTGGGGCACAGCTTCGACCGGGATATTTTTTTCGCGGCCGTGCCGAATCTGCGCCTGGCTCCCGATGATGTGGTGCTCGATGTCGGCGCGCATATCGGCACCTGATCGGCGCTCGCCGCCCGGAAAGTGCCGCGCTGCCGGGTCTTCTCCGTCGAAGCCAGCTGCGAGGCGTGTGCGCTGCTGCGCGTCAACGTCGAG
>Ga0190265_10004061_pt1 | contig 10097 bp, 10 predicted proteins | sample Popmic124T_FD_133135 | JGI IMG/M metagenome (GOLD analysis project Ga0190265, IMG submission 133135) | Populus adjacent soil microbial communities from riparian zone of Indian Creek, Utah, USA - 124 T | ecosystem: Environmental > Terrestrial > Soil > Riparian zone | place: USA: Utah | collected...
AGGAAGCGCTGGTGGCCGAAGATCTCGTGCTGGAAGAGGATCTTCTCGATCACCTCCTGCGGGCTCCCGACGACGAGCGCGCCGCGCGGGGCGCGCAGCGCGTCGAACTGCTCGCGCGTCATGCCCGACCAGCCGCGCTCGCGCCCGATCCGGGTCATCATCGCCGCGTAGGCCGGGAAGTAGCGGTCGGCGGCCTCCTGCGACGTCGGCGCGACGAACCCGTGCGAGTTGATCCCGACGGGCAGCGCGGCCGGGTCGCGGCCGGCCTGGCGTGCGGCGTCGCGGTAGAGGTCGACGAGCGGGGCGAAGCGCTCGGGCGCGCCGCCGATGATCGCGACGGCGAGCGGCAGCCCGAGCACGCCGGCGCGGGCGACCGACTGCGGGGTGCCGCCGACCGCGATCCACACCGGCAGGGGGTCCTGCAGCGGCCGCGGGTAGACGCCGGCGGCCTCGAGCGCCGGGCGGTGCGTGCCCGACCACGTGATGCGCTCGCCGTCGCGCAGGGCGAGCAGCAGGTCGAGGTGCTCGGCGAACAGCGTGTCGTAGTCGTCGAGGTCGTAGCCGAACAGCGGAAAGGACTCGACGAACGAGCCGCGCCCGGCCATGATCTCCGCACGGCCGCCCGACAGCAGGTCGAGCGTCGCGAAGTCCTGGAACACGCGCACCGGATCGTCGGAGCTGAGCACGCTGACCGCGCTCGTGAGCCGGATCCGGCTCGTGCGCTCGGCCCCCGCGGCGAGGACGACCGCTGGCGCGGAGACCGCGAAGTCGGGACGGTGATGCTCCCCGACGCCGAACACGTCGAGCCCGACCTGATCGGCCAGCTCCATCTCCTCGACGAGGTCGCGCAGACGCTGCGCGGGGCCCACCGAGGGGCTCACCTCGGCGAACGTGTAGACCCCGATCTCCATCAGGCGGCGAGCAGCTCTTCGGTCGGGAGGTCCCACGCGGGCGCCTCGCCGGCCTCGGCCACCGCCTCGGCGGCTCGCACGACGTCGACGGCCACCGTGCGGATCTGGCCGACGATCTGGGTCGTCAGCAGCGCCGGCTCGCGGTCGTGGATCTCCTCCGCCATGCGCGCCGCGGCGAGCGCCGCGTGGCGCACGTCGACGATGCGATCGGGGTGCTCGTACTGGGCGGCGAGCAGCCACACGGCGGAGGCGAGCTCGCGCACGGCGGCGGCGAGCTGCGGAGCGGGCTCGCCGAGCCGCACCTGGCGCGCGGCGTAGCGCGCGAGCACGCGCGTGTTGCGGACCGCGAAGTCGAGCTGCGGCATCGTCCGCTCGTAGCGCTGGACGTGCGCCAGCCCGCCGCGCCGCGCGGGCGAGAAGCGGGCGGTCTCGGCCGCCACCGAGAGCGTCTCCTCGAGCTGGTCGACGTCGTCGTCCATCCCGCGCGCGGCCTGGAGCGACCGCTCGGCGTGGCGCGGGTCGGCGCCGTCGAGCGCGGCCGCCGTGTGCTCGAGCGTGCGTCCGAGCTTCCCGAACAGCGTCTGGGCGACCTGGCCGACCATTCCGACCGGGTCGGGCGGGAGCAGGAACGAGGCCACCGCGAGGCCGACGCCGCCGCCGATCAGGCCCTCGAGGATGCGGTCGGCGGAGAAGCCGGACGTCGTCGGCTCGAACGACGCGATCAGGATCGCCGAGATCGCGGCCTCGTTGACGAGCAGCTCGCCGCCGCGGAACACGAGCGCCGCGGTCATCGCGAGGATCACGAGCAGCGCGATCTGCCACGGTCCGCTGCCGAGCAGGAAGACCAGCGCGCTCGCCACCGTGATGCCGAGCAGGACGCCGCCGAGCAGCTCGAACGCGTTGCGGCGGCGCCGGCCGTACGTCGTGCCGAGCACGATGATCGCGGCGATCGACGCGAACGCCGGGCGCTCGGCCGGCAGCAGCAGCAGCGCCAGCCACCACGCGGCCACGGCAGCGGCCGCCGTCTGGAAGACGGCGGCGACGTGCGGACGCACGCGGCGCCGCACGGTCGTCAAGGCGACGCGGGGAGTGAGCTTCACGGGGGGCAAGGCGGATCTCTCCTACTGCTTACGCAGAGTAGGCGCCCGCGTTACGCGCTCAGGGGGCGCGCAGGTACGCAAGCACCGCGAGGACGCGCCGGTGGTCGTCGTCGGTCGCCGGCAGATCGAGCTTGCCGAAGATGCTCGAGATGTGCTTCTCGACCGCGCCGGGCTGGACGACCATCGCGCGGGCGATCGCCGCGTTCGTGCGGCCCTCCGCCATCAGCTCCATCACCTCCCGCTCGCGCGGGGTGAGCTCGGCGAACGGGCCGCCGCCCCCGTCGCGCGCGTGCATCAGCTCGGTCACGACGGCGCGGTCGAGCGCCGTACCGCCGGACGCCACGCGCTCGATCGCGTCGACGAACCCGCGCACGTCGCCGACGCGCTCCTTGAGCAGGTAACCGATCCCGCCGTCGCCCGAGGACGCGAGCAGCTCGCTCGTGTACACCGGCTCGACGTACTGCGAGAGGATCAGCACCCCCAGGCCGGGCTGGCGCCGGCGCGCCTCGAGCGCCGCCCGCAGGCCCTCGTCGGTGAAGCTGGGCGGCAACCGGACGTCGACGATGGCGAGGTCCGGCTTGTGCCCGCCGACGATGCGCAGGAGCCCCTCGCCGTCCTCGGCCTGCGCGACGACGTCGATGCCCGCGTCGCGCAGGAGCGCCACGATCCCCTCGCGCAACAGCGCGAGGTCCTCCGCGATCACGACCCGCACGGCAGCTCCGCGAGGACCGTCGTCCCATGCCCCGGCGGGCTCGTCACCGTCAGCGTCCCGTCGAGCGCCTCGACCCGGTGGCGCAGCCCGGTCAGGCCGCTCCCCGCGGGATCGGCCCCGCCGGTGCCGCTGTCGGACACCTCGACCACGAGCCGGTCGTCCGCCATCGCCGCGTACACGCGGGCGGCGGCGCCGCCGGCGTGCTTGGCCGAGTTGGTGAGCGCCTCGGCGGCGACGAAGTACGCCGCGGTCTCCACGACGGGCGGCGGCCGCTTGTCGATCGTGGCGTCGACGGTGACGGGGATCGCCGCGCGCCGGCCGAGCCCGTCGAGCGCGGCGGCGAGGCCGCGGTCGGCGAGCACCGGCGGCGCGATCCCGCGCGCGAGGTCGCGCAGCTCGGAGATCGCCGAGCCGGCCTCCTGGCGCGCCCTCCGCACCAGCTCGGCCAGCTCCGGCTGGTCGTCGAGGCGCGCCTCCGCCCGCCCCAGGTGCATGCTCAGCGCGACGAGCCGCGCCTGCGCGCCGTCGTGCAGGTCGCGCTCGATGCGGCGCAGCTCGGCGGCCTGGACGTCGACCGCGCCGCGGCGCGTGCGCGTGAGCTCGTCGACGCGCTCCACGAGCTCCTGCTCGCGCGACTCGGGCCGCCACTGCACGACGATCGCGTGGATCCCGAGCGCGAGCAGGAAGATGCTCGTCGGCCACACCGGCCAGAAGTAGCCGGCACCGGAGAGGATCCAGATCGCGACGTAGACGGCGAGGATCAGCCCGGTCGCCTCGCCGTGGATCCGCAGCTTGCGGTAGCGGCCGGGCGTGGCGCGCACGCCGTGGACGACCACGGCGTGCACGCCGGCGGCGATGCCGAGGGCGAGCCACACCCACGCCGGCCAGAAGTAGCCGCCGCCCGTCAGCGCCCAGATGAGCGTGTTGACGAACCCGAACAGCGCGGAGAGCGCGACCTGCAGCGACAGCGCGTCGCCATGCCAGGAGTTCGACTGATTGACCGACACGATGATCGCCATCCTAGGCCGGGACCTCGACGGGGCGCGAACGCCGCTGCGCGACGGCCCGCGGGACACGCCAGCCACGCTCGCCGAGCAGCGCGATCGCGGCCGGCAGCGCGAGGCCGCGGACCAGCGTGACGTCGATCAGCACCGCGGCGGCGAGTCCGACGCCCATCTGCTTCATGTCGAGCAGCCGCAGCGTCGCGAAGACGGCGAAGATCGCCACCATCACGAGCGCCGCCATCGTCACCGTCCCGGCGGTCGCGGCGATCCCCTCGGCGGCCGCGGCGGCCGGCGGGCGGCCGGCGCGGCGCGCCTCGCGGATGCGCTCGAGCACGAGCACCGTGTAGTCCATCGAGAGCCCGAAGAGGACCACGAAGGAGAACAGCGGCAGCCACGACGCGATCGTCCCGGTCGAGGTGAAGCCGAGCAGGTCCTCGGCCCAACTGTGCTGGAAGATCGCGACCTGCACGCCGAACGCGGCGCCGACCGACAGCAGGTTGAGCGCGATCACGGTCGCGGCGAGCTTCGGCGACCGGAACGCCCACACGAGCAGGGCGAACGCGAACGCGAGCACGAACCCGATCACGATCGGGATCGCCTTGGCCATCTGGTCGGCGAAGTCCACCGAGCCCGCGGCGTCGCCCGCGACGAGCATCTCGCCCGGTGCGGTCGGCGCCACGTCGTGGCGCAGCGTCTCCACGGCGGCGCGCTGCTCGTCGGCGCCGGTCGCCGAGAGCGGGACGCTCAGCAGCGCGGTGGCACCGTCGCGGCTCACCTCGATGCCGACCGGCCCGGCGGCGTCGGTGGCCTCCGCCGCGCGCTTGCCGAGCGCCTGGAGCTCGTCCCGCTTCGCGTCGAGGTCCGTGCCCTCGACGACGACGTCCGCGGTCGACGGCGCGCCGGGGAAGCTCTGCTCGATGGCGCGCTGCGCCTGCACGACCTGGAGGTCCTGCGGGAGCCCGTCGATGCCGGCGTCGCTCGTGTCGAGCTGGAGCACCGGCACGGCGAGCGCGCCGAGCACCGACACGACCGTGACGAGCGCGACGACCGGGCGCCGGGTGACCGACCGGGCGATGCGGCCCGACAGCCCGCTCCCCGCCGGCCGCGGGGTGCGGCGGCGCAGCACGCGCGGCAGGCGGCCGCGGTCGACCCGGTCGCCGAGCAGCGCGAGCATCGCGGGGAGCACCGTGAGCGAGCCGAGCACGGCGATCGCGACGACGAGCGTCGTGGCGAGGCCGATCGACACGAACACGCCGTTGCCCGACAGCAGCAGGCCGGCGAGCGCCACCATCACGGTCAGGCCGGAGATGAAGATCGCGCGGCCGACGGTCGCGGCGGCGGCGTCGAGCGCGGCGTGCGGCCCGCGGCCGGCGCGCCGCTCCTCGCGCTCGCGGCGGATGTAGAACAGCGAGTAGTCGACGCCGACGGCGAGCCCGATGAGCACGATCACCGAGGCGGTGTTGTCGGTCGACGGCGCGATCTGCGAGACGACGCCGGCGGCGCCCATCGCGGCGATCACGGCGGTCATGCCGAGCACGAGCGGGACGATCGCGGCGACGAGCGCGCCGAACGCGATGACGAGCACGAGCAGGGTGACCGGGAGCGAGATCAGCTCGGCCCGCTGGAGGTCCTTCTCGACGACCTCGTCGATCGCTGCGTCGAACGAGCCGGAGCCGGCCTGCTGGAGCTGGACGCCGGCGTGGTCGCGCGCGACGGCGGCGACGACGGGGGTGACGGTGGCGGCGCGCACGTCGGCGGTGTCGGGATCGCCGCGCAGGCGCGCCTGGACGAGCACGGTCTTTCCGCCGGCGGTGGAGAGCTCAGGAGCGTCGCGCGGCCCGGTGACGGCGGCGACGGCCCCGCGCTCGCCGTCGAGCCGGCGCTCGAGGTCGGTGGCCGCGGCAGCGGTCGCGGCGCGGTCGCCCGAACGGACGAGGATGTTCTCGACGGCGGGATCCTCGAGCCCGGCGGCGGCGAGGCGCGCGTCGGCGCGCGCGGACTGGCCCGCCCCGGACTCCGCGTCGGAGAGCTCGCGGGTGCCGGTCATGCCACCCGCCACGAGGCAGCCGATCACGAGCACGACCCAGAGGGCGATGGCGGTCTTCGGGCGCCGCGCGGCGACGCCGGCGGCGCGGCGGACGCCGCGCGCGAGCGCGCCGTCGGCACGGGGGGAGGTGGGAAATTCGGTCATGGTCGCCACCTTGCCGCCGCCGGGCCGCCGTTTCGCTGGGGTGCGGCACCGGCTGCCGCGCGCGGGGCCCCCTCGCGCTCCGGGGGGATATCCCCCCGTCCCGGCCAGAACTGGTCCTTGTCGGGCCGCCGCCGCATTGCTGGGATCGACCGCATGACGCGTCGCGACGCCGGTCCGGCCTACGACCCGCTCGACCTCGCGACGCACGGCGACCCGTATCCGGCGTACCGCCGGCTGCGCGCCGAGGCGCCGCTGTACCGCAACGAGCAGCGCCGCTTCTGGGCGCTGTCGCGCCACGACGACGTCGTGCGCGCGGCACAGGACTGGCGGACGTTCGCGTCGGCGCGCGAGGGCGAGCGCTCGGCGCTGGACCTCGCCTTCGGGATCCGCCAGGTCGACTACGTCGCGGCCGACAACGAGCGGCATCTCGTGGTGCGCAGGCTCCTCCAGCCGGCCTTCGCGCCGCGCGCGCTCGCGCGCCTGGAGCCGGTGGTGCGCGAGCTGGCCGCCGGGCTCGTCGCGCCGCTGGCCGCCGCGTGCGAGGCCGACTTCGTCGCGGAGCTCGCGCAGCCGCTGCCCGCGCTCGTGCTGTGCGAGCTGCTCGGCCTGCCCGCCGGTGACGCGGACGCGATCCGGCGCTGGAACCGCGACCTCTGGGACCGGCGGCCGGGCGACATCACGCTCACCGAGAACGTGTTCGCGGCCGAGCGGGAGGCCTACGAGCGCGTCCGGGCCGCGGTCGCGGGGGCGCCGGGCGGGCTGCTCGGCACGCTCTGCGCCGCCCGCGACCGGGGCGAGCTGCGCGACGCCGAGCTGCTCGACGTCGGGGTCCTGCTGATCGCGGCCGGCGTGAAGACGAGCGCCGCGCTGATCGGGAACTCGAGCAAGCTACTCGCGGAGCATCCGGAGGCGCAGGACGCGCTCGCCGCCGCGCCGGCGCTCGTGCCGGGCGCCATCGAGGAGGTCCTGCGCTTCGACTCGCCGACCCAGTGGTTCACGCGGGTGACGACGGCCGCTGTGGAGACCGCGTACGGCACGATCCCCGCAGGCGAGCGGGTGCTGCTGCTGTTCGGCTCCGCGAACCGCGACGAACGGCGCCACGACGCGCCCGACCGCTTCGACGTCCGGCGCGCGGCACGCCACCTCTCGTTCGGCCACGGGATCCATCACTGCGTCGGCGCCGCGCTGGCGCGGCTCGAGGCGCGCGTCTGCGTCGAGGTCGTCCTCGCGCGCCTGGGCGACCTGCGCCCCGCCGGCGCGGTGCGCCGGACGTACACGCCCGCCGAGCGGGACCTCGCGAGCCTGCCGCTGGCCTACTCGCCGCGGCCGGCGACCGAGACCGTGTGCACGCGCTGGTAGCGGTCGTGCAGGTGGATGCGGCGCGCACCGCGCGCCGCGGCGAGCCGCCGGGCGGCGCGCTGGGCGGCCGCGGCGTCGCCATGGGCGGAGAACGCCGGCGCGTCACCCTCGACGCCGACGGTCCAGGTGCCGCCCGCTTCGTCGGGCAGTACGTGCAACTCCAACAGGTCCGGCATGCGACACAGCCCACCACGCGCGCGCCCGCGGCGCAACGGACGGCCGGGCCTGGTATGCGCGATCTGACAAGGACCGGTGGTCGACCGCCTCTTCCGGCCGCGATCGGGAAGGCCAGACCGTATGAACTCGAATCAGAAGATCGTGCAATACCTCGACGAGGCGCACGCGAGCGAGGTGGGGCTCGTACGCGTGCTCCAGTCGCAGATCGCGATGACGCCGCGCGGGACCTACCGGACCGCGCTGGAGCGCCATCTGGGCGAGACGCGCGGGCACGCGCGGCGCGTCGAGGAGCGGCTGCGCGAGCTCGGCCACGGGGGCAACCCGCTGCTCGCCGGCCTCGGGCTCGCGGAGACCGTCATCGCGCAGGCCGTCGCCATCGGCAAGACGCCGTTCGACCTCGTGCGCGGGACCGGCGGCGAGGAGAAGGTGCTCAAGAACGCGAAGGACGCGGCCGCGACGGAGGCGCTCGAGATCGCGACGTACACGGCGATCGAGCGGCTCGCCCGCGGCGTGGGCGACGACGCGACCGCCGAGCTGGCCGCCTCGATCCGCTCCGACGAGGAGAAGATGCTCGAGCGCGTCCTGCGCGAGATCCCGAAGCTGACCGACGATGTCGCCCGGGCCGAGCTGGACGGCGAGTCCGTCTACGACGTGACGGAGACCGGCGCGGCGGACGCCGTGAAGACGGCCGCGCGCGCGACGCGCTCGACGGCGCGCAAGACGGCCGGCAGCGCGAAGCGGACCACCGCGCGCACTGCCCGCAGCGTCCCGGGCGCGGCCCGGGCGGAGGGGACCGCGAAGGGTGCGGTGGCCAGCGAGCAGGACCTGCCGATCGCGGGCTATGACGGGCTCACCGCCGACGACATCGCCCGCCGGCTCCCGCAGCTCAGCCAGGTCGAGCTCGTCCAGGTCGAGACCTACGAGCGCAAGGGCGGCAGCCGCGCCACCGTGCTCGAGCGCATCGACGCGCTGCGCGCGAGCGAGCCGTGGAGCGGCTACGACGGGCAGAACGTCGAGGAGATCCGCCGCGCGCTCGGCGACGCCTCCGACGCGACCGCCCGCACCGTGCGCGAGTACGAGCGCGCGCACAAGAACCGCGCGGGCGTGCTCGACGCCACCGCACGCGAGCTCGCCACCGCGTAGGGACGCAGGTCGCGCAACAGTTTCTGTTGCGCTAGAGTTCGTCGCATGCCCGTCACCACCGCTGCGAAGGTCCAGGCGCTCAGCCGCGACTTCGGGTCGCAGCGGCGGCTCGCCGAGCTGCTCGGCGTGAGCCCCGCGCAGGTCACGCGCTGGCTGCGGGGACAGGGCATCGACGAGCTCAACGCCGAGCGGGTGGACCTGCTCGAGCTGGTGATGTCGAACCTGCTGCGCGTCTACCCGACGAACGTGGCGGAGCGGTGGCTCGTCGGGCTCAACCCCGCGCTCGGCGACCGCCGCCCGCTCGACCTGATCCGGCGCGGTCAGGCGCGCGAGCTGCTCGACGCGATCAGCGCCGAGCGCGCCGGCAGCTTCGCGTGATCCTCTGGCGGGTCCTGCCATGGGACCCGTCGGCCCGCACCGGCACGCCGGGCGGCGCGCTGTGGTTCCCGCGGCCGTTCCAGGGCACGGCGCGCCACGACGACCCGGCCCGCTACGGCTGCCTGTACGTGAGCGAGCGGGCCGTGTCGTGCGTCGCCGAGGCGCTCGCGCCGTTCCGCGGCACGGGCGACCTCCAGCCGGCCATGCTGACGCGCATGGGCCGCCCGCTCGCGCTCGCCGAGCTCGCGCTCGACGACGGCGCGGCGCTGCTCGACCTCGACGCCCCGGAGGTGCTCGCGCGCGAGGGCCTGCGGCCGTCGCGCGTCGCCACGACCGACCGGCGCGCGACCCAGGCCGACGCCGGCCGCCTGCACGCCGCGCACCCGGACGCGGCCGGCCTGCGCTGGTGGTCGACGCTGGAGGCGGCGTGGATCAACGTCACGCTGTTCGACCGCGCCGGTCCGCGCCTGCACGTCCGCCGGGTGCGGCCGCTCGCGCCGGAGGACGACGCCGTGCGGGCCGCGAGCCGGTTCCTCGGCCTCGGGGCGTAGCCTCGACCCCATGGTCTTCGTGCGCGTCTGGCTCCCTGCGGCGATCGCGCTCGCCGGCGTCGTGCTGCTGATCGTCGGCGGGGACTCGACGAGCGGCGCGGGCGTGCTGCTGCTGGGGGTCGCCCTGCTCGTCGTGCTCGCGAACCTCTTCGTCCGCCTCAGCATCTCCAGCGAGCGCGAGCGCGAGGAGGAGGAGCGCAACCGCGAGCGCGGCGTCTGGCCCGACGAGCCGTGATGCGGTGGGGCAAAGTGCCCCACACCACGCCGCGGCCTGACGCGAGCGGCCTGGTTGCGCGGGCGGTGGCGAACGACCGGCAGTGAGGGGATCGATGTCACGGCGTGTGTGCCGTTCCGGACCCTCTCCCTCAATGCCGCAGTTCGCCGGGGCGCGGAGGCGTTCGGTTCCGGTGTGGCCGGAGTGCGGGGCGCCGGGAACGGCGGCATTGAGGGAGAGGGTCGGGATGCCGTGGCGCTCATGTGGGGCGCTTGGACCACCTATGCGGTGGTCAAGGCGCCCCGCATCTCCGCCGGCGACGGTGCTCGACGACTTTGCGTCGCTATGCGACGCAAA
>Ga0190265_10004062_pt1 | contig 10095 bp, 7 predicted proteins | sample Popmic124T_FD_133135 | JGI IMG/M metagenome (GOLD analysis project Ga0190265, IMG submission 133135) | Populus adjacent soil microbial communities from riparian zone of Indian Creek, Utah, USA - 124 T | ecosystem: Environmental > Terrestrial > Soil > Riparian zone | place: USA: Utah | collected...
CCACACCATCCACCGCCTGCGCGACCGGTTGCCGGCCGCGGGCTCGCTCACCCGGCTCGGTCTCGAGCTGGCGCGGGAGATCGACCCGAACGGAGCTGCCTTTCGCACGGAGACCCTGGAGGAGATCGAGCAGGCGCTCGGCATCGCCACCCCGGAAGCCGCCCGGCGCCTCCTGCTGGCCGACCTTCCCCGTCCCGAGCAAGCGGAAGACAGCGAGCCTCCGGCCTTCTACCCCGCCGCCCTCCGCGCTCTCCTCGACGCTCCCTACGCCGAGGTGCGGAACCGAGTGCGGGCGCGCATCTCCAGCCCCGCCTTCGCCTATCCCTCCGAGCCGGACCGGGCCGCTTACCGCGAGCAGGTCCTGGAATGGTGCCGCCAGCTCGGCCATGACGGCTTCGGCTCCCTCGGCTATCCGGAGAGCTGCGGCGGCGCGGGAGACCTGGGCCAATTCATCGCCGCCTTCGAGACGCTCGCCTTCCACGATCCCAGCCTGGTGGTCAAGTTCGGGGTTCAGTACGGGCTCTTCGGCGGCAGCATCCTCCAGCTCGGCACCGAGCGCCACCACCGGGCCATCCTCCCCCGGACAGGCACCCTGGAGCTTCCGGGATGCTTCGCCATGTCCGAGACCGGCCACGGCTCCAACGTCGCCGACCTGCAGACGGTGGCGCGCTTCGATCCGGCGAGCGGAGACTTCATCCTCCACACGCCGGACCCCATGGCGCGCAAGGACTGGATCGGCAACGCGGCGCGGCACGGACGGATGGCGGTCGTTTTCGCCCAGCTCGAGACGGGCGGAGAGTCTCACGGCGTCCATGCTTTCCTGGTGACGATCCGCGGCGAGGACGGCGCGCCCGCCCCCGGCGTGACGATCGAGGACTGCGGAGCCAAGGAGGGATTGAACGGCGTCGACAACGGCCGCATCACCTTCGACCAGGTGCGGGTGCCGCGGGAGGATCTGCTGAACCGGTTCGCCGACGTCAGTCCGGAAGGGGTCTACAGCAGCCCGATCGCCAGCCCGTCGAGACGCTTCTTCACCATGCTCGGCACGCTGGTCGCCGGCCGCATCAGCGTGGCGGCTGCGGCGCTTTCGGCGGCGAAGTCGGGCCTCGCCATCGCGATCCGCTACGGCGAGCGCCGCCGGCAGTTCGGCCCCACCGGCCAGGCGGAGACGAAGCTGCTCGACTACCCGCCCCACCAGCGCCGCCTGCTGCCCCGGCTCGCGGCCTGCTACGCCCTCGACTTCGCCCACAAGGAGCTGGTGCGGCGTTTCCTGGCGCGGACCGACGAGGACACGCGGCAGGTCGAAGTCCTGGCCGCGGGAATCAAGAGCTGGGCCTCGTGGCACACGGTGGCGGCGCTCCAGGACTGCCGCGAATGTTGCGGCGGCCAGGGCTACCTCGCGGTCAACCGCCTGCCCGGTCTCAAAGCGGACACCGACGTCTACACCACCTTCGAGGGGGACAACACCGTCCTCATGCAGCTCGTGGCCAAAGGCTGCCTGACCCAATACCGCGACCAGTTCCACGAGATGAGCTTCTTCAGCCTGCTGCGTCATCTAACAGCGCGCACCGCCTCCGTCCTGACCGACCTCAACCCCCTCCTGGCGCGCAACGGCAGCGAGGCTCACCTGCGCGATCCGGAGTTCCAGCTCGACGCCTTCCGCCACCGCGAGGAACACCTCCTGACCACCGCCGCGAGCCGCATCAAGGCCCGCCTCGACCGTGGCATGGACCCGTTCGAAGCCTTCCGCGAGTGCCAGGGCCATCTCCTGCGCCTCGCCAACGCCCACGTCGAAAGGGTGATTCTGGAGCCCTTCACCGCCGCGGTGGAAGCGTCGAGCGGCGGAGAGCGGGAGATCCTGACCCTGCTTCGCGATCTCTTCGCCCTCTGGAGGATCGAGGAGGACCGCGGCTGGTTCCTGGAGACCGGCCACATGGAGGGGGTGAAGACGAAGGCCGTCCGCGCCCTGGTGGACCGCCTCTGTGCCGAGACACGCCGCCACGCGCTTCCCCTGGTCGAAGCCTGGGGCATCCCCGACGAGTGCCTCGCCGCTCCGATCGCCTTCGGCCCGGCGGCGGGGTTGTAGCGCGGTATTCTTAGCGTCGTGAGGCAACCGACTCGACCCACCCATCTGTCCGAGCATGCGGAACGGACGCTGCAGGCCCTCGCCGCCGCGGGGCTGGGGCATGCGATCTCCCTCGGCGGTGCCCTCGGCCTCCTGCACTACCTTGACTATCGATTCACTCACGATGTTGATGCCTGGTGGGAGCCTTCCGTATCGGCTGACGATCGGGAGCGCGTGCTTCAGGTCGTCAGGGATGCTCTCCAGCCGAGTGGCGACATTCGGACGCGACGGTGGGGCGAGGTCGTGAGCGTCGAACTGATTGTCAGCGGCAAGACGATCTTCAGCTTCCAGATCGCCGACCGCTCGGCCCGGCTCGAGCCATCCTCGACCCTCTCCTGGGCCGACGTGAGCATCGACAGCCTGGCTGATCTGGTGGCCAGCAAGATGGTGGCTCTCGTCGAGCGCGGCGCTCCCCGCGACTTTCGAGACATCCATGCACTGTGTCACTCCGGGCTCATGACCGCGGGGGAGTGTTGGGATCTCTGGCGACTGCGTCAGCAACGGTCAGGCAGTGACACCGACGCGCACCGTGCCCGTCTCGCCCTCTCTACCCATCTCTCCCGGATTGCCCAGCACCGCCCTCTCGAGAGCATCGCGAATCCGGACGAACGGACAGAGGCCGAGTCCCTGCGAACCTGGTTCACTACGGAGTTTCTCGATGCCCTTCTGGATTGACGGCGCGCTCTACCCGGATACGGATGTCCCCAAGGAGCTCCGCACACTGGCGGATCGGGTCGACTTTCTCTGCCGTCTGTGCTCGGCGTGGGATTTCGGGTTGCTTCCCGATCGGGAAACCGTTGAAGAGATCCGGCGCCCCGAGTGGCGCGAGCCGGTCGATGCAGCCCGGCTGCTGACCTCCCCGGCGTACCACTTGGTTCGTACGTGGTTCGCGCTTCCCACCCTGCCCTACCTGGGTCAACAGATCGCGATGATCCGTGACGATCCGAGCTTGTCCTACGTGTAGCCTAGAACCGCACCCGGAACTCCGCCCCGCCCTCCAGACGGTTCTCCAGGCCGAAGCCGGCACCATGGGCAGTCAAGATCTCGCGGATCAAGGTGAGCCCCAGGCCACGGCCGTCGCGCTTGGTGCTGAAGAAAGGGGTGAAGAGCAGCGGCCGGACGTCCTCCGGGATGCCCGAGCCCGTGTCCGAAATCGTCAGGACCGGCCGCTCGCCATCTGAAACCAGCCGCAGGCCGATTTGGCCGTCCTCTCCGATCGATTCCATGGCGTTCTTGAGGACGTTCACGAGCACCTGCTCGATCTGGTTGCGGTCCAGGTCCACCGGGGGCACCGGCCCGTTCGCCTGCCAATGCACCTGGATGCGACGGCGATCCAGCTGGGGGCGGAGGAGCAGCAGGATCTCTTCGAGGAGCTGGCGGAGGTCGCAGGGCCGGCGGTCCGGCTCGGGCAGGCGGACTACCTCTGCGAAGCCGTTCATGAAGGCGCCGAGGCGCTCCATCCGGGCGACCGCCACGTCGATCGCGCCCAGAAAATCGCGCCGGTCCTCCTCGGAGAGGTCCGCGCCATAGCCGCGGAAGGAGTCGAGCAGCGAGGAGACCGCGCCCACCGAGTTGTTGACCTCGTGGGACATCATCCGGATCAGCTTGCCGTAGGCCGCCTTCTCCGACGCCCGCAGCTCCTCGGTCAGCTCTCCGACGAGCAGGAAGGTGCGGGGGAAGCCGCGGTCGAAGAACTCCGCGCGCGAGACCTTGAGCCGCCGCGGTCCATGGGAAACCACCCGCGATCCTCCCACCGGCACGGCGGCCAAGGCCTCGCCGAGTGGACCGATCCGAGCCAGCGGATGCCCGAGGGCCTCCTCGTCCAGGATCTGGAGCAGCTCCCGGGCCGCTGGATTGAGCGCGCTCACCCGGCCGTCGAAGTCCAGGGTCACGACGCCGGCCGGCGAGGCGGAGAGCAGGCGGTCGAGGAAGTAGTTGCGCTCCTGGAGCGTCAGCCGCTCGTCGCGCAGCCGCTCGATCATCTGGTTGTAGATGCGCACCAGAGCGTCCATCTCGGGCTGCCCCACCTCGCGGAACTGCGAGGTGAAGTCGCGCTCGCTCATCAGCTCCGCGCCCGTACGGATCAGGTCCAGGGGGACGAAAAAGGACTTCACGAGCATGGAGCCCAGGAAAATCGAGAGGACGAAGAGCGCCTCCACCGCGAGAAGCAGCCAGCGGCTCTCCCGCAGGGCGATGAACGAGATCACCCCCAGCACCACGTGGATGAGGATCAGGTAGAGGACGACTTTCGCTCTAAGGCTCAAGGCCGTATTTCTCGAATCGCCGGTAGAGCGCCGCGCGCGAGAGCCCCAGGGCCTCGGCCACCCGGGTCACGTTCCCCTCGTAATGCCGCAGGCACTTGACGATCATGGCCTTCTCGATCTCGTCGAGCGTCATGCTGCCCGGGCTGGGAAGAGCGTTCGGATCGCGGGCGGCACGGGTCTCCAGGTCGGAAAGGGCGCGCAGGTCCTCCACCTCCAGCACGTCGCCATCCAGCACCAGCACGGCGCGCTCCAGAGTCTGCTTGAGCTGGCGGATGTTCCCCGGCCAGCTTTGACCCTGCAACCAGTCGAGCGCCTTGTCGGAGATGGCGACCTCGGCCCCTCGCCGGTACACCTGGGCCGACGCGCCAAGGAAATGCCGGGCCAGGACGGGGACGTCCCCCCGCCGCTCGCGCAGCGGCGGCAGGTGAATCGCGATCAGGTTCAGACGGTAGAGGAGGTCCTCCCGGAACTGCCCCTTCGCCACCTGCTCCCCCAGGTCCCGGTTGGTCGCGGCGATCACCCGCACGTCCACGGTCCGGGTGATGCTCGATCCAAGCACCTCGTACGAGCGGTCCTGGAGCACCCGCAGCAGCTTCACCTGCGCGCTGGGATCGATCTCCCCGATCTCGTCGAGGAAGATCGTGCCGGCGTGGGCCATCTCGAAACGACCCTTGCGGTCGGTCCTGGCGTCGGTGAACGCTCCCTTCACGTGGCCGAACATCTCGCTCTCGAACAGCGTCGAGGAGATCCCGCCCAGGTTCACCTTGACGAACGGTCCGCCCTTGCGCCGGCTGTTGCGGTGGAGGGCCTCGGCCACCAGCTCCTTGCCCGTGCCGCTCTCGCCCGTGATCAGGACCGAGGCATCCGTGGGCGCCACCCGGCCGATCAGCTCCAGGATCTTCAGGAACCGGGAATCGCGGCCGATGAGCCCGCGGAAGTCGAAGCGCCTGTCGAGCTCCTCCCGGCTGGACGGAGCCGCCTTGGCGTCTCCCGAGCGGGCGAGCGAAAGGGCGGTGTCCACCGATTGCAGGATCTGGGGGTTGCTCCACGGCTTGGTGACGAAGTCCGCGGCTCCGGCCTTCATCCCCTCGACGGCCAGGGCGATCGAGCCCCAGGCCGTGATGAGGATCACAGGGAGCTGCGGCCGGCGGCGGCGGATCTCGCGCAGCAGCTCCAACCCCTCCTCTCCGCCGGTCCCGCGGGAGAAGTTCATGTCCTGCAGAACGAGCCCGATCCCCTCCCCCTCCTTCTCCAGATGGCGGAGGGCCTCCTCCTGCGACAGCGCGCCCACGGTGGCGTGGCCGTGCCGCTTGAGGAGGAGGCCGAGGGAAGCGACTACCGACGGGTCGTCGTCCGCGATCAGGATCATCGGCCTATTCGTAGCGCAGCGCCTCGGCAGGTTGAACCCGGCTCGCCATGGCGCTGGGGTAGAAGGAACAGAGTGTGGAGAGGAGATAGATGGCTGCCATGGCGAAGACGAGCCCGCCCGCGAACACCTCCGGACGGATGAAGCCGATGAGATCGAGCACCGGGATCTGGATCACCACGATCACCCCCAGCAGAACCCCGAAGCTCGTCAGAATGGCCTGCTCGGAGATCACCTGCCGGTGGACCGCGAAGCGGGAAGCTCCCGCCGCCCGCCGCAGGCCCAGCTCGCGGGTGCGCTGGAGCAGATTCTGCCACAGCACCCCGAAGAGACCGAGAGCCACCATGAGAAGCAGGAAGAAGACAACGATCCCGCCGGCCACGAGCGGCGCCAGAGTTTCGCGGAAGCTGGACTCGCGCACCTCGGAAAGCGTCTTGATCCGGAACGACCAGTCGGGAGCGACGCCCAGGAGGAGCGCGGTGAGCTCCTCCTCGAAGGAGGCCATCGTGCCGGGCCGCACCTTGACAAGAATGTTGCGCGAATCGTACCAGGACGCCTCGTTGAGCCGCAGAAGCTGGAACATGAAGTTGCCCTGCTCCGAAAGCTCGCCGCCCTTGCGGAACTCGCGCACCACGCCGATGACCCGCTTCGTCCTCTCGGAGGGAGCGGGCTCGCCGAACCGGCGCCCGATCGGGTCCTCGTCGCCATAGACTGCGCGGGTCAGGTCCTGGTCGATCACCGTCGGCTCCCAGTCGAGCGCCTCGGCCGCCTCCTGGAACCAGCGCCCGGCCACGACCTCGAGCCCCATCACCTCTGCGAAGCCCGCGGTCACGGCGCTGATCTCCATCTTGACCTCCTTGCCCTCGATGTTCGAGTTGCCCGTCCAGCCACCCCGGTCATAAGGGCTGACCATGGCCGCGGCTGCCGACTCGACGGGATCGAGCGCCTCGATCTCGCGGAGCAGCCGCTGCAGCAGCTTGCGCTTGGCGAGGACCAGGGCCTCGTCCTCCGCCTCGCCCCCCTTCATGTCGACCGAGACCTTCCACACGTTCTGCCAGGAGTAGCCCAGGGGCTGCCGGTAGTTGTCCCAGAAATAAATCCCCAGGGTCGCGACCACGAACACCACCAGGAAAGCGAAGAAGATCTCGAGGATGATCAAGGCATTGGTGCGTTTGCGGTTCCACACCAGCTTCAAAAGATGACGCGTCATACCGACCTCCCGCGGAGAGCCTGGACAGGGTGGAGCTTGGACATCCTCCACGCCGGATAGACCCCGGAGAGGATGCCGAAGAAGACGGCCATGGCCAGGCCGTAGAAGAAAACCCGGTAGTTGAGGGCGAGCCGGGCGTAGGGGAGCAAGCCGCTCGCGTTGAGCGCCGAGAGCACCGCGGCCGCTAGGACGAACCCGGCCAGGGCGCCGAGCAGCGTGAGGACCAGGTTCTCGACGACGAACTGCCCCACGAGCGTCCGCGACGAGGCCCCGAAGGCCTTGCGCACGCCGATCTCCGAAGCCCGGTCCAGGACGCGGCTCAGGTTGATGTTGACCAGGTTCAAGGTGGGCAGCAGCATGAACAGCAGCATCAGGAGGAAGAGCACGGCCTTCGCTCTGCCCGGGTAGATCACGTCCCTGCCGTCCGGGCTGGGGCTTAAGCGCCGGACGTGGGACTCGAAGAGCGTGTCGGCGCCACCCGTCAGCATCTGGTAGGTCTTGGGGTCCGGAAGGTGTCGCTCGGCCTCGCGCAGGCGCGCCTGGTACTCCGCCTTGATCGCCGGCAGATCGGCGCGGTCGCGGGCCAGGATCAGCGCGTTGAACTCTCCCATCCACTGCTCTTTGTAGAGTCTTGATTTGGTGGTGCTGATCGGCACCCAGACGTCGGCCGAGGAGGAGAAGCGCTGAGCCGGCACGTCGCGCACCACCCCTACCACCCGGAACCGCTGGCCGTCGACCTCGATCGACTTGCCCAGCGCCGGGCTTCCCTGGAAAAACCGGCCGCGCGTGGTCTCGTTGATCACCGCGACGAAGCGGGCGCCGCTCTCGTCCTCGGGGGTGAAAGGGCCGCCCTCCAGGTACTCGGGCTCGACGATGCGCCAGAATTCGCCGTCCGTGCGCCGGAGTTGGGACTCGATCTTCTTGCCGTCCACGTAGGAGGCCGCGGTCTGCCGCGTCGAGACGATCGAAAACTTTTCCACTCCGGGCAGCGCCGCCAGCGGGCGCGCGTAACGGTCGAGGAAGTAGTACCCGGGATCGGAATTCTGCGTGTTCTGGGGCCCTGACATCGTCAACTGGTAGATGCCCAGGGTCCGGTCGCTGCGCGTCTCCGGATAGTGCGGCGCGAGCTCGTGATCGAAGATCGCGGCCGTCACCAGGAGCACGAGCAGCGTGATGCTGATCCCGAACAGGCTGATGAAGGTGAAGAACTTCCGCCGCGCCAGGACCTTCAGGGCGACTTTCAAATAGTTTCTGATCATCACTGCACCTGCCGGCCGTCGAAGAGCCGCACCGTGCGGTGCGTGCGCTCGGCCAGACGCGGATCGTGGGTGACCATCACGACCGTGGTCCCCTCGTTCTTGTTGAGGCCTTCCAGGATGTCCATGATCTCGTCGCCCATCTGGCTGTCGAGGTTGCCCGTGGGCTCGTCGGCGAGAAGGATGGCCGGCCGGCCGACGATGGCGCGGGCGATCGCGACCCGCTGCTGCTGGCCGCCCGAGAGCTGCGTCGGGAAGTGATGCGTGCGCGACGAAAGACCCACGCGGTCGAGCGCCGTGAGCGCCGCCTTCCTGCGCTCCCGGTTCGACATCCTGCGGTAGAGCAGCGGGATCTCCACGTTGTCCGCGACCGAGAGGTCGGACACCAGGTGGAACTGCTGGAAGATGAACCCGATCCTTTCGTTGCGGACACGGGCGAGCGCGCGGTCCCCCTGGCCGTTGATCGCGATGCCGTCGAGCTCGACCTTGCCCTTCGAAGGCTCGTCGAGCAGGCCCATCAGGTTGAGCAGCGTGCTCTTGCCGCAACCCGAGGGGCCCATGATCGAAACGAACTCCCCCTTCTCGACCGCGAGGTTGATGTTGTCGAGCGCGGTCGTCTCGATACGGTCGGTCCGGTACATTTTGCTGACCTGATCCAGATGAATCATGGCTGTCTCTCCTGATTATTTGAGGCTCACCTGCTGCAGGTGAACGTAATCGCTCATGTCGGAGAGGATCACTTCCTCTCCCTCGGAAAGGCCTTCGAGGACCTCGTAGTGGTCGTAGCCGGTCACGCCGAAGCGCACGGTGCGGCGGACGGCCCGGTTGCCATCCATGACAAAGACCGGTTCCACCGCGCCGCCTTTCGAGAACGGCCCCTTGGGGACCCGCAGCGCGCCGGCGCGGGAGGCCGTGACCACCAGGACGTCGGCGCGCAGCGCGTTGCGCAGCTTGGGATGGCGGGCATTGTCGAGGTCCACGGCGAACTTGATCGCTCCGTTCTCGATCGTGGGATAGACGGTGGCGAGCCGTCCGGTGAGGGGCTGGCCGTCGATCATGACCCGCACGGGGAGCCCGGGGGCGAGGCGGGAGGAGTGGACGTCCGACACCATGGCCTCGACCCGGAAGGAGTCGAGGTCCGCGATGCGGGCGATGACCTCGCCGGTGCGGATGGTGGCGCCTTCCTGGGGGATGACCCAGGTGAGGACGCCGGCGCGGTCCGAGCGGGTGGTGGCGAGATCGAGCCGGCGCAGGGCTTCGGCGCGCTCCTTCTGAAGGGTCTGCAGGTCGAGCCCCAGCCCCTGGACGCGGGCCTGCGCCGCGCGCCGCTCGTCCTCGACCGAGTCTTCCAACTGGGAAAGCTCGATGCGCGCCTTCTTCGCCTCGATCTCGGAAGCCTTCAGGTTCTGCTCGGAGACGAGGCCGTCCTTGCGCAGTTTGCGGTTCTGCTCGGCGCGGTACTCGGCGGCCTCGGCATCCAGGCGGCTCGACTCGATGCGGCCGCGCAGGTCGCGCAGGCTCTTGTCCAGTGCGAGGCGGATCTGCTCCTGCTCGTTAACCTTCTTGGCGAGGTTGTCCTCGATGGTTTCGAGAGCCAGCCGGTACTGGGATGTGTCGAGCCGGAGGATCTCGTCCCCGGCGCGCACTGTCTCACCCGGCCGCTTGAGGATCTTCTCGACACGGGCGTCCACCGGGCTTGACAGCACGCCCTCGAAAGCGGGGATGACGGTGCCGGAAGCCTCGACGATCCCCTCGATGGGCCCCCGGTCCACCCTCCCCGTCCGAATCCGGTCGCGCTCCAGGGAAGGCCGCAGCCACCCCGGCAGCAGCACGAGGACAGCCACGAACAAGCCGAGAGAGGCGGCTCCCCAGGC
>Ga0190265_10004063_pt1 | contig 10095 bp, 7 predicted proteins | sample Popmic124T_FD_133135 | JGI IMG/M metagenome (GOLD analysis project Ga0190265, IMG submission 133135) | Populus adjacent soil microbial communities from riparian zone of Indian Creek, Utah, USA - 124 T | ecosystem: Environmental > Terrestrial > Soil > Riparian zone | place: USA: Utah | collected...
GTCTACCTCGGGCCCGACGCCCAGCGCGAGCACGAGCGGGTCGAGCGGACGATGCGCGGCCTCTTCGACCACTACCTCGAGCATCCCGGGGAGCTGCCTCGGTGGGATCCGGGAGCGAGCGAGAGCCAGCGCGTCACCGACTACATCGCCGGCATGACCGACCGCTTCTGCATCGCCAGGTTCACCGAGCTGACGATCCCCGAGGAGGCGCGGTTCTGATGGCGCTGATCTCCAACGACAGCCTCGAGCAGGTCAAGCAGGCGGTCGACATCGTCGAGGTCGTCTCGGCCCATACGGACCTGCGTCGCCAGGGGGCGCGCTGGGTCGGCCTATGCCCCTTCCATGAGGAGCGCACGCCCTCGTTCTCGGTCGACGCCCAGGAGAAGCTCTACCACTGCTTCGGCTGCGGGGTGGGCGGCGACACGATCAAGTTCGTCGAGGAAAAGGAGGGGCTCGGCTTCGCCGACGCGGTCGAGCTGCTCGCCGACCGCTACGGGGTCGAGCTCGCTCGCGAGAAAGAGGACCCGAAGGCCGAGGCGCGGCGGGCGCAACGGCGGCGCCTCGAGGAGCTGCTCGCCCGCGGCGCCAGCTTCTACTCCAGCTACCTCTGGGACTCGGAGGAGGCGCGCAAACCGCGTGAGTACCTCGCCGGCCGGGGGCTGGGCGAGGAGGTGCTGCGGGCGTTCGGCGTCGGCTATGCGCCCAGCGCCTGGGACCAGCTGCTGCTGCGCGGGCAGCGGGCCGGGTTCAAGATCGAGGAGCTGCGCGCCGTCGGTCTCGTGCAGCGGGGCCGGGGGGGAGGCGAGTACGACCGCTTCCGCGAGCGGATCATGTTCCCGATCCGCGACCGGCGGGGCCGGGTGCTCGGCTTCGGCGGCCGCGCGATGCGCTCCGACCAGGGCGCCAAGTACGTCAACACCGCCGAGACCGACTTCTTCCACAAGAGCCAGATGCTCTACGGGATCGACGTGGCGAAGGCGGCGATCGCGAAGGCGGGGCGGGCTGTGGTCGTCGAGGGCTACACCGACGTCCTGGCCCTGCGCCAGGCGGGGGTCGAGGAGGCCGTCGGTGTGATGGGCACCTCGATCACCGACGAGCAGGTGGCGGCGCTCTCGGGGATGGTCGAGGAGGTGGTGCTGGCGCTCGACGCCGACGCGGCTGGCCAGGAGGCGATGCTGCGCGCGCAGCGGGTCGCGGCGGGGCGGAAGATGCGGCTGCTGGTGGCGGCGATGCCGGCGGGGGAGGACCCGGCTGAGATGGTCGCCGCCGAGGGCGGAGCGGAGCGGTTCCGCGAGCTGCTGGCCGGCGCCGTCGAGCTGGCCGCCTTCCAGGTCGGCCTCGTCCTCGACGGAACCGACACCGGCTCACCGGCCGAGCGCGACCGGGCGCTCACCGAGGTGGCGCCGGTGCTGGCCGGGATGGGGGAGAGCGTCAGCCGCGACGACCTGGTGCGCAAGGTCGCTGAGCGGCTCGACCTGGAGCCGGCGATGGTGATGGGGAGGGTGGTGGCGTCCCAGCCGACCGCCGGCGGCGCCGATCAGGCGTCAGCGCCGAGGTCGGCGGCGAGCGCCCCACCGCGCCGCCGCAGCGCCGGCGAGCTGACCTCGCGCGAGCGCCGCGAGCGTGCCCTGCTGGCGATGTGCATCGCGCTGCCGAAAGAGGGGCGGGGCTACCTGGACCGGCTTGGCGATGAGCACCTCTCCGCCAGCGGCGCCCGGGCGCTCGCCTGGCTCCGCGATCACCTCGACGACCCGGCCTCCGACCTGCCCCACGACGATGACGAGCTCGCTGGCCTGATCGCCGAGCTGGTGATGCTCTCCCGCAACGAGCCCGCCGCACCGGACGCGATGGAGCTCAACTTCCTCCTGCTCGAGCAGCGTCGCATCGAGGCCGAGATCGCCGCCGCCGGCGAACGCGACGACTACGAGCGCCGCGCCGTCCTCAGCCGCGAGCGCGCCACCCTGGTCGAGCGCATCGCCCGCACCGAGCGCGTCGGCTAGAGAAACTTTCTGTCTGATGTGGATGGCATGATTTCCGCATGGACAAGCGGTTCCTGGAGGAATGCCTAGGGAAAGGCATGTCGCTGGAGGCGATTGGCGGGTTGGCCGGGAAGCATCCGTCAACCGTTAGTTACTGGTTGAGGAAATATGGCTTGGTCGCAGTCGGCAATGGGCGACATGCACCTAAGGGCCAAGTCGATCCAGTGCGGTTGAAGGAATTGGTGGGGGAGGGCGCATCCATTAGAGAGATGGCGGCCGAGCTGGGCCCGGATATTCGACGATTCGATACTGGCTCGATCGTTTGGATCTTGAGACAGATCGTATGCATCGGCGACGGGAAAGCGATGCCGCGCGGCGAGCTGGCTACCAACGGGCCTATCTGAAATGCCCGAGGCATGGCCATACCGCTTTCTTTGCGCGACCCGAGGGCGGGTACCGCTGTGCAAGATGCAACTCGGCAGCAGTTTCAGAGAGGCGTCGTCACGTCAAGCGTCTACTTCTCGAGGAGGCTGGCGGCAAATGCAGGATTTGCGGCTTCGCCGGGCATCCTGCAGCTCTTCAGTTTCACCATTTGGATCGGGAGGCAAAGGAGTTCCATATAGCCCAGAGGGGCCACAGTCGTAGTATCGAGCGAGTAAGGGCTGAGGCTACGAAGTGCATGCTTCTATGCGCAAACTGCCATGCCCAGGTCGAGGCTGGTGCCAAGGAGCTTCCTGCGACGGATCGCTAGAGTTCTCTGGGTCGTCCCGGGGAGATTCCGGGGTAGCTCAAATCGGTCCGGGGTAGCTCAATTTGGTAGCAGCGCTCGGCTGTTAACCGAGAGGTTGTGGGTTCGAGTCCCACCCCCGGAGCTTCTTCTCAGGCCTGTGCGCGGTGCGCGAGCTGCTCGACCAGCTCGGCGCCGCGCGCGGCGCCGTCGTGCTCGCGGCCCCAGGCGGCCAACTCGCCGGCTCGGGCGGCAAAGGAGTCGTCGCGGAGGATGCGGCGAGCGGCCCAGCGCAGCGGCGCCGGGCGGCAGAGGCGCCAGGGCAGCGAGAGCCCGGCTTTGGTCCAGGCGACCCGCATCGCGGTCTCGCTCATGTCGCCGATCAGCGGGCAGACGAGCACGGGGGTGCCCGCGCCGAGCGCCCGCGCCACGGTGCCGTGGCCGCCGTGGGAGATGACCAGCGACGCCGCCGGCATCAGCTGGCTGTAGCTGAGCCATTCGACCAGAGTCGCGTTCGGCGGCACCTCGATCGGCTCCTGCGGCACGACGCGGTTGGTCGTCGCCACCACCCGAACCGGCTCGCTAGCCAGCGCTGCCAGCGCCGTCCGCACCAGGTGATTTTCCGAGTCGTGTGCGGTGCTGGGCGCGACCAGGACGAGCGGGCCCTCGCCCGGCGGCAGCTCGATCTCGAGGTGGGGCAGCTCGAAGGTCATCGGCCCGGTCACCTCGACCCCGGTCGGCCAGCGCCGCGGGTACTCGAGCTGGGGGAAGGTCCCGACCAGCGCCAGGTCGGGGCTGATCCCGCCGTGGAAGCGATCGAGCGGCGGCAGGTCGAGTCGGCCGCGTTGGACGTTCAGGTCGCGCCGGCCCTGTTCGAGGCCGATGTCCAGCATCCGCTGTCCCGCCCGCCAGACGCCGCGCCCGAGCGGCGTGCGCGGCGGTCGCAGGCCGACGGCGAAGAAGGGCAGACCCGGCTCGACGACTGGGTAGATGTGGGGGATCAGCGTCGCGAGGGGGATGCCGGCGCGCTCGGCCGCCAGCGTCGGCGCCAGCGTCAGAATGTCGCTGACGACGACGTGCGGCTGGAGATCCTCCAGCAACGGCAGCAGGGCGCGGGCCGCCTCCGCCGCGTGCGCTCCTTCCGGCGAGTTGGGATCGGGCGGGGGGAACATCCGGTATTCCTCCGCCGCGGCGAAGCCCAGCCCGGCGCCCTCGACCGCGGCGCGCCGTTCCTCCCAGGTCTCGATCGTGACCTCGTGGCCACGGGCGGCCAGCGCCCTGCCCAGGGCGATCGCCGGAAACGCATGGCCCGCGTCGCCGAAGGCGGCGACCAGGAGCCTAAGGCGCGTCGAGTCCCTCACCCGGCCGCGTGAAGACGATCTCCGGCACGTGGCAGTTGCGTGACGTGCTGAGCAGGAAGCGCACCGCCTCACCGATGTCCTCCGGGCGGATCATCTCCTCGCCGGGGACCTGGCCCTTGGCGAACTCGGTCATCGGCGTGTCGACGAAGCCGGGCGCCAGCGCCGTGCACTGGACCCCTTCTGCGCCCGCCTCGCGGTGGGTCGACTGGGTGAAATTGATCACCGCCGCCTTGGTCGCGGCGTAGACGGAGAGCCAGGCCTGGCCGCCCTTGCCGGCGATCGACGCCGTGTTGACGATCAGCGCCTTGCCGTGCTCGGCGCCGGCTTCGCGCAGCAGCGGCAGCCCCTCGCGCGTGCCGAGGATCAGCGCCCGCAGGTTGACCCCGAGCTGCATGTCGAGGTGCTTGGTCTGGATCTCGGCCATCGGCGCGCCGATCCCGACGCCGGCGTTGTTGACGAGCACGTCGAGCCGGCCGTAGGCCTCGCGGTGCTTGGCGAAGACGCCGGCGACGTCATCCTCGTCGGTCATGTTGGCGGCCACGCTCTGCAGCTCGATGCCGTCGGCGCGCAGGCTCTCGGCCGCCGCCTCGAGCTTCTCCGGACGCCGCGCGGCGATGGTCAGGGCATGGCCTTGCTCGCCCAGCACGCGGGCGATCGCCAGCCCGATGCCGCTCGAAGCCCCTGTGATCAACGCCGCTCGGTCAGCCACTTTCGCTCCTTTCGCTCTCCCAGCCTGACGCGCACCCTACCCGTGGGCGCGGGGCGGGGCGGAATGAGGCGCCGCGCCGCAATAACATGGCGGCGATGCGCCTCCGCAGAGCCCTCGTGGCACCCGTCTGCCTGCTTGCCGCCGCCGCGTTCTTCGCCGGCTGCGGCGACGATTCCGATTCCACGACCTCGTCCGGGTCGGGTTCGGCCGAGAGTCGCCCGGCGCCGCCGAAAAGCGCCTTCCCCAGCGCCGCCGGCAAGTCGCTCGCCGAAGAGCTCAAATCCGAGATGGTCGACGGGCCCTCCGAACTGGTGGTCTCGCCGGCCGCCCAGGCCTTCTACGTCGGTGACAACCGCTTCCCGTTTGGCGTCTTCCGTCGCGACGGCTCGCAGGTCACCGACGCCGAGGTGGCGCTCTACTTCGCCCGGATGCCGAAAAAACAGGGAGCGGCCGGCAAAGAACCCGCTGCCGCCCCGGAATCGGCCAATCGCAAGATCGCTGAAGCGGCCCTCGACCAGCCCGCCGTGGGCCCGTTCCCTGCTCGGGTCGAGAGCCTTCAGACGCAGCCGGCCTTCCGGGCGCGGACGACGACCGACGATCCGGATGCCGCCCAGGCCGTCTACGTCGCCGACTTCGAGTTCCCCAGCGAGGGAGAGTGGCGGATCGCCGCCCTGATCAAGGACGGGGACGAGGTGACCGGCGCGCTGGTCGGCAGCACCGTGGTCGGCAAGTTCAAAGGGGTGCCCAGGCCCGGCGAGCAGGCGCCGAGGATCCACACCCCCACCGCGGAGGACGTCGGCGGCGATCTCTCCCAGATCACGACCCGCATCCCGCCGGACACCCAGAACCAGGTCGACTACGCGGACGTTCTCGGCAAGGAGCCGATAATCCTGCTCTTCGCCACTCCCCAGTTCTGCGCTAGCCGCGTCTGCGGGCCGGTGGTAGACATCGCTGAGCAGGTCAAGGAGCTCTACGGGGACAAAGCGGAGTTCATCCACATGGAGATCTTCAACGAGAACGACCCGAAGAAGGACGTGCGGCCGCAGGTGCGCGCCTTCCGCCTGCCGAACGAGCCGTGGCTGTTCGCGATCGACCGCCAAGGGAAGGTCCAGGCCGACCTCGAGGGCGCCTTCGGCGTCGACGAGCTGACCCGTGTCGTGAAAGAAGTGACGGCGGAATGAGCGAGCAGAAGACACCCGACGCCGAGAAACAAAAGCTGCTCGAGGCCTTCGCCGAGGAGGCGAAACGGCGCTGCGACGTGATCACCGCCGGCCTCGCGACCGAGACGACGGACTTCGAGACGATGCGGGCCGAGGCCCACGCGCTGCGCGGCACCGCCGGCGCCGTCGGCCTGCGCCGCCTCGCCGAGCTTGCCGGCCTGATGGAATCCGACCTCGACGAAGCGAAGAAGACCGGCCTGATCCGCGGCGGCCGCTCCCATCAGGTCGCCGACGCCGCCAAAGCCCTCGCCGAAGGCGCCGCCGCAGCCGCCGAAGGCAAGGAAGAGCCCGCCGACGTCGGCCGTTCCCTCGCCCAGCTGTTCAGCCCCTGAGCAGTCGCCAAACCCCGCCCGTCTCCCGCTACGCTCGACCGTCGAGGGGCGGTAGCTCAGCTGGTTAGAGCAGCGGACTCATAATCCGTCGGTCGAAGGTTCGAGTCCTTCCCGCCCCATGAACCGCTGGAAGGGGTCAAGGAGAGCGGTTCGATTTGGTACGCGAAGTACCAGTTGCCAGGACGGGCCCGACAGCAGCAGAAACAGATCGGGCCGGCCTGAACGCAGCGCTGACGCCGCCCGAGGGCGACCAGCGCGAAGGCTTGCAGCATCTACCAGGGCGCAGTCTGAGCATGCGCTACGGGATGGGAGTGTGAAAGTCATCTGGTGCCCTTCGAGGAATCGATGAGCTGCCGGACGAAGTCGGTGACTCGCGGCAGGGACGTGCGGTGAGGTTTCACGCCCCCCAATTTGATCCTCTCCTTACGCAAACGCGTGGTGACGGGTGGCATCCGTTCGCTCTGAGAGATTCCAGCGGTGGCGGAGGCCAAGATCTTCAGCGACAGCGAGGAGCTGGTCCGGGCGGGGATCGATCACCTCGGGCGCTTCTCGTTTCAAAACCGCCACAATCCCTTCGTCTCTTCCCGCGCGGCGCTCGACCTCAGGCCGGCGCGTCATCGGCAGCTTGTTCAGCTGCTCGACGGCGTGATCGATCCTCGCGAGTGGCTAGAGGGCCCGGGCCGGGCAGCAATGCGGGGGGTCAAAATTGGCCTGGTCCCCCGCGGGCCACACCTCGTGGCCGAGCAAGGCAAGCTGGTCGCCGGGATTGAGAGCGTCCACGCGTTCTTGCAGGCACCACTCTTCTGGTGGTTGGTCTCGATCCTCTGGACGATCACGATGTCGCGCTCGGTCGACCCCTTGCTCGGCGACGGGGTCAAGGGCTACCGCACCCACCCAAAGTTCCTCAAGGACCCCGACTCCGAGGGCAGGATGCTGAGCAGCTCAGGCTTCGGCAGTTGGCTCGAGTTCCCGGGCGAGGTCGCTGAGGCGAGCCCTGGTGTCACCTTGGCGGCGAACAAAGTCGACGTCAGGGCCTTCTATTACTCGATCGACGCCGGTCCGCGACAGATCCTCAACCGCTTCTTTGCCTCGCGCGGTGCCAGGGCGCCGCAGACGCGCCATGCGAGGGTGCTGACCACTCTGCTCGAGGCCCTGCATCAGCGCTGCGCGGAGCGGTGCGCGGAGATCGCGCCGCGTCGCGCCGACCTCGGCTACGAAGGGGACTCGCCCTTGCCGGTTGGTCCGCCCTCCTCGCAGCTCTTGGCGAACATGGTGATGGCGCTGGTGATCGACGAGATCGAGGCAAACGAGGAGGTGCTGGGCGCTGCCGCCTACGCCGACGACGTGATTGTGATGACGCCGGCGCTTCCCGAGATCGAAGAGGGCCCCGCTGCCTACCTCGCCCGGCTCGGGCTCTGCGGGGAGGCCGCCCCGCACAAGCTGCAGGCTGACTCGCTGCAGGGGATCGCGAGGTTGCAGCTCAACATCGAGAAGTGCGAGATCACCTACAGCCGTCGCGAAGAGGGGGCGCAGGAGCCGGCGGCGGGCGGGCTGGCGGCACTGATCGGACAGTTCGCCGCCGGCGACTGGGACCCCTATCTAGAAAGCGACCCTGAGCCGGAGTGGGGCGGGACGCCGGTGACGACAGTCCTGCGGCTGCCTGGCCAGCGCGCCGCGGTCCCCCAGCAACTCGTCAACGACATTCGCGAGCTGGTCGGCGAGATCCGGGTCGGGCTGACCCCGGAGGAGCTGCAGGCGCGCTACGAGCAGTTGCGCCGTGGCTTGGACCACGGCCACCTGCTGGCACTACAGCCCTACTGGCGCGAGCTCTTGGTGATCGCGATCGTCACCAAGGGGATCGAGGAGGTGGAGGTGCTGACCGCCGAGCTGCGGGCGGTGATCGAAGCGCTGCGGATGCCGAGCGGTGCGAATAAGAAGGCACGCGAAGCGCTCGATTTCGGACTGCGAGCCTCCTGGGTCCAATCGCTGGCCCAAGCGATCGCCGTCGCCACTGATAAGGGTGAACGCGCGGCGCTGCTCGACGCGATGCCGGAGATCGATCTGCCGGCCGAGCCGGCGAGCACGAAGACGACGATCGAACACGCGATGCGGATCAGGGAGCGGCGCCTGCTGCCGAGCTCGCTGGTCGCGGCGCCGCTGGCTGAGTTCACCGACTGGCCCGGGCGCCTGATCGGCAAGGGCGCCTTCGGGGATTTCATCGAGTGGTCGCGTCAGTTCTCCGAGGATGCCGCCGAGCAGCTCGCCGCGGCGGTCGAGCGCGCGGTCCGCTTCATTCCCCTGCACGAGAGCTGCCTCGCGATTCACCTCTGGGCGGGCCTAGGGCGCGAGGACTGGCTCGAGCTCGCCTTCAGGGTCCTCGGCGCGCAGCCGCTGATGCAGGCCAGCCTCGTCGCCCAGCTGCAGGGCGTGGCGCGCAAACACCTCGATCTCGATAACCACTACATAGGGAACGGCTACCAGCAGATGCTGACGGTGGGGATGCCGAGTCTTGAGGTCAACGAGAAACAGCTGAAGCTGCTCCTCGCCGAAGACTGGAGCGGGCTCGGCCGGGTCTTCAAGAAGTCGCGCGCCGACCTAAGCACGATCCTCGACGCTGCCGCGGTTAGCCGCGCCCGCTTCCTCGTCTTGCCCGAGTGGTCGGTTGTCGCCCAGCAGCTGCCCGAGCTCTTCCAACGCTCACGGCAGGAGCGGATGCTGGTAATCGCTGGGCAGGCGCCGGAAGTGATCTCCAGCGTCTATCGCAACTCGCTTTGGACCGGGATCCCGATCGTCGACGCCGGCGGCCACCGCGCCTGCCTGGTGCCGCCGGCGCGGCAGAAGCACTTCCTCAGCCCCGAAGAGGAGAAGTTGCTTGGCGAACACGGGGCGGTGGCGGCGACGCCGAGCGAAGAAGTCTCTGTCTACAACTGGCGCGGGATCCGCTTCGGCTCCTTGATCTGCTTCGAGTTCGCCGACGTGGGCGTGCGCCAAGAGCTGCGTTTCAAGGCCGACTTGGTCACGGTTTCTTCGCTGAACCATGACTGGCGCTACTTCGACGCGGTCCAGGACGCGACCACCCGCGACAATTACTGCCTCGCGGTCTGCGTCAACACTGGCACCTACCCGGGGACGCGGATCACCCGCCCGACCTCGAGCGAGATGGCGGAGGTCGCCTCCGTCCACGGGTCTGGGCACCCGGTACTGATCACCAAGAGGATTGATATGACACCTATCGTCGCCGCCCAAATCGCTCAGAAGGAACCCGAAGAGGCGACCGTTATCCCTCCCCTCGATGGGATCACACTGAAGGATTACAAGCCCTTTCCCCCTACTTGGCAAGGTGATCCCGGGGTCGGCACCAGTTGAACGAACACGGTCTCAAGAATCCTATTTCGATTTGCCTTGGTTTCAGAGTCACCGGTTTGGTTCATGGACGGTGCCTGCCTCGACTGGATCGAGCACCGTGACCTTTCTCGAAACGAGTCGCGCGATCTCCTGCTCAGAACGCTGCTGGGAGCCCTCACTGCCGCGGACGCAGTGCCGCTAGAGGCAATACGTACGGTCTAGCCGACGATCGAGACAGGTTTGGAGGCCGGTGCAGCCTCTGCGACCAAGTCGGCCGCCAGCGCCTCCACCACCTGAGGGTCGAACTGGGTGCCGGCGCAGCGGCGGAGCTCGGCTAGGGCCTCGGTCGAGGAAAGGGCCTCGCGGTAGGGGCGGTTCGAGGTGAGGGCGGCGTAGGCGACGGCGACGGCGATGATGCGGGA
>Ga0190265_10004064_pt1 | contig 10095 bp, 6 predicted proteins | sample Popmic124T_FD_133135 | JGI IMG/M metagenome (GOLD analysis project Ga0190265, IMG submission 133135) | Populus adjacent soil microbial communities from riparian zone of Indian Creek, Utah, USA - 124 T | ecosystem: Environmental > Terrestrial > Soil > Riparian zone | place: USA: Utah | collected...
ATCCATCAAGATCGGCACCTTGGCCCCGGCCGAGAGCCCCTGGGGACAAGTCTTCAAGACCTGGCAGCGCGCCATTCGCGAGCGCACCAAGCTCCCCGACGGCCAGAAGACGGCCGAAGGCAAGGAATACGCCCTCGACCTCAGCTTCTTCTGGAACGGCCAGCAGGGGGACGAGGCGGCCATGGTCACCAAGATGAAAAGCGGCCAGCTCGACGCCGCCGCCATCACGGCCGTGGGCCTCGGGCAGATTCATCCGCCGATCCTCGTCTTGCAGCTCCCGGGCCTTTTTACGAGCTGGGAGAAGCTCGACAAAGCGCGCGAAGCATTGCGGTCGGATTTCGAAAAAGCGATGGAAGCGGCCGGCTTCTTGCTGCCCGGCTGGGGGGACGTCGGCCTCGCTCGACGCCTCTCGAAAGGTTTCGCAGTGGCGGCGCCGGGCGATCTGAAGGGAAAGAAACCGTACGTCTGGCGTGAAGACACCATCATGCCGGCCGTGCTGCAGGTCATCGGCGGCGTGACGCCCGTGCCGCTCGGCGTGCCCGAGGTTTTGCCGAACCTCAATACGGGCGCCATCGACGTCATCACCGCGCCGGCGCTCGCTGCCGAGCAGCTGCAGTGGGCTTCGCGGCTCGATAACATCAACACACAGGTGGTGGCGGCGACAATCGGCGCCCTAGTCTTCTCGAAGAGCAGGCTCGACCAGCTCCCCGCCGATCTGCGCACCTTGCTCCAGGAGACGGGCAAAGTTGCGGGGGCGGCGCTGACCACGCGTATTCGCAACGAAGATGCGGCGGCGTTCGGTCGCCTCAAGGGCAAAATGACGGTGTCGAATTCGACCGATGCCCAGCTCGCGGAGTGGAACGAGGTGTTCAAGAAGACGCGCGCACGTCTTGCACAGGGCACCTTTCCCAAGGAACTGGTCGCCAAAGCCGAATCACTCGCTCGCTGAGTAGTGAGGTAGTAGTCTTTACAATCGTCGGATGGACCAACCGAACGATCCGGTAGCGGAGCGAGCCAGGCAGCGAGTCGGCGTTACGCTAAAGGACAAGTGGACGCTCGACGACCTCGTCGGCGTGGGGGGCATGGCGGCGGTGTACTCGGCCACGCACCGCAATGGGATGCGCGTCGCCGTCAAGATGCTCCACACCGAGCTGTCGGTCGATCCGGAAGTAAGATCGCGCTTTTTGCGCGAGGGCTACCTCGCCAACAAGGTCGACCATCCCGGCGCGGTGGCCGTGCTCGACGACGAAACGGCGGACGACGGCGCGGTCTTCTTGGTGATGGAGCTGCTCGAAGGGGAGACCTTGGCTCACCGCTTCGAGCGCAAGGCGCGCACACTGCTCATCGAAGAGGTGCTGCTCATCGCCGACAAGGTGCTCGATATCCTCGCCGCCGCGCACGACAAGCACATCGTTCATCGCGACATCAAACCCGACAACATTTTTCTCACCCTCGCCGGCGGCGTCAAAGTCCTCGACTTCGGCATCGCGCGTCTCCGCGAGATGTCGCCACACCTTTCGCCGCCCAAGACGAGCTCGACCCGTTCCGGTTCCACCATGGGAACGCCGGCGTACATGGCGCCCGAGCAAGCGCGCGCGCGCTGGGACGAGGTCGACGGCCGTACGGATCTCTGGTCCGTCGGAGCGACGATGTTCAAGCTCTTGACCGGGCGCGTCGTGCACGTGGCCGACACGATCAACGAGCAGCTCCTCGCTGCGATGACGAAACCGGCTCCGCCGCTCGGCACCTTGGTCCCGACGGTCCCCATCCCGGTGCTCGAAGTCGTCGACAAGTCGCTTCAGTACGTCAAAGAAGACCGGTGGCCCGACGCGCGCGCCATGCAGCGCGCGATTCGCGACGCGTACCAGGCGATCACCGGCGTGGCGCCTACTTCGGTGCGCCTGGCCTTCGATGACAACGAAGCCGTGGCACATGCCGACACGGTGGTTTTGTCGAAGATGCCGACTTCGCTCACCGCTGCTCACGATTCGGCCGATTTTCCGAAAAAGCCGGCGTCGAGGCAGTGGTCGAAGATCGCGTGGATCCTCACTTTGTGCGGTGTCGGCATCGGAGGGTACAGCTACCTCTCGCAGCGCAATGCCGCTGGCGTCGACGCGCCGTTCGGTGAGCTCGACGGAGGTGCGCCGGCCGTCAACGCGGTCGAGTTTGCCAATCCCTTCGCTTCCCCGGATCCGAGCCCCTCCGCGGGGTCCCCAGTGCCTGATCCGCCTGGTCTTTCGCGGGTCGAAACGCCGCCCCTCGAGCCCGAAACAGTCGACCCGGCGGAAGCGACGAGCGCGCAGACCGAACCACCCGTCCCGCCGGCGACGTCGGCCGACGACGTTGCGCCGCCCGCGCCTCGTCCGACGCCAGCGCCTGCCCCGGTCCGCACCGCGCCGCCCCCGCCGCCGAAACCGGTGACAGCGGCGACGCACAAACCCGCGGCGCCTGCGCCTCGTCCCGCCGTGAGAAGACCGCCCCCACCGCCTCCGCCCGCGCCCCGTCCGTTTCGCCGACCCTGAGAGCCGCCGGCCCCGGGGGCGTTCCCCGACGTCCTCGAGCGAGCTCGGATCCCCCGATCCTGCGCAAAGCGGGTGTTAAGCGAAATGACAATTCGGATGACCCTGAGTGTCCTTCTCCGAAAAAGCAGAGCCGTGGAGATTAACAGCAACGGATTCAGCAACGGATTTCGGGCTCTTCTCACCGTTATTCGAAGGCGCTTTCTACGCTCTCCATAATCGCCTGACGAGCTGCGGCGGCAAAGACGCGACCTTTCGCCGTACTTGATTCGCGCCATACGGCGAGGAAAACTGCCGAAAAACGAGGCGTCGGGCGACTCATCACGAGTTGTCCCCCCGCACTGCGCGTCTGCAGTCGGGGCTCACCCGTCTCGTCAAGTACACCGCCGCTTCGCGTCATCGCCTCGCATGTCGCCGAGCCGCTGTTCGTCGGAGAGATCACATGAGAGTCGGCTTTCTGATTTGCGGCTTCGCGCTTTCGTTGGCCGCCTGCGGATCGGTCGACCCCGATCCGATGCCTTCCCCGGGTAGCCCGCGGGGTCCATCGGCCGGAAGCGGCGGCGCGGCCGGCGGGTTCTCTAAAGACGCGGGCCTCGCGGTGGGCACTTACACAGAGGCGCTCGTGGAAGACGATCCGGCGCCTCTGCCCATCGCTGGCGGCACGCTGGCGATGATCGCTCAGGGCACGAAAGCCGCAATCGCGGATCCCGATGGCGATCAGGTGGTCGTGATCGATCTCGCTTCGATGCAGGTCGAGAAAGCGATCCCCCTCGTGTTGGGTGATGACCCGGGGCGCATCATCGAGGACGCCGCGGGGCGCCTGCACGTCGCGCTGCGAGCGGGGCGCGGCGTGGCCGTGCTCGATCCGGCAAGCGCCGCGACGCTCGACCGCATTCCGGTTTGTCGGCAGCCGCGCGGGCTCGCCTATGAGCAAAACTCTGACAGCGTCCACGTGGCGTGCGCGGGGGGTGAGCTCATCACCTATACGGCGGCGAGCGGAGAGTACCTCCGCAAGTTGCGACTCGAGCGCGATCTACGGGACGTCGTCGTCGACGGCGAACGGCTGCTCGTGAGTCGTTTCCGCGCCGCCGAGTTGCTCGTGGTGGAGCGTGACGGTACGGTTTCGCGCAAGCTGTCTCCTCCCAAGGTGTCTGGCTTGGGCGGAGCCGGCGGCGGGCCGGCCGTCGATCTGGCGGCCCCGGAGACGACTTCGCCGCCGCCCACCCCGCCTGTTGACATGAAACCGGCGGTCGCCTGGCGGACCGTAGCCGCGCCCGGGGGAGGGGCGCTGATGGTGTACCAGCTCATGTCGAGCGGCCTGATCGGCACCGAGGACGGTGGGTATGGCGGTCGCTGCCGTCGGATTGTGACGACGGCCGTCAGTCGGCTGCGGGTGGAAGGCGGCGACTGGACGGTCGACGCCATCCCCACCGTCCTGCCCGTCGATGTCGCCAGCACCGCAGATGGCTTGCGCGTGGCGGTACCGGGCGCAGCGCGATCCTTTCTTCCTGTCGCTTTCGGAGCGAGTCTACCTTTCGCGGTGTTCAATCCTCCGTCGAGTGGGCGTATGACGCTCTCGCCGTGTGGCGGCCCTGTCCCGATGCCCCCATTCGTGGACGGCGACCCCATTCCGAAGGGAAGGGTCGTCGCCGTCGCATTCGATCCCGCCGGGCGCCTGGCCTTGCAGACGCGCGAGCCTGCCGTCTTCCACTTGGGTAGCCGAGCGGTGGTGCTGCCGGGACGGCCGCGCAGGCACACTGGACACGACCTTTTCCATCTCGCGACGCTGAGCGGTATCGCGTGCGCGTCGTGCCATCCCGAGGGGCACGAGGATGGGCACGTGTGGAACTTCGCGAAAATCGGACCGCGCCGCACGCAATCGCTGGCCGGGGGCATCCTCGGCACCGAGCCGCTCCACTGGGCCGGCGACATGACCGACTTCAACATGCTGGCCAACGAAGTGTTTGCGCATCGCATGAGCGGTCCCGTGACGGAACCGATTCACAAGACCAGCCTCATGAATTGGGTCAACAAGATTCCCAGCCGCGAGCCCCCGGCCGCGACGGATCCTGCCGCTGTCGAGCGGGGACAGGCGCTCTTCAACGACCCGTTCGTGGGCTGTGCCACGTGTCACTCGGGGCCGCGAATGACGAACAACGCGACGACCAACGTCAATACCGTCGGCTCGTTTCAAGTGCCTTCACTGCTCGGCGTCGTCTGGCGTGCGCCTTACATGCACAACGGCTGCGCGGCGACGTTGGCCGACAGGTTCGCTCCCTGCGGCGGAGGTGATTCTCACGGCAAGACCTTGCAGCTGACGCCCGCGCAGCAGTCGGAGCTCGTCGCTTATATGGAGACGCTCTAGCGCTTTGGTCATGGCACCGGCTCGGATGGACATGAACCGGACTCGACTCGTTCGGCTGCGCGCGGGACAAGTGCTGACGCACGCGCCCCCGGCAGGCGTCACCGCGAGAGCAACGTCGGGTCGCGCTAGTGAAAGCTGCGAAACTCCTGCCAGAGAAATCGCGCGCGGTGCTGAACGATGTCGACGAGGCGCTCGCAATGGCACTCTTCGAGCTCGCCGTTGGCGGCGATGGCCACCAAGAGCCGGGCCTGCTCGATGCTGCCCGGCCAATCTGGCGGCAAGTCGAGTCCGCGCTTCACGAAGCTGCCGAATACGAGCTCCGTCCAATAGAGAGCTTGGCAGTGGGCGAGCTGAACGTGTTCGTCCATTGACGACTCGCAACATAACACGACGCACGTTTTCTTTGCGAGCTTTCGCTGAGGATGTCGACGTCGTTTCTCCCGAGTTCTCCGGACTCGGGCCGCGGGTCCACGGGTGTCGAGCCATCGGTTGTCACGCGTTCGCAATACCCATCGAGTTCGATCCCGACAGGCCTTCACCCCAGGCGCCTCGCCGTTCATGTGCCAAGTGCGTCAGGCCGCTGCGGCGGGGCGTTTGGGTTCGCGACGGTACCGACGCGGAAAAGCCCTTTGAAAACCGGAGAATCACCGTCCTCCGCGCTTCGACGGGCGGGCGGCATCCAACTTGCTCGGCCACTCGCGGCCACCGTCGCGAAGCGCGGTGCTCGTCGTCGAGCGGGTCGGCCCTTCCTTTGGCCAGGCTCGATGACCACGAACCGAGCTTTGCCGGCGAGACCCGCGGCCCAATGCACACATCGATGCCTGCTCAGCAAATCAGCGGCGGGAAACTGAGATCGACGGGGGGCGGTGTTACTGGTGGAGTTGATTGGCCAAAGCGGCCGTGGGAGTCGTTATGAAAAGAGCGGTGATGGTCGGGCTGGCATGGGTCGGCATCCTGGCGGCTGGTTGCGGCGGGAGCGATCCCCGAATTGACTTGACCGACGACCGCGGCTCCGGTGCGCGCGCGGGCGGGGGTGGCGGCGGCGCTGGTCTCCCGCCGCCGCCCGGTGTGGGGGGTTCCGGTGGGTGGGTACCGCCGCCTCCGATACCTCCGCTACCACCTGGATCAGGGGGCAGATCGGGCGGTTCTGGCGCCGACGCTGGGGCGGCGGTCGGTGTCTACACCGAAGACGTCGTCGAAGCCGAAGACTCCCCGCCGCCGATTGCGGGAGGCACACTGACCATCACGGGGCAGGGGCACAGGGCCGCGGTGTCCGATCCGGACCGGGATCAAGTCGTCGTCGCCGATCTCGATGCCATGACGATCGTTTCGACCATTGCGCTAGCGCGCGGTGACGAGCCGGGTCGCATCGTCGAAGACGGCGCCGGTCGCCTGCACGTCGTGCTGCGCGGTGGACGAGCCGTCGCCGTCATCGACCCCACGGCCGAAACGGTGCTGGCTCGCCTCCCGGTCTGCGTCCATCCGCGCGGGCTCGCTTATGACGCGGCCATGGATGCCATCCATGTCGCGTGCGCAGGCGGGGAGCTCGTCAGCTACACCGCGGCGGCCGGCCTGCCTCTGCGCAAGGTCCGTCTCGAACGCGACCTCCGCGACGTCGTGATCGACGGCAATCGCCTGCTCGTCAGCCGATTTCGCGCGGCGGAGATCCTGGTGGTCGAATCGAACGGCTCGGTGTCGGACAAGCTCAAGCCGCCCACGGGTGCGTCCGCGCCATTCCCGGGTGGAGGCAGCCTTTCCAGGATCGCCGCAGTCGCATGGCGCACCATTGCATCGCCCGATGGTGGAGCGCTGATGGTCTACCAGCTGCTCGGGGCCGGCATGGTACAGACGACGCCCGGCGGCTACGGAGGAACGTGCGGGGGCATCATCAGCACCGCCGTGAGCGTGCTGCGCGTCGATCGCTCCGGGGCCACCGTCGACAACATTCCCGCCGTGCTCCCCGTCGACATCGCAACCAACCCGGGCCGCACGGTGGCGGTCGCATCCGCGGCGTGGACGCCGGGGATTTTGACGAACCCCGCGCTGGGTCCTTATGCCGTCGTCACACCGCCGATTCCATCGGCGGCGCATCCGCGCATCGGGATTGGTTGCGGCCGTCCCGCCGGCCCACCACCGCCGGTGTCACCACAAAATCTGGCATCCGAAGGTTTACCGCCGGGGCGCGTCGTCGCCATCGGTTACGGCCCCAGCAACCAGATCGTCGTGCAGACGCGCGAGCCTGCCACCCTGTTCATGGGCAATCGAACACTGGTTTTGCCCGGCAGAATTCGCAAACACACCGGCCATGAGCTGTTTCACCTCGGAACCCTCGGCGGTCTCGCGTGCGCATCGTGTCACCCCGAGGGCCACGAAGACGGCCAGGTGTGGAACTTCGCAGGGCTCGGCCCGCGCCGCACCCAATCGATCAGCGGCGGCATCAGCGGGACCGAGCCGTTCCATTGGGGCGGGGACATGACGACCTTCTCCACGCTGGCGCACGACGTCTTCAAGAGCCGTATGAGTGGTCCCGTCACCACCGCCGAACACGTCGAGTCGCTCTTTCGCTGGATCGACAAGATCCCGCGCATGGAAGCGCCCGCCGCCGAAGACTCGGCCGCCGTCGAGCGTGGTCGTGCGCTCTTCAATCAATCCGACGTCGGTTGTGCCAGCTGTCACAACGGCGAGAAGCTGACCAACAACGCCACCGTCGATGTCCAAACCCAGGGCGGCCCCTTCCAGGTGCCGTCGCTGCGTGGACTCGCCTGGCGCGCGCCGTACATGCACACGGGCTGCGCGCAGACACTTGCCGATCGATTCGGTCCCTGTGGCGGCGGAGACGCGCACGGGCAAACCTCGAAGCTCTCCCCCGAGCAACGCGCCGATCTCATCGCGTACCTCGATACGCTCTGAGCGGGCCGTTAGCCCCCGGCGCGATCTTCGCGCAGCTCGGCGGCGAAGCGCTCGATCGCGCGCAAGTACGGTTCGAGCGTGGGGGAAATGCGCGATAGTAGCGCTTTGTCCGCCTCTTCGATCATCGCGCATTCTCCGTAGAGCGCCGCGTCGGCCAGGGTAGGGGAGGCGCCGAAGAGGAAGGGACGCTGTCCAAGCGTCGCCAACGTGGGCCCGAGCAAATGCCGCGCTCGCGTCACGAGCTGCTCGCCGTCGCGCTGCCACGTGTCGACGCACCCGGCGCCGAATTTTCGCTCTTTGACGAACACGTAGAGCGCGCGTTCGAAAGGGCTCGACCAGGCGTCGCGGATGGCGGGCGACGCGAGGCGGAAGAGCACGTCTTCCAGCGTGTTGTCCGCGAAGTCGGCATAGGCCCAGATCGGCCCTTCGAGCGGCGATGGGACCAGGCTCCTGCCCGCCGAGCCCGCCAGCAGCTTCTCGCAGATCGCGCGCGAATCGACCGTCACGGCGCCTGCGTCGTCGACCAACACCGGCACTTGAATGTACCCGCCGGTGAGGGATGCGAGCTCGTCGCGCCGGCCGTAGGGGACCTCGACGCATTCGTACTTGGCGGCGAGCAGATCGAGGAGGATCTGGACCTTCCGCGCATAGGGGCTGTAGCGAAGGCGGTGGAGTTTCATGTCTGATCGCTACAACGAACGCCTTGGGTTCGCGAGCGATCCTTTCCCATGCTACATGAGATTTTCTCATGCTTCCCATGGCACTTGATTCGCCGGCCAAGCCCTTGCCGCTGCCGTCGCTCAATGCCCTTCTCGTCTTCGAGACCGCCGCGCGGCACCAGAGTTTTACCCGGGCTGCCGCCGAGCTCGGCGTCACGCAGACGGCGGTGAGCCATCAGGTCAAAGCGCTGGAAGGCGAGCTCGGGGTGGTGCTTTTTCGGCGGTCGCCGCGACGGCTCGCGCTCACCGCCGACGGCCAAGCCTGGGCCGCCGAGCTCCAGCGCATTTTTTATCGCCTACGCGAAGCCAATACCAAACTGCGCTCGGCCGTGCATCGCGAGCGGCCGCTCGTGGCCGTCAGCATCATTCCCTCGTTCGCGGCGCGATGGCTGGTGCCGCGCCTCGGGCGCTTCTTGGAAGAGCACCCCAACACCGACGTGCGGCTCTCGGCGAGCGGCCACCTCGTCGACTTCGATGTCGAGCCGTTCGATCTCGGAATCCGTTACGGATCGGGACGCTACCCGGGGCTCGTCAGAGAGAAGCTCGCCGACGACGCGTGGGTCGTCGTCGCCGCCCCCGCGCTTCTAGCGCGCAGCAAACTGCGTTCGCCCCTCGACCTCGCCCGGCAGACGCTGCTCTACGACGATGACCCTCACGTCTGGTCGCGATGGTTCGAAGCCTGCGGCGTCCGGGACTTCGCCGGCGCGCGCCATCACGAGATTTCGGACTCCGGTATGTTGGTCGACGCGGCCATTCGCGGGCAGGGCATTGCGCTCGCCAGGTGGGCGCTCGCCTACGACGATCTCGCGGCTGGCCGACTGGCCTTGGTGTTTCCCAAGCAGCGCGCGCTTCCAACGGGGAAGGCGTATTACCTTGTGGGACCGCGCGAAACGTTCCGGCGCGCACCGGTGGTGGCGTTTCGGGGGTGGATCGCGGGGCAGGCGGGGGAGCTGCGTTAAGGCGTCTTGGCTTTGCCGCTGAGCGTTGTGGTGACCAAGTCGTGTGCCTGGAGCGCCGTGACCAACGCGGCGCCCTTCTGATTGGTCATGATGCCCGGCAGCGCCGCGACGTCGACGGCGTAGAGCATGAATTCGTACGTGTGCTCCGTTGGGCCTGGGCATGGGCCAGCGTAGCCATTCACACTGTTATACGCCTGCACCTGTTTCGCTCCTGCCGGATTGGACGGCATCGCCACCTTATCGACATTCATGGGCAACGACGTGATGGTGGAAGGAATGTCGTAGATCCCCGAATGCACCAGGCCGTTGCTCTTGTCGGTGAAGACGATGGCATAGCTCATCGTGCCCGTCGGTCCTGGTGTCCACGCCAGCGGCGGAGACACATTCGTCCCTTCGCAGGTGTGCGCTGCTGGAATCGTCGTTCCTGCGGCGAAGGCGGTACTGGTGAGCGTCATCGCCGACGCTCCGTCCGCCGGAGCATCCGATCTCACGTCAGAAGCGTCGGTGGGCGGCGTGCTATCGGGAACACCGCTGTCCGGTGTCGTGTCTCCCGCCGGGCCGTCAGTCGCGTCGCCTGGCGTCGAACCATCGGCTGCGTCGGGCGGCGTAGGCGTGTCGGGTTG
>Ga0190265_10004065_pt1 | contig 10094 bp, 8 predicted proteins | sample Popmic124T_FD_133135 | JGI IMG/M metagenome (GOLD analysis project Ga0190265, IMG submission 133135) | Populus adjacent soil microbial communities from riparian zone of Indian Creek, Utah, USA - 124 T | ecosystem: Environmental > Terrestrial > Soil > Riparian zone | place: USA: Utah | collected...
CACCATGTCCACGCGCGTGTACGCGAGCTCCACCAGGCGGGCCAGCACGCCTTCGAACTCGTTCTCAACGCCGACCCGCAGGTCCACCGGCGCCAGCGAACCGAGCCCGGGGGCCATCGGCTGGATCAGGCTGCGCACGGTCGCGACGACGACGCGCAGGCCCCCGTGCGCCGGCTCGTGCAACCGGTGCAGCACCTCCATCCGCCGGCCGACCGTGTCCGCGCGCGGGGACAGCCGCTCGTGCGGCAGCGTCTCCCACGACGGGAAGTCGGCGACGACGTCCGCTCCGAGGAGCGCGCTCAGCGCGGCGGTGAGCTCGTCGGACTCCCTACCGGTGGCGGTGACGGCGAGCACGGGCCGGTTCCCGCCCGACTCGGCGGCCAGCGCGGCCACCACGAGCTGGCGCGTCGCGCTGGGGCCCTGGAGGTCGAGCAACGGGGCGCCGACGCGTTCCAGCATCCCGCTCAGCGCGGTATCGGGCAGGATCGCGGACAGCAGTCCGGACAGCGGAGCCTTGCGGACACCTACGGCGTCGGTCACCGGAACGTTCCCCTCACACATACGGGCACACCCCTGCCCGGGACGAGAACGGGCAGAGGGCTCTCGTCCCAGGGTACGTCCCACGGCGCACCACGCGCCTGGCCGCATCTGGTACGTACGCGGGCCTTGTACGGCGGCCCCACACCGTGGCGCACACACTGGTGGTATGCGCGTGCATCGGATCGGCCTCGCCGCACTGACCATGCTGACCGTCGCCTGCACACCCGCGGAGGGTGGCGCGAACCCGGCGGCGGGCGCGAAGACGACTTCGGTCGCACCGGCGGGCGTAGCGCTGAAGGTCGAGGAGGTCGCGACCGGCTTGGAACACGGCTGGGACGTCGGCTTCCTGCCCGACGGCCAGGTGCTCGTGACGCAACGGCCGGGCAGGCTCGCGCTGATCGGCGGGACCGCGCCCGGCTCACCTGTCACCGAGGTCGCCGCCGACTTCTCCGACGTGCTCGTGAAGGGCGAGGGCGGGTTGATGGGGATGGTGCTGCACCCCGACTTCGCGCAGTCCCGCAAGTTCGTCACCTGCCAGACACATCAGGAGGGCGGCAGATCCGTGGACGTCCGCCTGGTCAACTGGACACTCGCCGCGGACGGGCGTAGCGCCACCCGCGTCGGCGACCTGCTCACCGGGTTGCCCGTGAACCCCAGCGGGCGGCACTCGGGATGCCGCCCCCTGCTCGCACCCGACGGCGCCCTCCTGGTCGGCACCGGGGACACCGCGTCGGACCCGACCATCTCGCAGAACCGGAGCAGCCTCGGCGGCAAGGTTCTGCGCATCGACCTGAACACCGGCGAAGGGTTGCCGGACAATCCGTTCGCATCGTCGGCGGACCCGATCGAGCGGCGGCTGTACACGTTCGGCAACCGCAACGTGCAGGGCGTGGCGATCCGTCCCGGGTCCGGCCAGATATTCATCGCCGAGCACGGACCGACCGTCAACGACGAGATCAACCTCGTGCGTCCCGGCGCGAACTACGGCTGGGACCCCTCCCGTGGCGGCACCACCGACGACTACGACGAGAGCGTCACGATGACGGACACGGAGCGCTTCCCCGACGCCGTTCCCGCCCAGTGGACCTCCGGCGACATCACCGAGGCGATCTGCGGTGCCGCGTTCCTCACCGGACCGCAGTGGGGAGCGCTGGAGGGCAGGCTGGCCGTGGTCGCGTTGAAGGGGCAGAAGATGCTGCTCTTCTCCCTCGACGACGCCGGGGCGGTCACCGAGGTGACGTTGCCACCCGAGTTCGACGACACCTACGGCAGGCTGCGTGCCGCCAGGACCGGACCGGACGGCGCGCTGTACGTGACCACGTCCGAAGGCGATGACGACAAACTTCTGCGCTTCACGCAGGGTTGAGGCGGCGGGTGCGAACCGCGACGGCCGTGGCGGCGGCGGCAAGCAGCACGGTGGTGGCCGCGAACGCGGTGGCGTCACCGAGAAGCGGCGCGCCGGACGGATCGGCGACCGGGTCCGCGCCGAGCACCAGCCGGTAGAGCGCCCCGGCAACCACCACACCGAGCGCCATACTGGCCTGGGTGACCGTGTGCAGCACCCCCGCGCCCGAGCCCGCGCGCTCACTCGGAACCCGCGCCAGCACGGCGGAGACCAGCCGGGCGACCACCAGCCCCTGGCCGAATCCGGACACTCCGACAACCACCGCCAGCAGGGGCGGTTGCCCGTCCACCGGAGCGAGGACCGACGCCGCGGCGCCGAGCAGGCACGCGGTCATCACCCAGCCGCCGAACGTCATCCCCCGGTTACCGAAGCGCCCGGAGACCGCCGAACCGGCGAGAAAGCCGACACCCAGCGGTACGAACACCAGCCCCGCGGCGAGCTGACCGAGCCCCAGCCCGGCCTGCAGGTGGTAGGTGAACACCAGGAACAGCCCGGCGTTTCCGGCGTAGAAGCAGCACACCACGACCATCGCGCGGCGGAAACCCGTGTCGCCCAGCAGGTCCGGGGCGAACAGGGGCTCCGCTCCGCGACGCTGTTGGGTTCGGCGCTGCTGCCGGACGAGCGCCGCGCACAGCAGCACCGCTACCGCCAGGCAGAGCAGCGGCCGGGTGGGCGTCTCCTGCTCGGCCAGCAGCGCGGGCGGCAGTAGCAGGGCGGGCAGGACCAGCGCGGTCAGCGCGGCGCCGCCCACGTCGAGGCGCGGTCCGGGCAGCGGTGGGCGTTCCGGGACGGCGTAGCGGATCGCGGCCACCGCCGCGATTCCCACCGGGACGTTCACCAGGAACAGTGCCCGCCACCCCAGGCCGGCCACGTCCGCGTGCAGCAGCAGGCCGCCACCGGCCAGCCCCGCCACGACGCCGAAGCCGATCGCGCTTCCGTATGCCGACAACGCCCTGTCACGCCGTTCAGGGTCGGGAAACATGTGCCGTAGCAAGGAAAGCACTTGCGGTGCCATGGCCGAGGCACCGATGCCCTGTAGCGCGCGGGATGCGATCAGGGTGGCCGGAGTGGGGGCGAGGGCACACAGCAGGGAGCCGAGGGTGAAACCCGCCAGCCCGGCGAGCAGTACCCGGCGCGCGCCGACCCGGTCACCGAGGCGCCCCCAGGTCACGAGCCCGGCAGCGTATGCCGCCACGTAGGCGTCGATCACGAACTGGGCCTGACCGAAATCGGCGCCGAGGGAACGCTGGATCGCCGGACCGGCAAGGTTCACCACGAACATGTCGATCTGGCCCATCACCACCACGACCAGCAGCGCGGCGACTCCTGCCACCACGCCTGTCGGGGTGGCACCGGACGTGGTGGCCCGCGTAGCGCTGTAGCTAGTCACGAGCCTCGGTGCGCGCCGCCGTTGACGTGCAGCACCTGACCGGTGATGTGGCCCGCGCCGGGGCTTGCCAGGAAGGCGACCGCCTCGGCGATGTCATCCGGTGTCCCGGCCCGCTTGTTCAGTGTCGCCGCTTCCAGCCGCTCCCGGCGTTCCGCGGAAAGCGTGCCGTGGAAGAACTCGGTGTCCATAACCAGTCCTGGCGAGACGATGTTGGCGGTGATCGCGCGGGGGCCGAGTTCGGTGGCAAGCTGCACGTTCCAGCATTCGACGGCGGCCTTCGCCGCCCCGTACCCGTCGGCTCCGTTGCGCGCGGCGATCGAACCGATGCTGACGACGCGGGCACCATCGGCCAGCCGGTCCCGCAGCGCCGCGGTGACCAGGACGGCGCTGAGCAGGTTTGCGTCCAGGTTCGCTCGCCACCGTTCCGCGAGTTCGTCGAGGTCACCTTCGGTTGCCGGCCCCTTGGCGCGGTCGGTGTTCGCGCCGGCATTGTTGACCAGAACGTCCACTCGCGACGGTAGTTCGGCGAGCGCGTCACGCACCGCCGCGGGATCGGCGGCATCGAAGGCGACCCGATCGGCGCCGAGCGATCCGGCCGCTTCGGCGAGTACGTCCTGGCGACGTCCGGTGATCGTGACCCGGTCGCCGTCGCGTGCGAACCGGGCCGCGACGGCGTACCCGATCCCGGTTCCCCCTCCGGTGACCACGACGTTTCTCCGATTGCGCATCCGCGAGTCCTTTACTGCTAAAGTATCGACGTGGCAAAGCGTACGCACATTTCCGAAAAGGCGTCAACCGACTTCGTCGACGAGATCCAGGACGCATGGTTACGGGAACGGCCCGGCACCCCGGTTTCGTCGATCGGAATCATCACCCGGATCTGGCGTATCGCCAAGCTGCTCGACGACGACCGGCGCGAGACGATGATCCGGCTGAACATGGACTCCGCGACCAGGGACCTGCTCAGCACCCTGCGTCGCGCCGGGCCGCCGTACCGGCTATCGGCGGGTGAGCTGGCCAGGCGCGGAATGGTGAGTCCTGGTGCGGTTTCCCAGCGAGTCGCCCGCGCCGAGCGCGAGGGCCTCGTGCGCCGGCTGCGCTCCACCGACGATGCGCGCGGTGTGCTGGTGGAACTCACCGACGAGGGGCACGAACTGATCGAGCGCACCGTCGACGACCTGCTGCACCACGAGGAGACGTTGCTGGAGAGTTTGACCACGACCGAGCGCGAGCAACTGTCGCACCTGCTGCGGACCCTTCTCGCGGGACTGACCGAACGCACGGAACGCATCCGGTAACCCACACCCACAACGCGAAACGTCTTACGTCGACGTATGGCGGCACACCGGAGCGCAATACGTCGACGTATGGCGAAATCTGTGGACAGTTGCGGGCATTGTGGACAACTCGGCGGTTCGCCACCGTCGAAGTCCTATCCCGTCGGTCCCGAGGCCCACCGTTGTGCCATGACAACGACCACGCCTTCTGACTACGTCCCGACCCACGGCACCTTCATCGGCTCCCACGCCGTCGGCGAAGGGCTGCTGACCAGACACCAACTCCGATCCGCTGGCTACACACAGCTGTTCCACAACGTCTACACCGAGTCCTGGCGTCCACTCACCCACGAAACCCGGTGCGTCGCAGCGGCATTGCTGGCGCCGCCGTCGGCCACGCTGACCGGTGCGTCCGCCGCCGCCGTCTATGGTTTCGACTTCGCCGCGACGCACGACCCCGTCGAGTTCGTCGTGCCGGAGGAGTGCCGCTTCACGGCCAAGCGGGGAATGCACATCATCCGGACGACGCTCGGCCCAGCCGACGGAGTGCCGTGGCACGGAATCCAACTGGCCACGCCGTCCCGAACCACCCTCGACCTGTTGTGCAACAGGAAACTCCGGCGGTCGCTGCCGCGCACCGTCGGCATGCTCGATGCCCTGCTGCATCAAGGGTTCGTCCGCGCCGACGACCTCGACTCGTTGCTGCGCGGCCGACATGACCGTGGCATCGTCCGCGCCCGGACGGCACTGGCGTTGGCCGACGGCAGGTCGGAGTCGATCCCGGAGTCGGAGGTTCGGGTGCTGCTGCGGCTGAACGACCTTCATCCCGAGGTCCAGTGGAATGTGCACGACCGCCACGGCCGATTCCTCGGACGCCTCGACTTGGCGTTCCCAGGGCGGAAGCTGGCGGTCGAGTACGACGGCAAGTGGCATGCCGACCCGGAGCAGGTGCTGGCCGACCAGCATCGGCGGGAACGACTGCGGGCAGCCGGCTGGCGTTTCGTCATCATCACGCACGACCGGCTACGGGACGACCCCGAGGGCATCGTGACGGCGGTGCGTTCGGCGCTGGCCGGCTGACACATCGCACCCGGCCGCACGGCGAACGCGAAACGTCTTATGTCGACGTATGGCGCGTCCTGTTCCCGCCATACGTCGACGTATGGCGGGGTTGGTGCCCACGGCGGTTCAGGGCGAGGTGAGCTTGGGCTTGTGGTCGAGGTGGGAGAGGCCGTTCCACGCGAGGTTCACCAGGTGCGCGGCGACCTCGTCGCGCTTGGGTTTACGCGCGTCCAGCCACCACTGTCCGGTCAGCGCGACCATGCCGACGAGCGCCTGGGCGTACAGCGCCGCCAGCTTCTCGTCGTAACCGCGCGCGGCGAACTGCTGGCCGAGAATGTGCTCCACCTGGCTGGCGATGTCGTTGAGCAGGGTGGAGAAGGTGCCGGTGGAGCTGGCCACCGGCGAGTCGCGGACGAGAATGCGGAACCCGTCGTGGGATTCCTCGACGTAGCTCAGCAACGCGACGGCGGCCTGTTCGAGCATCACCCGCGGGTGCCCGCCGTGCAGCGTGGAGATCATGTGGTCGAGCAGCAACTGGGTCTCGCGGTCGACGACGACGGCGTAGATCCCTTCCTTGCCACCGAAATGCTCGTAGACGACAGGCTTGGACACTTTCGCGCGGTGCGCGATCTCCTCGACGGAGGCACCGTCGAAACCCTTCTCGGCGAACAGTTCCCGCGCCACGTTCAGTAGTTGCTGCCGCCGCTCGGTGCCGGTCATCCGCACCCGCGCGACCGGCGCGGAGCGCCGCGCGCCGACATTGCCGGACGCCCCATCGCGCTTCGTTCGCCTGCTCGCCGCCACCCGTACAGCCTAGTCACGCGACCCGGCACGCCGCCGGGTACCGCCCGAGCAGGCAGGGTGTTCTCGCACGGACGGGGGCCGGCGGAATTCCCGCCGACCCCCGTTCCGACACCGTGCCGGGCTACTTCGACTCGCTCGCAAGCCGTTCCAGGCGCTGCGGACTCGGCCAGCGGACGCTGTGGGCCCAGCCGAACTTCTCGAAGATCCAGATGAGCCGCGCGGAGATGTCGATCTGCCCGCGCCGCACGCCGTGCCGGGCGGACGTGGGATCGGCGTGGTGCAGGTTGTGCCATGACTCGCCGAACGAGAAGATCGCCAGCGGCCAGAAGTTCGCGGACTTGTCGCGGGCGGTGAACGGGCGCTCGCCGATCATGTGGCAGATCGAGTTGACCGACCACGTGACGTGGTGCAGCACGCAGACGCGCACCAGGCCGGCCCAGAAGAAGCCGGTCACGGCGCCCCAGAACGACCACGAGATCAGGCCGCCGAGGATCGCGGGCAGCAGAAGCGTGGCCAGTGTCAGCCAGCCGAAGTTCTTGTTCACGCTGACGATCGCCTTGTCTCGCAACAGGTCTGGCGCGAACCGCTCGGCGTTGCTCTGGTCGCGCGCGAACAGCCAACCCATGTGCGAGTGCCAGAAGCCCTTGGCGACGGCGAGGGGCGTGTTCCCGAAGGCCCACGGCGAGTGCGGATCGCCGTCACGGTCGGAGAACGCGTGGTGCCTGCGGTGATCGGCCACCCAGGTGATCACGGGGCCCTGCACGGCCATGCTCCCGGCGACGGCCAGAAGTACCCGGAGCCAAGGCTTCGCCTTGAAGGAGCCGTGCGTGAAGTAACGGTGGAACGCGACGGTGATGCCGAGGCCGGAGAACGCGTAGAACGCCACGAAGAGGCCCACGTCGATCCAGGTGAGGCCCCAGCCCCAGGCGAACGGGACGGCCACCAGCAGTGCGAGCAGCGGTGCGATCACGCCCGCGTAGACGGAGATCTGGATCCCCAACGAGCGCTGCCCGCTGACGACGGGCTTGGGGCCCTTGGCCTCGGGTGTCTCACCGGATGCCGGGGAACGGTCGAGTGTGGCGGTCATGCGGTTCACTTCTTCCGTACGGGACCTGGCAAAGGGTCACCTTACCTACGTTGCCGTAAGTTACGGTACAGGAGGGTAGGGCCACCGCGCAGGCCCGACCGGTGCGGCATTCGTCGCACCGGGCCGCCCTGGCCTGTCGGCGGGACCGCTCCTCAGCCTGTCGTACCGACGTGGCACGATTGGTGGCGGCTGACGGGTAGCCGGAGCACCCTGTTCTCGGGCACGACTACCCTGACCAGGCACGATCCGCCGTAGTGTAATTGGCAGCACTTCAGATTTTGGTTCTGACAGTTCAGGTTCGAATCCTGGCGGCGGAGCGCGTGCACCCGGGGTCGAGAGGATGGAAAGCCACTGCGCGACGACGTGATGGAGCCCAAGGACCAGAGCCGGCCGATGATCGCCGAGATGTCGGACACCTGGCTTGCCGGGCGCGCGCGCGAACTGATGGCCGTCATCCAGCGGTCGCAACGCCGCGAGCAGGTCGAGATCGTCGGCAGGATCGATGAGCTCCTCGTCGAATCCCGGCGCCGCGGCGAGCCGTTCCTGGTCGCCCAACTCCTGCGCTACGGCGCCCTCGCCAACCTCATCGTCACCGGATTTGCCCCCAGGGCCGACCCGATGCTGGACGAGTTGCTTGTCCACACCCGCAGGCACGGCCTGGTGATCCTGCGCGCCGACGCGCACGCGCTGCGCGGACGGCACATGGTGCTCGCCGGTCAGGCGGACGCCGCGCTCACCGAGGTCGCGCGCGCACTGGCGATCCTCGACGAAGCGGGCAAACCCGACACGCAGATGGGCATTCGCACCTGGTCGAAGCTGATTTCGGCCACGCTCGTCGACTGCTGGGTCGTGCTTACCCAGCTCGGCCTCTACGAGGCCGCCGAAGAGGTCATCACCCGAGCGCACCAGGCGATCCGCGACAGCGCCGGCCCGCACGAGATCACGATCCAGCTGCTCAACCGGATAAAGATGATGGTCGTCTGGGGCCTGCGTCTGGAGCGGGCGGGCGAGTCGTCGGCCGCCGTCGACAAGTTCGGCACCGCGGCCTCGATGGCCGTCGCCGTCGAAGCTCCGTTCACCGAGTCGCTGTTCCCCCGGCTCGCGGGCGTCCCCGCCGTCGACCAGGTGGGCCTGCTCGCCGCGGCGCTCGCGCTCGCCGCACCAGACGGCACGCACATCAACCGGCTGGTGGACCTCCAGGACGAACCCGGCTACCCGCCGAGCCAGATCCTCGTGGCGATCGCGCTGGCGCGCTGCCTCGAAGAGCAGAACCGGGTGGACGAGGCGCTCGAGGTGTTGCTGCGCGTCCGCGAGGCGCAGCCGGAGGACCACACACAGCCGGCGATGCGGCTCATCCTGGTGCGCGAACTCGCGCGTCTCTCCAACGGCACGGGACTTCCGGCCGACCCGCCGCCGAAGAGTCCGAGCGGGCTGCTCGCCGGGTACGCGAGCACGCTGGAGGCCGAACTCTGGTCGTTGCGCGAATCGCAGATCGCCTCGCTGCACACCCGCCGCGAGCACGCCCGCCTTTCGGCGGAACACGGTGCGATCACCAAGCAGGCCCTGCACGATCCGCTCACCGGCCTGCCGAACCGCCGCGCACTCGACGAGCGGTTGCTCTCGCTCGCCTCGTCCGCCGTCGCCCAACCGCTGGCCGTGGCGCTGATCGACCTCGACGGGTTCAAGGGCGTCAACGACCTGCACTCCCACGCCGATGGTGACGACGTGTTGCGCGTGGTGGCCAGCACCCTGCGCGACACGTTGCGCGGCGACGACATCGTCGCCCGCTACGGCGGTGACGAGTTCGTCGTGCTGCTGCCCGGCGCGCCGGTGTCGTCGGCGACGCAGGCGCTCGGCCGGTCCGTCAACGCGGTCGCCGCGCTGCCGCACCACCTCTCGCACGGTGTGACGTTGTCGGTGGGGCTCGTCTCGCTCCGGCCACTCGAACGCGCCGACGAGGTGCTCTCGCGCGCCGACGCCGCCATGTACCAGGCCAAACGCCGAGGTGGGAACCAGGTGGCGTCCACCGCCGGGACCGGGGCGGCATCCGATGACGGGGCCGCCGCAACCGACCCCACGTGGGACAACGGCGACCACACGTAGCATCCTGGCCCGGTACCCGCCGTCGAACTTTGGAGTGCCGTGATCGGCCCGCTGAGTACGTTGATCCTCGCCGCTGGCGAGGGCACCCGGATGCGCTCGAAACTGCCCAAGGTCCTTCACCCGATCGCGGGCAGGCCGCTGGTGGAGCACGCCGTGCGAGCCGCGGCAGGGCTGGACCCGGTGAACCTGGTGGTCGTCGTCGGGCACGGGCGCGAAGCCGTCGCCGAACACCTTTCCCGGCTGGGCAAGGCGATCGACCGCCCTGTCACGACCGCCGTGCAGGAGAGCCAGAACGGCACCGGCCACGCGGTCGGCTGCGCGCTCGAAGCCCTGCCCGGCGCGCGCGTGAAGGTGGGGCTGGGGGCGTCGAGCGAGAAGTACGTTCTCGTGCTGGCCGGTGAAGACGGCCGCACGCTCGCGCAGCAC
>Ga0190265_10004066_pt1 | contig 10094 bp, 9 predicted proteins | sample Popmic124T_FD_133135 | JGI IMG/M metagenome (GOLD analysis project Ga0190265, IMG submission 133135) | Populus adjacent soil microbial communities from riparian zone of Indian Creek, Utah, USA - 124 T | ecosystem: Environmental > Terrestrial > Soil > Riparian zone | place: USA: Utah | collected...
CGACTCGTCCAGGACCCGGATGCAGTCGTTCAGGAGCGGGATCAGGACGCGGTTGACGACGAAGCCGGGCGTGTCGTGGCAGCGGATCGGCGTCTTGCCGAGGCGCTCGCCGAGCTCGAACGCGGTCTCGAACGCCTCGTCTCCGGTGAGCTCCGCGCGCACGATCTCGACCAGCGGCATGAGCGGGGCGGGGTTGAAGAAGTGCATGCCGATCACGCGCTCCGGCCGCGCCGTCGCCGCCGCGATCTCGGTGACGGAGAGAGCCGAGGTGTTGGTCGCGAGGACGGCGTCGGGCCGCGTGATGCGATCGAGCTCCGCGAAGAGCTCACGCTTGGGCTCGAGCTCCTCGACGATGGCCTCCACGACGACGTCGCAGCCGGCCAGCTCGGCGATCTCCGTCGTGAGGCTCAGCCGGCCGACGGCGGCGTCCCGCTCCTCCTGCCCGAGCGTCCCTTTCTCGACCTTGCGAGTGAGGAAGTGCGCGATGCGATCTCGCGCGCGCTCGCCGAGGTCCGGCGTCAGCTCGCGGCCGACCGTCTCGAACCCGGCCTCGACGCTCAGCTGCGCGATGCCGGCGCCCATCGCGCCCAAACCGACCACGCCCACGCGCCGAATCGCCATCGGCGCGGGACTCTACGGCGTGCGCTCGGCTAGCGCGTCAGGCGGTAGCGGCTGTCGCGGCTGTCGGTGCCGAAGTACACCGCCAGCGGGCCGACCAGGACGATGAAGAGGAGCAGTGCGATGGCCATGTCCATAGTGTGGGCGTGCAGGCACTATTAGTGCAAGTCGAGTTTTGCTTCAATTCGATCATGGAACCTGATCGGAACGGAAACCACGATCCCTGGCTCGGGGTCGAGCTCCGGCACTTCGCCGCACTCGAGGCCGTGGCACGAACCGGCTCGTTCGGCCGCGCCGCCGCCTCGCTCGGCTACACGCAGTCGGCGGTGAGCCAGCAGATCGGCACGCTCGAGCGCATCGTCGGCGAGCGTCTGCTCGAGCGGCCGGGCGGCCCTCGCGCGGTCACCCCCACGGAGGCGGGACGCCTGCTCCTCCGCCACGCAGAGGCCATCGTCGCGCGCCTGCGCGCGGCCGAGGCGGACATGGCCGCGCTGCGCGACGGCGGCGCCGGCGCGCTCCGCGTCGGGACGTTCCAGAGCGTCGGCGCGAAGATCCTGCCCGAGCTCCTGCGGCGCTTCCTCGCGCTCTGGCCGCGTGTCGAGTTCGAGCTGAAGGAGTCGGCGTCGGACGATGAGCTGATCGGGCTGGTCGAGCGTGGCGAGCTCGACCTCACGTTCGCCATGCTCCCGCTCGCGGACGGGCCGTTCGACGCTCAGGAGGTGCTGCGCGATCCCTACGTCCTCGTCGTCCCCGCCGACCACGAGCTGGCCGCGGCCGGTCGCGGCGTGCTCGCCGACCTCGGCGACGTGCCGCTGATCGGAAACCGCGCCTGCCGCAGCACGAGGCTCGCCGAGAGCGAACTCGAGATGCGCGGCGTCGACCTCGACGTGGTCTTCCGCTCGGACGACAACGGCACCGTCCAGGGGCTCGTCGCCTCCGGCTTCGGCGTCGCCCTCGTGCCGCTGCTCGCCGTCGAGCCGAACGACGAGCGTGTGCGGCTGCTCGAGGTGGAGCCCGAGATCCCACACCGCCGCATCGCGCTTGCGTGGCACCGCGACCGCCACCGCTCCCCCGCCGCGCGCGCGTTCCTCGAGCTCGCCGCAGAGGTGTGCGCCGACGTCCGCCTCGAGCTCGCGCAGCCGGCCTAGCGCCGAGCGCCGCGAGCAGACGGGCTGGCGGCGGCTCGCGCGTCTCAGAGACGCCGCGCGCGCGAGCTAGCACTCGCGGACGCACGCGTGGATCACGAAAGTGAGGCGAAAGCGTGACGCGGCCGCGTGCCGTCTCAGAGACGCCACGTCCGCGAGCTAGCGCACGCGGACGCACGCGTGGATCACGAAAGTGGGCCCAAAGCGTGCCGTCGATGGGCGGCGCAGCCGCTCACGATCACGTCTGGATCTGTCATGCGCGCGCGACGAGCGCCGTGCGCGCCGTCTCGAACTGCTCCGGCGTCAGGCGGATATAGGAGTGCCGCCAGAGAGAGGACGGGAAGACGCCGACCTCCTCACTCGGGATCGCGCGGTCGAGATCGTCGAGCGCCACGAGCGGGCGGATGCGAAACGACCAGCGCCAGCGGTCGCGGCCCGGATCCTCCTCCGGCTCCGACACGACCTCGACGACGGCGAACACGGCCTGCCACACGCTCGCGTAGCAGACGGCGAGCTCGCCCTCCTGCACCGTGGGCCGCCGCGTCGAGGAGTGCCGCTCGAGCGTGAAGCCCCGCGCCGGCAGCGGCCGGTCGCCGCGGCCCCGCACGAGCAACCAATGCTGCAAGCGGCTAGATCCGCTCGATGACCGTCGCGATCGCCTGGCCGAAGCCGATGCACATGCAGGCGACGCCGTAGCGCTCGTTCCGTCGTTCGAGCTCGTTCAGGAGCGTGGCCGTCACGCGCGCGCCCGTCGCGCCGAGCGGGTGGCCGAGGGAGATGCCGCCGCCGTTCGGGTTGATGTCGGCGAAGCGATCCTCGAGCCCGGCGTCCTGCGCGAACTGGAGCACGACGGACGCGAACGCCTCGTTCACCTCGATCACGGCGACGTCGTCCCAGCCGATGCCCGCCCGGTCGAGCGCCTTGCGGCACGCCTCGGGGTTGCCGTGCAGCATGCGATGCGGATCGACGCCGGAAAGGCCGAACGAGACGACGCGGGCGCGCGGCTCGAGGCCGAGGCGGGTCGCGGCGCGCTCGCTCGTGACGAGGACGGCCGCTGCGCCGTCGACGATCTGGCTCGAGCTGCCGGCGGTGACGACGCCGTCGGGCAGGAACGCCGGCTGGAGCGAGGCGAGCTTCTCGGCCGATGTGTCGCGCCGCGGCGCCTCGTCGACCGCGAACAGGACGGCGGCGCCGGCGGCGCCCGTCTCGACCGGCACGATCTCGTTCTCGAAGCGGCCCTCGTCGCTGGCCGCGATCGCGCGCCGGTGCGACTCGAGCGAGTAGGCGTCGAGCGCCTCGCGGGTGAGGTTCCACTCGGCCGCCAGCACTTCGGCCGAGATGCCCTGCGGCACGATCTGCCAGCGCTCGTGCAGCTTGTCGGAGAGATCGCCGCCGTTCGAGCCCATCGGCACGCGGCTCATGCTCTCCACGCCGGCCGACACGACCACGTCGAGCTGCCCCGCCCAGACGGCCGCGGCGGCGTTGAAGTTCGCCTGCATCGACGAGCCGCACTGGCGGTCGACGGTCGTCCCGCAGACGGTCTCCGGCCAACCGGCCACCATCGGCACCATGCGGCCGATGTTCCAGCCCTGCTCGCCGATCTGCGTGACGCAGCCGAGCTGGACGTCCTCGACCTCCGCCGGATCGAGGTCGTGCCGCGCGACGAGGCCGTTCAGCACCTGCGCCGCGAGCTCGTCCGCCCGCGTGCCCGCGAGGGCGCCGTTCCGCTTCCCGATCGGACTGCGGACGGCGTCCACGATCAGCGCGTCAGTCACGTCACGAAGGTAGCACCGCGAAGATCCGCCACTGGTCGGGGACGCCCTTGAGCTCGTGCTCGCCGCGGTCCTCGAACCTGAACCCCGACCCGGCGACGAGATCCTTGACCGTGCTCGAGACGAGCACCTCGCCGGCCTGGGCTGCGGAGGCCACGCGCGCACCCACGCTCACTGCCAGGCCCGTCAGCTTCTGCCCGACCCGCTCGCACTCCCCGGTGTGAATTCCGGCGCGCACGTTCAGGCCGAGCGAGGAGACCTGCTCCGCGACAGCGCGAGCGCACGAGATCGCCCGCGCCGGACCGTCGAAGCTGGCGAAGAAGCCGTCGCCGGCGGTGTCTAGCTCGACGCCGCGGAACCGCTCGAGCTCGCGCCGCACGAGCTCGTTGTGACGCTCCAGGAGTACCCGCCAGGCGTGGTCGCCGAGCGCCGCCGCCCGCTGCGTCGAATCGACGAGGTCGGTGAACAGCACCGTCGCGAGCACCGTGTCCGGGACGCGCCGCTGCTGCGCGCCCTCCAGGAACGCTTCGATCGCCTCGGCGGCGAACTCGTTCTCGAAGACCGCACTACCGCGGCCGGGCAAGTGCACGTGGTCGGCAGCCGGGATCCGCGCCGCGACGTCGTCGGCGTCCTTCCGTGCGAACTCCTTCGAGAGGACGAGCGTCGGCACGCGAATCGCCGGGAGCACGTCGGTGATGTCGAGGTCCATCTGCATGCGCCGGAACTCGACCCACGCCCCGGGGCTCGCCGTCAAACGGTGGTGCCAGACGAACCAGTCGAGGTACTCCCGATCCTCCGCCCACTGGGGATTGATCGAGCGCGCCATGTCCTCGAGGAGGTCACGCCGACCCCATTGGTCCCGCTCCTCTCGCAGCCGCGCGAGCGGCTGCTCGCGACCCGGCGCATCGGCAAGCAGCCGGCGCCACGGCAGGTAGAGGACGAGGCGCTCGACGCGGTCCGGGTAGGACGCGGCAAAGAGCACGCAGGTCGCCGCGGCCTCCGAAAGGCCGAGCAGCGCCGGCCGCTCGCTGCCGACGGCGTCGATCGTCGCCCGGACGTCGTCCATCCGAGACTCGACCGTGAAGCCGCGCGGCCGGTCGGAGAGCCCGACCCCGCGCAGGTTCACGACGATCAGCCGACGCCCCGCGGCGAGGCGGCGACAGAACGCGGCGAACGCGGGGAACTGCCAGAGCGTGTAGAGGTTCGAGTGGAACGGGAGCAGGACGAGGTCGCGCGGTCCTTCGCCGACGACCTGGTACGCGATCGCGACGTCGCCGCTGCGGGTGTAGCTGACGTCCGGAACCTCCACGGAGCTATCCTCGCATCGTGGCCGCGACCGCCAAGGAGCGGCAGCTCCCGATCGCCGGCGAGTGGATCGAGACGGGCGAATGGCTCGAGGTCCGCTCACCCTACTCCGGCGATCTCGTCGGCCGCGTGGCGAAGGCCGGGGCGGCCGAGGCGCGCCGAGCCGTGGACGCGGCCGAGCGTGCGATGGCAGAGCCGCTGCCGGCGCACAAGCGGGCCGAGATCCTCGTCCGCGTCGCCGGCCATCTCGGCCGCCGCCACGAGGAGGTGGCGCGCACGATCTGCGCCGAGGCCGGCAAGCCGCTCAAGGCTGCCCGAGTCGAGGTCTCGCGCGCCATGTCGACGTTCACGATGGCAGCGGTCGAGGCACGGAAGCTCGCCGGCGAGATGGTGCCGATGGAAGGCTCGCAGGCCGGCGCCGGCAAGCTCGCGTTCACGCTTCGCGTTCCCATCGGCGTCGTCGGCGCGATCTCGCCCTTCAACTTCCCGCTCAACCTCGTCGCGCACAAGCTCGCGCCCGCGCTCGCCGCCGGCTGCGCGGTCGTGCTCAAGCCCGCGTCGCAGACACCGCTGTCGGCGCTCCTGCTCGCGGAGCTCGAGACGGACGCCGGCCTGCCAGCCGGTTGGCTCAACGTCCTCGTAGGCCCGGCCGCGGAGCTGGGCGATGTCCTGGTCGAGGACGAGCGCGTCAGGCTGATCACGTTCACCGGCTCGGCGCCGGTCGGCTGGAAGCTGGCCGAGCGCGCGCCGCGCAAGCGTGTGACGCTCGAGCTCGGGAACTCGACGCCGGTCATCGTCGAGGCCGACGCCGACGTCGAGGACGCCGCGGCCCGGCTCGCCGCGAACGCCTTCTCGTTCGCCGGCCAAAGTTGCATCTCCGTACAGCGGATCTACGTGCAGGAAGCCGCCTACGGCGACTTGCTCTCCACCTTCCTGGCGCGGGTCGAGGCGCTCCAGGTCGGCGACCCGGCCGACGAGAAGACGGATGTCGGGCCGCTCATCGACCGCGAGAGCCGCGACCGGGTGCTCGCGTGGATCGAGGAGGCGCGCGCGGCGGGCGCCGAGGTCGTGGCGGGCGGCGACCTCGACGGCGAGCTCCTCCGCCCCACGGTGATCGTGAACGCCGCGGCGGAGCTCAAGGTCCAGTGCGAGGAGGTCTTCGGCCCCGTCTGCACCGTCACGCCCTACCGGACGCTGGACGAGGCAATCGACCTGGCGAACGGCACGCGCTTCGGGCTGCAGGCGGGGATCTTCACGCGTTCGCTGCAGACCGCGCTCGAGGCGGCGCGGCGGCTGGACTTCGGCGGCGTGATGGTGAACGAGGCGCCGACGTTCCGCGCCGACCAGATGCCGTACGGCGGCGTGAAGGAGTCCGGCAACACCCGCGAGGGGCCGGCGTACGCGGTGCGCGAGCTGACGGAGACTCGGCTCGTCGTGCTCGAGCTCTAGGCTCCGGCGCTCCTCCAGGAGCGGCCGGGAGCGGTGCTACGCTCGCGCGCGATGGCGCGCTTTCCTCGACTCCGGCGAGAGCCGTCGGCCGCCGAGGGCGCCCAGCCGTCGGCGCCGCCCCCACGCCGCCGCCCGGCGCCGCCGCCGGGAGAGCTCAGGCGCGAGCGCCGTGCTCTCCTCGCGCTGCGCGAGGAGCGGCTCCGCGATCTGGGCGGGCTGGCGCTCGAGATGTACCGTCGCGACCGCTTTCGTGAGGACCTCGTGCTCGAGCGCTGCGCCGAGCTGATCGGCGTCGAGGCGCGGATCCACGAGCTCGACGCGCTGCTCGGCTCGGCGCGGGCGCTCCGGCGCGCGCGCGGCAGCGCCCGCTGCGAGTGCGGCGCCCCGCTCCTCTGGCGATCCCGCTTCTGCGCCAACTGCGGGCGCCCGGTGGGCGGACAGACCGCCGAGGGCGACTCGTGAGCGCACCCGAGCCGCACACGCCCTCCTGTCCCCGCTGCTCGGCCCCGGTCGACCTGCACCAGGAGTACTGCCTCGAGTGCGGCCTCCGCCTACCGCGCAACCAGCACGGCGCGCTCGAGCAGGTCACCGACCCCGCCGAGGGCGAGCCGGCCGGCGGGTGGGCGCTGCCGGCGCTCGTCGGGCTGGCGGTGGCCGTGATCGGCACCGCCGCCGCGCTCGCGCTCTCGGGCGCAGGCGACACGGAGGCGGCTGTCTCGACCGCAACCGGTGGCAGCCTCACCGTCAACGAGACCGGCGAGACGCTCACCGCGCCCGAGCCGGGCACGACGGGCGGCGCGACCGCACCACCGGCCACGACCGCCGCGCCGCCGAGGCCGACGCCGTCCCGGCCGCCCGCACGCGCGACGTGGCCCAGGGACAAGCGCGGCTGGACGATCGTGCTGCACTCGTTCCCGCAAAGCGACGGCCGCGGGACGGCCTCCGAGCGCGCCGAGGAGGCACGGAGGCGCGGCCTCCGGAACGTCGGCGTGCTGGACTCTTCGCGCTTCGCGAGCCTCCATCCGGGCTACTTCGTGGTCTTCACCGGCGTCTTCGACTCGCAGGCCGAGGCGTCGAGCGCGTTGCAACGCGCCCGGGCGGCCTTTCCCGGCGCATATCAGCGTGAGATAGTCCCCTAGATCCTCATCACGCCGGGGCGAGGTGTAGCGATTGCCCGAAGCGGGCACCCGCCGGGGATAGAGCGTTCGCGACCCCCGAATTGTTTACCGCCAGGACAACGAAAGTAAAAGACTTTGTAACAACTTCGGGGAGTCCGTATACTCGACCCCGAGGATCCCTTCCCGTGCCGAGAATCGGCCTCACCAAAGGACTGAGCAGGGAGCCATGACCGTCCAGATGGAAGCTCAGCACGTGCAGCTGCAGGCGTGCATGTATCAATACTCGCGAGCCATCTATCGCTCGATCAAGGATCTCATCGACCCGTACTCGGACGCGGCGGCGCAGCTCGAGTCCCGGCGGGCCGTGCTCGACCAGTGCGAGCAGACGATGGAGCGGCTCGCGGCCGACCCGCACTACTTCGCGAAGCCGGACCGCGCGCTCTTCCAGGACATCCGGCGCTACTTCCCAATCACCGCGCAGGCGCAGGTCGCCTGGGCCGTCACCGAAGGCGTCGGCGCAGCGGTCAACTTCATCGAGGAGCAGCTCGAGGCGGGCGCCCTCGACGGCGGCGTAGCCAGGTGTCGCGCGACGACACGCAAGGGGAAGCCGTGCCAGCGCACGCCGCTCCCCGAGCGCGACTACTGCCCGTCGCACCAGCACCTCGAGCGCTCAACGCTCGCAGCCTAGCTCCGCGGTCGCGAGAGAGCTGGTTGGGACGCGGAGCGGCCCCTTCAGGGATCTTCGCTGCGGACTGACCAAGCCGCGATAGGCTCGCGACAGATGTCGCACGACACCGACAAGCTGATCCGGCAGCTCTCGCTGGTCGCGTTCCTCATGGCGGAGCGGCGCCCGCTCACTGCCCGCGACGTGAAGGGCAATGTCGAGGGCTACTCCGAGATGTCGGACGAGGCCTTCGCGCGGCGCTACTACTCGGACCGCGCCGAGCTGATCTCGCTCGGGGTCCCGCTCCACTCCCAGCGCGACGAGTTCACGGGCGAGGAGCTGTACACGCTGCGCTCCGAGAACTACTTCCTCGAGAAGCTCGAGCTCGACGACGAGGAGCTCGCGGCTCTCCAGACCGCGCTCTACCTGCTCGAGGGCACCTTCGCCTACGCCGAGCCGCTGCGGCTGGCGCTCCAGAACCTCGCTCTCGGCCGCCCCGGCTTCGACGACGCCCCGACCGACACAGCCGCGAGCGTGCAGGTTCGAGACCCCGACTACTCGCCCGAGATCGCCGGCCGGCTGTCCAAGCTCGAGTCGGCCATCTCGAAGCAGCGAACGGTCCGCTTCAGCTACTGGTCGCCGCAGCGGGACGAGGTCGAGGAGCGGACGCTCAACCCCTACGCCCTCCGCCGCGACCGCGGCACTTGGTACGTCGTCGGGCACGACCTCGACCGCGAGGCGATCCGCACCTTCCGCATCTCCCGCATCCGCAGCGACATCCGCTTCGCCACGCGCCGCGAGCGCGACTTCCGGTTGCCGGAGGACTTCGACGTCGAGGAGCACAAGGTGCGCGAGGACTGGCAGCACGGCCCGCGCGCCGGCACCGCGCGTATCGCCGTCGCAGGCGACACCGCATGGTGGGTGCACCGCACGCTCGACGCCGCCGGCGCGGTCGAGGACGGCGTCTTCGAGACCGACTACGCCGACGTCGACGCCCTCGCCGGCTGGGTGCTGCGCCAGAACGGCCGCGCCGTCCCGCTCGCGCCCGACGGGCTGCGCGTCGCCTGCGTGCGCGCGCTCGAGCGCGTGCGCGCGGGCCACGAAGGCGAGCCGCCGATCCCGGCCCGCGAGCGTCAGGAAGACGCGGCGGCCACTCCCGACCGGCCAGCGCCGCCCGTAGCGCCCGAGCGGTTCGCGGTGCTGCAGGCGCTGCTCGCATACCTCCTCGCGGCGTGCGGCGACGGTCGGGCCGCGCGGATCCCGGCCTCCGAGCTCACGGAGCGGTTTCACATCCCGCCGGAAGACCTCCAGGAGCACCTCTCGCTCCTCAACCTCGTCAACTTCGGCGGCGGCTGCTACACGGTCTACGCGGAGCTCGAGGGCGACACGGTGCGGATCGACAAGGAGCTCTACGGCGACGTCTTCCGCCTGCCGCCCCGGTTGACGCCGCTGGAGGCACGCGCCATCCGGCTCGCGCTCGACATCGTCGGCCCGACGATCGCGGCCCGCGCCCACACCCCGCTCGACCGCGTCCGCAAGAAGCTCGAGGACACGTTCGGCCAGTTCGACGTCGGCGGCGCGCCCGAGACGCGACTGCAGACGGACGAGGAGCGGCTCGTGCGGACGCTCAGCGAGGCCATGGAGCAGCACCGCGTCGTCGAGATCGAGTACCTGAAGGAGGGCGAGGAGGAACACTCGAGCCGCCGCGTCGAGCCGTACAGCTTCGAGCGCGTGATGCCGAACTGGCTCGTCCACACCTGGGACCTGACGGTCGACAGCCCCCGCAGCTACCGGCTCGACCGGATGCGCTCCGCCGAGGCGACGGACGAGACCTTTGCGCCGCGCGAGGGCTTCGACCCGCGCTTCCTCGAGGACACGCGCCCCGCGCGCGTCCTCTACTCGCCCGAGATCGCGCGCTGGAAGGTCGAGCGCGGCGCGACGCGGCTGTCGGACGGCTCGGCGGTCGAGACGCGGCACATGGGGGCGCGCGAATGGCTCTTCGGCGAGATCCTGGCCGATCGCG